>Ga0075419_10001536_pt1 | contig 14971 bp, 18 predicted proteins | sample SoiMetdeltSBSDD3_FD_76900 | JGI IMG/M metagenome (GOLD analysis project Ga0075419, IMG submission 76900) | Bulk soil microbial communities from a Populus tree surrounding site in Tennessee, USA - Soil MetaG P. deltoides SBSDD3 | ecosystem: Environmental > Terrestrial > Soil > Tree plantation... | reverse complement strand
GTCGCCGGGGCTGAGGACGCGAACCGAGATGTTGCTGTTCGACGGCTTCTCCTGCTTCGTCGCCGCCAGCGCAGCAGCATCCTGATCCGACTTCGCCTCTTGCCCGATGGCCTGCAGGCCGGAACCACCGGCCTGCGTCTGCTCGGCATCCTGCCCGGTGAGGTTCAGGTTGCCGGCAGAGGCGTCGGAGGACGCCACGTTCGTCTGCGTGACGTCACCGTCGTCGCCGGGGCTGAGGACGCGAACCGAGATGTTGCTGTTCGACGGCTTCTCCTGCTTCGTCGCCGCCAGCGCAGCAGCATCCTGATCGTTCTCGGCCGACTGCCCGATCGCCTGCAGGCCCGAGCCACCGGCCTGCGTCTGATCGGCGTCCTGCCCGGTGAGGTTCAGATTCCCGGCGAACGCATCCGAGGACGCCTCGTTCGTCTGCGAGACGTCACCGGCGTCGCCGGGGCTGAGCACCCGCACCGCGGTGTTCGTGTTCGACGGCCGCTCCTGCTCGGTAAGCGCGAGAGCTGCCGCGTCCTGCTCGTTCTCGGCCGACTGGCCGATGACCTGCGAGCCACCTGCGCAACCGCAGTGCTCCACGGGCTTCGCGTCCTCGTGCAGGAGGTCGCTCGCCGCGGGCGCCGCTGCGGTGCCCTGCGTCTGGTCGGCGTCCTGGAACGTCAGGTTCGCGTTCCCTGCCGTGGCGTCCGACGAGGCCTCGTTCGTCTGCGAGAGGTCGCCGTCTTCGCCCTTCTGGACGTCGAGCGGGGTGGTCGTGTTCGCTGGTTCCTGTTGCGCCGTCCCTGCAGCGGATCCGGCACCCTGGTCGCTCCCGGCCAGCTGGGCCAGGTCCTGGGTCGCACCGGGGTCCGCTGCGGCCGTTCCCACTCCTGCGACGAGCAGGAGGAGGAGGGCCACGGTCAGCGCGAGGAAAGCACGTTTCATACCGTCTCCCTTCGAGCTGTCGGTGGGGACGCCGTGCCGGTGGATGACAGCGGCGTCGAACTACGGGACCGGCAGCTCTCAGCCAGGGTGATCGATCGAGGAGCGGTACGTGCCGCGCGGGCTCAGCTCCCGCGCGAGCCGGATCCGTCGCCCCGGGCGAGGGGCGACGAGAACGAAGAGTGCAGTGAGCACAGCGACCGCGACCACCGGAGCGCTCGGGACGAGCGCGCCGGACGTTCCCGCGGCCGTGCCCTGCGAGGTGCCGAGCTCGCCGAAGGGCGAGAACAAGGCGCGCGGGCGCTCGGGCGGCGCGGGACGCGCGCTCGGGTGTTTCACCGTCGGGGTCGACGCAACGCGGTTCTCGGGTCCTGGCCGAGGCTGCCAGGCCGACGTCGACGTGTTCGACGTCGTCGGGGGTGGGATCGTGGAGCCCGGGGCGTCTGCAGCCGGCCCCGCAGCGTTGCCCCTCGACTTCCGGCCCAGGGGCCCGGAGGGGGTCTCCAGCGGCGAGCTCGCCTGGGACGCGGGTGTGTCGGGGGCTTCGGTCACGACGACGACCGACACCTCCACTCCGGGCAACGTGGGGGGTGACAGCGGGCCTCGCGGGAGCACGGAGGCTGGCAGCTGGGGCCCGACGCCGATCGCCACAGCTATGTCCACGACCACGTCCACCGCAGGCGCGCCGAGGCCGGCGAGAGACGGCAGCGCGCCCAGGGTCGACAGTCCCGGTAGCCGGCCGCCCGTCTCTTCGCTCGACGTGGCCTGCGGCTCCGAAGACGAGTCCGAAATCGTCCCCGACGGCACCGATATCACGTTGCCTGCGACATCGCTCCCGGCGGCCGGCGAATCGGCGACCTCGCCCGGCTGCGCGCTCTCGGACAGGCTCGGAGGCGGGCCGACAGCGGCGTCGCACGACCAGTTCCACGCCCACTCCCACGTCCAGCTGAGCGGAGTGCCGCTCGGGGTCTCGGTCACGAGCGCCGTGGTCTGGTCGCAGAAGGCGAACGTCCAGCTCCAGTTCCAGGGCTCGTCCGCCGGGGCGGTTCCAGTGGTCTCCGGCCCGGCGGGCGCGGACGAGCTCGTCGTGGTCTGGCTGACCGGGCCGTTCTCGCCGGGGCTGAGCACCCGAATCGACACGTTCGTGTTGCCGGGGGCGGAGGAGGTCGTCGACGAGGAGCCGACCAGCCCGCCCGAGCCCGCGCCCGAGGACGTCGAGTCGGGTCCAGGAATGACAGGCTCCCCGTCGGTACACGACCAGTCCCACATCCACTTCCACGTCCAGTCGAGCGAGGATGGGCTACCCGATTCCGTGGAGGATGTCGTGGCGTTCCCGTCGCAATCGATCGTGTACCACCAGCTCCAATACCACGCGTCGATCGAGGTTGAAGAATCAGATTGATACTGCGAATCCTCCTCCTGATATCCGTCCGAATTTACCCCGGAATCGAGAAGTCCCACTTCGGTACCGCTCTGGATCGCCGCACCAGGCTCGGCGTCGCTCGTCGGCTCGTCTTCCGCGGCGCTCCGCTCGACCTCGCGCAGGTCGGAGTCCCCGTCCTCGGCGGTGTCGCTCCCATCGGTCGCACCAGCACCGGTGGCGTTCTGCTGACTGACCTCGCCGTTCGTGCCCGGGCTGAGGACCCTGATCGCGACGTTCGTGTTGACGGTCGACGGCGACGACGAGGGCTGGTCCCCGGCTGTCGCTTCCTCGGCGCTCGTGTCCGGCAGCGCCGTGATATCAGGCTCCGGCTCCGACGATATCAAGCTGGATGCGGGATTCTCCTGGGTCACCGGCTCGTCGACGCCTGGGCTCAGTACCCGCACGGAGACGTTGACGTTCCCCGGATCGGACTCCACCGCGGTCACGACCTCAGCGAGCGCGTCCAGGCCGGCTTCCTCCTCGGAGGCCGTCGGCTCCTGCGCGTCGCCGGACGGTGCGGCGGCGGTCGACGGCTGCGGTGCGGGCTCCGTCGCCGAGGCGACGGTGCTCAGCACCGCAGTCGCGATCGACTCCCCCTCCTCCCCGCCCGAGGAGAACGCCGGCGCGGCGGTGCCGAGTGCGACGCTGACCGCGCTCGTAAGCACGATGAGGCGCCGTATGCAGCGCGACGTTCTCGCGCGCTCGGCCCGCGGATCCGACATGAGAAACTCCGACTCGGATGCCACTTACGAACGAAATACCCAACCGCACGGTGTGTCAGTCGTCCTGTTTCGAACGAGTGATTGGTGTTCCGAAAAGTTTCAGATATGATCGAACGACTGAAGGCACGGCGAAGGCACGCTGGATGCAGACAATCGCTTCGCATTCGACGATCATGCGAGCTCCGGTCGTGGCACACGGCGACCCGCGAGCACTCCTCCGTACCTATCGTCGCACCGGCGATCCAGCTGCTCGAGAGCGCCTCGTAGAGCTCTACCTTCCCCTCGTCCGGGCGCTCGCACGTCGATTCGCTCACTGCGGGGAGGGACTCGAAGACCTCGTGCAGGTCGGCTCGATCGGCCTGATCAAGGCCATCGACCGCTTCGATCCCGAGCGCGGTAGCGATCTCGCCGGGTTCGCCGTGCCCACGATCACCGGCGAGATCAAGAACCACCTGCGCGATCGAGGCAGTCCGATCCGCGTGCCGCGTCGTGTCGCCGACCTGGGGCGCAGCCTCCGCGCGCCGCGTGCCCGTCTCGTCGCCGGCCTTGCACGCCCGCCGACCCTCTCCGAGCTTGCGCGGGAGGCCGGAGTGGACGAGAGTCGGGTCGCAGAGGCAATGGAGCTGGAAGCCGCCCGACGCGTGGTCTCGCTGTCCGAGCCGGACGGCCAGCGGGAGGTTCCGGACGTTAGAGGCCTCGAGGACCCCTTCGAAGCCTGCAACGACCGTCTCCTCCTCGCCGCGGGCTTCCGCACCCTCTCCGAGCGGGAGCGGAAGATCCTCCACCTCCGGTTCTTCGCCGGCCTCAGCCAGGCCGAGATTGCGCGGGAGGTCGGGCTCTCGCAGATTCAGGTTTCGAGGTACATCCGATCGTCGCTCGAGCGCATGCGGGGCGCGATCGGCGAGCGTTCGAGGAGACCCGCGAGACCCCGCGCGGCGCTGGTGCAGCAGGAACTTCGCTTGTAGACTCGGAGGATGGCGAGAGCGCCGTCGCTCTCCGGGGACAGGGTGGCTTCGTACCGGGTATCGCTCGTTCGAACCGGTGAGGGGCCTGCCGCGACCTGGCTGGCCGAGGTCGACGAGCTCAACCTGTCCGCCCGCGGGGCGTCGCCGGACGAGGCGGTGCGCCGAGCATGGGCGGCCGCAGGCGAGGCGACGGGCGAGGACGGGGACGGGGGGCCGCGGCACAGCGGCAAGCTGCTCGTGCGCATGCCGGCGACGCTTCACGACGAGCTCGCCGCAGCTGCGGAGCGCGAGGGCGTGAGCCTGAACCAGCTGATCACGGGCGTGCTCGCCGCCTCGGTCGAGTGGCGAGCGGGCGGCGCCGACGTGCCGCAGGGCAACCACGTCTTCGCTCGCCTGACGCCCGTCGCCCTGGCGGCGAACCTCGCCGCCGTCCTGATCGCGGCGATCGTCGCGATCACCGTGCTCGTCGTCGCCTGGCGCGGCTAGCCGGCCCGCGTCGCCCGCAGGGCGAGCCTCAGGACACCCTGAATGCCATCGACGTCCGCACGCGCGACCCGGCGAGGCTGGCGACGAGTCCGATCACCAGGCGCTTGCCGCGCGCGCTCACCGGCACGCGCAGGGCGCAGCGTGCGATCGACCCGTCCCACGTGAGCCTGATGTTGCGGTACCGCCTGCCACCGATCCGGACGCTGCAGTGGATCGACCCGGGCGCCGGGACGAACTGCACTCGCGCGACGAGCTCGAAGGGATGTGAGGCCTGCGGGGGCCGGGGCGTGGCGGAGAGGACGTCCATTCGCACATCCGTACCGCCGGCCGTCCCGGCGGACGTGAGGGTCGCCGCAGCCAGGAGCGCCGCGCCGAGCGCGGCCAGCCGGCTGATCATGCGTCCAGGGTACGCCCTGCGGAACGCGAATTCCAGCGTCTCGCCAGGCGGCGACGCCACAGCGCTGCCGAACGGGTAGAACCTTCCCCGTGGCCCCGCGGTCGGTCCACCTCACCAGCCCGGAACGCGTCCTCTTCCCCGACGTGGGAATCACGAAGCAGGACCTGTTCGAGTACTACCGCGCGATCGCGCCGGTGCTGGTCCCGCACCTCCGCAACCGGCCGTTCACGATGAAGCGCTCGCCGTACGGGGTCGGCGGAGAGGCGTACTTCCAGAAGCAGGCGCCGAAGGGGATGCCTGCCTGGATCCCGACGCGCACGTTCCGCACGTACCCGCGCGAGGGCGGGTCGCGGCTCGTCGACTTCCCGCTCGTCAACTCCCCGGAGGCGGTGCTCTGGATGGTGCAGATGAACTGCATCGACATGAACGCCTGGTACTCGCGCGTGGACAAGCCGGACCGCCCGGACTTCGTGCTCTTCGACCTCGACCCGCCCGACGGCGGCTTCTCGCTCGCGATTCGCGTCGCCCACCTCATCCGCGAGGAGCTCGAGCGGCTCGAGCTCCAGTCCTACGTGAAGACGAGCGGCGCCGACGGGATTCACGTTCTCGTCCCGATCGCGCGCCGGGCGACCTACGAGCGGGCTTACGAGTTCGCGGAGCTCCTGGCCCGCGGGCTCGAGGAGCGGCACCCGGGCCTCGTCACGACCGAGTGGCTGAAACGCAAGCGCGAGGGCGTCCTCGTCGACCATCGTCAGAACGCGCGGGGCAAGACGATCGCATCGGTCTACTCGGTACGGCCGAAGCCGGGTGCGCCGGTCTCGACGCCGTTGCGCTGGGAGGAGCTGACCGAGGACGTGACGCCGAGGACCTTCGGGATGCGCGAGGCCCTCGAGCGAGTGGAGCAGCACGGAGACCTGTTCGAGCCCGTTCTCGCTGGCGGCCAGGCACTCGGGCGGGCGCTCGGGAAGCTCCGCTAGAGCCGGGTTGTACGCTTGACGTCGAGATGAAGGGGCCGAGGTCGCGCCGCCGCGAGCGCCTGCTCGAGCTCGACGAGGTCGAGCGGCGCCTGAAGCCGTTCGGCCGCCGGTACCTGGGCGTCCGCGAGATCCCGCTGGACGCGCTCGTGGGTACGGACGGCCGTGTCAACGCGTTCACCCGTGACTTCCGCCCGCTACACGCCTTCAGCCGCGAGCGGATGCGCTCGCTCGCCGGCGCGTTCGCGGACGGCGTGTTCCCGCCGATCGTCACCGTCAAGCTCGGCGAGACGTACTTCGTCATCGACGGCCACCACCGTGCTGCGCTCGCGCGTCGCCGCGGCGCCGAGATGATCGACGCCGACGTCACGGAGCTCATCGCGCGCGTTCCGCTCCCGGCCGGGGCGGACATGCTCGAGGTCGTCCTCCGGGAGCTCGAGCGGATCTTCCTCGAGGACAGCGGCCTCGCCGAGGCGCGACCCGGCCTGCGCGTGCCCGTGAGCAGGCCTGCCCACTACCTCGAGCTGCTCGAGAACGTCCAGATCCACGGCTACCACATGATGCGCGGACGCGGGCGCGTCCTCGAGGACGCGGAGATCGCGGCGGACTGGTCCGACTCGATCTATGCGCCGACACTGGCCGCGATCGACGAGCTTCGCCTCGACCCGGATGTCCCTTCCGGGGACCTGTTTCTCGCCCTCCACCGGCACCGGCGGGATGCGTTCCCGTCGACCGGGTGCCCCCACCTGGCGCAGACCGTCGTCTCGGTGATCGGCGACGGCCGCCGCCGCCGCCGCCGGCTACGGCTTCCGGCCCGCGGGCGACGCTCGACCGCCTAGCGCAGCGAGGCCGCTCGAGCCGGCATTTGCTCTCGCCCAGCATCACATCGTCAGCACCATCTCGTGCTGGCGCACGTCCACGCGCCCGCCCAGCTCCAGGAGCGCTTCGCCGGCGAGGTGATCCGCCGGGAGGTTGAGCACGCCGAGCGTCTCGCCGAGCGACCGCGCGCCGGAAAGGAGCTCGCGGAGCGCGGCTGCCGTTCTCCCTGCGATCTGGACGACGCCGACGCGGTCACCGGACACACGCACGACCGCCGCTGCGTCCTCCACCATCAGGCCGAGCGTCCCTCCATCGATCTCGAACGACGCATCGGCGCGCTGCCACGGCTCCCGCTCGTCGCGGTGCTCGCGGATCCAGGCGTGAGCGTCCGCCGCCGAGCACTCCGAGGGCTCACCCGCGGCACCCGGCAGCGACCACACCTCGAGCTCGCGCACGTGCGCGTAGCCGAGCTGCTCGTACAGCGCCACCGCCTGTGTGTTCTCGACGATGACCTCGAGCCACACGCGCTCGGCACCGCGTGCCCGCGCCTCGTCATGGACCGCCTCCATCAGCCGGCGCCCGGTGCCACGGCGCCGTTCGCTCGGGACGACGCCGAGCCCGCCGATCCAACCCTCCGGCCCGCGTAGGCCGAGATTCACGAGCCCGACGAGCTCGTCGTCCCGGACGGCCACGAGCGAGGCCTCCCGGTCGAGGTCGTAGGCGGCAGCCATGAATCGAAGCGCCTCCGCCGACACGGTGACCGGCACGAGGTAGTCGGCGTAGGCCTCGGTGAAGAGCTGGGCCAGCGCGTCGTCCGTCGAGGTCGCCGCCGATCGCAGCTCGAGGCCCTCCACACGTCGAGCCTAGCCATCCGACGTCCATCCGGGCGGCCGCGGTTCTACGGGCGATGCTCTGGGATCTTCGGCCCCTGCGCGTGGGAGAGCCACGTAGGCGCTCCGAGCGCGAGCACGCGACGCTGCCCTTCGGTCGTGCCGCTGCCGAGCTCGCGGAAGGAGTAGCCCACGTCCCCTCCGAGAACGTCCGTCCCGGCGTCGGTCTCCACGACCACCACCTGATGCCCGTCCGAATGCCCGGGCGCCGGCAGCAGGCGGATTCCCGGGAGCACCTCCGCTTCGCCGTCGTGCTCGACGTACGTCGCGCCGTCGAAGTCGACCCACTCCCGGATCGTGTAGTCGTCGAGCGAACGCGCGTCGGCGAGCTCGCGTGCCTGGACGTGGATCGGCACGCCCGGGAAGAGGCGGTTGCCGCCGCAGTGGTCGAAGTGCAGGTGGGTGTTGATGACGCAGGCGACGTCGCGGGGGATGTTCTCGGGGTGCGGCGTCGGGCTCATGTCCTCGACCTCGGGCCTCGAGTCGATCATGCCGGTGTCGACCAGCACGAGCCCGGCCGGGTGGTCGATCGTCCAGACGAACACGGGCCAGCGTTCGCCCTCGACGAGCAGGTCGGCCGCAAGATGCGCGCGGATCACGCGCCGACCGTACCACCGGGGCGGGAGAACTCCTGCAAATGGGCAGGTTCGCGAAGATGGAGCGTACCGGGATCGAACCGGTGACCTCCGGCTTGCAAAGCCGGCGCTCTCCCAGCTGAGCTAACGCCCCGCGCAGGTCTAGTGTAGGCGGCCAGTCCGCCGGAGAGGGGCGAACGCCTCCGTGCTACTCGGGCGGCACGCGTGTCTGGCGCTCCTCCTCCATGCGCTGGATCCGCAGCCCCTCTCGGCCGGTGCGGGTGAAGAGGTAGACGCCGAAGGCGAAGCAGACCCAGAGCACGCCTGCCCCGACCAGAAGCGCCGTGATCCCGATCATCGTCTCCATGCTCGACCTCCTGACCGCTGGACGTCACGCGTTGGGCGGAGAGCTACGCACGCCCTTCTCGGCGAGGGTGCGCAGGCCGCCGTCGAAGGTGCTCTCGCCCGCCTCGCGCGTCTCGCGCTCGAGGCGGCGAAGACGCTCGTCGAGCTCGTCGAGGGCGGCGCGATCGAGGTCATGGCCTGCGCTCTTCGCGCCGGCCCGCCTCCGCTCCAGCAGCTCGGCCTCGCGCCGCGCGAGGTCGTCGCTGTACGCGGCGAGCTCGGCCTGGCTGCGGGCGAACGCCTTCTCCGCCTCCTGCAGCTGCACGAGTCGCGCCTCCACTTCTCGGAGCCGCCTCTGTGCGTCGGCGTCGCCGGCCCGGCGGGCGAGCTCGGCCTCCTCCTGCACGATCGCGCGCTCTCGCGCGGCGAGCTCCTCCTCCCGTCGATTCAGCTCCTGCGCACGGGCCGCGAGGCCGATCTGGGCATGCTCGAACGCACCCTCGGCCCCGGCTGGAAGGCGTCCGCCGCGCTGCGCGATCTGCGCGAGCGCGTCGGCGAGCTCGCGCTCCTTCCGCTCGACCGAGGCGACGCGCTCGCCGAGCTCGCGCCGGAGCCGGCCGAGCTCCTCCTCGGCGGCTCTGCGGATCGCGCGCACGCGCTCGAACTCGGTCTCGACCGAGCCGCTGGGCCGAGCGTCACGTTCGCCGAAGATGGCCACGCGTCGATGATATGCGCGACGCGAGCGTTCTCCTGCTTTCCGCCTGCGAGCTACGCGGCGCGCTCGAGGCGCTCTTCGGCCCGCGCCCGGCGGACGATCTCCTCGCGCTCGCCGAAGCGGAGCCGGGCTTTCTCCATGCGGAGGGACTGCCAGAGCTCCTGCAGGCGGGCGTCGATCTCCTTGATCTCGTCCTTCACCGCCGGATCGAGCCCGTCGGAAAGCCGCTGCCAGAGCTCCTGGCGCTCCTCCGAGAGCTGCTCGATCGTGTCATGGATCTGATTCGGGGTCACGACTCTCCTCAACGACTCGCTCGCGACCGGCATTCCCAGGCCCAGATGCGTTGAAACATCAGTCGTAGCCGAGCTCCGCGATGCGCTCCTCGTCGAGGCCGAAGTAGTGCGCGAGCTCGTGCAGGACGGTGATGCGGATCTCCCTGCGGAGCTCGTCCGGGTCCTCGAAGCTCTCCTCGAGCGGGATGCGATAGATCGAGATCTTGTCGGGCAGGAGGCCGCTCGCATCGCCGCGCTCGGGGAGCGGCACGCCGTGGTAGAGGCCGAAGAGGTCGGGATCCTCCGGGTTCTCTTCCTCGACGACGACGGCGACGTTCTCGAGCGCGCCCGCGATGTGTGCGGGGAGCTCGTCGAGCGCAGCCCGGACCTCGTCCTCGAAGGCCATGCCGAAATGCTACTCACGTCACTAACTTGCGCAAGAAAGACTCAAGTTTCATAATGGAGAGGTAAACAGATCGACCAAGGAGGGAACTCGATGGCGACTCTGGTTCGTTGGGAGCCGTTCCGTGAGCTGGCTTCCTTTCAGAACGAGATGAGCAGGTGGATGAACGGGCTTCTGGACGGTCCCGGCCGCGCCACGCAGAACTGGGTGCCGTCGCTCGACGTTTGGGAGACCGACTCCGAGGTCGTGTACGCGTTCGACCTTCCGGGGATCCCCCAGGACAAGATCTCGATCGAGACCAAGGAGGACACGCTCACCGTGTCGGCAGAGCGCGAGCGGAGGGAGGAGGCCGCGGACGAGGGCTTCTATCGCTTCGAGCGCCGCTACGGCACCTTCGCGAGGGCGGTCGGGCTCCCGCAGGGCGTCGACCAGGACCAGATCTCGGCGAGCTACGACAACGGCGTGCTCGAGGTCAGGGTCCCGAAGCCCGAGGAGGAGAAGCCGAGGCGGATCGCGCTCTCGAAGACCGTCGACGCGAAGTCGGAGTGAGCGTGGCTCCTGCCGCACGGACGACGGGGCCGGCTCGACCGGCCCCGTTTCGTTGCGCTCGCTAGAGTCGGACCGTGGCTTCCTTCGTCGAGACGCTGAACGAGCAGATCGGCCACGAGTTCGGCGCCTCGCAGCAGTACGTCGCGATCGCCGTCTACTACGACTCGGAGAACCTCCCGCAGCTCGCCGCGCACTTCTACCGCCAGGCGGTCGAGGAGCGCAACCACGCGATGATGATGATCCAGTACCTCCTCGACGCCGACCAGCAGGTCTCGATCCCCGGAACCGAGGCGCCTCGGACGTCGTTCGGCGACGCGGTCGCCCCCGTGTCGCTCGCGCTCGAGCAGGAGAAGCGCGTGACGGACCAGATCGTCGAGCTCGTGAAGCTCGCCCGGGAGGAGGGGGAGCTCGTCGGGGAGCAGTTCCTCCACTGGTTCCTGCAGGAGCAGCGCGAGGAGGTCGCGTCGATGACGGAGCTGCTCGCGGTCGTGGAGCGTGGAAAGGGCAACCTGCTCCAGGTCGAGGAGCACGTGGCGCGGACGTCCGGCGGAGAGAACCCGCTCGAGGCGGGCGCGCCGCCCGCCGCCGGCGGCGCTCTCTGACGTGCGTGAGATAAGGCTCAGGACCGAACGGCGAACCGAGCTCGTCGAGATCACGCGCCAGGTGCGCGAGGTCGTCGCCGGCGAGCGCGGGTCGGCGGTCCTCGTGTACGTGCCACACACGACCGCCGGCGTCACGATCAACGAGCACGCCGACCCGGCGGTCGCCCGCGACCTCGAGTCGTCGCACGAGCGGATCGTCGACGACGGGTGGCCGTGGGAGCACGTCGAGCCGGGGGAGGAGAACGCGCCGGCGCACATCCGCGCCTCGCTCGTCGGGTCGAGCGTCCTCGTGCCCCTCGTGGGGGTGGGCTCGGTCGAGCTCGGTGTCTGGCAGGGGATCTTCTTCTGCGAGTTCGACGGGCCTCGCGACCGCCAGGTCTACGTCAGCGTCCTGCAGTAGGACAGCGCTGACCCGGCCCGCCGTTGCCCGACTCGTAAGCTGCGTCCGTGATCGAAGTCGAGAGCCTCACGAAGCGGTACGGCTCGACGCTCGCCGTGGACGACCTCTCGTTCGCCGTCGCCCCGGGCACGGTGACAGGGTTCCTGGGGCCGAACGGCGCCGGCAAGTCGACGACGCTGCGCGCGCTCCTCGGGCTCGTGCACCCGACCTCGGGCCGCACCACGGTCCTCGGTCTCCCGTACGCGGAGCTCGCGGGCGTCGCCCACCGCGTCGGCGCCGTGCTCGAGACCTTCGACGCGCATCCGGGCCGCTCGGGGCGCAACCACCTGCGCGTGCTCGCGACCGCTGCCGGGATTGCGACCTCCCGGGTGGACGAGCTGCTGGAGCTCGTCGAGCTGACCGGGGCCGCACGTCGCCGCGCGAAGGGGTACTCGCTGGGCATGCGCCAGCGGCTCGGGCTGGCAGCCGCGCTCCTCGGCGACCCGGAGGTGCTCGTCCTCGACGAGCCGGCGAACGGGCTCGACCCGCAGGGGATCCGGTGGCTCCGGGACCTCCTGCGCTCGCTCGCGGCCGAGGGCCGCACCGTCCTCCTGTCGAGTCACGTCCTCGCGGAGATCGCGCAGACCGTGGACGAGGTCGTGATCATCCACCGTGGCAGGCTCGTCCGGCAGGCGACGATGGCGGAGGTCGAGGCGATGGCGGCGGGCGAGGCGCGCGTCCGCACTCCCGAACCGGCCCGGCTCGCGGAGGCACTCGCGTGCTCCGGCGTCCTCTCCCATGCGATCGGCGACGGCGCGCTCGGAGTCGCCGCGGCCCCGGAGCGCGTGGGCGAGGTCGCCTCGGCGAACGGGATCGTCCTCCACGAGTTGACGACGGCGCGAGCGACCCTCGAGGAGGTCTTCCTCAGCCTGACCGACCCGGACGCCGGGGAGGGCTCGTCGGAGTGACCGCGCTCGTCGCAGCCGAGCTGCTCAAGTTCCGCACGACGCGCACCGCCATCGGGGTGCTCCTCGCCGCCCTCGGGCTCGTGGCGGTCGCAGCCGCCGGGACGGTCGGAACCGCCGAGGACAACGCGCTCGGGACGTCGCAGCTGACGCAGGACACGGTGTCGAGCGCGCTCTTCGCGAGCCTGGTCGCCTTCATCGTCGGGATCCTCTCGGTGACGGTCGAGTGGCGGCACGGGACGGTGACGAGGACGTTCCTCGTCACACCTCGCCGGGTGCGGATACTGCTCGCCAAGGAGATCTGGATCGCGATCTTCTCGGCTGCTCTTGCGCTGCTGGGACTCCTTCTCGTCCTCGCCATCGCGGTGCCGTGGCTCGAGCTCAGGGGCTCGTCGCTCGTGCTCGACCGAGACGCCGCCTCGCTTGCCGGGCGGACGGTGCTCGCGACCATGCTGTGGGGAGCGCTTGGGGTCGGCGTCGGCGCGGTCGTGCAGAGCCAGACTCCCGCGCTCGTGGGCGCGATCCTGTGGATTCTCCTCGCGGAGGTCCTGATCGGGGCGCTGCTCGGCCTCGTCGACCTCGAGGGCGTCGCCGACTACCTCCCGGGGCGGGCGCTGTCCGCGTTCGACGGGACGATCGAGGACGAAGGTGGTCTCACGCGGGCCGTCGCGGGTGTCGTCGGCCTCGCGTGGGTCGTCGGGCTCGGGGCACTCGGCTGGCTCCGCATGTCGCGGCAAGACGTGACCTGAGGACGGGCGCCGGTACGCTGGCCGCGATGGCCGCGCCGGTGAAGAGAGGGGAGGAGGTCGAGCTCCGGATCGACTCGCTCGCCTACGGCGGGAACGGGGTCGGCCGCGTGGACGGCTTCGTGGTCTTCGTCCGTGGGGGCCTCCCCGGCGACCGCGTGCGGGCGCGGGTGACGAAGACGAAGCGCGGGTTCGCGGAGGCGATCGCCGAGTCGGTTCTCGACCCCTCGAGCGAGCGGGTCGAGGCGCCGTGCCGTCACTTCGGCGTCTGCGGCGGCTGCCGCTTCCAGGACCTCGCGTACGAGTCCCAGCTCGCGGCGAAGGAGCGGCAGGTGCACGACGCGCTCGTCCGAATCGGGCGTATTCCGGAGCCCCCGCTCGAGACGATCGTTCCCGCGGAGGCGGTGTACGGGTACCGGAACAAGCTCGAGTACTCCTTCTCGGCGGGCGAGGACGGGCTCGAGCTCGGGTTCCATCGCGCCGGGCGCTGGGACGAGGTCGTCGACATCGAGGAGTGCCTGCTGACGACCGACCTCGGCAACGCGATCAGGCTCGCGGTGCGCGCGTGGGCGCGCGAGGAGAAGCTCGAGCCGTACGACCAGTCCACCGGATCGGGGTACCTGCGCCATCTCGTCGTCCGCGAGGGCAGGAACACCGGTCAGGCGCTCGTCCTCCTCGTCACCGCGCCCGGAGAACGCTTCGAGACCGGCTACCTCGTCGACGTCCTGCGGCGGTTCCCGGAGGTGCGCTCGGTCCACTGGGCGATCAACGACACCCCGGCCGAGCGGACGAACCTCCCCTCGCTCCTGCTGTGGGGCGAGGAGGCGATCGAGGAGCAGATTCTCGGTCTGCGCTTCCGCCTGCGTCCCGGCGCGTTCCTGCAGACGAACACGGCGATGGCGGAGCGGCTCTACTCGCTGGCGCGCGAATACGCCGCGCTCACGGGGACGGAGAACGTGCTCGACCTCTACTGCGGCACGGGCACGGTCGCCCTCGCCCTCGCCCGTGATGCGGCCGAGATGTGGGGGCTCGAGATCTCCGAGGAAGCGGTCGCCTGCGCGATCGAGAACGCCGAGCTGAACGGGATCGAGAACGCGCGCTTCTTCGCGGGCAACGTCGGCCAGACGCTGGACGAGCTCGTCGAGCGGTCCGGGAAGCCGGACGTCGTCGTCGTCGACCCGCCGCGCGCGGGGCTTGCCGGGAAGGCGCTCCGGCGGACGGGCGCCCTCGGCGCGGAGCGCATCGTCTACATCTCGTGCAATCCGACCACGCTCGCGTCCGACGTCCAGGTCCTGCGGGACGAGTTCAGCTACGAGCTCGTCCGCTGCCGCCCGGTCGACATGTTCCCGCACACGCCGCACGTCGAATCCGTGTCCCTCTTGACCAGGGCCGACGCGGCGAGCGAAGACGCTAGTTACAACGTGTAACTAGCCCCAGATCGCCCCGAACAAGGTCTGTCGCTCAGACGATGTCGCCCGAGCGTCCGCCAAGTGACAAGTTGTAACTTGGCCTTCCTTCCGGGCCTGGCTCGCGACGACGGGTTGATGGGCCTCGGGGGCGGGGCGCTCGGCGGGATCGGCGCGATCGGCGCCTAGTCGGTCGGGCGGGCGCGCGTGCTCCAGGCCGAGCGTGCGTCACGCCAGAGACGGTCGGCGTTCGGCGCGAGGAAGCCGAGGCAGACCGCGGGCAGCGCGGGCAGGCCGGGCGCGTCGTCCCAGGCCCAAACGAGCGCCAGCGTCACCGAGAGGAGGGCGGTGATCGTGGCCCAGGTCCACGCGACACGCAGCCGGAAGCGGTCGGCGGCCCCGAGGAGG
>Ga0075419_10001535_pt1 | contig 14973 bp, 17 predicted proteins | sample SoiMetdeltSBSDD3_FD_76900 | JGI IMG/M metagenome (GOLD analysis project Ga0075419, IMG submission 76900) | Bulk soil microbial communities from a Populus tree surrounding site in Tennessee, USA - Soil MetaG P. deltoides SBSDD3 | ecosystem: Environmental > Terrestrial > Soil > Tree plantation... | reverse complement strand
TCGATGCTTTCTAGTCATCGAACACGAGCAAGAACTCTATGTCGGCTGTATTCACTTAGAAAATCGCTTGCTGTGCGATGAACTATATGAGTTGCTGACCAAGGAAATTGGGCAATCGCTCGCGAGTATAGGCGCTCTGGCCATCCAGCATATTGGCCCCCATGTCTTAACCAAAGGCGTTTTGAAACTACCCGATGGAGCAAACGAGGAGCCACGACATCCACGACGCGATTGCTCGTGAATCCACGCAGGAGTACTAAAAATACCGATTTTATATCAGCGTTTCATACTTCTTGCTGTTCCTCTTCAGCATGAGTCAGCGTATCACGACCTATGACTCGTCCGAGACTCATGACCACTAACTGTATCCTGGGTCATAGCTCTGCGCTGTTCCAGAGGTGTAATCAAGATATCACCTTCCTAAGACTGTCGACTAAAAGAGTAATGATGGGATGAACAACGAATATGTGCCAGTGACACGCCGAGATTCGCGAAACCGATGGATGAAGCTGGCGCGAAATTCGCCGCGACTCACGAGATGAATCTGAACAAAGAGATCGAACGACTGGCTAGCGAATATGTTGAGCCGTAGGTATTCGTCGTGGGCGGAAGGATGTGATTTTGTTATCTATATTTTAGGTTCACAGCATCTGGGTGAGTGAACTCTTCGTGTATTCCTCGATGGTTTCTTTTAACACCTGAGGTGAGATCGGTTTTATTAAGTAGGTTACGATACCCACTCTCTCAGCCTTTTCCTGCCATAGTGCGGAAATCCCCGCCGTCAGCGCAACGACGGGAATGTGAGAGGTTTTCGGATTCTTTTTAAGTATCGCAGTTGTCTTGATTCCATCGATATCCGGTAGGGCCACGTCCATGAAAATGAGGTCCGGCTCCTCAGCCTCCGCCAATATGATTGCTTCGTTGCTGTTCCGGGCCTTTATGGGGTGATGTCCGATCTTTGTTATGAACAGACCGAGGATCTCACTAGAGTCCTTGTTATCTTCCACGATAAGAATTTTCTTCTTCACTGAACCTTCCATGAGTTAGTGCTTCTGAAGCGAACCGGTTTTAGTTATACTTTTGCCAGTGTTTTCTGAAACAAATACTCTGCGATTCCTTGCTGTATACGGCGGATCTTTCGACGCTGGCCAATGCCGGATATAACGAGCCCGACGCGCCAAAACCCTGCCACGACGAATGAGGCAATGAGCCAATAAACAATCTCTTGGAGCATTGTCCCTCCTTTTCGGTGAGAAGACAGAGCAACGGCGGTGCCGTTTGAAATGGAGCGAAAAATTGGGCGGATTGAGGACAGGCTTCCTAAAGAGTCCTGAAATGGCAGGTGTCGGGATGCCTCAGCTCTACGGGAGAGAAATAGCAACGGGCGAATTAGCCCAAGTGACGGGTGACACTGGGTGACGCAGTTTCTACAAAGTCTCCCTATGAGATGATTTGTAGGAAGTTACCAAAAACTGCGTCACTATCCGTCACCTGTCACGTGCTTGTACCTACAGGATGTCTTTGGCTGAATGAATGTTGAGGACACCTAATGTTGAGAAGTGAAGGCCACATTTATGCTTTGCGGCGAACCGCACGCCTCGCCAAAGTTCGCATCGCCTGTATAGTCGATGTATCCACTTAAATTGTCGCGGCCCATGATGGAATGCGATCAGTCTTATACGAAATTAAAGAGAATTTAAGGATACGGGCTCAACTAGGGAGAATAAGTTCTAATGAGGTACAAAGCAGAAAAGAATAAAAACGAAATAAAGACAGGGAGCCAGACCCTATCTCCCTGTCTTTATTGTCTTCTCTTCCAACCGTGCAAACAATTGGAATAATATTCTTGCTGCGTTAAGATGATTCTCGATATGGCCACTAAGCCGAGTAAACAACTGGAGACTTTTCCCAACCCGCGTCGAGAACGGGACTTTGAGATCGCGATGGAGTGCCCCGAATTTACCTGCGTCTGCCCGCGCACGGGACAACCTGATTTTGCCACCATCCGCATTCGTTATGTGCCCGTGGAACTGTGCGTGGAGCTCAAGTCGCTCAAACTTTACCTTTGGTCCTACCGCGACGAAGGAGCGTTTCACGAAGCGGTCATCAACAGAATTTTGGACGATCTTGTGGAAGCCTGCCGCCCCAAAGCAATGACTGTCGTCGGCGATTTCAACGTCCGCGGTGGCATTCACACTACGGTAACCGCCGAGTATACAGCTCCCTGAAGCCTCGCGACTGCTTGCAGTCAAGACTGATTTATTGTTAATAGACACACCTCATCCGTACTCCTTCGCGATGTCTGATCCAAACTTCCTCCGCGAGCTCGTTATCGTATTGACGGCGACCATCGCCATCGTCTTTGTCTTTCAGAAATTGCGTCTGCCGAATATCGTGGGTTTTCTTCTCACCGGCGTGATCATCGGACCCCACGGGTTTCAATTGATCCAAAGCGTCGATCAAGTGGAGATCTTGGCCGAAATCGGTGTGGTGCTGCTGCTATTTACCATCGGCTTGGAATTCTCCCTGGAGACGATTTTATCGGTGCAGCGCCGAGTCGTATGGGCCGGGCTCCTTCAGGTCGTGCTGACGACTTTGGTTGTGTTGGCAGTGGCTCGTTTACTCGGTGTGTCGGTGGAAGTGGGTCTTTTCTACGGATTTCTGGTTTCATTGAGCAGCACAGCCATCGTACTGAGAATTTATCATGATCGGGGCGAGATCAATTCGTTGCAGGGTCGGTTGGCCAGCGGCCTTCTTCTGTTTCAAGATCTCTGCGTTGTGCCGATGATGCTGTTACTCCCAGTCCTGGCAGGCTCGGGACAGGATTCGATCTTTTTGATTGTCTGGGTTCTGGCGAAATCCCTGATTACACTGGTCGCAATCGTTTGGACGGCGCGGAAGTTATTGCCGCGACTCCTACATCAGGTCGCCTTGCTGCGAAATCGGGAGATCTTTGTGCTTTTCGTGGTTCTGGTGTGTTTGGGAACTGCCTGGTTAACTTCGGAAACCGGGCTTTCGCTGGCGCTGGGAGCGCTGGTCGCGGGTCTGGTCATCTCTGAATCCGAACTCAGTCATCAGATCGTCGCCGACATTCTGCCCCTGCGCGACTGTTTCAGCGGGATTTTCTTTATTTCCATAGGGATGTTGTTAAATCTCGGTCTTTTGTCCCAAGACTTGCGCATTACTTTATTGGAGCTACTGCTGATGATCGGCATCAAAAGCTTGGTGCTCTTTGCCGTCTTTTGGTGGTTATATCGTTCCATTCGATTAGGGGTTGTGCTGGGTTTAGGTTTGGCTCAGATCGGCGAGTTTTCATTCGTTCTCGCCAAGGCGGGTATCAATTTTAAACTTCTTAGCCCGGGGGACGGACAGATTTTCTTGGCGGCTTCGATTTTAAGCATGATGGCCACCCCCTTTCTAATCCAGTGGGTGCACGCTTGGTCATTTGGTTTCGAAGGCCTCTTTAAGGACACCGGGTTCAATCGTTCAACGAGCGGTGGAGCAAATGAAACCGCCTCAGCTACGGGCCACGTCATTGTCGTTGGCTACGGATTGAACGGGCAAAATCTGGCGCGGGTTCTAAAAGAAGTCAGTATCCCCTATCGGGTCCTGGAAATGGACCCCGATCTGGTACGTTCCGCCAAAGCGGGCGGAGAGCCAATCACTTTCGGTGATGGGACGCGGCCGGAAATATTGCAGCAAGTGGATATCGAAAAGGCCCGCGTTTTGGTCGTTGCGATCTCCGATCCAGCAGCCACGGCGCGTTTGGTGTCCCAAGCTCGCCGGTTAAGGACCGACCTCTACATTATTGTTCGGACCCGCTATGTGGCGGAGATTGATCGCCTCTACCGGCTTGGGGCCAATCAGGTCATACCCGAAGAGTTTGAGACGTCCGTAGAGATTTTTGCCCGTGTTTTGCAAGAATATCATATCCCGCGCAATGTGATCTCGCTTCAGGTGGATCTGATCCGCAAGGAACACTACGGTACATTGCGTGGCATCCGGCTTCAGGGTAAACAGCTGGATGCGCTGAGTCAATTTCTCGTGGGAACCACAAGCGATATCTTTTCCATCGTCGAAGCATCACCTGCTGTTGGCAAGAGCTTGGAAGAGATCAACCTGCCCTTGCGAAGCGGGGTGTCCGTCATCGCCGTTGTTCGAGACGGCAAATCCTACCCCAACGTTGGCAACGACTTTAAGCTAGCAGTCAGCGATATGCTCGTTCTTTTGGGTGGGCACAAGGCCTTGGATGATGCCGCGCAGATTCTGAATCCGGCCGGAGACAATCAATCTTGAAGGCCCTTTTAGCACTGCGGGTCTCTTTCAACGGAAACCCAACCTCAAAGTCTTTGTTGATTGCAGGATCCTTTCTTGGTTGCCTTGCAAAAAAACTTCCTTGCGGGCATATTTTGTCTTGCTTTTTGTTTTCTTTAGTGTAGCCTTGCGGTTCGATCCTCCGATTGACGGCGAAGAATAAAGCGATCATGGGCGATCTCCAACGCGTCCGAATCCCAAACTGAAAAAGATTCATGGCAGCTTTAGACGACAATCTTCGAAAGGTTCCTCCGCAAAACCTCGAGGCCGAGTCCTCCGTTTTGGGGGGAATCTTGCTTGAAAACGACGCCATTAATATCGTTTTGGAATTGCTTCGCCCGGAAGATTTCTATCGCGAATCTCACCGCAAGATTTTCCGCACCATGATCGAGCTCACGGATCGCAGTGAACCAGTGGATCTCATCACGCTGAGTGAGTGTCTCAAAAATCGGGGTGAACTTGACGCGGTGGGAGGCAGCGCCTACTTGGCTTCCCTAGCTGATTTTGTACCGACAGCGGCCAATATCTCTTACTATGCGCGTATCGTGCGGGAAAAGGCGATCTTGCGCAGTCTCATCAGCACGGCAACAGAGATTGCTACGCGGGGTTATGAAGAGCAGGGCAACGTCGAAGAGTTTTTGGACACGGCGGAGAAAGTGATCTTCGATATATCGGAAAAGAAGATCAAAGCATCCTTCATCGCCGTAGGGGATATGATCAAAGACACGCTCAAAACAGTCGAAAGGCTGTATGAGCGCAAGGAGATGGTGACCGGGGTGCCCACCGGCTACGAGGATTTGGATAAGCTTACCGCGGGGCTTCAGCCATCCGACTTAGTCATAGTTGCCGGTCGGCCCAGCATGGGCAAGACCGCTTTCAGCCTCAATATCGCCGCCAACGCAGCTTTTACGGGGGTGGGAGTCGCGGTTTTCTCACTCGAAATGGCCAAGGAACAGCTCGTTCTCCGCATGCTTTGTTCCGAAGCCCACGTCAACAATTCCAAAGTTCGCTCCGGTTATTTAGCAGAACGAGATTTTCCGAAATTGGCGAACGCCGCGGGGAGGCTCCACGAGGCACCGATCTATATCGATGATACCCCGGCGATTTCAGTGCTCGAGCTTCGCGCCAAAGCGCGGCGCTTAGTGCGTGACCGGACGAAGAAAGTCGGGCTGATCGTCATTGATTACCTGCAGTTGATGCGAGGTATGGGAGCCGCGTCAAACCGCGAACAGGAAATCTCAGAAATCTCGCGCTCTCTAAAGGCCTTGGCCAAAGAATTGACCGTGCCGGTCATTGCCATCTCGCAGCTCAACAGGCGGGTGGAGGATCGCGGCGACCGGCGGCCCATGATGTCCGACCTGCGTGAATCGGGCGCCATCGAACAGGACGCCGACGTCATCATGTTTATTTATCGGGACGAGGTTTACAATCAGAACTCCGAAAAAAAAGGTATCGCGGAAATTATCGTCGCCAAGCAGCGCAACGGACCCATCGATACGGTGGAGCTGACCTTTCTCAACGAGTTTATGCGCTTTGAGAATTATACGCCACGTGACGAATTCGACTATGAAGAAGCGGACGAAGCATAGAATTTAGCTCCTGCTGTTTCCGGAATTACGTCGCCACACTCCCTCGGCTCCGCACAAAGTTCACCATTCTTACGCTCATCACGACTTCGCGATTTTGGTTCAGCACTTCAACAAAAGAGCGGATAATGCCGCGATCCGGCTTGGATTCGGAGCGGCGCGTTTCCAAAACCATTACGCGAATCGACAGGTCATCGCCCGGGAATACCGGCCTATCCCATTTGAGCTCATCGCAGCCCGGTGAACCGAGGTTCGCTACCTTGGATAGATAGTGATCCGTGTACAGCCGCATCATGAGAGCAGCGGTATGCCATCCACTGGCAATCAGACGGCCTAGATACTCTTCTGCGCGAGCTCCGGGTCCGTATGGTACGACAACGGGACAAAGCGCTTGCCGAAGTCGAGCACTTCCTGTTCCTCAACAGCAATGGAGCCGAACTCGTGCACCGCTCCGATGACATAGTCTTCGAAGTAGCGGTTGTCAGAGGAGGTGATGAATGACGATTTGCTCATGATCTCCGCCTCGAGTTCGCTTAAGCCGATTGGTTAGACTGTCGGAGAAATTTTACCCGACATTCGCGGCGCCCCTCACCTTAAATCGCGTAGAATTTAGCGGCGTTGTCGCCGAGGAGCCGCCGCTTGACGGCGTCGCTCAGGTCGGCCCGCTCTCGGATCTCCCGGACGGAACCCTCGCGCGCCTCCCCGTGAGGCATGTCGGCCGAGATCATGATCCGGTCCTCTCCGACAAAATCGATGACCTGCGGTACGAGCTTCTCCTCGGCCTCGCAAGTGAAGTAAACCTCGCAGCCGCGCACGTACTCGCTTGCTCGCCGCTTGGGGAGCGGTCGGTGGTTGGCGGTCTCGGAGTGAAAGTAGTGATCCATCCGTTCGATCAGGTAGGGAACCCAATCGACGCCAGCTTCCAAAAAGGCAACTTTGAGCCGTGGGAAACGATCTAAAATCCCACCACCCACAAACGCGTAGAAACCCATCAAAACGGGAAGCGTAAAGCCTAAGACGTGAGCGCCGTAGCTGTCGGTGAAGGGACGCTTAAGGCCCGGATGGCACCAGCCGGTGTGCACGCAGACAGGAAGCCTGAGCCGCTCGGCCTCAGCCCAGACCGGGTCGAAATCCTCGTGGCTCAAAAGCGTCTCCCCGACGGTTCCGTAGACCGCTAGACCCGCAGCACCGAGATCCTTCGCACGGCGCATCTCCTCGACCGCTTCGGGCACTGAACCCATGGGCAAAACAGCCGCCCATTTGAGCCGGTCCGGATGCTTGCGGCAGGCCGAGGCCATCCAGCTATTGTAGCTTTTCATTAGCGCAGCCTCGAAGTGCGGGTCTTCAGAAAGCGGTTCGAGGAAGATCGTAGGGAAGATAACCTGAACATCTACGCCTCCAGCGTCCATATCCTTGAGGCGCGCCGCCGGCTCGAGCAGCGTCTGGCTATCCAGGGAGAAGGGCTTGAGCTTCGCGCGCGCCATGGTGACCGGGGTGGCGTAAATCGTTACTCCCTGTCCGGCTACCTTCGGATAGACAGAGCCATCGATGTACCAGAAAGAATTTATGTTGTGCAGGAAGGCGCGATTTTCACCGGTGATGGGAAAAGGCCGACGCGCCTCATATTTCGGGTCCAGATAGCCCCAGGCCTCCGCGGGGTCCTCGACATGAGAATCAGCGTCAATCACGCGAAATTCCGCCATGGTCATCCTCCCTTTCTTCTAAGCCTCTGCTGCGAAATTGTCGGATGCCAATTGGGTGTGTCAACCGTAAGGAAGGGAATTGTAGGAAAGGGAAGACAAACGGGTCGTGCCCTACGGTAAATTTGTTCTCTTTTTTTACCTCAAGCAGCGATAATCGCGCAGAAGTTAGTTGTCATGCGCATATGGAGAGAGGTCATATTATGGGGTCAGCCATGATATTTTCATTTGGGATTTGGGTGACTCTTTTGGGTCCCCACGTTGGACTGAAATAGCAAATATCAGGCGCGACCCCGCTAACCCCCCGCACATCGGCTAGACTCCGTGCAGAGTCTCCCATTCCCACCGTATGCGGTCAATTATGTCTCCGGAGGCCGAAAACACGGCTGCAACATGTGGATTGCCGTATGAAACCTCAAGGGTAGCCAATTGTAACGTCATTGCTCTCGACATGCGCTGCATCTCATCGAGAAATAGTTGGTAGCAATTCGTACCAGGTCCTCTTCGCAGTTCAAAGCAGAAGATTGTAATCACCCATGAACTTCCAAACCCTGGGATGGTGTGAAAAAAACCAATCAACCTATCCACATCAGTGCGACGGAGCTTGTTGTCGTCGACAACGTCTTCGGTGTTACAGACGAAAGTCATCGGATCCATTGTGAAAAGCCAACCGGAATCGGGTGGCGGAATCTGGATTCGCGAAAGCCCTTGACGCCAAGACAAGCCATGCACCCTAAGTTCACTTTGCGACCAGCGGGCGTGTAGGTCGCAGATTTTGTCTTCGCAAACCTCGAACAAGTCACCACGAATGTTCTCATCGCCGAAAGTCGCTGCGATCAACTCCGATGTGTTGGGATAGCTGTCTAACGTCGCATTAGTTAGTCGATAGGCAGCAGCAACGGACGGAGTGCCGAATTGGGTGTTCAGCCAATGGCGAAGCCGCCGATCCCGGTTAGGCTCTGGGCACGACTCCCGTGGCGCCATTGAGTGCGTACACGTAAGCCACAGCGGCTTGCTGGCAATTGCTGAAACCGCAGCAAGCTCGATTCCGTGTTGCAGGAGATTTCCGTCGTTGCCTTTTGCCATCCGTATTCCTGTTGGACAGAACGTTTCGGGTGAGCGGCGTCCGCGTCCGTCTCAACCGGTCGTTAGGCCTCCATTCAGTTGGCCTTGTTTTCGGGAATGATCTCCGGCTCGATCGTAAACAGCTCGGGCCTCGACGGATCGACCGTGATGCGGACCCAATGGGTATTCGGATCGCCAAAGGTTTCGACCCGTATAAAGTTCTCGAAAAACCGCTTCGTCTTCTTGCTGAGCAAAGGTTTGCTGACATGGAAAATGTGGGTGTCGCCGTGCACGAACGCGGTCGGCTTCTTGTAGGTTTCCATCTCCGCAGCTAGCGCATGCAGGATTTCGTCGTAGCCGGTCGGCTCCGGTTTTTCGGGCTCCTTTATTCCAGGGAAGTTACGGAAGTACCTGCTCACGAGACTCGGCGTCCAGTGGGTTTCAAAACCCGGATTAGCCTGGGTCAACAGCACCAGCCCAAGGCTGTTCTTCGCTTTGGCGTCAGCAAAGGCTTTCTTCATCCACGCGATGCTCGCCTTCGTCCTTTCGGCGTGCTCGGCGTCCATGTCGGGCGTCAGTCCTTTGTTGTTATTGCTGCCGACGATGTGCAGCGTGGCGAAGGTCACGCCGTTGAAGGACCACATCAGATTTTCGCGGTATTTCTTGAAATCCGCATCCTTCGCCTGGCTGTCGACGGCGATGGTTTTCTGGCCCAGACTGCGTCCCTCCGGGAAGAACATCTCGCGCACCTTGGCCAGGCGTTCCATAGGATCGAACTTGCGTGCCTTGACAAGGTGGCAATCGGTCCAGTCGTTGTCCCCCGGCGTCAGGATGAAGGGGTTCACCGATTTCTGGAACGCTCCCAGGACCCTCTGGAAGTTCTCGTCGGTGCAGGGCATGGTGATCTTGTCCGGGTTCCGTTCGTAGGGCCGTGGATCGGCCTCGAAATCGCCAACGTGGACCACGAAGGCGAGGCCCTCCTTGTTCAACGCAGCCATCAAGCGGTCGACTCCTGCTCCGCGACCGTGGAATAGGACGTGTCCCCGATGACACCGAACTGGAATTTTTAGTTCTGCGCATCGGCAATGCTGACGAATCCCAGAGAAACAACGGCCACGACCAGCGCAGCCCGAAAAATCGTATGGTGCCCGTGAGCGCTCGATTGCTTGATCATTCCAATCACCTGGCGACGATCCGGTACAGCGCAAAGTTAGACGGGCTCTTTGAGCTTACCAGTTACAAACTTGCAAGGTACTGGCGATCAGTGTCTGATAGGGAATCCCTTCCATGACGAGCCGTTTTTGTAGCTTCTCCAGGTCGCGGGAGGAAAAATGCAAATGTTGATGCGCTTACCCTTTTGGAGCGTTCTTCTGACGGCTGCTTCCAGGCCGCGCTTCTCTTTTGGGAAATGCTGAATGCTGTCGAACTCTCCGCGTTCAAAATCACGCAGAATCTGCAATTCCTCTTCGTCCAATTTCAGCCGGTTGCGGCTCATTTTAGATACTCTTTGCAGACGCATTGATACGGATCGCGGAATTCTCCTCAATATACGCCAGTGGCTTTACTTGCGGCTCGTCCCAGGACTCCGAGTCGCAACTCGTCACCCGCGGGCGCCCAGGCGCCCCGACGCGGGCCGCGCGAGGATTGTCGGACCGGCTCTACCCGCGTATTCCAACCAAACCTCACACGGCTACAGGAGTGAGACTAAATACACGAGATAAGCGCGCTGCACTTTTTAGGTCTCCGCGACGTAGTGCCGCACGGACATCGTCCAACTTATTGGCATCTTCCAGCGACAAGTACGGAGACCAACCTTCATCTGTCTCGATTAGTTCGACCTCAACTTCGGCTACGTACTGTCCCTCACGAATCAATTTTGTATGGCGCTTTTTTCTCATGCTTTTCTCCTCGTGAAATCTTCAGACCACAAATCGGGATCGGGTCTATAGGCTGTCACGACAACCGCCGGCGACGATAAATCCTTCGGAATTCCCCAGACGACGTGGATCGGTTCCTGGTTCAGATCTTTTTGCAGAACAAGCACACATGGTCCCTTGCCATAGCTCGGATAGTCTTCGACCACAATACCGTTGAAAACACCGGCCAGGACATCCCTGGCGAGGATATTTTCGTCAGACATCTCATCATATCCGTGGTCCGATATCCTCACTTCAGCGCGCTGAACCAGAGCACGAACCTTGTCGAAGGTTCTACTCATGCTGATGAGAGTTTACCCTGAGCGCCATCGCCCCAGCAAGTGCAACAGTGGAGCGAGATATTCGTCTTTTGGACGGAGAACCATAGGATGCGAATCGAGGAAGAGGTGTTTACACGGCTTGACGAAGAGCTAGAATCCTTTTGACCTTATCCGGAACATCGTCGGCGCCTAAAAGGTCGCTGATAATGGCTGCGGAATCAGCGCCGGCTCGCCAGACTTCGGCAACGTTGGCCTCGGTGATGCCGCCGATGGCAACGATGGGGATCTTGACCGCTGCACGAACTCTGCGCAGCATTTCCAAACCGCGCGCGGTGTAGCCGGTTGCTTTCGTCGTGGTCCCGAACATCGGGCCGAAGCCGATGTAATCGGCCCCGCCCTCTTCGGCCTCTTTGGCTTGCCCCACGTCGTGGGTTGAAACGCCGATCATTTTGTCACCCATTGACTTTCTCGCCGCGTGCAGGGGTAAATCCTCCTGTCCGAGATGCACGCCGTCGGCCTCGCACGCAAGCGCGATGTCCACGCAGTCGTTAACGATCAGGCTGCAGTCATAGGACCGCGTGAGCCTGCGCGTGACACGGGCGAGTTGCAGGAGGTCTGCGGCGGGCATCACCTTGGCGCGCAATTGAAGAAGCTTGATTCCACCTTCTAAAAGCTCGCGGAGCACGGTCTCAGTGGCGCGGCCCTTGGTTTGCTCGGGATCGAGAATGGCGTAAACCGGCGGCGGCTGGAGCCTTCGTGGAGGCTGAGGCATGAAGGGGTTAACTGCTTTCTCTCTTGACCTCAATCCGCAGGTCGACGATTTTCTTGCGCAGAGTGTTACGGTTGATACCGAGAATCTGCGCCGCGCGAATTTGATTCCCACGAGTTTTCTTTAGTGTCAGCTCAATCAACGGCCGCTCGATTCTTTCGATCACCAATGAGTAAAGATTATCCAAATCCACGTCGCCGGTTCGGCGAAAATAGTCCTCGAGCTTGTGGCGGATAATCTCTTCGAGGGATAATTGATCCACCTCCAGATTAACGACTGCGGGTTTGTTCTGCAGGGTGAAATCTTTGGGAAACAGGATGGGGCCGGAGGAGAGCACGGCGGCCCGAATGAGCGTGTTCTCCAGCTCGCGAACGTTGCCGGGCCAAGAGTGCTCTTCTAAAAGTTTCTGTGCTTCCGGAGAAATGCCGGAGATCTGAATCCCCATCTCGCGGTTGATTTTGTCGATGAAGTAGCTGATCAAGAGTGGAATGTCGCCCTTGCGCTCACGCAACGCCGGCAAGTAGATCGGGATCACTTTGAGACGGAAGTAGAGATCTTCACGGAAACGTTTCTCTTTGACCGCTCTCTCAAGGTCTTGGTTTGTGGCTGCCAGAATCCGAACGTCGGCTTTCAATACGTCCCTGCCGCCGATACGGCTATACTCGCGATCCTGTAAAACTCTAAGAAGCTTCGTTTGCAGTTCCAGCGGAATGTCGCCCACTTCGTCGAGGAAAAGCGTCCCTGCCTCGGCCAACTCGAATTTGCCAATGCGTCGATCCAAGGCGCCGGTGAAAGCGCCCCTTTCATGACCGAAGAGCTCGCTTTCCAACAGGTCACGGGGGATAGCTGCGCAATTGATAGCGACAAACGGCTGATTCCAACGCGGCGAATTATAATGGATCGTCTTGGCGACCAGCTCTTTGCCCGTGCCGCTCTCCCCCTGAATTAAAATCGTGGCGTGGGTATCCACTACCTGCCCGATGGTCTTGTAGACCTTCTGCATGTTGGAGCTCGTGCCGATGATATTGACGCCGGGCTCAAAGCGTTTTTTCACTTCTTCTTTGAGCTCCCGAAAGTCCCGGCTCAACTTGCGGCTATCGATGGCTCGTTTGACCAGGACCAAGACCTCGTCAAGATCAAAGGGCTTGGTAATATAGTCAAAGGCGCCGCTCTTCATGGCGCCAATGGCATTGCGCATTGTATTCTGCGCGGTCATCAAGATCATCGCGGTATCGATGCCCGCTTCTTTGATTTCTTTCAACAAGGCCAGACCATCCGCATCGGGTAACTTAATGTCCATCAGTGAAACGTCGAAGTGCGTTTCCGTGAGTAACTGACGCGCCGTGTTACCATTGGCCGTGGTTTGCACCCAATAGCCTTCGTTTTCGAGGGCCTTCTTCAGCACAAAGCGCAACGATTCTTCGTCTTCCGTAACCAGGATCTTTCCCTGATCCATAGTGCTATTTTGCTACCACCAAAGAAATCCTGAAGATGGTTCCTTTCCCCTCTACGCTCTCGACGCGGATGAGCCCGCCGTGCTCCTTGACGATTCGATAGCAGACCGCAAGCCCGAGACCGGTTCCGCTGTTCTTCGTGGTAAAGAAAGGGGAGAAGATATGAGGTAGGTCTTCCTCTTTAATTCCGACTCCCTCATCCTCGATGTCCACCCAAATCAGCCGGCTGCGATCGCTTCCTTGACCGCGGATGTGAAAGTCGGTTTCGACCCTTGTCGTCACGGTCAAGGCGCCGCCTCCGTGCATCGCTTGAAATGCGTTTTTCACCAGGTTGAGAAAAACTTGCGTCAGTTGTGCTCGGTCGCCGCGGATCGGAGGCAGGCTGGGATCGAAGCGTTTCTTGACAGTGATGCTCAGCTCGTCCGCCGCTTGCGTTTCCAGCAATAGAACGTCATCCAAAATCTCGTGGATATTTACGGGCGTGAGTTCCAGTTTTGTCGGGCGGGACAGATCGAGAAGCTGCTCGATGAGTTTGTCCACCCGATCGACTTCGCGAATCATGATGTTGGCAAATTCCAACAACGATGAATCGCGATCCAGGGAGCGTTTCAGCAACTGAGCGGCGCCCTTGATGCCTCCCAAGGGGTTGCGAATTTCATGGGCCAGGCCCGCAGCCAGGGTCCCGACCATCGCTAGACGATCCGCCCGTTTCAGATCTTCCTCTAGTTCTTTCCGACGCTTTAGATCCCGTAGGACGAGGATGCTACCTAGAAAATTGCCCTGACGGTCCTGCAGAGGAGAAACCGTGAGGCTGACCGGCACTTTATGGGCCCATCGCGTCACCAGCTCACCTTCGCCCCGCGTGCTCTCTTGTCGCGGTGGCTGACTCTTTTTTACCAGCTCGATGAGCCAATGCTCCCGTTTGAAGAGTTGGATGACGGGCTTTTGTAAAGCTTGAGATGCAGAAAGTTCGGTGAGCATCTCGGCAGCTTCGTTGAAATAAGAGACCTTTCCGTCCCGGTCCACGGTGACGACCCCGTCTCCCAGGCCGGCAAGAATCTGCTCCCAGGAGATTTTGGTCGGTGACTGTTTGCTGTGAAGCTTTAAGACTTTCATGAGAGAAACATGCGTGAATTCGGAAAATCATAGCAAATCTACCTCGGCAAGCAAACGCATCACCCGGCGGCCTTCGGGCCTTGCAAATGGAGCCGTCGCTGTGGTAAAAAATTCTTACACTTTAGGAGTTTACACTCGAAGTGGGCGTTGCCCGCTTTTTTTGTTTTTGGGACTTAGAATTCCGATGGATCCGACCTTAACGCGAGTCTGGCAGCTCGCGGCCCCATTAGTCGAGGGCGAGGGAATGGAGATTGTGGATATCGATTTTCGGCACGAGGGAAGCCGCGGTGGGCGAGTGCTGCGGCTGTATCTGGACAAGGAGGGCGGACCCAACATGGATGACTTGAGCCGGGTAAGCCGGCAGTTGAGCGAGCTGCTGGACGTTCAAGATACGATCGACGGTGCCTATACCTTGGAAGTTTCATCCCCGGGCATCAATCGCCCGCTCAAAAAACCGGCGCATTTTGCGCGATTTGTCGGCAAGCGAATTCGCGTTCGCACCCGAGATTTGATCGATGGCCGGAGATCGTTTCTGGGAATTCTTGGCCAGGTCGTGGAAGACAGTGTAATTTTAACCCAAGAAGGGAAACGCTATCAGATTCCATTTTCCATGATTGAAAAGTCGAATTACGAGCACGATTGGAGCGCTTAACATGCAGCAGGATCTCAATCGAGTCATTGAACAAGTAAGCAAGGAAAAAGGCATCGACAAGTCCATCCTCATCAGCGCTTTGGAAAATGCCATGATCTCCGCGGCCAAGAAGACTTTCGG
>Ga0075419_10001532_pt1 | contig 14983 bp, 10 predicted proteins | sample SoiMetdeltSBSDD3_FD_76900 | JGI IMG/M metagenome (GOLD analysis project Ga0075419, IMG submission 76900) | Bulk soil microbial communities from a Populus tree surrounding site in Tennessee, USA - Soil MetaG P. deltoides SBSDD3 | ecosystem: Environmental > Terrestrial > Soil > Tree plantation... | reverse complement strand
TCGACCTCGCGCGGGTAGATGTTGGATCCGCCGCTGATGAGCAGGTCCTTGCTGCGGTCCTTGAGGGTGAGGAACCCGTCGGCGTCCAGACTGCCGACATCGCCGGTCCACAACCACCCGTCGCGCACTGCAGCCGCGGTGGCCTCGGGGTTGCGCCAGTAGCCGGCCATCACGGTATCGCCGCGCACGAGCACTTCGCCGACCTCGCCGGGTGGCAGCGTGCGGCCGTGCTCGTCGGCGACGCGCACCTGCACGGCTGTCTGCGCCACACCGACCGAGCCCAGCCGTTCGCGATACCGTGGATGGCCGGTGTCGGCCAGATGCCGCCGCGCGAGCGCGGTGCCCACCATCGGCGTCTCGCCCTGGCCGTAGATCTGCACGAAGCGCGGACCCATCACGCGCAGGGCGCGCTCGATGTCGGCCACGTACATCGGCGCGCCACCGTACACGATGGTCTTGAACGAGGCGCCGGCATCCGCGGGCGTCAGTCCCTGCGCCTCGGCATGGTCCACCAGCCGCTTGACGATCGTGGGCGCAGCGAAGGTGGACAAGCGGCCCAGCTCGCGGCCGAGGGCGAAGAGCTCGGCCGGGTCGACGCCGCCGGAGGCCGGGACGACATGGCGCGCGCCGGCCATCAGGTGCGGGATGGCGTAGATCCCGCAGCCGTGGGACATCGGCGCGGCATAGACGATGGCATCGTCGGCGCCGATCGGGTCGACGTCGACGAAGTAGGTGAGCCCCATCGTCATGAGGTTGCGATGCGTGAGCATCACGCCCTTGGGGCGGCCGGTGGTGCCGCTGGTGTAGAACAGCCACGCGATGTCTTCCGGGCCGCGCTCGGCGGGCCCGGATACGATCGCGCCGTCGACCGGCCCCAGCATCGCGGCGGCCGCGTCAGACCCGAGGTCCACCTGGCGCTCGATGCCCGCCAGGGGCTGCGCCGCGACATCGTCGGTGACGAAGGCCCAGCGCGCCTGTGCGTGCTCCACGATCCACTCCACTTCGGCGGTGTGGAGCTTGGCGTTGACCGGCACCACCACCAGCCCGGCCCACCACGCGCCCCAGAGGACCTCGAGATAGCGCGGGTGATTGCGCGCGAACAGCAGGACGCGGTCGCCCGGCTGCAGGCCGGCCGCGCTCAGCCGGGCCGCCAGGCCGGCGCTGCGGGCGGCCCATTCGCCGTACGTCGCCCACGGTCGGCCGCCGTCGAAGATGGCCGGCGTGTCCGGGGCCACGAGGCCCTGACGCGCGAGCAGTCGTGCGAGAGTCATCGCGATTCCTGTCGGGTTCGACGCGGGGCGCGCCGGGACGGCGCGCGCATCGACGGCAAAGATAGATCGGTCTGTCGGCTCCTGGACAGGAAGATGCGAACCGCCCAGGGTGCTGCGCGGCAGAAGCCGCCGCCGCTCGTCCGTTCGCCCTGAGCCTGTCGAAGGGCAGCGTGGCAGCGAGAGACGTTCGGGCTGACGAAGTCAGCCGGGGCACGGGCTGCATGGCCATCGCGCCCCTTCACAAGGCCACCGCGGCATCGCGCAGCGACGTTCCGGCTGCGATCCGTCGCTGCACTGCAGCCGCCCCTCACCCCTCCCTCTCCCCGCAAGCGGGGAGAGGGGGCAAAACCGTCTGCCGCGCAGGCGCCTATGGTGCCGAAGCGGTCTGGCCCCTCAGCACGCGCACACTGAACGGCGCGAAGACCTGGGAGCTCGAGGGCTTCACGACGTACACGCCGTCCTGCAGGGCATGCTTGCCGCCGCCGCAACTGCTCTTCGCCTCGACGTCCCCGCGATAGGCCTTCCAGCAGTCATTGCCGGGCCAATTGAATTGAAAGAGGCCCCCCATGGCGTCCGTGCTCGTCGTCGCGCCGGGCTTGACGGAAACGCTGAACGGCGCGAAGACGGCCGAGCTCGAAGGCTTGACCAGGTAGGTGCCGGCCTGCAAGGCATGCCTGCCGCTGCCGCAACTGCCCGTCGCCACGATGTCCCCGCGGTAGACCTTCCAGCAGTCGCCCCCGGGCCACTTGAATTCGAAGATGCCTCCCCCGGCGTCGGCGGTGGTCGTGGCGCCCGGCTTGACGGAAACGCTGAACGGCAGGAACGGGGCGGAGCTCGAAGGCTTGACCACGTAGGTGCCGGCCTGCAGCGCGTGCCGGCCGCTGCCGCAGCTGCTCGTCGCCACGATGTCCCCGCGGTAGATCTTCCAGCAGTCGCCGCCGGGCCATCTGAACTCGAAGATCCCGGGCGTGGCGGGGTGCAGCGCGGTGGCGCCGTCGCCCGACGGCGCCGGCGGATCCTGGGACTCGCGAGCCGCATCCGCCGGCGTGGCAGGGGATGCGGCGGCCTCGTGGGGGCGGGCCGACCCGCCCGAAGGGTACATGCGCCAGCCGACATAGCCTCCCAGGGCCGATACGAGCGCAGTCACCGCGATGCCGCTCGCGAGCCGGCGGCGCCGCCCCGGGAAGACCGGTTCCGCGCGAGCCGCCTTGCCGGCCGGCGAAGTCGCTGCCGGACTGCCCACCGTCGCGGCGATGGCGTCGCCAAGCGCTCGAAAGCCCGCATGCGAGGGATCACCGTTCCATCCGACGAGATCCGCGGTCTGCCTGCGCCGGAACTCGAGCGGCACCTTGACGTCGTCGATGCGTGCAGGAATCAGAACCCCGCGTTCCGCGGCGGCCGAGGCCTCGTTCTTGACCCACTCCGAGGCGATCGAGTGCTTCGACCACAGCACGACCACGCTGCTGGCCTTTTCGAGTTCGCGCTCGATGACGTCGTCGAAGGTCTGACCGGCCTTGATCCTCGGATCCCACCATACCGACCAGCCGCAGGCTTCCAGCGCCCCGGCCAGCCTGCCCGCTCCTTCCCGGTCCTCCCGTGCGTAGCTGATGAAGACATGCGTCATTGACATGACCGGGAAACCGTGCGGCTCGCAGCGTACCTCAATCGAATTCGCAACGGAGGCGGGGATCGCGGGGGCCTCAGAGATAGGTCCACAGCATCTTCGTCGCCAGCACGTACAGCAGGCCGGCGAAGATGCGGCGCAGCGTCGTCACCGGCATGCGGTGCGCGGCGCGCGCACCCACCGGCGCCGTGAGCATGCTGCCGGCGACGATGCCCAGCAGCGCGGGGCCGTGCACGAAGCCCAGCGCCAGCGGCGGCAGATCGGGAACCTGCCGCCCGCTGAACACGTAGCCGAGCGTGCCCACCACGGCCACCGGCACGCCGAGCGCGGCGCCGGTGCCGATGGCGGAGGTCATCGCCACGCCGCAGAACAGCATGAACGGCACGGTCATGAACGCGCCGCCCGCCGACACCAGCCCGCAGACGACGCCGATCAGCAGCCCGATCGCGACCAGCGCCGGCGTGCCGGGCAGCGTGCGCCCGGCCGACGGCTTGCGGCCGAGCAGGATCTGCGTCGCGCCGGCATAGACGATCACCGCGAAGGCCAGCGCGAGCGCGCGCTGCGGCACCCAGCCCGAGAGCGCCGTGGCCAGCAGCGTGCCGATCACCATGCCCGGCCCCATGCGGCGCACCAGCGGCCAGTCGACGCCGCCCAGGCGATGGTGCGTGCGCACGCTGGCGCTCGACGTGAACATGATCGACGCCATGCCGGTGCCCAGGGCGAGGTGCACCGTGTGGCCGGGCGCGAACTGCTGCGCGGTGAACATCGCCGCCAGCACCGGCACCAGCGTCATGCCGCCCCCGATGCCCAGCAGCCCGGCGAGCAAGCCGACGAAGGCGCCGGTGGCGAAGTAGGCGAGCATCCAGGCGACGATCACGGGCGCAGTATCGCCGCAGGCCGGCGGGACCCGCAGCCGGGCTCCATGCGTCGCGAAGGGGTGCGGCCGGGCACGCCGCGGCTCGGCGTCTGGCGCCGCGGCCGGTGCGGGAGCACACTGCGGTGGCGCCCCGAGCGGCGAGCCGCGCCGCCCGGAAGGCGTCGGTGAATCTCGCACACGGAGGCCGCCCATGTCCATTCCGACACGCCTGTCCAGCTACCTGGACCAGCGCGGCGCTCGTTATGAGCTCTGCCTGCACGAACACAGCCGCAGCAGCCCCGAGACCGCGCGCTGCGCGCACATCACGCCCCACCAGCTCGCCAAGTCGGTCGTCGTCGAAGACGAGAGCGGCGCCCGCATCGTGGCCGTCGTGCCGGGCGACAAGAGCGTCCAGCTCGGCGCGCTCTCCCGCCTGCTCGACCGCCGGCACCTGCGGCTCTCCGACGAGGCCTGCATCGCCTCGCTGTTCGAGGATTGTGATCGCGGCGCCGTGCCCGCGCTCGGCATGGCGTGGGGTGTCGAGACCGTCGTCGACGACGAGCTCGAGACCAACGATACGGTCTACATCGAGGCCGGAGACCACGAGCACCTGCTGCGCCTGTCGCGACAGCAGTTCCGCGAGCTGATGCACGAGGCCAGGCACGGCCGGTTCTGCGGCGAACGGGTGCAGTGACCCCGGCGCCTGCGCCGTGACGTCCGGCGCGGCGGGCCGCCGCCAGGCAGGCCGCCGCTCGCCTGCCGCGGAGGCGAGCGCGCGGGCTCGCGCAGCCCGTTGCCGCGATGCGCGAGCCCGGTCAGGACCGGTTGTGGCGCCGCGCGCGCCCGCCCTCGGTCGCCGCGCCCGCCGCATCCTGCGCCTGCTGGAAGGCGCCTTGACCTTGCGCGAACAGCGCCATGCCGCTGTGCGTCAGCTCGCCCATGAAGCGCGTGTAGTTCTCCATCATGCCCTGCGCCAGTTCGGCGAAGGCCCCCGACTGCGAGAGCGGGTTCGCCGCGCCGGGACCCTGCGTCATCGCCGCCTGGACCTGGGCCATCGCCTGGGACATGGCATCGGGCGACATCGCGTACTTGGAGAGCAGCGCCATGTTGCTCTGCACGAGGTTGATGAACGGCTGCATCGGATTGGAAATGACCGGGTCTTGCATGGGGAGCCTTCGCGTGATGAGAGTGGCAGTGGAAACCCGCGGGCGGCCGGTGCCCCGTTGCCCAGGGGCTGCGCCTTGCGGGCCGGGGCGCCGCACCGAGGGCCGTGGAGGACGAGGGGCCGATTCCTTTCGAAGCGGGAAGCGGCGCGTCGGCGTCTTGGGCAATGTACCCGCTCGCCTCTCGTCGCCGCCCCGTGGCCGTGTCGCCCTCCGGCAGACGGGCAAGCGCCGTGCCGCCGCCCGCGGTGCGGCCCGGCAGCGCCGGCGCTCGAGGTAACGCCGGGCCGCCCCAGTTTCCTCGACCCCCGCGGCGGGCGGGTGGCGGCCTTCAGAACGGGCAGGCTGCGGCCGGGATCGCGCCGCAGTTGCCGGTGCATGCCGCGTTGGACCAGGCCGAGCCGGCCGGCGACGGCGTGCCGGCCTGGGGTTCGGGCAGCGCGGTGATCCAGCCGAGGAACGACACGCCGGACGCCGAGGCCTCCGAGTACAACTCGGCCGAACGTGTGATCGTGTGCTCGGTGCCGAACGCGGTGTAGCTGCGGAAATTGCGCATGCCCTGGTACAGCCCCAGGTCGGCGCGCATGCGCTCGTGCCAGTCCGCGCAGATCCCGGGGGTGGGATTCGACGGATCGGCCATCAGGTCGTAGAAGAGGATCTGCGTGGTGTCCCAGTCGGTCGTGTACTGGCCGAAGTTCACGTTGGGGTAGCGCTCGAACGTCCTGCGGAAGATGCGCGGGGGCGCCATCGGGATCGACTCGCCGAGCGCGATCCAAGGCGCGATCTGGAAGTTCCAGGCCGCATCGCGCACGGCATCCCAGGCCGGCGTCGTGATGCCCTGGCTGGCGTCTGCCAGCACGTCGATCTGCGCGCCGCGGAACGCCTCCTCGATCCACGGCATGTTCAGCATGGCGCCGTAGCCGCCCGCGCTGGCGCCGCTCACGAAGACCTGGTTCGGGGCGGGGCCGGTGAAGTTCTCGGTCATGAACTTCAGCACCGCCCTGAAGTTGTCGTGACCGCGGTGGTGGATCGGGATCGGCAGCGGGCCCGCGGGCGTGGGCAGCGGCACCTGCTGCACCGTCGAGCCGGCATGGATGTCGCCGGTGCAGTAGGGGATGTAGACGAAGTTCCAGTCCTTGAACGGATTGCGCGTATCGGCCAGGTCGAACACGCCGCTGAACTGGCCGGGCCCCGTGCCGACGTTGCGCGGATCCTGGTAGATGCTGTACGGAACGAAGGTGGGCGTCGCCCGCCCGGACGGCGTCACGCCCAGGCAGGTACGCGCATCCCAGCAGGCGCCCCCGCCGTCGAAGTACACGATGAGCTTGTTCACCGTGCCGCGCCTGGCCCAGAACTGGAACGTGCTCGTGTCGGCCGGGCCGCCACCGGCGACCGGTGCGGGAACGCCGGGCAGCCGCGAGCACGATGGCGTGAAGGTCTGCCCCTGGACCTCCACGGCCTGCGGGCGGAACGCTGTCCAAGGGCCCGGTCCGGGCGGAAGGACGAGCGCATCGGCGGCCGACGCCGTTGCGGCCACGGCCAGGCCGGCAAGCGCCGACCACCGGCGCCAGGTCTTCGGGTCCAGGTTCATCACAGTCGTGCTCCGTCGGATCGCGGCCCGCGCCGACGCGCGGGCCGCCGAAGATGGGAGAGGGTAGCCGCGCGCCGCATGCTGTCAAGCGAAGCGGCCCGTGCGGCCTGCGGCATCGGCTGCGCTTCGCTATGAAGCCGAGATGCGAGCGATCCCGTGGCGCATCAGCACGTACAGCGCCCCGTCCGGCCCCACCAGCAGGTCCACCGGGAAATCGAAGCCGGTCGCGAACGTGTACGCCGCATTGCCGTTCGCGAGATCGAGCCGCGCGATGAAGCCGTCCACGAAATCGGCGAAGAAATAGCTGCCGCGATAGGGCGCGGGGAACGGGCCGCTGCCCGGATAGAAAGCGCCGCCCGCGATGCAGAAGCCGACGAGGAAGCCGCCGGGCCCCGCGCCCGGGGGCACGGTGGCGAAATGCCGGTACGCGAACAGCGGCGCCGTGATGCCCGCGCTGGCGTGGTCCGGTCCCTCGGAGGCGGGCCAGCCGTGGTTGGCCCCCGGCGCCGCGAGGTTGATCTCCTCCCACGTCTCCTGCCCTACGTCGTTGACGTGGATGCGGCCCGTGCCGGGCTGGACCGCGAAGGTGAACGGGTTGCGCAAGCCCGAGGAGAAGACGGCGCGCGCCAGGCCGGTCCGCGTCGACGCGAACGGATTGTCGGCCGGGATCGTGCCGTCGGCATTGAAGCGCAGCAGCTTGCCGAAAGGAACGTTCGGATCCTGCGCCTGGGCGGAAATGGCGTTGTCGCCCACGGCCGCGTACAGCTTGCCGTCCAGGCCGAAGTGGATCGCGCCGCCGTTGTGGGTGGCTCCGCCGGCGAGCGGCGGCAGATCCACCAGCACGGTCTCCGGCCCGGCCGCCACGTCGCCGCTCGCGGTGAAGCGGCTGATCCGGTTGTGCACGCCGTTCTGCTGCGTCGTGTAGTAGAGGTACACGAAGCCGTTGGCGGCGAAGTTCGGGTCCACCGCCACGCCGAGCAGCCCGCGCTCGCCGGTGGCGTCGACGGGCAGCGTGACGAACGGCGTCGCGAGCAGCGCGCCGTTCTTCACGACGCGCAGCGAGCCGCCCTGTTCGGCGACGAGCAGGCGCCCGTCCGGCGTGGCGGCGAAGGCGGTGGTGTTGTGGATGTCGACGACCCAGCCGTCCACGCGCGCGAAGCCCTGCGGCACGTTGCGGCTGCCGCCGAAGGCGACGAGCGCGCTGGCCCAGGCCGACACGTTGCCCGCCGCGTCACGCGCGCGGGCCCGCACCACGTGCTGCCCGGAAGCGAGCGTCGCGGTGTCGAACGTGGCGCCGTACGGCGCGGCCGTGTCGGGCGCGCCGACGGACACCCCGTCGACCTGGAACTCCACGCTTTGCACCCCGACGTCGTCGCTCGCGCTGGCCGCGATCGCCAGCGTGCCGATCAGGTTCGTCGCGAGGTGGGCGGGCGCGGTGAGCGCGATGGCGGGCGCCCGCACGTCGCTGGTCGGCTCGCTCACGGTCACGCTGCGCGGGTTGCTGGTCATGGTCGCGCCGCGGTCGTCGGTGGCGCGCGCGGTGAGCGTGTGCATCCCCGTGGCGGTCGGCGTCCACGACACGCCGTACGGGCTGGTGTCGTCGCTCGCGATCAGCGCGGCGCCGTCGAAGAACGCGACCGACGCGATCGTGCCGTCGGCATCCGAGGCCGTCGCCGCGATCGCGACGGTGCCGCCGCGCACCGCGGTGGCCGGCGCGGTCAGCGCCACGGCAGGCGGCTGGTTGGTGGCCGGTCCGGCATCGGCGAAGGTGGCGGTGTAGGTGGTGCCGGCCGCCGGCGTGGCGATCGTGTGCTGCGCGGCGCCGCCGTCGCTCCAGCCGGCGAAGCGATACAGGCGCCCATCGAAGGCCTGGTCGGCCGCGCCGAGGTCGCGCTCGAGGCCGACGACGCCGGTGAACGCGGTGGGCGCCGTCACGGGTTGCCCGTCGAGCGTCAGCTGCAGCCCGGCCGGCTGCGTCGCGAGCGCGATGCGCGCCTTCTGCGGCAGCACGTCGCGCGTCGCCTCGTGCGTCGCGCCCTGGCTGTCGGTGGCGCGCAGGTGGAAGCGCAGGAACACGTTGTCCGACGTCTCGCCGCGCACCGGCACGGTCACGGTGCCGCTGCCGCCGGCGGTCGCGGGATGGAACGGATGGAAGTGCGCGTCATGGTGGAAGTCGACCCACCACGTCAGCCGGCTCGCCGGCACCGCGCCGTCCTCGGCGTCGCTCGCGCTGCCGCTGAATGCGATCGACTGGCCCGCGCGGTACGTCGCGCCGGCGGCCGGGCCGGCGATGGTGGCGACCGGCGCGAGGGTGACGCTGCCGCCGGTGGCGAGCTCGCACTGCTTGCCGACGCCGAACGCCGGGTCGGCGCCGAAGAACGCGTTGGTGCAGGGCACCGTCGCGCTCACCGTCTTCTCGATCCAGCGCGTGTCGGCGCCATAGCGCACCCGCTGGCTGCCGTTCACGGTGAAGCTCTGGTTCTCCCAGGCGGCGAAGGTCCATGTCCCCGCCGGCGCCGGACCGCTCGCGCGCTCGCATTGCTTGCCGATGCCGAATGCCGGGTCGCCGCCGAAGAAGGCGCTGGTGCAGGGCGCGCTTGCGCTCACCGTCTTCTCGATCCAGTGCGGCTCGGCGCCGTAGCGCACGAGCTGCGTGCCGCTCACCCCGAACCACTGGTTCTCCCACGCGAGGAAGCTCCACGCGGACGCAGGCAGCGCCGGCGGGTCGCTGCCGACGTAGCACGCCTTGCCCACGCCCACCGCCGGGTCGCTGCCGAAGAAGGCGTTGGTGCAGGGCGCGGTGCCGCTCACCGTCCGCTCGATCCAGCGCGGCTCGACGCCGTAGCGCACGAGCCGGATGCCCTCGACGGTGAAGCTGCCGTTCTCGGAGGCCACCCACGTCCACGTGGCCGCGGTGGCGGGCGGCGGCGCGGCGGCGCCCAGCGCAAGCGCGCACGCCCACGCGAACGCCCGAGCGATGCGCATGCCGAAACGGCGCCATGCAGAGGACATGACAGCGAACTCCTGAAACCCCCCCATCGCGACCGCGATCATGCGCCGCCTCGTGCGCCCCGGCCGCGCCGGGGTCGGTAACTTCGCGCCGGCGGCGCAACGGCTTGTATGCGCGACCCGGGCCGTTCCCCGGCCCCAGGCCGATGCTCAGTCCAGAAGCTCCTTGGGGACGTTGCCGCCATTGGCGGCGATGCGCTCGAGCACCGCCTTGTGCAGCCACATGTTCATCTTCGCGGAGTCGCCCATCAGCTCCGGCGGACAGCCCAGCTCCGTGGCGAGCTCCTTGCGCGCCGCGAGGCTGCTGTCGATGTCGAGCAGCTTCAGCAGGTCGACGATCGACGTGCGCCAGTTGAGCTTCTGTGCGTTCTCCTTCGCGCGAAACTCCATCTGCGCGACGACATCGACCATCGGCACGGCGCGCGCCGACGGCTGGGCGGCCGCCGTTGCGGCCGGGGGTGCGGCATCGCCGGACGCCGGCGCGTTCGACGATGCCCCGGTCGACGCGCTCGCGGTCGTCGTGGGTTCGGCCCGGTCGATGCCGAGCTTCTCGAGAATCTTGCCGAAGAATCCCATGCGGTATGCCCTCTCTGGTGGTTGAAGCGACGCGCCGGTGCACGCCGGCGCAGGGCTCGCCGCGGGAGGCGGCGGCTCGGCGCGAGCGCGTTGGACGGCGAAGGGGAGCATGACACGAAGGAGGGCGTGAGCCGCCTGCGCGTCGAGGAATGTTGCAACGAGATCCACCCGCGGTGGTGCGAGGAGCGAGCGCGACGCCGCCCGGTGCGCGGTGCGATTGACGGACGGCGGGAGCACGGCTTGAAAAGCCGTGCTCGCGGCCTAGCCTTGTCGGGGCAGGCGTCGCGACCGCGCGTTGCGGCGCCGGGCAGACCCATACCCGGAAGGAGTCGAACCATGCTCACCTACATCGGGCTGCTGAAGTTCACCGACAAGGGCCTCGCCGCCATCAAGGACACCACGCGTCGCGCCACCGCCGCGAAGGAGATGGGCCGCCGCTTCGGCGTCAACATGCGCGAGGTGTTCTGGACGATGGGCGAGTACGACGTCGTGTGCGTGATCGAGGCCGACGACGAGCAGTCGATCGCCGCGTTCGACCTCGCCATCGCGACGCAGGGCAACGTGCGCACCACCTCCTTGCGCGCCTTCACGGCCGACGAGATGGAGCAGGTGGTGGCGAAGCTGCCCTGAGGTGCGCGCCGCCCGCGCAGCGCCGCGACGGGCGGCGAACGGCGGCTCGGCTGCCGACTCGCTGCGTCGGCTCAGCGGCTGCGCGCGAGCGGCGTGCGGGCGGCCGCGGGCACGCCGCGCGGCGCGCGCGGCGCCGGGGAGGCGCGGCGGTAGCGCTCGACGGTGAGGCCCTCGAGGCTGATCTCGGGCTCGCGGCCCGCGATCAGGTCGGCCATCACGCGGCCCGTTCCGGCGGCCATGGTCCAGCCGAGCGTGCCGGGCCCCGGGGCGAGGTACAGGTGCTCGAGCGGCGTGCCGCCGACGATCGGCGTGCCGTCGGGCGTCATGGGCCGCAGGCCGGCCCAGAACTCGGCGCGCGCGAGGTCCCCGCCGCGCGGGAACAGGTCGCTCAGCACGAACTCGAGGGTGCTGCGGCGCGCCGGCGGCAGCCCGAGGTCGAAGCCGCAGAGCTGCGCCGTGCCGCCGACGCGGATGCGGTCGCCCAGCCGCGTGACGGCCACCTTGTGCGTCTCGTCCATGAGCGTCGACTCCGGGGCGCACGAGGCGTCGGCGATCGGCATGGTGATCGAGTAGCCCTTCACCGGATACACCGGGATGTCGATGCCGAGCGGCGCCAACAGGCGCGTGGAGTGGCTGCCCAGCGCGACCACCGTGCGGTCGGCCGCGAGCACGCCCGCGTCGGTGCGCACGCCGGTGATGCGGTCGCCCCGGCGCTCGAGGCCCTCGATCTGCACGCCGAAGCGAAAGCGCGCGCCGTGCGCCTCGGCCCGTTGCGCGAGCGCCTGCGTGAACTTGAAGCAGTCGCCGGTCTCGTCGGCGGGCAGGCGCAAGGCACCGACGAACTTCTCCTGCGTGCCGGCGAGGCCCGGCTCGACGCGCAGGAAGCCCGCGCGGTCGAGCAGCTCGAAGGGCACGCCGTGCTGCTTCAGGATCTCGATGTCCTTGGCCGTCGCGTCGAGCTGCTTGCGGGTGCGAAACAGCTGCAGCGTGCCCTGGGTGCGCGCGTCGTAGCGGATGCCCGTGTCCTCGCGCAGGGCGCGCAGGCAGTCGCGGCTGTATTCGGCCAGGCGCACCATGCGCGCCTTGTTGACCGCGTAGGCCTCGGCCGTGCAGTTGCGCAGCATGGCGAAGCACCAGCGCCACAGCGCCGGGTCGAGCGAGGGCTGCACCACCAGCGGCGCGTGCTTCATCAGCAGCCACTGCATCGCCTTCAGCGGCACCCCGGGGCCGGCCCACGGCGCGGAGTAGCCGGGCGACACCTCGCCGGCGTTGGCGTAGCTCGTCTCCAGCGCCGGGCCGCTCTGCCGATCGAGCACCGTCACCTCGTGGCCCGCGCGGGCGAGGTAGTAGGCCACCGAGGTCCCGATCACACCGCTGCCCAGCACCGTCACGCGCATGTCGATTCATCCTGTTGGCGCGCCCGCGGCGCGCGATGGAGGCTTCGTTCGCAATGCCCGTGCCATGCGTCGGGACCCTGAAGAATCAACGACTTGGCCGCGCATCGCGGCGCCGGGGTGTACGCGGATCGATACGCAGGCGATCGCATTCGCCTGCTTCGCACGCCGAAGCCGTTGAGCGACAGGCACTTGGGATCGGTGTGCGCAGATCGATACACGGTCCTCGATTCGATACGCCATGCGCCTCGACGTCGCCATCGCCGACCGTGTCGGCATCGCCCAGGAGATCCCCGCCAAGCTCGCGGGGCGGGCGCTCAACGTCTCCGCGGCGTTCCGTCATGCAGGCGCCGTCGCCTGTCGCCGATCGCGATCCGCGCGCGAGCGGGGCGCCCCCGCGCCTCGCCGCCGGCGCGCAACTCGCACAATACCGGCTGCCGCGGCGCGTCTCGCGCCGCGCCCCGCCGGTACCCGCCATGTCCATCGACCCCCTGCGCGTGCTGGCCGTCGTCCCGCCGATGACGCAGCTCAACACGCCCTATCCGTCCACGGCCTACCTGACGGGCTTCCTGCGCTCGCGCGGCATCGCCGCGGCGCAGGAAGACCTGGCGCTGGCGCTCGTGCTGGACCTGTTCTCGCCGCCCGGGCTCGACCGGGTGCGCGCCTGCGCCGAAGCGCTGCCCGCACCGCAGCGCTCGGCGCAGGTGGCGAACTTCCTGGCGGCGTTCGAGCGCTACCACGCGACCATCGGCCCCACCATCCGCTTCCTGCAGGGGCATGACGCCACGCTGGCGCACCGGATCGTGGGCCGGCGCTGGCTGCCCGAGGGCGCGCGGTTCCGGTCGCTCGACGCGTTCGTCGACGACGACGGCGCCGACCCGCTCGCGTGGGCGTTCGGCGCCCTGGGCCTGCAAGACCGCGCGCGCCACCTCGCCACGCTGTATCTCGACGACACGGCCGACGTGCTGCGCGACGCCGTCGACGGGCGCTTCGAGTTCGTGCGGTATGCCGAGCAGCTCGCTGCCAGCCAGCCCACCTTCGATCCGCTGGCCGCGGCGCTCGCGGCGGCGCCCAACCTGGTGGACGAGCGGCTGGCCGCGCTGGCGCTGGCCGCGGTCGACCGGCACCGCCCCGACCTGCTGCTGCTGTCGGTCCCGTTCCCCGGATCGATGTACGCGGCGTTGCGCATCGCACAGGCGGTGAAGAGGCTGCGCCCGAGCGTCGCCATCGCGCTGGGCGGCGGCTTCGTCAACACCGAGCTGCGCGAGCTGGCCGAGCCGCGACTGTTCGACTTCGTCGACGTCGTGACCCTGGACGCCGGCGAGCGGCCCCTGCTGGCGCTGATCGAGCACCTGCAGGGCCGGCGCTCGCGGCAGCGGCTGGTGCGCAGCTTCGTGCGCGACGATGCGTCCGGCCAGGTGCGGTTCGTCAACTTCGCCGAGCCGGACATCCCGTTCGAGGCGACGGGCACGCCCACGTGGGACGGCCTGCCGCTGGACCGCTACCTGTCGCTGCTCGACATGCTGAACCCGATGCACCGGCTCTGGAGCGACGGCCGCTGGAACAAGCTCACGGTGGCGCAGGGCTGCTACTGGAAGAAGTGCAGCTTCTGCGACGTGAGCCTCGACTACATCGCGCGCTTCGAGCAGGCCTCGGCGTCGACCCTGGTCGACCGCATCGAGGCCATCGTGCAGGAAACCGGCCAGACGGGCTTCCACTTCGTGGACGAGGCCGCGCCCCCGAAGGCGCTGCGGGCGCTGGCGGCCGAGCTGAAGCGGCGGCGGGTCGACATCTCGTGGTGGGGCAACGTGCGCTTCGAGAAGACGTTCACCCGCCCGCTGTGCGAGGAGCTGGCCGAGAGCGGCTGCATCGCGATCTCGGGCGGGCTGGAGGTGGCGTCCGACCGGTTGCTGAACCTGATGAACAAGGGCGTCTCCGTGGAGCAGGTGGCGCGGGTGACCCATGCCTTCTCGCAGGCCGGCATCCTCGTGCACGCCTACCTGATGTACGGCTTTCCGACGCAGACCGAGCAGGACACGGTCGACGCGCTGGAGTACGTGCGCCAGCTGTTCGAGCAGGGCTGCATCCGCAGCGGCTTCTTCCACCGCTTCGCGTGCACCGTGCACTCGCCGGTGGGGCAGCGGCCCGAGGACTACGGCATCACGCTCGTCGCGCTGCCGCCGGGCGCCTTCGCGAGGAACGACGTCGGCTTCGTGGACCCCACGGGTGCGGACCACGACGCCATGGGACGCGCGCTGAAGAAGGCGCTGTACAACTACATGCACGGCGTCGCGCTCGACGCGGACGTGCGCAGCTGGTTCGACATGCGCATGCCCAAGCCGACGGTGCCCCGGCACCGCATCGCGCGCGCGCTGCACGCAGCGCAATGAGCGCGGGCACGGGGGGCTGAACGCCGATCGCCGCATCCGGCGGGTGCGGCGCGCCCGGTTCGCCCGCGGGTTGCGATCGCGGCCGCTACGGCGTCTGGCGGCCGACGACGCTGGCCGCCGTCTCCAGTTCCTCCACGGTGCGCACGCGCCTGGCCACCCAGTCGCCGATGGCGCGCTCGAGCACGACGTCCACGTCGTCGGCAGCGCGCTCACGCACGCGCAGCGCCGCGTTGGATGCGGCCGTGCGGGTGGCGAGCTCGGCACGCAGGCGCGCCTCGTCCTGCGCTTCGCGCTCGTGCATGCGGACCGCCTCGTCGTGGTGGGCCACCGCCTGCTCCGCCGCGTTGCGCAAGGACTCGATCCTCGATTCGTCGGCGTCCTGGTCGCGCGCCTTCTTCAACTCGCCCGCTGCGCGCGCGACGGTGGCCGCGCTGGTCTGGACGGCCGCCACGGCCTGGGCCACCTTCTCGTTCGCCGCT
>Ga0075419_10001526_pt1 | contig 15004 bp, 12 predicted proteins | sample SoiMetdeltSBSDD3_FD_76900 | JGI IMG/M metagenome (GOLD analysis project Ga0075419, IMG submission 76900) | Bulk soil microbial communities from a Populus tree surrounding site in Tennessee, USA - Soil MetaG P. deltoides SBSDD3 | ecosystem: Environmental > Terrestrial > Soil > Tree plantation... | reverse complement strand
ATGATACATAGTATGAAAAATATTCCCCAGCTTAAGAGCTTATCCTTTTTCATAAAGAAGCGCAAAGGTCAGCAATCAATATCAGACAGATCATTTTTTTTTATATTGTGTGTCAATCAAAATACGAACATGGGAAAACTTTCATTGAAAGACATCAGCACAAGAGCGCCAAAAGATTTTGAAAAAGATAATACAAAGAAAAAAACAGATACGATAATTGGAAAGCTCGATGACCTGCAAAACCTTCTGTATGCAGAAGGGAAACACTCGGTCCTTATCGTGATACAAGGATTGGATGCAAGCGGAAAAGATGGGCTGATCAGAAATGTATTCGGGCATCTGAATCCTCAGGGTGTAACAGTTAAATCTTACAAAGCGCCCACCGAAGAAGAGTTATCGCATGATTTTCTATGGCGCATACATCATGCCGCCCCTGCAAAAGGAATGATACAAATATTTAATCGCAGCCATTACGAAGATATACTGGTGACCCGTGTGCATGGATGGTGTGACGATGACACAGCCAAAAAAAGAATGAAAGCGATCAACCAGTTTGAAAATTTGTTACAGGAACATAACAATACACATATTCTCAAGTTCTATTTGCATATATCACCTGAGGAACAAAACAGCCGGTTGCTGGAAAGGACGAAAAACCCGGCAAAAATGTGGAAGTACAATGAAAAGGATCATCAGGAAGCCTCGCATTATGGGGACTATATGAAAGTATACGAAGATTGTTTTGAAAACTGTGATAAAACTCCATGGACAATCGTACCTGCCGATCAGAATTGGTATAAAGAATTCATGGTTGCTACTGCATTGTACGATCTGTTGAAAGGTCTTGATATGAAATACCCCGGATTAAAGAAATAAATGTAAATAAAAGAGTTTAAATTTAATTAGTGTGCGATCATTCTGGCACCGGGAGTTTTTTTATTACTCACCTAAAATCAATTTTATGGGAATGCTGAAAGAATTCAAAGAATTCGCAATGAAAAGCAACATTGTTGATCTTGCTGTGGCCGTTATTATCGGAGGGGCATTTGGGGCTATTATATCATCGTTGGTAGATGATGTGATTACTCCCTTATTGTTAACACCCGCATTGGAGGCGGTTGGCGCTAAAGACATAAATCAATTAGCATGGGGTACGGTGAAGTATGGAAATTTTTTGGCGGCAATTATCAAGTTTATAGTCATTGCCTTTGTCCTTTTCTTGTTGATCAAGGGTATGAATAAAATGATCAAGAAAAAAGTAGCGGTCCCGACACCAACTCCTGAAGAAGTGATCTTGTTGCGCGAGATCAGGGATGCTTTGAAAAAATAATAGCATAAAATTTGTTGAGCTCAGAGGTAAGATTGTTTTTCCAATCTTACCTTTTTTATTAGTAAACTATATGGTATGAGAAAATTCTACTGTTGTTTGATCATTATTTGTTTTTTTATTCAATTACACGCACAGGATGGCACCGTAAAACAGTTGCAGGATGCCGGTACAAAGACTATAAAAAGCCTGGATAGCATTGGCTGGAAAAAAAGCGGCACATTCATCCTGAATTTAAACCAGGGGGCCTTAAGCAACTGGGTTGCCGGTGGCGAGCAAAACGTTTTTGGCATTAATGGTATTTTCAACTATGCTATAAATTATAAAGGCGAGAAAAATATCTGGGACAATTATTTTGATATTGCCCTTGGCTTCCAGAATGCTACCAGTTTTAAGAAATTCAGAAAGATCGATGACCGAATTGATATCACAAGTAAATATGGCCGACAGATAAGTAAGAACTGGTATTACGGTATTCTTTTTAATTTAAATACACAGGCCCTGCCAGGTTATAATTATTCAACCGATCCACCAACAAAGATCTCAAGCTTTTTAACTCCTGGCAAGATCCTTTTATCACCGGGTTTTGATTTTAAACCGAATGATAAGTTCTCTGTCTTTTTATCGCCGGTTACCGTACGATGGATATTAAAACGTGATGAAGATTTCTTGAATGTTGCAAAGTTTGGTGTCGATTCCTCAAAAAAGGTAAATGTAGAGTTTGGTGCATTTATGACTGCGAGGTACAAAATAGCCGTTACGAAATGGGCGACGTATACCGGGCGACTTGATCTCTTTAGTAATTATCGCCGCCATCCGCAGAATGTGGACGTACTGATGAACAACCTGCTTACGATGAGCTTCACTAAAAATTTTGCAACGAATCTTAGTGTCGATCTATTGTATGATGATGATGTTTTAAAAAAATTACAACTGAAAGAAATTCTTGGAGTCGGATTAACCATGAAATTGTAGTGAATAAATTTTTATAACGGTTGTTAGCATACATTGAATAAATGATCGTGTCCATTTTGTTTCGACGAAAAAAAAATTTTGAGACTTTTTTAAGAAGTTATTGTTGTACCTCTTACGTTACTACCCTTTATTTTTGTCGAAATGAAAACCACCACATTTTTTATTTTATGCATAACTACTGTTAGTGTTGCATATACACAGGACAAAACAGTAAAAGAGTTACAGATCGCCGGAACAAGACCAATTAAAAGCCTTGACAGCAATGGCTGGCAATTCAACGGAACGTTTTTATTAAACCTTAACCAGGGGGCATTGAGCAACTGGGTTTCCGGGGGTGAAGAAAGAGTGTTGGGTATAAATGCGCTTTTTAATTATGCCATCAATTTTCGCCACGGAAAAAACACCTGGGATAATTATTTTGATCTGGCACTTGGCTTTCAAAATGCAACGAGTTTTGGAAGTTTTAGAAAAATTGATGACAGGATCGATGTGACAAGTAAATATGGACATTCGATCAACCACCACTGGTATGTGGGAGTGCTGACGAATTTCAATTCACAATCTTTGGCCGGCTACGAGTACAATACCAAAGGCACAGAAAAGATCTCGGGCTTTCTTACACCAGGAAAAATTATTTTATCTCCAGGCATGGATTATAAGACCGCAAGCCGCTTTTCTTTATTTACTTCACCGCTTACCGTCCGCTGGGTATTAAAAGAAGATGAAGATTTCTTTTATGTATCAAAATTTGGAGTCGATTCGGCCACCAGATCGAACACAGAACTCGGCGCTTTTATAACCGCTAAATACAAGGCTACCTTCACAAAGTGGGCCACCTATACCGGCAGGGTTGATCTCTTTAGTAATTATAAAAGAGAACCACAAAATGTGGATGTGCTTATGAATAATTTGGTGACGATGAAATTCACAAAGCTTTTTGCAACGAGCCTTAGCCTTGATTTGGTGTATGATGATGATGTAAAAAAACGGTTGCAGTTAAAGGAAATTCTTGGCATCGGGGTCACGGTTAAATTATAAATTCTTACTCGCGAAAATCGTTGTATTCGCTTAATTGCCCGGTTTTTATCAGCTGATTTTTTGAGTCAATAATTCTGTTCAGAAATTCAATTAAACTATTATCTTTGGTTGCACCGTATTCCAACGGCCCGCTTTTTTAAAACCTACAACTAACTGGTATGAGAAAACTCATCTTTACACTTTTTACTTTTACTTTCACACTTTCACTCCTGGCACAGACCACAAATGCGCCAAAAAAGCCAAAGAAGATATGGGATACACACGGCATTTTTAGTTTCAATGTGGGACAAGGTGGTAGCCGTAATTGGGCAGCAGGTTCTGAGAAATTTACATTACAGGCAGCAGCATATCTCAACTATAGAGCAGATCGTAAATGGAGAAATAATATTTGGGAAAATAGTATTGATCTTTCTTATGCCCTGATCAACACTAACAAGCTTGGTTTTAGAAAAACAGATGATAAGATCGATTTCGTTTCGTTATTCAGGCACAGGATCACCAAAAAGGACGATGTTGTTGGAATTGGCGGCTGGTTAAATCTTCGTTCACAATTCCATCATGGTTATGATTATAGTGAAACACCTAAAAGAAGGATATCAGGTTTGATGGCTCCTGGTTATTTGACGCTGGGTCCGGGTTTTGATATCCGGTTAAAATCTGCCAGCTTGTTTGTTTCACCTGCGGCACCACGGTTGATGATTTTCACGAATCGCCCTTACAGCTTCAACTACCAGGGAGGTGTAAAGCCTGATGGCTCAACGGAGATCCCTCTTTCATGGCATTACAATATTGATCCGGACCGAAAAGTTCGTTTCGATCTTGGTGCCTTGATCTCTGCAAAATTCAAAAGTGAGATTGCAAAAAATATCTCATACGCTACCCGTGCCGACTTCTACTCAAATTACCTGGATGATCCACAAAACATTGATGTTTTCTGGACCAACACATTCCATTTGAAAGTGAATAAATGGCTGATCGTAAATTATAACTTCGACCTCATCTATGATGATGACGTAAAACTATTTGGTATCAACAGGAACAAGGCAGCCACTCAACTGCGGTCACAGCTGGGTGTTGGTTTTGCTGCCAGGTTTAAATAGATAATATTTTTATAGTAGGCTAAAGTCCCGTTATTTTGTAACGGGATTTTTATTTTCACCGTTTAAACTTACCATTTTGAATAATGCTTCGTACCAGATAAAGCTGCCGCAGTTTGAAGGGCCATTTGATCTTCTTCTTTTTTTTATTGAAAGAGATGAGTTGGACATCTATAATATTCCTATCACAAAGATCACTAACGATTTTTTGGATTATATCCATAGCCAGGAATCTTTGAACATTGAGCTATCGAGCGAATTCATTTTGTTTATCTCCACGCTGATGCGTATTAAGGCAAAAATGCTGTTGCCAAGGAAGGAACTGGATGAACAAGGCAATGAGATCGATCCAAGGCAGGAGTTGGTAAATAAGATCCTTGAGTATAAAAGATTCAAGGAAGCTTCAGCGCAAATGGCGGAGATGGAAGCTGCTCGTATGCTGATGGTGAAAAGAGGGAACCTGCAAAAAGAGCTGGCGAAAATAGGAGAGGAAGCATCAGAAGGAACGGAAATTCAAACCGTCACCATGTTCAGGCTAATGCGGGCATTTGAAAGAGTGATGCAGCGTTTTCATGATACAAAGAACAAGCCGGTTCATACTGTTATTCGTTATGAATATACTATGGAAGGCAGCAGGGACTATATGCTTTCGAGGGCGCAGGAAGAAAAGACATTGGCATTTGAAAAAATATTTGGTAATTGTGATAACCGTGTTCATGCGATCTTTCTTTTTTTGAGTTTGCTTGAGCTTGTGCAGCAAAAATTCCTGAAAATAGTGATGGGAGAAGGGAAAAATAATTTTATAATTGAATATAATGAGCCGGAAAATCGCCTGGCTGAATTAGAAGACCAGTCCCGATAGCTATCGGGACTGGTCTAATATTATTTTCACTGTGCAACTGTTTGTCAGCTGCATGGATTATTAACTACAAACCTAAAAATTTACACATGAAAAGATCAGCAACCGCCAACTGGAAAGGCTCTGGTAAAGAAGGCAGTGGTAAACTTCTTACACAATCCGGAGTGATAAAAAATAAGGCTTATGACTATCGCAGTCGTTTTGAAGATGGAACGTACACGAATCCTGAAGAGCTGATTGCTGCAGCACATGCAGGATGTTTTTCAATGAAGCTGAGTTTTGTCTTAGGCGCTGCTGGTTTTACACCAAGCCGTATCGAAACAAAAGCTACCGTTACACTTGAAGGCGGGGCGATCACAGGTAGTCATCTTGAAGTAAGAGCAAAGGTCCCAAAATTGAAAGCAAAGGATTTTCCTCAATATGCCGAGGAAGCAAAAAATACATGTCCTGTAAGCAAGGCACTTGGTGCCATCAATGTTACGATGGATGCACAAGTGGTAAAAAGCTTTAAAGCAAAGACCGAAGCAGGTGAAGGCGGCAATGATGAAGGCGGGGAAGATGAAGGTGGTGAAGAACAATAATTAAAACAGCTTATATATTTGATCCCCCGGTTTAGCCGGGGGATTTTTTTATTCATATATCCACAACAGTATCGGCTTTGACGACCCGTTGATGATTGGCTTTAGCTGCTGAAGGAATTGAGGAGAGACAGTAGGGCAGCCATCGCTTTGGCAGATTTCATCTTTCACTTCGCTTTCCGGAACACATTCATGTGAATGTAAAACGACAAAACGCTTCGAGACATTGCTGTTTGTTTTTTCCAAACCGTGAAGCTTATAAGCAAGCCCGAAAGTTCCCTGGTAAGAATATGCGACCTTATATTTACCAAGAGAAGAACAACCGCAACCCGGTTCATTGGAATACTTTCTTCCTTCGAGCCACATCTGGTTACAACGGCCATGGGTTACAAGTCCCGATTGTTGAATTGAATCATTACCCATGTTATAAACAAAAAACCTGTTTTGTCCTGATGACAAACTCATATCGACCAGGAAACAAATGGATGAATTGTATCCATTCTTTTTAGCGAAAGAAGATGCTTCAACTGATTTCTGTTTGAGCTTTTCGGCTGTTATGTTCTTAGTAGCATATTCCTTTTTAAGATGCAAAGAAGTATTTGCGTTTACCCGTTTCCAGATAGCAGACGAAGAAAACCAGGAAAATAAAAGCAGGAAGACAAAAAATACAAGAAAGGCTTTGGCTTTAGGCATAAAAAAATGGTTAAGCTTGAATGGGATGCTTAACCAACGAAAGTCCACAACAACAGATGATCGGCCTATTGTTAAAATTCTACAAAGTTTTAATCAATTGCGAAAGCAAAAATGCTCGTAGTACCATCCATATTGGCCGCTCCCATTCCAATCACAGTAAATGCATATTCACCTTTTGGAAGTGTCTTATCGATAATCAGTTCCCAGTAACCATCCCTTATCTTTTTAACACTGAAGGAGTATTTATCACTTGATTTGTTTTTCTTACTGGCAAAAGGCAGGGCTCCTCCCGTTTTCATCAGGTAAATTTTTCGCTCGCTCTTTTCGGCATCGACCTGGTAAAGAGTGATCATTTTATAAGGATCCATCATTCCATCCTGCATCATCGACATCATGGCAGGATCAACACCATGTGCCTTCATTATCGAATCTGTTTGGGGAGAAGTTTTTTTTCCCTGTTCTACTCCCGTTGAAAAAACAAAGGAGAGATTCGTTCCTGAATTCAATCGGCAAGTTGATCTTTCGCCATCAATAGAATAACTGTTTTCAGCGCCGGCCATGCCACCGAGTTTGGTTTTAGTATTCATCTTTGAATAGCCTTTTTCAAGACGAAGCAATTTATTGGCGCTATCCTTCCTGTAAGAATACACTTCATTACTGAACTCCGGTTCCGGATAACCTGAATTTTGGGAAATAGAATGCTGGCTGAATGCAATTGAAATACCCAGCAATAAAAAAATACTTTTCATCTTTTTTATTTTAATGATTGAAAACGGTGACGCTCATCTCTCTTGCTCTATCTTCTCTTTCTTTTTTTTCTTTTCACCACCAAACTGCCACCCGGCAAAAACCTGGAAAAGATTATTTTTTACATCTACCTTAGGAATAAATGAAGGAGGAGAAGTCGAAGAATAGGAATCGAAGTTGTACAATTTGGTTAAACTGATATTTACTCTCGCACCGATCAATAATCCGCTTACCGGGTGAATCTCTATGCCGCCTCCGTAACCGTAATCAAACTTGTTGTAGTAATCCATCATTTTACCATTGGGGTTACTGGTGCCTGATGCATTGCTGCTGTCGGCTTTCGCATTCATCAGGAATGCCATTTGCCCTCCAAGTTGGATAGAAAAGTACCTGGTAATATTGATAGACATATACTGTGGCAGCATGATATAATCCAGGTTTACGTTTCCGGTGTTCTCACCACTTTTGTAGTTATACCCCTGGCGCGAAAAGATGAGTTCCGTTCTCGAACCAATAACTCCTTTTGACGACCCAAGAAAAACACCTGCATGAAAACCGGAGCGGCTGCTATTGTTAATAGAAGATGCCTTTGTAACATTTGCAAAATTTATTCCTGCCTTTAATCCTATTTGTGCAAATAAATAAGCCGGAAAACTCAGCAGGAAGGAAAGCAATATTTTTTTCATAAAGATTTTTTAAGGTTTAGAATGTATGATTGAAAAGATGAGGTTTGTCGCTGCTTTTCCAATCGGCACCAAAAGCTTCATTGTAGATTGTTTTTATTTTTTCATCTCATAAGGTTTTGGTTGCTTAAGGAAATGTGCCACTAATTTTCAGAAAGCACAAAGCTCATGTTACTAGTAGAAATAAAAAATCCCCCATTTGTTATAGCACCAACGGGGGACAGATAGGTCCGTGAATTCCCACTAAAATCCTAAGGCCATGGTTATTTCTTTACATAAATTTTATTGATTGCTTCTGCTTTGTTTGTTACATGCAGCTTTTCATAAATGCGATGTATATGTTGTTTTACGGTATTTACAGTGATAAAAAGGCGGTCCGCAATTTCTTTGTATAAAAAACCCTTTGCCAGCAGGTCAAGCACTTCTTTTTCCTTTTTTGTTAATGACTTCTCTTCTTCACTGATCGTCTTTCTTCGTTGAAACGCTTCAATTACCTTTCTTGCAATTTGTGTGCTCATCGGGCTACCGCCCTCATGTAACTCTTTTAAGAACTCAAGAATTTTTTCTTTTGGGGTTTTTTTCAGCAAATAACCGCTGGCTCCGGCTTCGAGGGCTTCAAAAACTTTTTGGTCATCTTCAAAGATCGTGTACATGATGAATTGCGTGCCAGTGCATTTTTCTTTTATCTTTTGTAAACATTCGATACCGGATTTGCCGGGCAGGCTGATATCCATGATCACGATATCGACCTGCTCATTGGGAAGATGTTTTTCAGCCTGCTCGGCATTTGTAAATGATGAGATCAAAGAAAACTGATCAGAGCCAAGGATAAGTTTACCCACACTTTCCCTTACTTCGTCAATGTCTTCCACTATGCTTACTTTGATCTTTTCCATATGCTAAAAATAAACCAACAGGGTAACCTGATAAATCCCCCATTTGTTAGAGCGGCGCTGTAAATGAGATCAGTGTGCCGTCATGATTGGCAATGGCAATTTTACCACCGATATTTTTTGCCCGTTTCTGTATGTTGATAAGCCCATTTCCTTTTTGTCCGAGTTCCTTAACTTCAAAACCATGACCGTCATCCTGTATTTTCATCTCAAATGCCGGGTGAAACCAGATAGTTATAAAAACATTTTTGGCTTTTGCATGTTTAACAATGTTATGGAGGCATTCTTTCAGGATTAAAAAAATATTCCGTCTTATTTGACCTCCTGCAAGAGTGTGAGGCAGCTCTTCAGGAATGTTGAAGCGGCAATTCAATTTATTCTCATTGCAATATTCTATGGCATATGAGCGGAGATAAAAAACAAGATCTTCCCAACTGTCATTTTTTTCATTCATTGCCCAAATGATCTCGCTCATTTTTTCTACCAGTTCGTTCGCCGAATCTTTCAGTTTTGATAGTTGTGTCTTATCGCTGTGTTCCTGTAATTGTTCGCTAATATTTTCTGATAGAAATTTTATTCGTGTAATGCCGGCGCCAAGATCATCATGAATATCAGTGGCGATCCTTGTTCTTTCTTTTTCGATGGCCTGTTGTTTTTCCAGGCTGGCCGTTTGTTTTTCCAATTTGCGACGATAGTAAAAACGGATAATAGAAACAAAACCTGTTGCTACAATTAATGCCGCAATAATTCTAAACCACCAGCTTTGCCACCACGGAGGCGAAATTGAAAATTGATACTGTAGTAATTGATCAGGATAACGGGCTGCCGGAAATTTGGCTCTTATATTCAAAGTATAATTTCCGGGCCGCAAATCAATAAACGAAGCTGTCGCATTGTTCGAAGGTACAGTCCATTCATTGGTGGTACTTCCCTCCAATTGATAACTATACAATATCTGTTTTTCATCCATAAAGGAAGGTGCAGCGAATTGAAAGTTGAAATTATTTTGCTTGTAAGAAAAAAAGGGTGCAGTTTCATTTATGGTATCAGTTCCTGAACGGATCTGGGTGAAGAGGAGTTTCGGAATGTAGGCCGGTACCTTATTGCTTTCAGGGATGATTCTTATGATTCCCGAGGGAAACAAGGCCCATGTTGTTTTATTTTTATCGATCACTACTTTTAGAATACCCTGGTAAATATTATTCTGGCGCGTAAGGTTTTCAACTACGGGGCTTCCATTTTTCATAATGATCTTATCAAGTCCGGATGGAGTACAGGCCCAAATAATATTATCCTCATCGCAAACAAGGAATGAGACAAAATTTTCTGAAAGCCCGTTTCGCGAGGTAAGATGATAAAGAAGGCTCAGTTTTCCATTATCATTTTTGAAGATCAGTATCCCTTTATTGCGGGTGCCTAGCCAGATATTGCCATGCTTATCGAGTGCAATCGATCTCGGTGCCATCCCCAAAAGTTTTTTTTCGTACAGGGAGTCTTCTTGAAGATAAGCCGATGGATTGTCGGGGTGTATTTTGTAGTGAACCAATTCTTCTGTCCGGTTTGCGAGCCAAATATTTTCTTTACCATCAGACGCTATTTGGTCAGCTAAATAATTCACAGGAATTCGGAAGACGGTGTCTTTTACGATTGCTGTCAGGTAATGATGACCTGCTACCAAAAGATTCCCTGCAGGATCAGTAGTCGCAAAACCAAAACCTTTTACCGACGAATCAGCGAATATTATCTCAGACAACCAGGAAGATTTTTTTTTTCGAAGCCGGAAGATTTTTTTAAGCCCGATCCCATATAATCCATTTGGTGTTTCAATCAATTGAACTATCTCGTTTGCATTTTCGACAAAGGAAATTTCTGCGACATTGTTACCGGTAAGGTGAACTATTTTTTTGTCGTGGTATGAATAAAGCAGTACTTCTTTGGAGGCAGAAAGAAATAGATCTGCAGGCTTTGTAAGACCAAATGGTTCTTCAATCACGGAAAAATTGGTGTGCATCAATTTATCTATCCCACCTCCGTTGCTTGCGAGCCAGATGATTCCTTCCCTGTCATGAAATACAAAACTTATAACAGGAGTACTCAAGCCTGAAGCGGAAGTATATACTGCTGTATTTCCCTTCTTATCACATTTTATTAATGCCTGGTTTCCTTCCACCATCCAGCAATTATCATCATTATCAAAGAATAACAAACCAACCTTATCGGCAATACTATTGAACACGACCGGAAGTTGCTGTAAAGTGATCTTTCCCTTGAGCAATTCTGTTTTATCCAGTTGCCTGATACCGTTGTTGGTACTGGCCCACAGCCTGCCATCTTTTGATTGGGCAACGTTCAGCACAATTATATTGTCTGTTTGCGACACGATCTTTTTTAGCCGGCAATCATACAGATAGAGAATATGCGCTCCCCCCAGTCCCGGATCTCTCAGACAAAGTAAATAATTGTCTACAGAAACAATTGATGCAATATAATTGTTGATATCCGTTCCCTGCAAATCGCTGAAAGGGAGTTTTATGAATTCTTTTTGATGAAGTCGGAATAATCCTTCATCTGCCGCCACATATAAATCGCCATTACTGCGGCAGAGATAATTGATCACAGGAGTGGAAGTGCTGTTGAATGAAAGTGTTTGCAATTTTCCTTGTATAAAACAATTTATCTTGTTTGTATTGGTAGCCACCCAAATGGAATCATCACCCATTTCCATGACACAGTTTACAATATCATTTTCCAGCCCATTTTCCGTACTGTAATTTGTGAAGCGGGCACCATCATAAATACTTAAACCATTCATACTAAGAAAATACATTCGTCCTTTGCTATCCTGGTAAATACTTCGCACCCTGTTACTGACAAGTCCGTCTTTAGGTGAGTAATGAACAAAAGGATATTGTTGTGAAAAGCAGTTTACACAAATAAAAAAGTATGCAAGAAAGAGAACGGCTCGTTGCATACTTTAAAGTTAGATAGTTTTTTTAACGAAGCATTTTACACCTAAGAAAACCGGAGTGGAGAATTTCATTTATAAACATACAGGCATAGGTAGTGGTGATAATGGTACTGCCGGCAGTATCTCTTATTATATGCGTGCCACAAAGTATTCCGGTTTCCAGCTAGTTGCGAACTACATCTTAATAAACTCAACTCTTCGGTTATTGGCTTTCCCGGCTGGCGTATCATTTTTATCAATTGGCTCACTTTCCCCTTTGCCGTCTGTTTCCATGCGGCTTTCATCAATGCCAAACTCTTTTGCTAATGCGGCTTTTACAGATGCAGCTCTGCGTTTGGAAAGATCAAGGTTGGCATCATCTTTTCCATCCGCGTCAGTATGGCCAACAATTTTTACTTTGAGATCGGTGGATTCTTTTAACACGCTGGCCATTTCTTTTAATGTGCCATAGGACTCAGGCTTAATGGTTGCGCTGTTCACGTCAAATAGGATCCCATGTGTTACCCATTTATTTTGTGTAAGGATTTTATTGCGGGTATCTGGCGTGCCAACTGCCATACGGAGATTGCTTAAATAATAGTTTCCATCGTCAGCGGCTCCCTGCAACCAATAAACAACGGAATTATAAAGGCCATTTTGAGACATAGCTTTCGGTAAATCCCAAACTTTTTCCTGATTAAAATATACACGTATTCTTTCTTTTTGGCGCCACAACGCAACATGAACTGGTTTTGTTTTATCGGAAAATTGTTTTGTGCCAGTGCTGGCGGAGGCTTCACCCACACCATCTTTTCTACGTTCTATCGTTGACGTACTGTGCCCATCAGGATAAGCTGCTACGGTAAACGTAAACCGGTTATCTGCCGATTGCCAATGTTCAGGACGATTGCGATCTTCGAGTGCTGTAAGGCTGCTATAAAAACTCCAAACCCTTCCGGGATTATCACAAAGCAAGTCAAATTCAAATGTAAAATTGTCCGGTAATGAATCTATAAACTCCGGCATGAATACTCCTTGCTTGCTGATCTTAAGCCATTTCCCCTGAAGACTTTCAATGGTTACGATTTCTGCCGAAGTATTGGTATTCCATTTATCAGGAAAATCGCCGACCGCATCCTGGGCAAAGTCTTCGAAAACAATGATCCTTTCGCCCGGTACAAAATCATATTTGCTATAAGTTTTTAACGTTGCAGGACCTGTTTCGGCTTTGATTGAATCTGTTGATTGTCCTTCCTGGTTTGTTGTGGTTTCAGTGGTGGTTTTATCCTTGTTTGGATTCGCTGCATCGTCGACAGTTTTATTTACCTTATTGTTTGCAGTGTTCTTTGCACGATCAGCAATTTTTTTAAGGATTTGGGCATTTGCCACGAATGAAATACTGATAATGCTGAATAAGAAAATTATCTTTTTCATGGTGATAGTTTGATAATGAAATAAGAGTATAAGAACAACATATGGAAGTTATATAACGGGATCTTGCCCCGCAATAGAACAAAAGTTAGTAGCAAACCAAAAGGCAAAATTGAAGAGCCTCGCAAGGCTTATAAATTATATACTTATTGTTTTATCAATTGTTTAGTCATTCTGATCCCTGTGTCAAACTCTGCTAATAGATTATAGGCGCCCGGAGGCTGTTTACTCAGATCTATTTGCACAATATTTTTGCCAGCGGAGAAATTTTCCTGACGCATTAATATAAGCGAACCGGATGCGTTGAAGGGGTGGTGGCAACATCCCCTGTGCCCGTAAGTGTTACTCTCGGTACCAGTAATCCTTTGTTGGTATAAGTTGAAAAATCATTTTATAGTTATAAAACATAGAAAGTATAATCTTTTTATAAACAAAATTTTATTAGTACGGGAAACCGCTCACTTCACAGAGGGGATAATAACTAATTGAGGTCACAGAATTTTTTATAAAACCATACAGCATTTAATTCATTCCGATGGTCGCAAGATTATTCCGTTAGCCTGGTGTTTACCAATACTCACTCTATAAATTATGGTTGTTTTGAATGAGTTAAGTGATTTTACATCGATGACAATTGATTTACCTGCTATCACATACTGCTTCATTTCATAGATTTTGACTCCGTTGACAGTATAGAATACAATTGTTGCATTTCCGCTTACCGGAGAGTTTATACTCAGTTTGAATTGCGTCTCGTAAGGATTTGGATAAGCAGTTACGAACAACTTATTCTCAGTATCAGGTTCGCTTATTGCAAACCTGTTCGATGCCGGGCAATGACCCTGGATATCTCCATGGGCCAAATGGGTTTGGAGTGCTGCGGGTGCAATGCAAATTTCTACACCATTATGACAAACAAGTAGCTTGTCATTCTTAGGTCCGCAGAAAACAATTCCCCCGCTGGCCGTTACAGTAAGAGCCTGGAATGCTGATACAGGAGAACCGCATCCGCTATTTACTGTATATGTAATATTTGTTGTTCCGGCGCTTACCGCGGCTACTAAACCTGTACTTGCATTTACAGTAGCAGCTCCACTATTAGTCGAACTCCAGGTTCCGCCAGCAGAGCCAGTACTGCTATAAAGGGTTGTTGCACCAACGGAAAGTGTCGTCAGCCCACTCACCACACCTGCTGATATATTCGGACTGACCGTGAGCATTTTTGATGCGTTGACTGCACCGCAATTACCAATGATCGTATAAATAATATTGGTTGTGCCCGCAGTTAATGCTGTGACCAATCCAGTTGTTGAATTTACAGTTGCAACCGAAGTATTCGAACTACTCCAGCTTCCGCCGGAAGTTCCATTGCTTGTGTATGTCGAAGTTTGTCCAATACAGAGCGGAGACGCACCAGCGACCTCACCCGCACTCACACCCGTATTAATTGTCATAGTTATTCCGTTGGATGTTGCTGTTGTTGGACTCGCACAAGCAAGTGAAGAGGACATCAAAACAGTTACCACATCGCCATTTGCTAAAGCATTGTTTGAATAGGTATTGCTATTGCTACCAACATTATTACCATTAAGTTTCCATTGATAAAATGGAGTACCACCATTTGTTGGTGTTGCAGTAAATGTAACATTGGTTCCGGCGCAAATGGTATTACCCGGACTGGCGGCAATGCTTACTGAAGGAGCAACGGAACCTGTGATTACCATAGTTATTCCGTT
>Ga0075419_10001523_pt1 | contig 15017 bp, 12 predicted proteins | sample SoiMetdeltSBSDD3_FD_76900 | JGI IMG/M metagenome (GOLD analysis project Ga0075419, IMG submission 76900) | Bulk soil microbial communities from a Populus tree surrounding site in Tennessee, USA - Soil MetaG P. deltoides SBSDD3 | ecosystem: Environmental > Terrestrial > Soil > Tree plantation... | reverse complement strand
TCTCCCGCACGCCGATCATGACCCGGCCCACCCGGCTGCGGCGGAGGCGCTTGGCCACCGAGAGCATCAGCGCCAGGCAGACGACGATGAAGTAGTAGTACTGCCGCTCACTCGCGATGGGGATGAGGCCGAACAGGTCGGGCCGCTCGATGCGACGCAGTGGCAGCCACCAGCCGAACTCGGAGCGGTTGAGCCCGTAGACCGCCACCGCCTGGGCGAAGGCCAGCGTGGTCACGGCCAGCAGCAGGCCGCGGATGCGCAGCGCGGGCAGGCCGATGACGATCGAGATGGCCGCCCCCACCACCCCGGCCACCAGCAGCGCGATGCTCAGGTCCCAGCCCAGCCGCGAGGTGATGGCGCCGCCGACCGCGGCCCCGATGGCGAGGAAGGCGACCGCCCCCAGGCTGACCTGGCCGGCCCAGCCGGTCAGCACCACCAGCGACACGCCCACCATGGCGTAGACGAGGATCACGCCCACCAGGTCGAGGCGGCTGGTCGAGAGCACCAGCGGCAGCACGAGGGCCACCCCGACCAGCAGGGCCATGAGGCCACGCGTGGCCCACCGGACCTCGCGCAGGTGCGACAGCTCCGGCGGGATGGGCCGCACGTCGGTCACGACCTGCCAGCTCGACATGCCGTCGCTGCGGTTGGAGCGGTCGATCCGCTGGGCCAGCAGCACCACGAGCACGACCACGAACAGGATCGGCGCCACCAGGGCGGTCTCCTGGGTGTTCCACACGATGGCCTGCTCGACCACGCCGAGCGTGACGGCCCCTGCGAAGATGAGCGGCAGGTTGGTCATGCCTCCGATCACGCAGGCGGCCAGCGCCCGCACCAGGATGGCCGGCCCCAGCACCGAGCCCAGCGGCACGCCGATGACGCCCGCCCGCATGAAGACCGCCACGAAGGCCAGGACGCTGGCAATGGTCCACACCACCAGCTGCACCCGCTTGACCGGGATGCCGAGCAACGCCGCTCGATCGGCACTCTCGGCGCTGGCCCGCACCGCGATCCCGGTGTTGGTGACCCGGAAGAACAGGGCCAGGCCGGCGCTGCAGATGATCACCGCCACCAGCGCGATCACGTCGTTGCCGTGGAAGACGATGGGCGGGATCTCGAAGGTGAAGTCGAAGGGCGAGGGGTAGGTGCTGGGCGGGTTGATGTCGAAGGTGCCGGGGAACGCGTTGTTGGCCAGCGACGGCAGGCCCAGTGCGAGCGCCGCGAAGATCTGCGCCACGCCCAGCGTCGCCACGGTGAGGATCAGCCGGGGCGCGTGGGCGAAGCGCCGGATGATGAGGAACTCGACCAGCGCGCCCAGCAGCGCCGCGACCACCAGGCCCAGCCCGAGGCTCACGAAATAGGGCATGCCGGGCCCCACGATGAGCAGCACCGCCCCCATCGTCGGGACCGTGCCCAGGTCGCCCTGGGCGAAGTTGACGATGCGGTTGGAGCGGTAGACGAGCGCGATGCCGAAGGAGATGAGGGCGGTCAGCCCGCCGATGACCACGCCCTTCACCAGCACGCCGGGGGGAGCGGGCCACAGCACCCGCTGCACCACGACCAGCCCTCCGACGACCGCGGCGGTCGACGCGACCGAGGAGCTACGCCACGATGATCGGACCGCGGTCGTCGTAGCGCTGAGTGCGGCGGTCATCGTCCCCCCGGTCGGTTCCGCTGCTAACTTGAACTGCGGTCAAGATAGCCCGTCGGGCCCGTGCCCGCCGGGCGTGATCGCGACGGCAGCAGGCAGCGTCCGAGGGGGGAAACGATGGGCGACACGCCGAAGAAGCGCACGGGTATCACGCGCTATTGGCCGATCCTGGCAGTCGTGGTCGTCGCCGCGGCTGCGCTCGGGATCGGCGCGATCGTGGGCGGGGGCGACGACGACGAACCGGACTCGGACGCAGTCGCCGCGCCCGGGGACGGGACGCCGCCGGCCCTGGCCGCGTTCCCGGACGAGGATCCCCTGGACGCGCCCGACTGCGACCGCGAGACGGGCCGGCTGGCCATCCCCACGGTCTACGCCCCCAACTGCGTCCCCATCTGGGAGGAGGGTCGCGACAACGGCGGGGCCACTGCCCACGGCGTCACCGAGGACGAGATAACGGTCGCGTTCTACAACGCCCAGGACGACCCGACGGCCCGGGCCATCGTCGACGACGTGATGGGCGACCCGCCCACCGACGAAGAGCTGACCGCCGACCGCCAGCAGATCGTCGAGGCCTACAACCACCTGTTCGAGACCTACGGCCGGACCGTGAAGTACGTGCAGGTCGAGGCCACCGGGTCGAACAGCGACGACGCCGCGGCCCGGTCCGACGCCATCAGGATCGCCGACGACATCGGCGCCTTCGCGGTCGTGGGCGGTCCGGCCCAGACCAACGCCTTCGCCGAGGAGCTGTCGGCCCGCGATGTCATCTGCCTGTGCGCCACCGGCCAGCCCCAGGAGCTGTACGAGAGCCTGGAGCCCTACGCCTGGGGCGGCACGCTGGCGTCGACCCAGGGCTACGTCCACCGGGCCGACTTCGTGGTCAGCCGGCTGGCCGGCGAGACCGCCGAGTTCGCCGGCGACCCGGCCTACCAGGACACCGAGCGCAGCTTCGCCATCGTGTACTACGAGACGGCCGACGGCTCGCGCGGTCCCGGCGTGGACTTCTTCGAGGAGCGGCTGGCCGACAACGGCGTGGAGCTGTCCGACCGCATCCCCTACATCCTCGACCTGAGCCAGGCCCCCGAGGACGCGTCGACGATCGTCGCCCGCCTCAAGGACAAGGGCGTCACCAGCGTGATCTTCGCGGGCGACGGCTTCTTCCCCATCTACCTGACCCAGGCCGCCACCAACCAGGACTATCACCCGGAGTGGATCGTCACCGGGTCCACCGGCACGGACATCACCGCGCTGGCCCGCCGCTACGACCAGGACCAGTGGAGCCACGCATTCGGCCTCTCCTACCTGCTCGCGAGGGTCGACCCCGACGTCATCGACGAGCAGGGCAACCTCGTGTCCTGGTACCTGGGCGAGAACCTGGAGGAGTACCCGAACATCTTCGACTTCGGCCGGTTGTTCACGGGCATCCACCTGGCCGGGCCCGACCTGAACCCCACCACGTTCCGCGACGGGCTCTTCTCGTACGACCCGACCGGCCACCTCACCACCTCCTTCGGCACGTCCTACGGCGACGTCCGCTGGCCGTGGCCCGACTACGCCGGCTCCGACGACGTCACGCTGGTGTGGTGGGACGCCGAGGCCACGGGCCAGGACGAGACCGGGGCCGACGGCACGGGTATGTACCGCTACATGAACGACGGCGCCCGCTACCTGCCGGGGGAGCTGGCCGACGCGCCCGGCGTCCCGTTCGACGCCGAGAACACCTTCACGATCCTCGATAGCTTCCCCGAGGCCGACATGCCGCCGAGCTACGAGCGGCGCACCTCCCGCACCGGCTGAGCGCCGGGAGAAGTCATTCCCTACCGAAACTGCCTACCGAAACTGCCAATCCCACACAGGAGCAGACATGCCCGACCTCAACGAGGCCGTCGTCGTGGCCGCCACCCGTAGCCCGATCGGCCGCGCCAACAAGGGCTCGCTGGTCGACAAGCGGGCCGACGAGCTGATGGCCGACGTGCTGGTGGCGCTCATGGACAAGGTGCCGCAGGTGGACCGGTTCGACGTGGGCGACATCATCTGCGGCAACGTGGCCCAGAGCGGCGAGACCGGGTTCAACATCGCCCGCACCGCGGGGATCCTGGCCGGCTTCCCCCACTCGGTGTCCGCCCACACCGTCCAGCGCTTCTGCGCGTCGTCGCTCCAGGCCATCACGGCCGCGGCCAACGCGGTGAAGGTGGGCGAGGGCGACATGTACATCGCCTGCGGGGTCGAGAAGTCGTCCCGCCCACCGGCGCCCGAGGGCCAGGAAGGCGGCGGCCGCGGTGGGGGTGGAGGCGGCGGCCGTGGCCGCGGCATCGGCCCCGGCGGGCTCAACCCCAAGCTGCTGGGCCGGGACAGCGGGTTCCCGTTCGTCTACATCCCCATGGGCATGACCGCGGAGAACGTGGCCGACCAGTACGGCGTGTCCCGGGAGGACATGGACGCCTTCGCCAAGCTGTCCCAGGACCGCGCGGTCGCGGCCCAGGAGTCGGGGCACTACGACGTCGAGATCAGCCCCGTCACCAAGGACGACGGCACGGTCGTGTCCCGCGACGACTGCCCGCGGGCCGGCACCACGCTGGAGAAGCTGGCCGAGCTGCAGCCGTCGTTCAAGGAGGGCGGCACCGTGACCGCGGGCAACGCCTGCCCGCTCAACGACGGCGCGGCCGCGGTGCTCATCACCAGTCGCCAGAAGGCCGACGAGCTCGGGCTCGAGCCGCTGGTCCGCATCGTGGCCACGGCGTACTCGGGCAACAACCCCGAGATCATGGGCGTCGCCCCCATCGACGCGGTGCGCAAGGTGCTCAAGGCCACCGGCATGGCCATCGAGGACATCGACTTCGTCGAGCTCAACGAGGCGTTCGCGGCTCAGGTCCTCCCCGTGTGCGAGAACACGGGCATCGACATCGAGCGCCAGCTCAACCCGCACGGCGGTGCCATCGCGCTGGGCCATCCCTTCGGCATGACCGGCGCCCGGATCATGACCACGCTCATCAACGACCTGGGCACCGGCGACGGCCAGTGGGGGCTGGAGACCATGTGCGCGGCCGGGGGCATGGCCATGGCCACCGTCGTGGAGCGGCTCTCCTAGTGCCGGAGGACTTCGCGGCTCGGGTGCGTGAGCTGTTCGAGCTCACGCCCACCGAGCCCGACACATACCGCACGGTGCCGCGCCGGCGGGCCGGATCGGGGCCGCCTGGATGGGGGCGCGTCGGCCCGCCGCGACTGTTCGGCGGGCAGGTGGCGAGCCAGGCGCTGTGCGCGGCCTGGCGCACGGTCAAGGCCGATCACGGCGTGAACTCCCTCCACGCCTACTTCCTCCGTCCCGGGCGCTACGACGAGCCGGTGGACTATGTGGTGGACCGCATCCGCGACGGCACCTCGTTCACCACCCGCCGGGTGGTGGCGGTCCAGGGCGGCGACGCCATCCTCAACCTCGACGCCTCGTTCCACCGGGACGAGCCGGGCGACCTCCACCAGCCGGACAGTCCCGTGTCCCTGGCCGGGATCCCCGAGGACGGCGTCGAGCCCGACGATCCGCCGTGGATGCGGGGCCGGCCGCTGGAGGCGCGCGCCGTCGCCGGAGCGCCGCCCGGCGTCAGCATGCGCTGGGTGCGGGTGCCGGCGCGGCTGCCCGACGACCCGATGCTGCACGCCGCCATGCTGGCGTTCCTGTCGGACATGGGCCCGGTGGGGGTGGTGGCCCAGTCGCTGGGCGTGCCGCGCGAGCGGCGGATGATGGCGAGCCTCGACCATTGCATGTGGTTCCACCATCCGGCCCGGGCCGACGAGTGGCTGCTCTACATTCTGGAGCCGGTGGCCGGCGCGCGGGCGCGGGGCGTGGTCCGCGGCTCGCTGTGGACCCAGGACGGCGAGCTGGCCGTGAGCCTGGTCCAGGAGGTCCTGGCGCGGCGCCGCCGGTAACCGTCAGCACACCGTGCGGGTAGGGAAGTAGCTTGTCGACGGTGTCGGACGCTCGCAGCTTGACGCGCCATGGGCAGGACAGGAAGGCGGAGCTCCTCCGCCACGCGGAGTACCTGTTCGCGAAGCGCGGGTACGAGGACACCCGCATGGTCGACATCGCCGACGCGGCCGGGGTGGCCAAGGGCCTCGTCTACTGGTACTTCGAGAACAAGGAGACGCTGTTCCGCGAGATCGTCGCCGACATGGGCCGGCGCTTGCGGCGGGCGCTCAGCCGGGCGGTCGAGGGTGTCGATGACCCGCTGGGCCGGCTCTACGTGGCCACGGCCGAGTCGGTCCGCTTCATCGGCGAGAACCACCGGCTCTACGGCATCATCTCCAGCCAGCTGCGGGGCGACCAGCGGCTGCGGAACACCCGCTCGCACTCGCGCCGGGTGCTGGCCGACGACGCCATCACGCTGCTGGCCGAGGGCCAGGAGCTGGGCCAGGTGCGCACCGACGAGGACCCCGCGGTGCTGGCCCACGCCAACGCGGGCGTCGTCTACTACTTCGTGCTGCTCTACGCCGACGGGGCGACCGGCGACGGCCGCCGGCGCCTCGACCTCGACGCCGCGGCCCACGGGGCCGCCCGCTACGTGGTGCGGGCGGTGGCCGCCAGCGACGTGGAGGTGGAGGCGGTCGTGAGCCGCCACGCTCCGTCGCATCTTCAGACGAATTGACTCCCAGCGCTGTCAACCGATGCCGCGGGCTCGGCGTCGAGTCGGGCAGGACAGCCTAGGGAGGTCGCATCATGCGACGATTGTTCGTTCTGGCGGCGGCGACCCTGGCGGCGGTGGGCGTTCTGGCACCAGCACCGTCGGTAGGGGCCGCCGAACCGTTCTGCGGGATCACTTGGGGGTCCCTCGCCAAGTCCGACCCGGCCTTGTCGACCGCGTCGATGAGCAACATCCGCGCCGGCCGGCACGAGTGCTGGGACCGCCTGGTGTTCGATCTGGGCCCGCCGGATGTGGTGTTCCCCGGCCAGGCGGTCGGGTACATGGTCAGCTACGTCCCGGTGGTCACCGACGACGGCACCGGCGACCCGGTCCCGCTGGCGGGGGGCGCGTTCCTCCAGGTCACGATCAATGCCCCCGCCTACGACCTCAACACGGGTCTGCCGACCTACAGCCCGCCCGACCGGCTCCATGCCGTGAACGTCACCGGCTACCAGACGTTCCGGCAGGTGTACTTCGGCGGGACGTTCGAGGGTTACACCACCGTGGGCCTGGGCGTGCGGGCCCGCCTGCCGTTCCGCGTGTTCACCCTGGCGGGGCCGGGCAACGGCAGCCGGCTGGTGATCGACGTCGCTCACCGCTGGTAGCGGGCGTAGTCCGGGCGCCGGTCCCCTGACTCCTGGTCAGGAGGCCGGCGCCCGACCGCGCTCTGTGACCTGCTGACGAGCGCTAGAGAAAAAGTTATTCTCGGCGCCATGGCAGTCGAGCGCTTCCCGATCGAGGCTGGGCACATCATGCTGTTCGCCCGGGCCATCGGCGATCCCAACCCGATCTACTACGACCCCGAACAGGCCATCGCCCCGCCGACGTTCGTGCAGGCCAGCGCCCAGTTCGATCCCGACTACGGGCTGCGTCCGAAGATCGGGCAGCCCTGGTTCGGCTCGGGCAGGACGCCCTCGGGCCTGCAGCGTCCCGCCTCGTCCGATTCGTCCGAGCGCTCGTCCTCCGGTGGCAGCGGAGGCGGCGGAGGCGGGGGGCGCCGGGGCGGGGGAGGCACCGGGCTGCACGCCGAGCAGCACTACGAGTACCACCGGCCGCTGCGGGCGGGTGACGTGCTCACCGCCACCACCACGCCCGGCAAGCGCTGGGAGAAGGAGGGCCGCCGGGCCGGCAAGCTCGTGTTCGCCGAGTCGGTGACCGAGTACCGCGATCAGGACGGCGAGCTGGTGGTCACGGCCCGCAGCGTGGGCGTGCGCACGGAGCGGGCGGTGGAGCAGTGACCCTCAAGGCGAGCGAGCTCCAGGCAGGCCAGACCTTCGAAGCCGTGGTGGCCGAGAACCTGACCCGCACCCAGATCGTCCAGTACGCGGGCGCGTCCGGCGACTACAACCCCATCCACACCGACGAGGTGTTCGCCACCCAGGTGGCGGGCTACCCGAGCGTGTTCGCCCACGGCATGCTCACCATGGGCATGACCGGCCGCATGCTCACCGACCTGGTGGGCGACGGGCGGCTGCTGCGCTTCGGCGGGCGCTTCACGTCGCAGGTGTTCCCGGGCGACGACCTGACCACCACGGCCACGGTGGCGGCGGTGAACGAGGGCGACGAGCCGTCGGTCGAGCTCGAGCTGAGCACCACCAACCAGAACGGGGTCGAGGTCTTCTCCGGTTCGGCCGCAGCCAGGATCGACCCGTGAGCGAACTGCAGGGCCGGGTCGCGCTGGTCACCGGGGCCAGCCGGGGGATCGGCGAGGCCATCGCCCGGCGGTTCGCGGCCGCGGGCGCGGCGGTGGTGGTCTCGGCCCGCACCGTGGAGGAGGGCGACCACCGGCTGCCGGGCAGCATCGCCACCACGCTGGGCGAGATCACCGACGCGGGAGGGACCGCGGTGGCGATCGCCGCCGACCTGGCCAAGCCGGAGGACCGGCACCGGCTCGTCGAGCAGACCGTGAAGCAGCTGGGCCCGATCGACGTGCTGGTGAACAACGCGGCCGTCACCTACTACGAGCCAGTGCCCGACTTCAGCGAGCGCCACTACGAGCTGATGTTCGCGGTCCAGGTGCGGGCCCCGTTCGAGCTGACACAGCTGGTGGTGCCGGGCATGAAGGACCGGGGCGGCGGCTGGATCCTCAACATCTCCTCCGCCGCCGGCCGCCATCCCCAGGGTCCGCCGTACCCGAACCGGCGCATGGCCGGCGGCACCGTCTACGGCATGTGCAAGGCCGCGCTGGAGCGCTTCACCACCGGCCTCGCCGCCGAGCTCTACAGCGACGGCATCGCGGTCAACGTGCTGTCGCCCAGCGGCCTGGTCAAGACCCCGGGCGTCGACTTCCACGGCCTCACCCGGGGCGTGCCGGACGAGCTCATCGAGAAGCCCGAGGAGTTCGCGGAGACCGCGCTGTGGCTGTGCACCGGCGACCCCGCCGAGCGCACCGGCCGCATCGACTACTCCCGCCAGCTCCAGGCGGAGATCGCGGGCCAGCCCCAGTGACCGCGGCGCCCGACCGCGACCCCGACGAGCTGCGGGCCCGCCTCGTGCGGGCCGCGGCCGCGGTGTTCGCGCGGGAGGGTTACGCGGGCACCAGGATCATGGACATCGTGCGGGAGGCCGGGGTGTCCACCGGCACGGTGTACGGCCGCTTCCGGTCGAAGAACGAGCTGCTGCGCGAGGCGGTGGTGGGGGCATCGGCCCGGGGCGGTGTGATGGCTAGCAACGCCCCCAGCCTGGGCGACCTCATCCGCCGCGGGGCCCGGCTGTCGGACCAGCCCCTGTACAGCTTCGAGGCGCTGCGGCTGGAGGCCTACGTCACAGCCCGGCGCGACGACGAGGTGGCCGACGCCCTGGCCGCGGCGTACGAGCGCTGGCGGGCGGGGGTCGAGCCGCTGGTGGCCGCGGCCGAGGCCGACGGGTCGATGAGCGACCTCGACCCCGAGGCGGTCCTGTTCCTGTTCCGCATCCTCCACCTGGGGATGCTTCTACACCGCGGGTCGGGTCTCGACGGCCCCGATCCCGCGGCCTGGCGTGCGCTGGTCGAGCGCATGGTGGCCGCGCTCGGCCAGCCCGAATCCGGATAGAGGGGGATACGCACGATGGTGATGGAGATCGACCTGGGGCCCTCGGCGGAGAAGTTCCGCGACGAGCTGCGCCAGTGGCTCGAGGCCAACAAGCCGGAGGACCTCGACCCCGACGCGGGCGAGCGGGGCGCGGCCGCGGCCCCCACCGGCCCGGGCGCATGGTCCCGCCTGCGGGCCTGGACCGACACGCTGCACGAGGCCGGCTACCTGTGCGTGAGCTGGCCCGAGGAGTTCGGCGGTCGCGGCCTCACCGGCCTCGAGGTGGCGGTCATGAACGAGGAGTTCGCGCGGGCCGGGGTGCCGCGGGTGACCCGGGGCATGGGCGAGTGGCTGGTGGGCCCGTCGATCATCGTGCACGGCACCGACGAGCAGAAGGCCAGGTTCCTGCCCCGCATCATCAGCGGCAAGGACCGGTACTGCCAGGGCTTCTCCGAGCCCGACGCCGGGTCCGACCTGGCCGGCCTCAAGACCCGGGGCGTCGTCGACGGCGAGGAGATCGTCATCACCGGCCAGAAGGTGTGGACCTCCGGGGCGACGCTGGCGAACATGATGTTCTGCCTGTGCCGGACCGACCCGGACGCGCCCAAGCACCAGGGCATCTCCTACGTGCTGGTCCCCATGAAGAACGCGGACGGCGATTCGAACGGGATCGAGCTGCGGCCGCTCCGCCAGATGACCGGCAACGCGGGCTTCACCGAGACGTTCCTCACCGAGGCCCGCGCGCCGCTGTTCAACGTCATCGGCGGCCTCAACAACGGCTGGCGGGTGACCATGACCACGCTCGGCAACGAGCGCGGCGGCAACGCCACCACCCAGCACGTCCGCTTCCAGCGCCAGTTCTGGCGGCTCGTGGACGAGGCCAAGCGGCTGGGCCGCAACGAGGACCCCGTCGTCCGCCAGGAGCTGGCCAAGGCGTACACCAAGACCGAGCTGATGCGCTACGCCGGCCTGCGCACCCTGTCGGAGGTGGTGGCGCGCAAGGAACCCGGCCCGGGGGCGTCGATCAACAAGATGTTCTGGTCGGAGTACGCCCGCGACCTGGGGGAGTGGACCATGAACCTGCGGGGCGCCCACTCGATGATCCGCCCCGAAGGCGACGGCTACGCCCTGGACCGCTGGCAAGCCGAGTTCCTCGGCAGCCGCTCCGGCACCATCTGGGGCGGCACCGCCCAGGTCCAGCGCAACATCGTCGGCGAGCGGGTGCTGGGCCTGCCCAAGGAACCGGGCCACAACGAAGAGGATCGGTGAGTGAGTGAGACCACGGCCGCCGTCGACGCCGAACGGGAGGCGTTGCGGGAGGCCATGCGCGCGGGGATGACCCTGGCCCACTGGGCCGAACGCCATCCCGACCTGCCCGCCATCCTCACCGCCGGCGGCCCGGGCGGCGACCGGACCTATGCGGCGCTCAACGGCGACGCCAACCGGCTGGCCCGGTCGCTGCGGGGCCACGGCCTGCAGGCGGGCGATGGGGTGGCGGCCATGGTGTCCAACCGGGCCGAGTACGCGGTGACGTACGCAGCCGCGCTGCGGGCCGGCCTGCGGTTCACGCCGGTCAACTGGCACCTCACCGCCGAGGAGGCCGCCTACATCGTCGACGACTGCGAGGCCAAGGCGTTCGTGGCCGACGCCCGCTTCGCCCGGGTCGCGGCCGAGGCGGCGCGGGGCGCCCCGGCCGCGGCCCTGCGGCTGGCGGTGGGCGGCGAGGTCGACGGGTTCGACTCCTTCGACGCCGCCCTGGCGGACGAGGACCCGGCCGACATCCAGGACCCAGTGCTGGGGCGGGCGATGCTGTACACGTCGGGCACCACCGGGCGCCCCAAGGGCGTCCACCGCACCGACAACCAGGCGGTCAGCCGCCGAGCCATGCCGGCCACCGGCTACGTGCCGGGCGAGTCGATGCACCTCTGCACCGGCCCGCTGTACCACGCCGCGCCGCTGGCGTTCTCGCTGGCCGGGCCGCTGCTGGGCGGCGTGGGCATCGTGCTGATGGACGGCTGGTCGCCGTCGGAGACCCTGCGGCTGATCGAGGCCCACCGCATCACCCACACCCACATGGTCCCCACCATGTTCCACCGCCTGCTGGCCCTGCCCGACGAGGAACGGGAGGCGGCCGACGTGTCCTCCGTGCGCTACATCCTGCACGGGGCCGCGCCCTGCCCGGTGGCCATCAAGCAGGCGATCATCGACTGGTTCGGGCCGGTGGTGGTCGAGTACTACGCCGCCACCGAGGGCGGCGGCACCTATGTGGCCAGCGAGGAGTGGCTGACCAAGCCCGGCACGGTGGGGAAGCCCCACACCGACGACCACGTGCGCATCGTCGGGCCCGACGGCGAGGAGGTGCCCCGGGGCGAGGTGGGCACCATCTACCTCAAGGCGCCCGAGCGGGGCCGGTTCGACTACTTCAAGGACCCGGACAAGACCGCGGGCAGCTACCTGGGCGACCACTTCACCATGGGCGACGTGGGCTACCAGGACGAGGACGGCTACCTGTTCCTGACCGACCGCAGCGCCAACCTGATCATCTCGGGCGGGGTCAACATCTACCCGGCCGAGGTGGAGGAGGCCCTGTGGCCCCATCCGGCGGTGGCCGACGTGGCCGTCATCGGCGTGCCCGACCACGAGTGGGGCGAGATCGTGCTGGCCGCAGTGCAGGTCCGTCCCGGGGTGGTGGCCGACGACCGGCTGGCCGCCGAGCTGATCGAGCACTGCCGCCGGCACCTGGCCCGGTTCAAGTGCCCGCGGCGCATCGACTTCGTCGACAGCCTGCCCCGCACCGATGCAGGCAAGCTGTACAAGCGACGCCTGCGGGACCAGTACCGGGCCGCGTACGCCGCGGCCCAGAAGGAAGGCGAGTGATTATGAGTGGAATCTGCGAGGGCCGGGTGGCCATCGTGACCGGGGCCGGGCGGGGGATCGGCCGGGGCCATGCGCTGGAGCTGGCCCGCCAAGGCGCCCATGTGGTGGTCAACGACCTGGGCGGCTCGATGAGCGGCGAAGGGTCCGACACCGGCCCGGCGCAGGCCGTGGTGGAGGAGATCGAGGCGGCCGGCGGCGTGGCCGTGGCCAACACCGACGACGTCGCCGACTTCGAGGGGGCCCGCCGGCTGGTCGACCAGGCGGTCGAAGTGTTCGGCCGGCTCGACGTTCTCGTCAACAACGCCGGCATCCTGAGAGACAGGATGCTGTTCAACATGAGCGAAGCCGAGTGGGACGCGGTGATCCGCGTGCACCTCAAGGGCACGTTCGCGCCCTCGCGCTGGGCGGCCGAGCACTGGCGCAACCGGGCCAAGGCGGGCGACACCAACGACGCCCGCATCATCAACACGTCGTCCACGTCGGGCCTGTTCGCCAACCCGGGCCAGTCGAACTACGGCGCGGCCAAGTCCGGCATCGCCAGCATGTCGATCATCGCGGCCAAGGAGCTGGGCAAGCACGGGGTCACGGTCAACGCCATCGCTCCCGGTGCCCGCACCCGCATGACCGAGAACCTGGCGGGCGCAGCCGGCCGGCCCCAACCGGCCGAGGGCGAGTGGGACCCTCGCGCCGCCGACAACATCGCCCCGCTGGTGGCCTGGCTGGCCAGCCCGGAGTCGTCCGACATCACCGGCCAGGTGTTCCTGGTGGGCGGCGGCCGCATCAACATCGCCGAGGGCTGGCGCCGTGGCCCCGGCGTCGACAACGGCGCCCGCTGGGACCCCGCCGACCTGGGCAAGGTGGTGCCCGACCTCGTGAGCCAGTCCTCCACGTGAGTCCGGGTTGCGGCTGCCGTCGTCGTAACGGACCCCCGATACGGAGGGGTCAATGACCGATCCGTCGTCGCCCGGTCAGCCCGGCAACGGCGCCCCCGACCACGGCGCGAACCCCGAGGGCCGTTATAATAACGGCGGCCCTGAGCCGGCTGGGTCACTCGCCGATGACGGCGCTACCGGGCCCGACGGCGCCACGGAGGCTGCCACCGCGGGCGACGGGGCGACCGGCCCGAACGCCGGGAGCGGGACGTCGCGCCGTGGCCGTTATCATAACGGCCTCACCAGCCCGGACGACGCCGGAGCGGGGCCAGGGCAGCCCGGGGGTGGGTGGCTGCGGCGGATGTGGCCCTACATGCGCCACCACATGCGGGACCTGGTCATGGTGTTCGGGGCCGCGCTGGCGGGGATGGTCATCACCGCCGTCCTGCCGCTGCTGATCCGGGCCGTCGTCGACAACGCCATCGTGCCCGACTCCACCGGGCGCCCGTCGCAGCCGCTGGGGCCCTTGCTGCTGGCGATGTTGGGGCTGGGCATCGTGCGGTTCGCGCTGTCGTTCGCCCGGCGCTTCGGGGCCGGCCGGCTCGGCATCGACGTCGAGTACGACATGCGCAACGACATCTACGACCACCTGCACCGGCTGGACTTCGCCCGCCACGACGAGCTCCAGTCCGGCCAGCTGGTGTCGCGGGCCAACAGCGACGTGCGGGTCGTCCAGATGCTGCTCGGCTTCCTGCCTTTCATGAGCGGCAACGTCCTGCTCTTCTTCCTGTCGCTGGCGTTCATGATCCACCTGTCGCCCGCGCTGACCGCGGTGGCGCTGGTCACCGTGCCGACCCTCATGGTCATGGCGCTACGGCTGCGCAAGACCGTCTACCCGTCGTCCTGGGACGCCCAGCAGCGGGCGGCCGAGCTGGCGACCGTGGTCGAGGAGGCGACCAGCGGGGTGCGGGTGGTCAAGGGCTTCGGCCAGGAGAGCCGTGAGCTGGACAAGCTCACCGAGTCGGGTATCCGGCTGTTCGGGGCCCGCATGCGCAACGCCCGCATCTCGGCCAAGCGCCAGTCGGTCATGCAGACGGTCCCGGCCCTGGCCCAGGTGGCGATCCTGGCCCTGGGCGGCTGGCTGGCCATGGAGGGCCACATCACCCTGGGCACGCTGCTGGCGTTCCAGACCTACCTGCTCCAGCTGGTGGCGCCGGTCCGCCAGGTGGCGGGCATGCTCGTGATGGCCTCGACCGCCCGGGCCGCGGCCGAGCGCATCTTCGAGCTGCTGGACTCGACGCCCGACGTGGTCGAGCGGCCCGACGCCCGGGCCGTGGGCGAGCTGCGGGGCGAGGTCGTCTTCGACGACGTCAGCTTCGGCTACCTGCGCTCCGAGCCGGTGCTCGACCACTTCGACCTGCGGGTGGCGCCCGGTGAGGTGGTGGCGCTGGTGGGGGCATCGGGCTCGGGCAAGTCGACCGTCTCGCTGCTGCTGCCCCGCTTCTACGACCCGCAGTCGGGCTCCATCACCATCGACGGCGTGGACCTGCGCGACCTCCAGCTGCCGTCGCTGCGCAGCCAGCTGGGCGTGGTGTTCGAGGAGAGCTTCCTGTTCTCCGAGACCATCCGCGACAACCTGCGCTACGGCCGGCCCGACGCCGGCGACGAGGAGATCGTGCGGGCCGCTCGCTGGGCCCAGGCCGACGGCTTCATCGAGGCCCTGCCCGAGGGCTACGACACCGTGGTGGGCGAGCGGGGCCTGACCCTGTCGGGCGGGCAACGCCAGCGCATCGCCCTGGCCCGGGCGCTGCTCACCGATCCGCGGGTGCTGCTGCTGGACGACGCCACCTCGTCCATCGACGTGCGCACCGAGGAGGAGATCCACGACACCCTGCGCCGGGTCATGGAGGGCCGCACCACCATCCTCGTGGCC
>Ga0075419_10001509_pt1 | contig 15096 bp, 9 predicted proteins | sample SoiMetdeltSBSDD3_FD_76900 | JGI IMG/M metagenome (GOLD analysis project Ga0075419, IMG submission 76900) | Bulk soil microbial communities from a Populus tree surrounding site in Tennessee, USA - Soil MetaG P. deltoides SBSDD3 | ecosystem: Environmental > Terrestrial > Soil > Tree plantation... | reverse complement strand
GGCGAAAAGCCGCTCGGAGGCGGACTGGCTCGTGGGCATCAATGGCACGCGCGCGATGACGGCGTTCAACTCCAAGGAAGGCGGCTTCTATCTCACCACCGTGGGCCGCGTGCAGACGCCCACCCTCGCGATTCTGGTCGAGCGCGAAGAGCGCATCCGCGCGTTCACGCCGCGGGCCTACTGGGAGGTGCAGGCGCGCTTCGCCGCCAAAGCGGGCGATTATCCGGGACGCTGGTTCGATCCGAAGTTCAAGAAGGATGAGGATGCCGAGCGCAAGGCGGAACGACTCTGGACCGCCGGCGAGGCAGACGCCATCGTCGTGGCGTGTCGTGGCAAGAGCGGCATCGCCTCCGAGGAAACCAAGCCTTCGACGCAGCTTTCGCCGCTACTGTTCGACCTCACGAGTCTGCAGCGCGAGGCCAATGCGCGCTTCGGGTTCCCTGCGCGAATGACGCTGTCGCTCGCGCAGGCGCTGTACGAGCGGCATAAGGTACTCACCTATCCGCGCACCGACGCGCGCGCACTGCCCGAGGATTATCTCGGCACGGTAGGGAACACGCTGGAGGAGCTTTCGCAAACGCGCGACTTCGCGCCGTTCGCCAAGCAAATCCTGAAGCAGGGCTGGGTGAAACCGAACAAGCGCGTGTTCGACAACAGCAAGATCTCGGACCACTTCGCCATCATTCCGACGTTGCAGACGCCGCGCAACCTGAACGAAGCCGAGCAGAAGCTGTATGACCTCGTGGTACGCCGCTTCCTCGCGGTGTTTTATCCGGCGGCGGAGTACCTGCAGACCACGCGCATCACGCGCGTCGGCGAGCATCATTTCCGCACGGAAGGCAAGGTACTGCAAACACCCGGCTGGCTCGCGGTCTACGGTCGCGCGGTCGGCGAGGAAAGCGAGAACCTCCCGTCCATCACCCAGGGTGAAAAGGTCGCGGTGCGCGAGATCACTGGCAACGCCAACGAGACCAAGCCGCCGCCGCGCTACACCGAGGCGACCTTGCTTTCGGCGATGGAGGGCGCGGGCAAATTTGTCGAGGACGATGAGCTGCGCGAAGCAATGGCGGCCAAGGGGCTTGGCACCCCGGCGACGCGCGCGGCGATCATCGAAGGCCTCATCCGGGAGGAGTACGTACACCGCGAGGCGCGCGAGCTGGTGCCGACGCCGAAGGCCTTCTCGCTCATGTTCGCGCTGCACATGCTCCACATCGTCGAGCTCGGTTCGCCGGAGCTCACCGGCGAGTGGGAGCACAAGCTCAAGCTGATCGAGGCCGGCAAGATGACGCGCGAGGAATTCATGGCGCAAATTCGCGGCCTGGTGAAGAACGTAGTGAGCACCATCAAGCACGGCGAGATTCCCGACGTCGCCTACGCCACGGTGCCGGCGCCATGCCCGAAGTGCGGCGGCGCGGTGCAGGAGAACTACCGTAAGGTGCAGTGTCAGAAATGCGACTTTTCGCTCTGGCGCGTGATTTCCGGACGGGAATGGGCGCCCGAAGAGCTTGGCGAGCTATTCAGCAAGCGCTTCGTCGGCCCCTTGAACGGCTTCCGCAGCAAGCAAGGGCGGCCCTTCAGCGCGGGCATCCGGCTCACCGACGAATTGCGCCTCGAGTTCGACTTCGGCCAGGGCGCGGGCGGCGAGGGCGACGAGCCGGTTGATTTTTCAGCACAGGAGCCACTCGGCGCGTGCCCGAAGTGCAGCGCGCGCGTCTTCGAGCATGGCGTCGCCTACGTGTGCGAGAAAGCCGTCGGTGCCCAGCGCAGCTGTGATTTCCGCTCCGGACGCATGATCCTGCAGCAGCCGATCGAGCGCGAGCAGATGAAGAAGCTGCTCGAAAGCGGGCGCACCGATCTCCTGACCGGCTTTGTCTCAAAGAAGGGCCGCAAGTTCAAAGCCTTCCTCGTCAAGCAGCCCGACGGCAAGATCGGCTTCGAATTCCAGGCGAAAGCACCGAAGGACAAGGCCGAGAAGCCGGCCCAGAAGCAGGCGCCCGCGGCGGAAAAGACTACACGTCCAGGTTCCGCACGCCGAGCGCGTTAGATTCGATGAACGCGCGGCGCGGCTCGACCTCGTCGCCCATGAGTTTCGTGAAGATCTCGTCGGCGGCGATGCCGTCTTCGATCTGCACCTTGAGAAGGCGCCGCGTCGCGGGATCCATGGTGGTCTCCCAGAGCTGCGCGGGGTTCATTTCTCCGAGACCTTTGTAACGCTGCAGCGTCATGGCCTTTTCCACCTCGCCGATCAGCCACTTCATCGCCTCGGCGAAATCGCGCACCGGCTGACGCTTGTCGCCGCGCTGCACGCTCGCGCCCGGACCAATCAGCCCGCGCAGCATCTCGGCGGTCTGCCGGATCTGCGCGTAATCCCCGGAGTGGATGAACTCGGTGTCGATCGTGCTCATGCGCACGTTGCCGTGGCGCGTGCGCTCGACGCGCACCTGGTAGCGCTCGGTTTTCTGATCGAAGTGCGGCGCCACCGCGAAGCCTTCGCCGCCGATCGCCGCCTCGAGCGCCTCGGCGGACGCCTCGGCGGTGTCGCGGCGCGAAAGGTCGACCTGCACCCCGCTCAGCATAGCGCGCAGCACCTCCCGGTCGACCAGGCGCGAGACGCGCTCCATTACCGCTTCCGCGAGGAGGTATGACTTTGCGAGCTCGGCCAGGGTGTCGCCGCTAATCGGCTCGCCCGCGGCGCCAGGAAAGAGCGCGGCGTCGACAAGCGCCTGCTTCAGCATGAACGCATTTAGCTCGTGCTCGTCCTTTAGGTAACGCTCTTCCTTGCCGAGCTTTGCTCTGTAGAGCGGCGGCTGGGCAATGTAGATGTGGCCACGCTCGACCAGCTCGCGCATCTGTCGATAAAAGAACGTGAGCAGCAGGGTGCGGATATGCGAGCCGTCCACGTCGGCGTCGGTCATCACGATGATGCGGTGGTAGCGCAGCTTGTCGGGGTTGTACTCCTCAGTGCCAATGCCGCAGCCGAGCGCCGTGATGAGCGTCGCGATCTCCGCCGAGGACAGCAGCTTCTCGAAGCGGGCGCGCTCCACATTCAAGATCTTCCCCTTGAGCGGCAGAATCGCCTGGAACTTGCGGTCGCGTCCTTGCTTGGCTGAACCGCCGGCCGAGTCGCCCTCGACGAGATAGAGCTCCGACTTCGCCGGGTCGCGTTCCTGGCAGTCGGCCAGCTTGCCCGGCAGGCCCATCGAGTCGAGCACGCCCTTGCGGCGCGTCATCTCGCGCGCTTTGCGCGCGGCCTCGCGCGCTGCCGCGGCTTCGACGATCTTCACGGTGATGGTTCGCGCGTCGTGCGGCCGCTCGTCGAGAAACTCGCGCAGCCGCTCGGCGACGAGCTCCTCGACCACCGGCCGCACTTCCGAGGAAACGAGCTTTTCCTTCGTCTGCGACGAGAACTTGGGCTCCGGCACTTTCACCGACAGCACGCAGGCGAGGCCTTCGCGCATGTCGTCGCCTGTGGTCTCGACCTTCGCCTTCTTGGCGATCTCGTGCTCCTCGATGTACTTGTTCAGAACGCGCGTCATCGCCGCGCGCAATCCCGTGAGGTGCGTGCCGCCGTCCTTCTGCGGAATGTTGTTGGTGAAGCACAGCACGTTCTCCTGGTAAGAATCGTTCCACTGCATCGCGACTTCGACGGTGATGCCCTCCTTGACGCCGTGGCCGAGGAAAACGTTCGGGTGCAACACGTTCTTCGCGCGGTTCATGTACTCGACGAAGCCTTTCACTCCGCCCGAGAACGCGAAGTTTTCCTCCTTACCCGAGCGCTGATCGACGAGCACGATCTTCACGCCATTGTTCAGGAACGAGAGCTCGCGCAGGCGCCGCGCCAGGATGTCGTAGTGGTAGTCGATGTTGCCGAATGTCTCCCTCGCGGCGAGGAAGTGCACCTCGGTGCCGCGCCGCTCGGTGCCCCCGGTTGGCCGCAACGGCGCGAGCGCCACGCCGTTGCGGAACTCCATCTGGTGGACCTTGCCCTCGCGCCAGACGGTGAGGCGCAGCCATTCGGAAAGTGCGTTCACCACCGATACGCCGACGCCATGCAGCCCGCCGGAAACCTTGTAGCTGTTCGAGTCGAATTTGCCGCCGGCGTGCAGCTCCGTCATCACGATTTCCGCGGCCGAGCGCTTGAGCTCGTCGTCCTCCTTGATGCCGGTCGGAATGCCGCGCCCGTTGTCGAGGACCGAAACCGAGTTGTCGGTGTGCACGGTGACGACGATCTCGTCGCAAAAGCCCGCGAGCGCCTCGTCGACGGCGTTATCGACCACCTCGAACACCATGTGGTGCAGACCCGTACCGTCGGAGGTGTCGCCGATGTACATCCCGGGGCGCTTGCGCACCGCCTCGAGGCCCTTCAGGACCTTGATCGCGTCTGACCCGTATTCCTTTTCGGCTTCGCTCAATTCAGATCCTCATCGGCATGACAACGTATTTGAAGTCCCTTTCGGAGGGATAGCTAATGAGCGCGCTCGACGCCGCGTCGCCGAAAGCACATTCGATACTCTCGCCGGGCACGTTGTTGAGGACGTCCAGGAGGTAGTTCACGTTGAAGCCGATGTCGAGCGCATCGCCCGAGTAGCTCACCTCGAGCTCCTCGTGCGCTTCTTCCTGCTCGGCGTTCGAAGAGACGATCTTCAGGCTGCCGTCGGCGAGCACCCAACGCACGCCGCGGAATTTTTCGTTGGAAAGAATCGCCGCGCGCAACAGCGCCTGGCGCAGCGGCTCGCGCGCCGCCTGCAGGCGGTTCTTGTGGCTCGTGGGAATTACGCGTGTGTAATCCGGAAACTTGCCGTCGATCAGCTTGGAGACGAGGTCGACGGTGCCGAAGCTGAACGCGGCCTGGGTGGCGCCGACCTCAACCTTGACCGACGCATCGCTATCGGCGAGAAGCTTGCCGAGCTCCAGCACGGTCTTGCGCGGAATGATGACTTCCTGGCGCGGCAGCTGCGCGCCGAGCTTGAGCGCGGCGTAAGCCAGCCGATGACCGTCGGTGGCGACAAGCTTCAGCAGGCCGTCCTCGATCACCATCAGCAGGCCGTTCAGATAGTAGCGGATGTCCTGCTGAGCCATCGCGTACTGCACGAGCGCAAGCACCCGGCGCAGGGCCTTCTGCTCGAGTTCGAAGCGCGCCGACTCGCCAGCGGGCTTGGCCAGGCGCGGAAAATCCTCGGCCGCCAGGGTCTGCAACGTGAAGCGGCTTTTGCCCGCCCTGACCACAAGGCGCTTGTCCTGATGCTGGAGCGCCACTTCCGCGCCGTCGGGAAGCGCACGCAGGATATCAAGGAGCTTGCGCGCACCCACGGTAACCGGGCGCCCTTCGGCGGCCGCCAACACGCCGCTGCGCGCGGTGATCTGGATTTCGATGTCGGTGGCGAGGAAGGAAAGAGCCTCGCCGCTGCGCTCCACGAGCACGTTGGAGAGAATGGGCAGCGTGTGACGGCGCTCGATGATCCCGCTCACTGCAGAGAGCGGCCCGAGCAACTCGTCCCGCTTTGCTTTTGCAAGATTCATTTTTATTTACCTTAGTAGTAGCTAATAGAGCGTGCGTTTTGCCGGGATAACTGCGCAACCGCCTGAGGCGTAAAGCAATACGCTCGCTCGCACGCTGCGCAAATGCTGTGGACGGCACGCGAGGCTTTGTGGATCGTTTCGGGCTTTCGCCCGCCCCGGCGCGTTATTCACAATCGATCCCCAGCTTGTCTTCAGCCCTTCAGCACCTGCTCGAGCACGACGTAATCGCGGTTGAGCGCGGTATCGTGCTTGCGCAGGCTCGCGATCGTGCGGCAAGCGTGCAGCACGGTAGTGTGGTCGCGATTGCCGAACGCCTCCCCGATCTCCGGCAGGCTCATCTGCGTGAGGTCCTTGGCGAGCGCCATCGCCACCTGGCGCGGCCGGGCCACGTTGCGGCTGCGCTTCTTGGAATGCATGTCGGATATCTTGATCTTGAAGTACTCGGCCACGGTCTTCTGGATTCCCTCGACGCTCACCTGGCGGCTCGCAACGTTCAGGATGTCCTGCAGCGCCTCCTTGGCAAGCTCAAGCGACAATTCGCGGCCGGAGAAGCGGGCGAACGCCAGCACCTTCTTGAGCGCGCCTTCGAGCTCGCGCACGTTCGAGCGCAGGTGCTTGGCGATAAAGAAGGCGATGTCTTCCGACAGCTCGACCGAGTCGGCCTCGGCCTTCTTCAGAACGATGGCGACGCGCATCTCGAGCTCCGGCGGCTCGATCGCCACGGTCAGTCCCCACCCGAAGCGCGAGATCAGCCGCTCCTCCATGCCTGCGATCTCCTTCGGATAGGTATCGCAGGTGATCACAATTTGTTTGTGCGCCTCGACCAGGGCATTGAAGGCATAGAAGAATTCCTCCTGGGTACGGCCCTTGTTCGAGAAGAACTGGATATCGTCGATCAGGAGCAGGTCGAGCGAATGGTAGTAACGCTTGAATTCGTCGAAAGACTTCTGCTGATAGGCGCGCACCACATCGGTCACGTACTGCTCCGCGTGGGTGTAGCGAATGCGCGCCTGCGGCTTCTGGTCGGCAAGCTGGTTGCCGATCGCCTGCACCAGGTGCGTTTTGCCGAGGCCCACGCCGCCGTAGACGAAAAGCGGGTTGTACGAAACTCCAGGATTCTCGGCGACCTGCAGCGCGGCGGCGCGTGCGAGCTGGTTCGCCTTGCCGGTCACGAAGCTGTCGAAGGTGAAAGCCGGATTGAGGCGCGCCCGCTCCTGTACGGTCGGCGCTTCGACGCCCCGCAGCGGCGTAGGCGCCTGCGCGCGCACAGGCGCGACCTCGGCGACGCGTGCGAGCACCAGCCGCAGGCCGAGCGGGCGCCCGCTCGTTTCGGCGGCGAGGCGCTCGATGCGCGCCGCGAAGCGCTCGCGCACGAGCTCGAGAATGAAGCGGTTGGGTGCGGTGAGAACGAGGGTGTCGGATGCATCGCCTGCCTCGGGAGCAAGCGGCCGGATCCACGTATTGAACTGCTGCGCGGGGATCTCCTGCTCGAGACGACGCAGGCAGGCATCCCAGAGGTTTTGCATCTTTTCGTTGGCCTAAAGCGAACCCGAATTTTACCTTCTTGGTGACGTGTTATCCACAGATGAATTGACAACGCGCTTACGCGCACGCTCTAATACCGCCCTTTTTCGGATCTGCCAATGGCGACGAAGCGGACCTACCAACCCTCGAAGACGCGGCGCGCGCGGCGCCATGGTTTTCTCGTGCGCAGTCGCAGCGCCGGCGGGCGCAAAGTGCTGCGCAGCCGCCGCGCACGCGGCCGGCGCCGCCTCGGGTTGTAGTCGCGGCGGGCAAGCGCTTCGGGCTGGACGCGTCGCGCCGCCTGAGGCGAAAAGACGACTTCGAAAATCTGCTGCGGCACGGTTCACGGCGCAGCTTGAACGGCTATACCTTCTATGTCGCGAGACGCGAGAGCGGCGAGGCGCGGCTCGGCTTGCTCGTGTCGCGCAGACACGCCGCGCGCGCGGTCGTGCGCAACGGTATCAAACGCTGCATTCGCGAGGCGTTTCGCCTAACGCAGGGCGATCTGGGAGCGCTCGATGTCCTGGTGCGACCACCTTATGGCGCTCAGCCCTCGGCGAAGATGGTCGCGCAGTTGCGCGCGCTCCTTCCGCGCCTGAAGCCATGACGGTCCGCGTCCTTCGCTTCGCTTTGAAAACCTATCGATGGTGCGTGCGCCCACTACTGGCGCCATGCTGCCGGTTCTTTCCAAGCTGCTCTGAATTCGCCGAAGAGGCGCTCGTGCGCCATGGATTCTGGCGCGGATGCTGGCTCGCCGCGCGGCGCCTCTGTCGATGCGGTCCATGGCATCCCGGCGGACACGACCCCGTTCCCTAGACCAAATGGACACCCAGCGACTTATCCTGCTCGTTATCTTCAGCTTCTCTTTGCTCATGCTCTGGGAGGCTTGGGAGAAGGAGAAACGACCCAAACCGGCGCCGTCGCCGGCCACCGCGCAGGGCGTGCCGGTCCCCGAGAAGCCGGTGGCTGCTGCTGCCCCAGCGGCGAAGCCCTCGGCCGCCATGCCGGATGGCGCAAGTCCGGCGAAAGGCGAGATCGTGCGCATCAGCACCGATCTCATCGCGGTCGAGGTCGATACGCTCGGCGGCACACTGAAGCGAGTCGAGCTCTTGCGCCACAAGGATTCCAAGGATCTTTCCCGGAGCCTGGTGCTGCTCGGGCCCGAGCACCACTACGAGGCGCAAAGCGGACTGGCGGGCGAGGGCGGGCCGAATCACCGCACGTTTTGGCGTGCCGAGCCGGGCGAGCGTGCGCTCGCTGCCGGGCGCGATGAAGTCACGCTGGTTCTCTCCGCGACGGGGAAGGACGGCGCGCAGGTGCGAAAGACCTACACGTTCAAGCGTGACAGCTACGTGATCGACGTCGCTTTGGAGGTGCAGAACTCGGGTTCGGCGCCGCTCGGCGCGTACGCGTACTTCCAGCTGACGCACGACGGCAAACCCGAAACGAACACCAACACCGTCGCCGAAACCTTCGGCGCGCAGAGCTTCATCGGTTTCGCCGTCTATACCGACGAGCGCAAGTTCGAGAAGGTGTATCCATCAGACCTCGACAAAGGCCGCTCCGATCACGTCAAACAGGCGACGAACGGCTGGCTTGCGTTCGTGCAGCATTACTTCGTTTCCGCATGGCTGCCGCCGCAGGGCGTGCCGCGCGACTACGTAACCGAGAAGCGACCCGACGGCATCTACGCTGCCCGCGCCATGGTGCCGCTCAATGTCGCAGCCGGTTCGAGCGCAGCAGTGAACGTGCCCATCTACGTCGGGCCGCAGGAGCAGCGCCGGCTGCAGGCTGCGGCGCCAGGGCTCGATCTCGTAGTCGACTACGGCTGGCTGGCTATCATTGCCTGGCCGCTCTTCTGGCTTCTGGAGAAGTTTCACGCGCTTTCGGGCAACTGGGGCGTGGCCATCATCCTGCTCACTGTGCTCATCAAAATTGTCTTCTTCCCGCTCTCGGCGGCGAGCTACAAGTCGATGGCAAAAATGAAGTTGATTACCCCGCGGCTGACGAAGCTCCGCGAGATGTACGCGCACGACCGGCAGAAGATGAACCAGGCCATGATGGAGCTCTACAAGACCGAGAAGATCAACCCGCTCGGCGGCTGCTTCCCGATCCTCGTCCAAATTCCGGTGTTTATCGCTCTCTACTGGGTGCTGCTCGCGGCGATCGAGTTGCGCCATGCACCCTTCATGCTCTGGATCAAGGACCTCTCCGCCCTCGACCCGTACTACGTGCTGCCGATCCTCATGACGGCCACCATGGTGTTGCAGACGCGCATGAACCCCGTGCCACCGGATCCGGTGCAGGCGCGCGTGATGCAGATCATGCCGTTCGTCTTCAGCATCTTTTTCTTCTTCTTTCCCGCGGGCCTTGTGCTCTACTGGCTCGTCAACAACATTCTCTCCATCGCCCAGCAATGGCAGATCCAGCGCATGTTCGACCGCGACAAGCCTGCCCATGCCAAGCGATGAGCTGACTCGCGACACAATCGCTGCGGTGGCGACGCCGGCCGGCCGCGGCGGCATCGGCGTGTTGCGCGTGTCGGGCTCCCTGGCGCTTGCGATCGCAAAGAAAGTCGTGGGACGGGCACCCAAGCCGCGAACGGCCTTACACGCGGTATTCCGCGACGCCGGCGGCGCGGCGATCGACCAGGGCATCGCGCTTTACTTTCCCGCGCCGCATTCTTATACGGGCGAGGCGGTGCTCGAGCTGCAAGGACACGGCGGCCCGGTCGTGATGCAGGGACTGCTCGCCGCGTGTCTCGACGCCGGCGCGCGGCTCGCCGAGCCGGGCGAGTTCACGCGCCGCGCTTTTCTCGAAGGTAAGCTCGACCTGGCGCAGGCCGAGGCCGTGGCCGACCTCATCGACGCTGCGAGCCGCGAAGCGGCGCGCTCGGCGCTGCGCTCCCTGAGCGGTGAGTTCTCGACGGCGATCGGCGCGCTGCAAAGCGGCCTTGTGGAGCTGCGCGCCTTGACCGAGGCGATGCTCGATTTTCCCGAGGAGGACGTCGACAGCTTGGATCGCGAGGATGCCGTACGGCGTCTCGGCGCGCTGCGACTCGGCTTGGATGGGATCCTTGCCCGGAGCCGGCAGGGAAGCCTGCTTCGTTCGGGCATTCATATCGTGATCGCAGGCCGACCCAACGTTGGCAAATCCAGCATGCTCAACCGCCTCGCGGGCGAGGAGCGCGCGATCGTCGCGGCGGTTCCCGGCACCACGCGCGATGCGCTGCGCGAGCCCATTGAGATCGATGGCGTTCCACTCGTAGTCGTCGATACCGCGGGCCTGCGCATTTCGTCCGACGCAGTCGAGCGTATGGGCATCGAGCGCACCGAGCGGGAGCTTGCGCGGGCAGATGCGGCGATTGTGGTCCTCGATGCGACGGGTGGCGCCGAGGAGACGCCGCCGATTCCGCCCGACCTCGCGCGCATCGAGGTCTACAACAAGATCGACCTTGTGCCTGGATTCGCCGCGCCGCGTGGGGCGATCGCTCTATCGGCGAAGACCGGCGAGGGTATGGATGCGTTGCGCGCCGCCATCCTTCGCGTCGCGGGGTGGTCGTCGAACGGCGAGCCGGTTTACCTAGCGCGCGAGCGCCACCTGCGGGCCTTGGACGAGGCACGAGGTCATCTCGAGCTCGCCGCCAAAGAGCAGCGCTGGGAGCTTTTCGCGGAGGAACTGCGCCTCGCGCACCGCGCGCTCGGTTCGATCACGGGCCAGTTCGACGTCGAGCACCTGCTTGGAGAAATCTTCGCGCGCTTCTGCATCGGTAAGTAACTGAAAAATAACCCTAATGTGACGCCTAGGCTGACCGGACTGGCGCTTTCCGGTGAACCGCCGATGTTAGAATCGCTGGCACACAGTACTCTCATGTCCTCGGCCCAGCCCGTGCTGGGCCGTTTGCTTCTCGAGAGACCGCACGATGAATGCACCGAGCACCCCATTGGACCAGTCGCAAGCCCCATCCTGGGTGCGACATCGACGGTTGCGTCAATGGGTTGCCGAGGTGGCACGCATGGCCAAGCCGGAGAGCATCGTGTGGTGCGACGGCTCGCAGGCAGAATATGACCGGCTTTGCGGTGAGCTCGTCGCCGCCGGAACTTTCATCCGTTTGAACGACCGGCTGCGGCCGAACTCTTATCTCGCGCGTTCGCACCCAAGCGACGTTGCGCGCATGGAGGACCGCACCTTCATCTGCAGCCAGAAGAAAGAAGACGCCGGTCCGACCAACAATTGGATCGATCCCCGCGAAATGCGGGCCACGCTGACCCGCCTATTCGATGGCTGCATGCGTGGACGCACCATGTACGTCATGCCGTTTTCCATGGGCCCCATCGGCTCGCCCATTGCGCAGGTCGGCGTCGAGATCTCCGACTCGGCTTACGTGGTCGCTAACATGCGCATCATGACGCGCATGGGACGCGCGGTCGCCGAATGGCTCGGCGAGGACCGGCCTTTCGTTCCTTGCGTGCATTCGGTGGGTGCGCCACTCGCGCCTGGGCGCAAGGATGTTGCGTGGCCGTGCAGTGAGAAGGAGAAGTGGATCGTTCATTTCCCGGAGACGCGGGAGATCTGGTCTTTCGGCTCGGGCTACGGTGGCAACGCTCTTCTCGGCAAGAAATGCTTGGCGCTTCGCATCGCCTCGGTCATGGCGCGCGACGAAGGCTGGCTCGCCGAGCACATGCTGATCCTCGGCGTGCAGGCGCCGTCCGGCGAGAAGACTTATATGGCGGCGGCTTTCCCTTCCGCCTGCGGCAAGACCAACCTCGCGATGCTGATCCCCCCGGCAGGGTTCAGTGGCTGGAAGGTCACGACCATTGGGGAAGACATTGCGTGGATCAAGCCGGGCCCGGACGGCCGGTTCCGGGCAATCAACCCCGAGTACGGCCTGTTCGGGGTTGCCCCGGGCACTTCGCAGCACACCAATCCCAACGCGATGCGGATGCTGCAGGCGAACGTGATTTTCACCAACGTGGCCATGACTCCGGAGGGCGATGTCTGGTGGGAAGGAATGACCGACGAGCCGCCGGCGCGGCTGATCGATTGGCAGGGAAAGGACTGGACCCCGAATAGCGCTCGCTTGGCGGCGCATGCCAATGCGCGTTTTACCGTGCCCGCGGCCCAATGCCCGTCGATGGACCCCGCTTGGGAAGATCCGGCCGGCGTCCCGATCTCTGCGTTCATCTTCGGTGGCCGGCGCTCGACCACCGTACCCCTCGTAGTCGAAGCGCCGAGCTGGGAAGAAGGCACCTATATGGCAGCCACCCTCGGCTCCGAAACCACCGCAGCGATTACCGGGAAAGTGGGCGTAGTGCGGCGCGACCCGATGGCGATGCTCGCGTTTTGCGGCTACAACATGGGCGACTACTTCGCGCACTGGCTGAAAATGGGTCGCGCGGTAAAGCAGCCGCCGAAGATCTTCCGCGTCAACTGGTTTCGGCGCGACGCCGGCGGCAAGTTCCTGTGGCCGGGCTTCAGCGAGAACATGCGCGTCCTGGCATGGATCGTCGAGCGCTGTCATGGAAGCGCACGCGGCCAGGAAACGCCGCTCGGCATGATGCCTCGCTACGAGGACCTGAACTGGACTGGGCTGGACAAGGTGAGCGCCGCGCGCTTCTCCGAGCTCACGCAGGTGGATGCGGCCGCATGGAAAGAGGAATTGCGCTCGCACGACGAGCTCTTCGCCAAGCTCGGTGCCCGGCTTCCGGCTGCGCTCGAAGCGCGCCGCGGCCGCATGCACGAAAAGCTAGCGGCGTAAAAAGACCCTCGCACCGGCGGCCGAGAGCAGCGCCGCCGCCGCGCCCGCAACGAACGCCGCCGACCAAGGAAGGCGCTCGAGCAGAATGCCGCCAAAGGCAAGTCCTATCCCGACACCAGCGAGCAGGGCGCTCGTCGTCCATGTGAAAGCCTCGGTGGAGTGCTCGGTCGCCGCAGTCTTCGTGACGAGCATGGATTGAATAATCAAGGCGGGCGCAATCGCGACGCCTGCTAATAGCGACCAGACCGCAAACAGCCAAGGTTGCCAAGGCGCTGCGAGCACGGCGAGCCCGCCGGCCGTCAGGGCGAGTGCCGCCGCGAACTGGCGCGCGAGCGGCGCGTGCCACGCGCGGCTTCCATAAGCAAGGCCCCCAAGAGCGCTGCCCGCGCTCATCAGGCCGAGCAGCACGCCAGCTAGCGCGGCGTCGCTTGTCTCGACGGCGTACGCCGTAATGCCGATTTCGAGGAAGCCGAAGGCCGTGGCAAAGCAGAGCACGATCACAACGAGATGCGCAAAGTCGCGCCCCGCGAGCGGACCGAGCAGGCCCGTGGCTGAGCGACGCTCGATGCGCCAATCCTGTAGGGCCGGCGAGCGCAGGAACACGAGCGTGCCGACAAGCGCACAGCCGGCGGAGAACCAGACGGCCAGTGCGGGGCGGCCGTCGCGGCAAAGACCGCGACCACAAGGGGGCCAACGATGAAAATCACCTCGATCAGCACCGATTCTGCAGAGAACGCCGCCGATAAAAGCGCTTCGTCGGTGAGCGCGCGCCGCATGTAAGTCCGCATGCAGACCGTAATTGGTGGAAAGCTAGCTCCTGCCGCCGCCGTCGCGGCGATCTCAAGCCAGGGCACGGCAGCCTCTGAGCCGTAGATGAGCAACGCTAGCGCTGATGGAAATGCGAGAGCGCAAAAGCGCAGCACCGCGCGCGGGCCGTGCCGGTCGATCATGCGTCCGAGGCCCGGGGCGGACTGCACGAGCACGAGAATGGCGAGCCCCGTCACGCCAATCGGCAGGCGGCCGATGATGGAAATGAGAAACGTGCGACGTAAAGGAGCGCTGGCAAAAGCGGTGCGATAGCGGGCGAGTGAAAGCATGATGCAGCGCAACAAAAGATCATAGGGTTCCACGTGAAACGCGGACGGTGTAGTTTCACGTGAAACGATCACGTAAAATTGCGCACCCCATGGTTTTTCCGCGCGAGTTCGACGTCATCGTGGTCGGCGGCGGCCACGCCGGTACCGAGGCAGCATTGGCTGCGGCCCGCCTCGGCTGCGCGACGCTGCTTCTTACGCACAGCATAGAGACGTTGGGACAGATGTCGTGCAACCCGTCCATCGGTGGCATCGGCAAAGGTCATCTCGCTAGGGAGATCGATGCGCTCGACGGGGCCATGGCGCTCGCCACGGATGAGGCCGGGATCCAGTTTCGCACGCTGAACGCTTCCAAGGGACCGGCTGTCCGGGCGACCCGGGCGCAGGCTGACCGGGTGCTGTACCGGAACGCGATCCGGCGCCGACTTGAGAACCAGCCCAATCTATGGCTGTTCCAACAGCAAGTCGACGACATCCTGCTCGAAGGCGATCGCGCGGTCGGCGTCGCAACCCAGGTCGGCATAGCGTTCCGTAGCCGCACGGTTGTCTTGACTACCGGTACCTTCCTTTCCGGGCTCATCCACGTCGGGCTGCAAAACTATCAGGCCGGACGTGCCGGTGATCCGCCCGCGCTAAGACTGGCCGCGCGACTGCGCGAGCTTCGGCTGCCGGTTGGACGCCTGAAGACCGGCACGCCGCCCCGGCTCGACGCCCGCTCAATCGATTTCAGCATCATGGAGGAACAACGCAGCGATTCACCGGAGCCGGTGTTCTCGTTCCTCGGCCGGCGAGAGATGCATCCGGCGCAGCGACCGTGTTGGATCGCGCATACCAACGAGCGCACGCACGAGATTATCCGCGCGGCCCTCGACCGCTCGCCGATGTTCACGGGCGCTATCCAGGGCGTGGGTCCGCGCTACTGCCCCTCGATCGAGGACAAGATCCATCGCTTTGTCGGCAAGGCGAGCCACCAGATCTTCCTCGAGCCGGAAGGCCTGACGACGCTCGAGATCTACCCAAACGGCATCTCCACGAGCCTGCCGTTCGACGTGCAGCTGGAACTCGTGCGCTCGATCTGCGGCCTGGAGAATGCGCACGTCGTGCGCCCCGGCTACGCGATCGAATACGACTATTTCGACCCGCGCCATCTGCGCACGTCCCTGGAGACCAAAAGCATCGGCGGGCTGTTTTTCGCCGGCC
>Ga0075419_10001506_pt1 | contig 15100 bp, 13 predicted proteins | sample SoiMetdeltSBSDD3_FD_76900 | JGI IMG/M metagenome (GOLD analysis project Ga0075419, IMG submission 76900) | Bulk soil microbial communities from a Populus tree surrounding site in Tennessee, USA - Soil MetaG P. deltoides SBSDD3 | ecosystem: Environmental > Terrestrial > Soil > Tree plantation... | reverse complement strand
CCGCGAATTATTCCTACGCATTTTATTTTTTGCAGGTAACAGGCGCACGCTGTTGACACAATATGATTTGACCATGCTCCGCCAAAAGTCAATATGCCTTTATAAGTAGCGGCATTATAATTTTCAAGGTGATATTTTAGCTTAAACCATTTATTGCCTGAAATGACAGGGTGGATTTTATCAAGACGAAGAACAGAAAACTCGATTTTTTTATTTTGTAAAAGCGGAGTTTGTATTTCGTCAGTCGTGATTTTTCCCGTATCCGGTGTTTGCATGCAATAAATATAATGTGAGTAGCTAATTTATTTATTTTCGCAGCTCAATTTAAATTATCCATGAAATGAGCCATAAAAATTTTCGAGCATCCCGATAACTATCGGGACTATGTGGCCATAGGATAAAATAATAAAATACACATGAAACCTAGTTTGGTAATACTCGCAGCTGGCATGGCATCCCGCTATGGCAGCATGAAACAGGTCGAAGGCTTCGGTCCAGCTGGTGAAACGATCATGGATTATTCTATTTATGATGCGATCCGCGCCGGATTTGGGAAAGTAGTTTTTATTATTCGTAAAGAATTTGAAAAGAATTTCCGTGAGATTGTTGGAAAAGCTTTCGAAGGCAGAATTGAAGTGGAATATGTTTTCCAGGAATTAAATATGTATTCAGAAGGATTTGAAATTCCTGCTGAAAGAACAAAGCCATGGGGAACCGCCCATGCTGTTCTGTGTGCTGAGGAAAAAGTAAAAGAACCCTTTGCAGTGATCAATGCAGACGATTTTTATGGTAGAGATGGATTCGAAAAAGCGTATAAGTTTTTAGTGCAGGGTTGCGATGAGACAACTTATGCCATTATTGGCTATGAATTGCTAAAGACACTTTCCGAACATGGTACCGTGAATCGCGGTGTTTGCGAAGTGAATAATAAAGGTAATCTTGTTTCGGTGGTGGAAAGATTGAATGTATCAAGAAAAGGAGATAAAATTGTATGTAATGATGAGCATCTTCCAAAAGAGCTTCCACTCGATACGCATGTTTCAATGAACTTCTGGTGCTTTCATCCCTCGTTGTTTGATTTTACAAAAAAAGTATTCGACCAATTTCTTGCAGAACATGCTTCGAACCCAAAAGCAGAATTTTTTATTCCGATAGTTGCGGATAAGTTTATTAAAGATGGGGTAGGAGTGATAAAAGTGATCGCTACTTCCGCAAAATGGTTTGGTGTCACATACAAAGAAGATGCTCCAATGGTCAGAGAAAACCTTCGAAAACTTGTGGATGCGGGCGACTATCCGGAAAACCTTTGGGCAAAATAAAAGTCTCGCCTAAGGCGAGACAGCTTTAAATATTGGGGGTTTACATGATCAATTTACTTTGACCATAAACACATAGTCTTCGATCTTTTTTACCTGTTGTACACGATCCATTCCTTTCAATGAAGAAACAGCAGGAGCTTTTATTTTTAACGACGTATCATTTTTTTTCAAATCATTTAATACGCTGTGTATATATTTTGATTGAATGGCAAAAACAACTCCTTCTGCTGAAACCTGGCGGGTACTGAGTATCCCGATCACTTCACCATTATGGTTTATTACGGGCCCGCCGCTATTTCCCGGATTAGCAGCTATTGCAATTTGACAACTTAAAGTATCTCCGTTAAAACCAGTGGGTGCACTTAAATAACCCTGGCCATATACCATCGCATCGTTGCGGGGGTAACCAAGCGTATAAATTGATTCAGCAAGGTCGCTTGAAGATCTACTGATACCATAAGGAATAGTTGCTAAAGTTTTGAATGAATCATCTTCTATTTTAAGTATCACAAGGTCTTTGGCAAAGTCAGTAAACATAACTCTTGCATTAAAATTTTCACCTTTCTTATTTTGAACAACAACAGTTTTTGCATTTCTAACCACGTGAGCATTGGTAACTAAATATCCTTTGCTGTCGATCATGAAACCGGTGCCATTAAAACGATAAGTAGGACTCACGATCGGTTTTTTCTCGCTTTTATTATCAACATCCTTGATCTTGTTGTCAAGTTCCTTGTCTTTAACCTTTAAACCATTTACTTCATTCACCAATTGTTTTACCTGGGAGCTTTCGAGTTTTGGTGAGATCGACCAAACCAATAGGCTTATCGTAACTGTAGTGATACCGGCAATAGTCGCTGCAATGGCAGCAACTCTTTTATATTTCTTCCAGAGATAAACAACTTTGGCTTTGCCTTTTAACCTGTCGGAATTTATCAATCCCTTCTCCGCAAGATCGATATGAACTTCATTTAATGTTGATTTGAATTTGCGCAGTTCACCCACTTCATTCATTTGATGAATAAATAGGGTATGCTCAACAACCAGCTGATCCACTTCAGGATTTGTTTTGCGTAACTGCTCAAAATAAACCCTTTCATCAGGCTTCATTTCACCGCGAATATATCGCTCGACAGTTTCCAGTAATTGAATGTCTTCCATCACTTACCATTTTTATATTGGGCAAAAAATAATTTCTTTAGCCGCATTAAGCACTTGTATTTCTGGTTTTTTGCATTGTCAGCGTTTGTATATCCAAACTGGCTGGCAATGTCCTGCATGTTTCTCTTTTGAATATAAAAAGCTTCGATAAGACTTTTGCAGGGTTCACCAAGGCTTCCGATCGCTTTTTCCATCATCGCAAATTCCAGGTCACGCTTTTCATATTCCTCCACATCTTCCTCAACCGGTACTGTGGCCACCATGCTTTCCACTTCACTTGAATACCGGTTATACTGCTGCAATTTTTTTAACCAGATCCGCCGGCAAACTGAATAAACGTACGTTTTTATCTGGCAGTTCAGTTCAAAATTTCCTGACCGGGCCTTTTCGAGCAGCACGATCATGGCCTCCTGAAAAATATCTTTGGCCTCCTGGGCAGAGCCGTTGTTATTGATAACCAGGCTTTGAACCATATTATAATTGTCCTTATATATGGTCTCAACAGCTTTTTTATCCCCCAACGCCAATCCTTTCAACAATTCTTTCTCTTTAGTCTCAGGGCTCAATCTGCAAGTTTTAATACAATTATTTAGAAATAGTAACCCAAAGAAAACCAAAAAAAACTATTTCGGGCCGGGTTACCTTTTGTTAAATGGGGTATAAATGCCAAATTCTATTGTTTAAACAAAATCAAAAAACAGAAAACATGAAAAAGCTTTTTTATGTATTAGTGATCGCAGCAACGTTTGCAGCTTGTAACAGCAGTGAAGATACAACAACAACTACTGAATCTTCAGCTCCTTCTACGACTGAAACAATTGCACCAACTCCGACTGATACAATTCCAACGGCTCCGTCAACAACTGATGCAGCTCCTTCTTCAGCAGCGAAGTAAGATTTTTTCATATGGCAAGCAATCGTTAGAGGCCATCCCGATTCTTCGGGGTGGCTATTTTTTTACAAACACTCGTTCAGGTGTAATTATTTTATTTAAAAAGGCTTGCTTCTTAGACATGAATGTTTATTTTTGAAATCTGATGACACTTACAAAAGCATACCGTTGGTTTTATTTTTATTACTTCTTTAGCCAGAAGCCGGGATTGCTTTTGTTGAAAACGTATTAACGCTAATAAGGAATCAACATAAAGGGTCTCGGCAAAAGCCGGGACTTTTTTTTAATATGCATACAAGAGTTTCGATACAGGGCTATGAAGGCAGCTTTCATCAGGTAGCTGCACAGCAATTCTTCGGAAAAGATGTACAGGTGTTGCCGTGCGCCACTTTTAAAGATGTAATTAAGATCGCTTCCAATAAAAAAGAAAGTGATGGCGGCGTGATGGCGATTGAAAATTCTATCGCAGGCAGTATTTTGGCCAATTACAACCTTCTTCAAAAATCCAGTCTGAAAATTATTGGTGAGATCTATTTGCAGATCAAACAAAACTTATTGGTAAATCCGGGAGTAAAGCTGGAAGATATTCGGGAAGTGCATTCACATACAATGGCATTGCAACAATGCTATGATTTCTTAGATAAGCATAAATGGAAACTGGTGGAAACAGAAGACACCGCATTAAGTGCAAAACATGTTCATCAGCACAAAAGCAAACATATTGCTGCCATTGCAAGCAAACTGGCAGCCGATTTATTTCAGTTGGAAGTGCTGGCGCCGGGCATTCAGACGTTGAAAAATAATTATACAAGATTTTTGGTTTTGCAAAGGCAAGATGTTGCGCACGCGGTCAACGATGCTAATAAAGCATCAGTGAATTTCCATACGGATCATTCAAGAGGAAGTTTAGCGAAAGTGCTGACCAAAATTGCTGACGGTGGAATTAACCTGAGCAAGCTGCAAAGCTTCCCAATTCCCGGAAGTGATTTTAAATACAGCTTTCATGCTGATATGGAATTTGATTCTATTGATCAGTTTGACGCTGTGATTGATGAGATAAAACCGTTAACGGAGGAAGTGAGAATTTATGGAGTATATAAAAGAGGGTTGTGGAAGTAGAACCATGATTAACAAGATTAAAAAAAGATTTTTAGGAAATATGGAAACATCAAGACGATTAGAAGGTATAGGAGAATATTATTTCTCACAAAAATTAAGAGAGATAGAAGAATTGAATAAGCAGGGAAAGAATATCATCAATCTTGGTATTGGCAGTCCGGATCAACCGCCGCATCCCGATGTGATAAAGACTTTACAGGAGGAAAGTGCAAAACCGAATGTACATGCTTATGAGTCTTACAAAGGGTCACCTGTTTTGAGAAAGGCAATGAGCGAATGGTATAAAAAATGGTATAATGTCGATCTGAATCCTGACACAGAAATATTGCCGTTGATTGGAAGCAAGGAGGGCATCATGCATATCTGCATGACATATTTGAATAAGGGAGATGAAGTGCTGGTGCCAAATCCTGGCTACCCGACGTATAGAAGTGCAGTGATGTTGGCTGGTGGCAAATGCAAAGAATATAAGCTAAGAGAAAAGAATAATTATGAACCGGATCTTGATAGGCTTTCAAAAAAAAGTTTGAAGAAAGTGAAGCTGCTGTTTGTGAATTATCCGCAAATGCCAACGGGGCATTTGCCATCGAGAGAATTATTTGAAAAATTGGTTGCATTTGGAAAGGAAAATAAGATCCTGATCATTCACGATAACCCTTATAGTTTTATTCTGAATGAGAATCCAATGAGCTTATTGAGCGTTGATGGTGCAAAAGATTGTGTGATCGAATTGAATTCTTTGAGTAAATCACAGAACATGGCCGGGTGGAGAGTAGGAATGTTATCCGGGGCAAAAGAAAGAATTGAAGAAGTGTTGCGATTCAAAAGTAATATGGATAGTGGGATGTTTTTGCCTGTTCAATTAGCTGCGGCAAAAGCATTGAGTTTAGGAAAGGAATGGTACGATGAAGTTAATAAAGTATATAAGGAAAGAAGAGAGAAGGTCTTTGAATTGCTTGATCTGTTGGAATGTAAATTTTCAAAAGACCAGGCCGGACTGTTTGTATGGGCAAAAATTCCTTCGAAGTATAAAGATGGCTATGAGCTAAGTGATGATGTGCTGTATAACTCAAATGTCTTTATAACACCAGGGGGAATATTTGGCGATGCTGGAAATAACTATGTGAGAGTAAGTTTATGTGCGCCGGTGGAGAAATTTGAAGAAGCCAAACAAAGAATAATTAATAATTATTAATTAATAATTATTTCATGGAAAGAAAGAGAATAGCAATAGTTGGTGTTGGTCTTATCGGGGGCTCATTAGCATTGCAGCTTAATGAAAAAGGATTAGCCAGTAAATTAATTGGCGTTGATGCAAACAGGGATCACCAAAAGAAAGCAATTGAATTAGGGTTGATTGATGAGGTAATGGAATTGGATGAAGCAATAAATAATTCTGATGTTGTTATTCTTGCGATACCCGTAGATGCAATGGTAAAATTGTTGCCACAGGTCTTGAATAAGCTTACTAACCAGGTGTTGATCGATATGGGGTCTACCAAATCGGAATTGAGTTCTATAGCAAATGGTCATGCCAAAAGAGGAAGATATGTTGCCACGCATCCTATGTGGGGAACTGAGTATAGCGGCCCGCAGGCTGCTGTGCATGGTGCATTTGAAAACACGGCGGTGATAATATGCAACGCCAATAAAAGTGATGCCGATGCGTTGGAGTGGACAAAGAGCATGTATAAAAAAATTGGGATGCATTTATTGGAAATGGATGCGGTGGCACATGACCTGCATGCGGCTTATGTAAGCCATATTTCTCACATTACATCATTTGCTTTGGCAAATACGGTGCTGGAAAAAGAAAAAGAAGATGAAGCCATTTTTGAATTGGCCTCTGCTGGTTTTGCAAGTACAGTGAGATTGGCAAAAAGTAATCCTTCCATGTGGGTGCCGATTTTTATGCAGAACAGGGAAAATGTTTTGGATGTCTTGAATGAGCATATTTCGCAGTTAAGGAAGTTTAAGAGTTGTTTGGAAAAAGAGAATTGGGATTACCTAAAAGAACTGATAGAAGGAGCAAACAAGATTAAGAGAATTATAAAATAAACCCCTTGTCCCCCTAAAAAGGAGACTTAGGTCGAAGAGTATGCTATGAATAGCCCGGGTTTTAACCCGGGGATGAAAAGAAAGTTTTTTAAAGAACCCCGTAGGGGTTCAACATTGATTACAAGAAATGAGAATGCGAATAAGATCAGGAGAATAATTAAATGAGTCAGACGACCCACATAACAAATAAGTTGTTAAGATTAAGTAGACAGAAACAATTAGTTTTTGGTTTATTGACTACTAAATAGAATATCAATAGTTGGGAACATACTCCTGCGCTAAAGCTTCGGAGTAGAAACTAAAAATTAACTTTACAAACTATATTTAAAATGCAAACAATCGAACAGACAACAAATGAAGCAGCACAAAAAGCATGGGGCAAGCGACCGCTGATCATCAGCGGACCCTGCAGCGCTGAAACCGAAGAGCAAGTAATACAAACAGCGCAACGTTTGGCCGCAACCGGCAAAGTAGATATGCTGCGTGCAGGCATTTGGAAACCGAGAACTAAGCCCGGCATGTTTGAAGGCATCGGCGTAAAAGGTTTGCCATGGTTATCACAGGCAAAGAAACTGACCGGTTTGCCAACAACAGTGGAAGTTGCTACCGGCAAACAGGTGCATGATGCATTGACGTTTGAGGTGGATGTATTGTGGATCGGTGCGAGGACAACGGTGAATCCTTTTAGTGTGCAGGAAGTGGCCGATGCATTGCGTGGTGTTGATGTGCCTGTGCTGATCAAGAACCCCATCAATCCCGATCTTGAACTATGGAACGGTGCTGTTGAACGTGTTGCCCGTGCGGGTATTAAACAGATCGGTCTTATTCATCGCGGATTTTCTTCTTATGGAAATACGGAGTATCGCAATGCGCCGATGTGGCATTTGGCGATCGAGATGAAGCGTCGCAATCCTGAATTGTTGCTGATCAATGATCCTTCGCATATCTGTGGTCGTCGGGATATTTTAATGGATGTTGCACAGAAAGCGATCGATCTTGGCTTTGACGGACTAATGATCGAAAGCCATATCGATCCTGATAATGCATGGAGCGATGCGAAGCAACAAGTGACGCCGGAGAAATTATCAGAAATGATCGATGCCATCAAATGGCGTCATGAAACGGCGAAAGAAATTGAATTTATTACCGCGTTGGAGAAATTACGTGAACAAATCAATCATTTGGATGATGAACTGATACAGTTGCTCGGTCAGCGGATGAAAATCGCAGACAAGATCGGGGAGTACAAAAAGAATAATAATGTAACGATCCTGCAAACGAGTCGCTGGAATCAGATATTGGAAAAAGCATATGCAAAAGGTGATGCATTGGGATTAAGCAAAGAATTTATCACTAAATATTTTGATGCAGTGCATATGGAAAGCATCAATCATCAGAATAAGATCATGAATTCGTGAATGGTGAATGGTGAGTATGATTATGATACCAGCATTTATTCCCTGATTGGCTTCTGTTGCGTCGCATTCTTGTACAACAACAATTCTAATGATCAATTTATCACGCAAAGCCGCAAAGTTTATTAAGCCGCAAAGAATCTTTGCGCCTTGGCGAATCCTTGGTCCCGCCTTAGGCGGGATGAAATAAAAAGCTTAATGAAGAAAGCAACATATAAATTTTCAAATTCGTCCGTTGACTACTACCTCGCCGGGGGCATTTCTCATTTAAAAGAGATCGTTGATAAAGATAATACCATCATCATTACTGATGAGAATGTTCACATTGCCCACACAAAAAGATTCACCAACTGGAATTGTATTGTTTTAAAACCTGGCGAAGAATTTAAAGTTCAGTCAACCGTGGACGAAGTGATAGATCAGCTAATTGAAATGGAAGCCGATCGCAAAACCACTTTAGTAGGTGTTGGGGGCGGGGTAATTACAGATATTACCGGTTATGTCGCCTCTGTTTATATGCGGGGAATCCCGTTCGGTTTTATTCCCACTACTTTGCTCGCTATGGTAGATGCTTCCATCGGGGGGAAAAACGGGATTGATATTGGAGTGTATAAAAATATGGTTGGAATAATTCGCCAGCCGAAGTTTATTCTTCATGATATGGTTTTCCTGAATTCATTGCCACAAAATGAATGGGAAAATGGTTTTGCGGAAATAATAAAACACGCGGCAATAAGAGATGCGGCCATGTTCAGGGAGTTAGAATCGAGCACACTTAAAAAATATCAAAGACGTCAAACTGCAATTTGTGAGCTGGTGCAACGAAATGTGATCATCAAAACCAAAGTAGTGCAGAATGATGAGTTTGAAAAAGGAGAAAGAAGATTATTGAACTTTGGTCATACACTTGGGCATGCATTGGAGAACCAGTATGAATTATCGCATGGCCAGGCAATTTCTATTGGTATGACCTATGCATCCATCATTTCAGAAAAAATTATTGGCTTCAAAGAAGCGGGCAGAGTGGCTGCTCTTTTAGTAAAGTATGATTTGCCAACCTTTGCCGACTTTGATAAACAAAAAGTTTTTGAAGTGTTGAAAATGGATAAGAAGAGAGAAAGAAAAGAAATGAATTATGTATTATTAGAAAAAATAGGAAAAGGAGTTGTTAAGTCAATTCCATTGAAACAATTAGAAGAAATTATTAATGAATTATAAACCAGAACAAGGATAACACGGATTTGGCAGATAATCACAGATGATATCCGTGAAGATCAGTTTCATCAGTGTCATCCGTGTTCCATATCTTAAAATGAAAGTAACTATACATCCGTCGCAATTGAAAGGAATTATTCAGGCACCGGCTTCAAAAAGCTCGATGCAAAGGGCATGTGCTGCAGCCTTATTATCAAAAGGAACAAGTACGATCTATAATCCAGGACATAGTAATGATGATAAAGCTGCCCTGGATATTATTCAAAAGCTAGGAGCAGTTCTTGAAGTTAACCGGGAAGAGTTAAAAGTTAATAGTCCAGGATTTCCACTCACGAATCACGATTCACCATTCACCATTAACTGTGGGGAAAGCGGATTAAGCATAAGAATGTTTACACCAATCGTTGCCTTGAGTGATAAACAAATTACAATTAGTGGTTCTGGCAGTTTGGAAACAAGACCGATGGATTTTTTTGATGAGATATTGCCACAGCTAGGGGTGAAGATCAATAGCAACGAGGGCAAATTGCCAATGACAGTTCAGGGACCGTTAGTACCCGCAAATATTGAAGTGGATGGATCGTTGAGTTCACAATTTCTTACAGGGTTGTTGATGGCCTATTCAGCAGCAGGAGCAAATGATGTTTCAATCAAGGTAAAAGATCTTAAAAGCAAACCTTACATTGATCTCACTTTAGATGTCATGAAAGATTTTGGGATGAATGTTCCTGAAAATAAGAACTATAAGGAGTTTGTCTTTCATAGTGAACCCACTCACCACTCACCACTTACCACTTACCAATACACCGTAGAAGCTGACTGGAGCAGCGGCGCATTCTTATTGGTTGCCGGTGCCATTGCCGGCTCAATAACAATAAGAGGACTCGACCTTTCTTCAACACAGGCTGATAGAGCGATCATAGATGCATTGATGAGTGCGAATGCAGCAATTGCAACGGAAGCAAAAGGAATACAAGCTCACCCGGGAGGATTAAGAGGGTTTGAATTTGATGCGACTGATTGTCCGGATCTTTTTCCTCCATTAGTTGCGCTGGCGGCCTATTGTAAAGGTGAAACACGGATCAAAGGCGTAAGACGTCTGAAGCATAAAGAAAGTAACCGGGCTGTTACATTGCAGGATGAATTTGACATGATGGGAGTGAAGATTGATCTTGAAGATGACAACATGACCATTCATGGCGGAACAATTGTAAAAGGTGCCGATGTTCATTCACATCATGATCATCGTATTGCGATGGCTTGTGCAGTTGCAGCATTGGGCGCTAATAGTGAAACCGTGATCGAAGAGTCACAGGCCGTTAAAAAATCTTATCCTGATTTTTATTCCGATCTTCAATCCCTGGGTGCAAAACTTGACTCAGGATTTATTTTAAATATGTAAACAATGAAACGAATTCTTTTTCTTCTGGTTCTGACCTTTTTGTCTTGTATAGCAAAGGGACAGAAGAAGGATCGTTTACCGAATATCATTATCATTTACATTGATGATATGGGTTATGGTGATGTCAGTCCGTACAATAATTCAATTACCTACACACCAAATTTTCAATGGCTTGCCGATAATGGGTTGACGCTTACAGATTTTTATGTCTCGCAGGCTGTATGTTCTGCTTCAAGAACATCATTACTTACAGGCTGCTATTCTAATCGTTTAGGAATACATGGAGCTTTGTTCCCTGATGCAAAGATTGGTTTGCACCCTGCTGAAATTACTATCGCTGATATGCTCAAAATAAAAGGATATGCTACGAAAGCAATTGGTAAATGGCATCTTGGTTGTGAAAAAGAATTCTTACCTACCCGCCAGGGTTTTGATGAATATTATGGTATACCTTATAGTAACGACATGTGGTCTAAAAATACCAACAGAAAATTTCCACCTTTGCCGTTAATTCAGAATGAAACCGTAATTGATACTATTAGCGAGCAATCATGGTTTACACAACGCTTCACCGAAAAAGCAATTGAGTTTGTCGATGCAAATAAGTCAAAACCATTTTTTCTTTACCTGGCTCATCCTATGCCACATGTCCCAATTTATGTTTCTGATAAATTCAAAGGAAGATCAGGCAAAGGATTATATGCCGATGTTATCATGGAAATTGATTGGTCAGTTGGTGAAATAGTAAATAAACTAAAGCGACTTAAACTCGAGGAAAATACCTTGCTTATTGTTGCCTCTGACAATGGACCCTGGCTTCCGTTTGGAAATCATGCAGGAATAACAAACGGATTAAGAGAAAGTAAAGGAACATCATGGGAAGGTGGCGTAAGAACGCCTTGCCTGATGTACTGGAAAGGAAAATTGCAGAATGGAATTAAAATAAATACAGCTGTAATGAATATTGATATTTTACCCACCGTCGCATATCTAACACATTCTTCACTTCCTGAAAAACCGATCGATGGCAAGAATATCTGGAAAGTCCTGAATAACGATAATAAGGATAAAGAATTTGTTTCCAGGCGACCATTGTTTATTTATTATAACACCAACGAACTCCAGGCAATGCGTTGGAAGAACTGGAAACTCTATTTTCCGCATACGTATAATTCTATGGACGGCGTAACACCGGGTAATGATGGAAAACGAGCTCAAACAAAATCAGTAAAGCTTGAAACAATGGAACTTTATGACTTGAATAAAGACAAAGGTGAAAAGATCAATCTCGCTTCTCAATTTTCTGAAATTGTTTCCCAAATGAATGGAATGGCTGATGAAATAAGAAAGAAGATCGGTGATAACTTAAAAGGAATTAAAGGCGCAGAAAACCGTGAACCAGGAAAAATAACAGAATAATTACTTTTATAATACTTATGAACTCATTTGGCAGAATATTTAAAATTTCCATTTTTGGCGAATCGCATGGTGAATGTGTGGGAATAACCATTGATGGTTGCCCGGCTGGTTTGTCATTGACTCCCGAAGACCTGTTACCCGATCTTGAAAGGAGAAAAGGCGGCAAACATAAAGGAACCACGCCAAGACAAGAAGAAGATTTCCCAATTTTTAAAAGTGGAATTTTTAATGGAAAGACAACTGGATTTCCGATCACAATCCTATTTGAAAATAAAAATATCCGCAGTGAAGATTATACAAAGCAAAGAAGTATTCCAAGACCAGGACATGCTGATTGGGTGGCCCATCAAAAGTTTGGTGGATTTGAAGATTATCGCGGAGGCGGACATTTCAGCGCAAGATTGACAGCGGGAATAGTTGCAGCAGCCGGCATTGCAAAGAAGTTGATGAAAGATGTAAACATTCATGCAGAGGTAATAGCAATAGGAGGAGAGAAGGATCTTGAAAAAGGTTTGCAAAAAGCAATTGATGCAAAAGATTCTGTTGGCGGAATTCTTGAATGTAAAGTAAATGGTTTGCCAGTTGGTTTAGGTGAACCCTGGTTTGATTCGGTTGAATCGGTATTAGCCCATCTTGTTTTTGCAATACCAGCAGTACGAGGCGTTGAATTCGGAACCGGTTTTGCTGCCGCTAGAATGTTTGGTAGCGAACATAATGATGCTATACTTGAAATGGGTGGCAAAACAAAAACCAATCATGCTGGTGGAGTAGTGGGTGGAATAACTAATGGCAATGAACTTATTTTTCGGTTAGCAATCAAACCAACTTCGTCAACTCCCAAAGAACAGGAAAGTTTGAATTGGGACACAGAACAAGTTGAAAGATTTTCGATCAAAGGTCGCCATGATCTTTGTGTTGCATTAAGAGCGCCAGTGATCGTTGAGGCAGTCACAGCATTGGTGCTTTGTGATTTTATGATGATCGAGCAACGAATTCCAAGAATAGTAAGCCCCCAAATCCCCTAAAGGGGGCTTTTGAGAATCACTAATCCTGAATGAATTTCTCATAAACTCTATTTCCGAAATACATAAAATATTTCCTTCGATCAAATTTTGTATTTGACAAAACCGAAAAAATAAATCCATTCCTCTCTACCTGCACAGTATGATAGATCAGGCCATTCGGATTTTCCTTTAGAATTATTCTTATTCTTCCATTCAAGGCAGAATGATTGATGAAAGAAGTATCAGCAATAGTAGCAAACGAGAAATACCGCGAAAGCTTTCTTTGCAGTAACCGGCTCCGGTACCAGGTACCGCCGGTTGGACTTACCAATTGTTTACCATTAAAAATAACAATACTGTCATTATAAGCAAGTACAACAAGTTTATGATTTTTATTCTGTAACCAATCAACAAGCTTCCTTGTATGCAGACTATCTTCATACCCATAATCACTATCCAGGAAAGCAATTCGTTCAATTTTGCCAGGAATTTTTTCTACCGCATCTAAATAGCCAAAAATAAAGCTGCCGCCACCACTATGCCCATTTAAAATAATTTTCGGATGATATTCTTTAAATCTGTCAGCGAGGTTATCGACAATATTTCTAATTTTTTCCCGATAGCTATCGGGATTTGAATTTTCAATTGTTCTTTTCCATGTTGGCCAGCTTTTTTGTTCTGCCATTAAATAAACAACGATATAATTATTTTTCTTATCTAAAGTCCTTACAAATCTTGTTTGTGCAGCAATATGCTGAATATCGAAATGCCAGTCGTCTCCGTCTTTCATTTTCTTTCCTTTTGTCCATTCAATGCTGTTACCGTTGGGTAGAGCAAACAGAATAAGATAGCTAGTTCCTTTTTTGTTGAAATGCAACGGGGCATTAATACTTATCGTCACAGAATCCTGCCTGTTTTTGATCAATAACTCTTGTTCGTTAAAGCTACCTGTTTCTTTAAAATCTTTTAATATTTGTGACTGTGAAGGGATTACACAGCATGTTGAAAAAATAACAAGCAAGATTATTTTATAATAAGAACGATTCATTACTTTGTCGTGATACACACATTGCTGTGTCGGGAAATTAGGATAAAAAAATCTATGAACCGCTTTACCGGAGTTTTTTTTATACAAGGGAGTTTTCATTGGATGATCTTCACGGGATTGATTTTTTGCGGGAGTTGTTTTCAATCCTGCAAAGAAAAAAAGACCCCCGAACAAATAGTAATTGTAGAAGTTCCCGAAAAAATGGATGATAAGGTGAAGGGACTTATAGAAAATTTCCTTGATTATTCTGTTTCAAAAAATGGGAGACTCGATGATTCAACCATATTGTATCAATTACCTATCCTTGTAAATTTATATAAGCAACGATCTTTTTCACCGCAGTGGAGCAGTTCTCAAAAATGGTTAACACAAGGTGATTCACTTTTACTTTTTATTCAAAATGCAAGATTGTATGGTCTGTTCCCGACGGATTATCATTCTCATCAACTCCTGAAAATAAAGAATGCATTTGCCAAGGATACGTTTCAAGATAAAGAAACAAAAGATGCTGCCAACTGGGCGCGGGCCGACCTGATGCTGAGTGATGCGTTGATCAATCTATTTCATGATATCAAACTTGGCCGTTTGCCAAACGATAGTATAACATTACGTAAAGATTCAGTATTGACTGAAGAATTTGTTTCTTCAAAATTTAATGCAGCGGCTTCAGGACTTTCACTTGATATAATAATTCCAACTCTCGAGCCAAAACATGCGGGGTACAGACAATTAAAGGAAGCAGTCAGAAATTTTCTTGACGGTGCAAGTTTCATGGCGATCACTCCAATTGTTTTTCCTAATAAGAACAGGGAAGAATTGAAAAACGAAGTTGCTAAAAGACTTTTTGAGATCGGCTACATTGACTCGTTAACTGCACCGGCTGATTCTCTGAAGCTTGCAGCCATTTTAAAGAAATTTCAAAAAGACAAAAGGCTGACAGCTCATGGCAAGATCGGCGCCCAAACAATACGACTGCTGAACTTGTCGGACCAGGAGAAATTTCATCGTATTGCCATCACAATGGATCGTTATAAAATGCTGCCGGATT
>Ga0075419_10001505_pt1 | contig 15102 bp, 17 predicted proteins | sample SoiMetdeltSBSDD3_FD_76900 | JGI IMG/M metagenome (GOLD analysis project Ga0075419, IMG submission 76900) | Bulk soil microbial communities from a Populus tree surrounding site in Tennessee, USA - Soil MetaG P. deltoides SBSDD3 | ecosystem: Environmental > Terrestrial > Soil > Tree plantation... | reverse complement strand
GCCGGTCGCCGCGCCGATCTCCTTGATCGTGGTGCCGTCGTATCCCCTGGTGGCGAACAGCCTTTCCGCAGCATCAAGGATCAGGTCGCGGGCAGGGGCGGCGGGGGGCATGTCCTTAATTAAGCGTTTAATTAAGGACGGCGCAAGGGGCAAAGAGGCAAGGTGGCAAAGAGGCAAAGGTGTTCCTTGCCTCCTTGCCTCCTTGCCTCTGATCCCCGCCGTTGAACCCCGTACGTAATCCAGCTATCTTCAACGGCTTATGTTCGACGAGCTGTCAGCAAAACTGACCGGTGCTCTCAGCAGGCTCACCGGGCGGGGCGTGCTGTCCGAGGACGCCGTCCGCGAAGGACTTCGGGAAATCCGGCGGATTCTGCTCGAAGCGGACGTCAGCTTCGATCTCACTCGCGAGTTCCTGGAGCGGGTGCAGGAGAAAGCCGTCGGACAGCAGGTCCTCAAGGCGGTGCGGCCGGGGCAGCAGCTGGTCAAGATCGTCTATGACGAGCTGGTGGTGCTGCTCGGCGAAACCCAGTCGCCCATCGCGCACGCGACGGTGCCGCCGACGGTGATCCTCCTGGTGGGATTGCAGGGATCCGGTAAGACGACAACCGCCGGGAAACTGGCCAAGCGGCTCAAGCTGGAGCAGAAGGCGCCGTTCCTGATCGCGGCCGATGTGTATCGACCCGCGGCGGCGGAGCAGCTCACGACGCTCGGCCAGCAGGTCGATGTCGGGGTATACCGCGACGAGGGCGCCACCGACGTCGTCGCCCTGGTCAGGCGCGGGATCGAAGCGGCGGGCAAGGCCCGCGCGCGCACCGTCCTGGTGGACACCGCGGGCCGGCTGCAGATCGACGAGGACATGATGCGGGAGCTCACCCGGCTCAAGGCCGCGGTGACTCCCCACGAGATCCTCCTGGTGGCCGACGGGATGACCGGCCAGGATGCCGTCCGGATCGCGCAGGGATTTCACCAGGCGCTCGGCATCACCGGGGTGATTCTCACCAAGATGGACGGCGATGCCCGGGGCGGCGCCGCCCTCTCCATCTATGGGGTGACCCGGGCGCCGATCAAGTACGTCGGCGTGGGAGAAAAGCTCGACGCCCTGGAGCCCTTCCACCCCGAGCGGATGGCGGGCCGGATTCTCCAGCAGGGCGACGTGCTCACCCTGGTGGAAAAGGCCCAGGAAGCCGTCGACGAGGACGAAGCCAAGCGGCTGGCGAAGAAGGCCGCCTCGAAGAAGGGCCTCGATCTCCAGGACTTTCTGGGCGCGATGAAGCAGATGCAGAAGCTCGGGCCGCTCAAGAACGTGCTCGGGATGCTGCCGGGGGTGAATCCCCAGATGCTCAAGGCCGCGAACGTGGACGACAAGAAGCTCAAGCACGTGGAAGCGATCGTGCTGTCGATGACGAAGGAAGAGCGGGCCGATCCCGACATGATGAACGGCTCGCGCCGGATGCGGATCGCGAAAGGCTCGGGGCGCACGGTGCAGGAAGTGAATCAGTTGCTGGCGCAGTTCAAGCAGATGCAGAAGATGATGAAGGTCGCGGGCAAGCCGGGCGCGAAACTTCCTTTCGGTCCCCGGTTTCCCGGTCAATAACCCGGGAAGAAAGACAGACGCATGAGCACTCGCATCCGCCTCCGCAAGATCGGCCGCAAGAAGCTGCCGCTCTACCGCATCGTGGTCGCCGACAAGGAATCGCCCCGCGACGGGCGCTTCATCGAGATTCTCGGGACCTATGATCCGAAGCAGGAAGGCGCCAAGAAGGTCGTGATCGACGTGGACAAGGCGAAGGGCTGGCTGGCCAAGGGCGCTACCGCGACCGATACGGTCGAGGCGCTGCTCAAGGCGGCCGGCGTTCTGCCCGCCAAGGCGTAATGACCGGGGAGGAGACGCGCCACCTCGTGGTGGGGCGGCTCCGCAAACCGCACGGCCTGAAGGGAGACTGCGCGGTCTTCCCGCTGACCGGCGACCCGGAGCTGGCGTTTGCCGTGGGCAACGACGTCTGGCTCAAGAACCTGGCGGGGACGGTGGTCGCCGGGCCGCTCACGATCGCGCGAAGCCGGGCGTATCACCGGCAATGGCTGGTGGCGTTCGCCGATCACCTCGATGTCGAGGCGGTCAAGCCCTGGGGTGGCCTGTTCATCGTCGCGGACGCCGCCACGCTGCGGCCGCCGGCCGTCGGCGAGGTGTACGTTCACGAGCTGGCCGGCTTCGCGATGCAGGACCGGGCGGGCGCGCCGGTCGGACTGGTGAGCCAGGTAACCGAGATGCCGTCGGGCCTCATGCTCCTGGTGCAGGGACCCAGGCGCGAGTTCCTGGTGCCGTTCCGAAAGGAATTCGTCGTGGAAGTCGACCGCGAGGCGCGGACCTTGGTGGTGGAGCTGCCGGAGGGGATGACGGAGCTGTAAGACGTGAGACGTGAGACGTGAGAGGTGAGACGTGCTGAGAATCAACGTCGTCACCCTCTTCCCGGACGCGATGGAGCCGATGCTCGGATCCAGCATCATGGGCCGGGCGGCGGCGGCCGGCCTGGTCGAGTTCCGGCTGGTGCAGCTCCGCGACTTTGCTCACGACCGGCACCAGACGGTGGACGACTATGCCTTTGGCGGCGGCGCCGGTATGGTGCTCAAACCGGAGCCGTTCTTCGAGGCAGTGGAATCGCTGGGGCCGGATCGCAGCGGACCGGTGGTCCTGTTGTCCGCCCGGGGCGAGCGCTTCGATCACCGGCGTGCGGTGCGCTACTCGCTGGAGCGGGAGGTGACCCTGCTCGCGGGCCACTACAAGGATGTGGACCAGCGGGTCGCGGACGGGCTGGGCGCCGAAGAAGTCTCGGTGGGCGATTTCGTGCTGAGCGGCGGAGAACCGGCGGCGTTGTGCCTGATCGACGCGGTGGTGCGGCTGCTGCCCGGCGCCCTCGGCGATCACGAATCGGCGAGCTCCGATTCGCACTACGACGGGCTCCTGAGCCCGCCCAGCTATACCAGGCCGCCGGAGTATCGCGGCCTCGCGGTTCCGGAAGTGCTGCGCTCCGGCAATCATGCGGACATCGCGGCGTGGAAGCAGCAGATGGCGGAACGATTGACGGCAGAGCGCCGGCCAGACCTCTGGGCGGTGTGGCAATCAGACGAAGGAGACGACCATGGACCGCGTGGCAGCAATCGCCCGTGAGGGCTTGAAGAAGGACATCCCGGTGTTCGCGGCGGGGGATACGCTGCGGGTCATGGTTCGGGTTCGCGAGGGCGACAAGGAGCGGCTCCAGGCCTTCGAAGGCGTCTGCGTGTCGCGCCGGGGCGGCGGCATCGACGAGACCTTCACGGTGCGGAAGCTTTCCGCCGGCGTCGGCGTCGAGCGCATCTTCCCGATGCACGCGCCCACCATCAGCTCCATCGAGCTGGTGCGCCGGGGCAAGGTGCGGCGGGCCAAGCTGTACTACCTCCGGGCGCTCTCCGGAAAAGGCGCCCGCATCAAGGAGAAGAAGCAGCAGTAGACGGACGCCGCCGCCATGTCCCGCGCTCCCAGCCTTTCGCGAGAACGCCTCGCCTGGGCGGAGAGCCGGTTGCTGGTCGGGGTGGACGAAGCGGGCCGCGGTCCCCTGGCTGGTCCAGTGGTGGCCGCGGCCGTGGTCTTTCCCCCCCAGACCCGCCGCATCAACGGCATCCGCGACAGCAAGATGATTTCGCGGGACGATCGCGAAATGCTGGCCCTGCAAATCCGCTCCCGCGCCATCCGGCTCGGCATCGGGGCCGCATCCTGCCGGGAAATCGACCGCCTCAACATCCGGGTGGCATCGGCGCTGGCGATGCGGAGAGCGGTGCGGGCTGCATTTCGTTTCGAGGGAGCCAGAGAGCCAGGGAGCCAGGGAGGCAGGGAACTACTGGCTCCCCAGCTCCCCGGCTCCCTGGCTCCCTATGTCATCCTCATCGACGGCCTCCCGCTTCCCGAGGTCGGCTACGCGCACGAAGCCCTGGTCGACGGCGATGCCCACTGCTACAGCGTGGCCGCGGCGAGCATCGTGGCCAAGACGGTGCGCGACCGGATCATGCGCTGTCTCGCCAGCCGCCATCCCGCCTACGGCTGGGGGACCAACGTAGGCTACGGGACCCCGGAGCACCTGGCGGGACTGGCGAGCGTGGGGCCGACGCGGCATCACCGGATGACGTTTGCGCCGTGTGTGCAAACAGAGCTTTGGAGCGGGGTGGCGATCTCGATGGGGGACTAGGTGCTGGGTACTGGGGACTGAAGATGCTGCCCCAGCATCAAGGGCCCGAGTCCCCAGCACCTTTGCATCGAGACCCACCTTACCGCGATCTTGGTCTCGGGGGGCGTAGCTCAGCTGGTAGAGCAGCGGGCTTTTAACCCGTAGGTCGTGGGTTCGAGTCCCACCGCCCTCACTCGGAAGTGGACGGAGGCAAGGTGGCAAGGAGGCAATGTGATCTACTTTGCCTCTTTGCCTCTTTGCCTCTTCTCCTCCCTACGGCACCACGAAGAACCTCAACACCCCCCCGGCCTCCTCCAGCCGGTCCATCTCGATTCCCATCATCCCGCTCTTGGAAAAATCGATGCGGGGTCCCGTCTGGTTTCCAGTGAGCAGGAGCCCCGCGAGGCTGCTCATCCACGGCTCATGACCCACCAGCGCGATGGTCTCGTCCGCGCCCACCTCGCCCACTTCCGCCGCGATGGCGTCGACGTCCGGCGGCATCGCGAGCGATTCGGCGGCGAACCGTTGCCCTTTGGGCACGCCCATCTCGCGCATCAGGATCCGGGCGGTCTGCCAGGCACGCTTCCAGGGACTGCTGAACACCCGGGTGGGGACGATACCCTGTTTGCGAAGCTGCCGGCTCATCCGCCGCTGGGTGCGCTGACCTTTCGGGACCAAGGGACGCAGCGAATCGTCGGGGTATTGCTCGGGATCCTGCTCGGCGGCTTGCGCGTGGCGTACCAGAAGAACCAGCATGGGAAGATTCCCGTTTCTTGAATGGTGGTGATCGCATGGCCGATCTCAGTCAGTCAAGTTAGTTTTTCCGCGGGCGCGGCGACAGCCGTCGGCCCCTACCCTCCCGGGAGCCGGCATGGCGACGATCTGGATCGATGGCGAGTGGCACACCAAGGATACCGGCAAGGTCTCCGTGTACGACCACGGACTCCTCTACGGCGACGGGGTCTTCGAGGGCATTCGCGTCTACGGGGGGAAAGTCTTCAAGCTCCCCGAGCACATGGACCGTCTGTACGAGTGCGCCCACGCCGTGATGCTCACGATTCCGATGCCCAAGGCAGACTTCGCCGCCGTCATCGAGGAAGCGGTCCGGCGCTCCGGGATGCAGGATGCCTATATCCGCCCCATCATCACCCGCGGCGTCGGCGATCTCGGCATCGATCCCCGCAACTGCGGCCGGCCGACGATGATCGTCATCGTCGACGCGATCAACATCTGGCCCGCCCAGCGGTACGACCAGGGACTCTCCGTCGTCACCGCCGGGACCCCGATTCCCCACCGGGAGTCGCTCTCTCCGCGGGTCAAATCGCTCAATTACCTCTGCCACGCCATGGCCAAGTTGGAGGCCAATATCGCGGGCGCCGATGAGGCGCTCATGCTGGACTCCTCCGGCCACGTCGCCGAAGGCACCGGGCAGAATATCTTCGTCGTCAAGAAGGGGATTCTCCGCACCCCACCGCTTCATGCGGGAATCCTTTCGGGGATCACGCGCGCGGTCGTCATGGAGCTGGCGGGGCAGTCGGGTCATCCCGTGAAGGAAGAGATGCTGAACCGCTTCGACATCTACACCGCCGACGAGGCGTTTCTGACCGGATCGGCGAGCGAGATCGCTCCGATCCGCAGCTACGACGGCCGGAACATCGGGAGCGGCAAGGCGGGGCCGATCACCCGCGATCTGATGACCCGCTTCAGTGCGTACGCCCGCGCATCCTAGCGCGCGCCGCGACGACGGCGGCATGGGCCAGCCGCGCAATGTCCGCATGCAGCGCCATGCCGCGGCTCCGCTCCGGGACGCCGCGCGTCAGCACCACCAGGGCATAGGGCTCGGCGCCGTCGCCCGGGTACACCAGCGCGGCGTCGTGCCAGGTCGCGGTGATTTCGCCGGTCTTGTGGGCGACCCGGGTTCCCGGCGGAAGTCCCCCCGGAATGCCGTCGTTGAACTCCTGGGCCTCGAGGATTCCGAGCAGCTGGGCCGTCGTCTCCGGCCGCACCGCCTTTCCGCCGGCAAGCGCGAGGAGCAGCGTCGCGAGGTCGCGCGCGGTGGTGGTGTTGTTTCGCCCTTCGGCGTAGGCCTTTCCATCTTCGACGCCGCGCAGCACCAGCATCGAGTCGGCGCCCAGTGACCGGATGGTCGCGGTGACCCGGGTCGCATCGAGCCGCTCGATCAGCAGGTTGGTGGCGAGATTGCTCGATCGCACGATCATCCGGGTCGCCAGCTGCCGGAGCGGAAGCCCGGCGCCGATCGACCGGTACACCGTGGTATCGCCGTCTTCCTTCGCGTCGAGACTGTACGGCGATCCGTCGACGATGGACGCAAACTGGTTCTTGACCGGGAGCGAATCGGACCATCGCATTTCACCCGCGTCGATCCGGCGCCCCAGCTCGATCAGCACCGGAACCTTCATCGTGCTGGCGGCATGAAAGCGCTGATCAGGATTAACGGATACGAAGAATCCGGAGACCGGATCCGACAGGAAAACGGCCACACTGGCACCGGAATCGCGTACGATGCGAGAGAGGATGGCGGCACGGAGCGAATCGGTCTGTGCCGGTCCGCCCGCCACGGCGAGGAAAAGCAGGAGTGATGTCATGAGGGTGAAAGATACTGCGCGATGAAGGAAAGGCTCCGCTTCGTCAACTTCAAGCTGGACCGCCTTCCCAGCGGAGAGTGTCGCGTGCGGGTGACACTCGCGTGGGGCGACGGTGCAAGCTTCGAGGGCGAGGCCCGGGGTCTCACCTCTCAAGCCGGTGAATTGCGTTGCGCGGCCCAGGCAGCGCTTCTTGCCCTCGCGCAGGCGGTCCACGAGCCCAGCTTCGAGCTGGTCGGGGTCAAATCCATCCGTGCCTTCGATGCCACCGTCGTGATCGTGTCGCTCGGCGTGCCCGGGGGGTCGGACATTCCGAGAGTCGTGGGCTCATATCTGACCGAGGACGATCCGCCCCGTGGGGCAGCGCTCGCGGTGCTCAATGCAACGAATCGGCTGCTGGCTCGTAAGGAGCCACCGGAGAAGTAGCCGCAACGTTGGGCCTGCTTTCTGCATCTCATTGGATACCGGCCCTGGATCGGTGGCTGAACTTCCGACCTGGCTTGCACTTCCACCCTTGAACGGGAAACGCCATGCGGAGCTGGGCCGGACTCGGTATTGCGCTGTTCATCGCATCCTGCGCGTCGTCCTCGGCTCCGAGGACCGCCCCGGCGCCGGAGCCGTCCGCTGCCCCGGCCCCCCGGCCCGCCGTAGCTGCTGATTCCGAGGCCACCCGCGCATCGCTCACCGCGCTCCGCTCCCCGCCGGTCGACTCCATGGTGCGCGATTCTGCGGCGAGCGCTGCCGCGGCGCGCGATTCGGCGCTCGACGCGGCGATGCTCGACAGCATCGCGGCCGCGAGTGCACCCGCGACGACCGAGCTTCCCGCCGCGCCTGCGGAGGGAGAGTCCGCGACGCTGCGCTCGATGTTCGACATCGACGTCGCGAATTTCGAAGATCATGGCCGGGTCAAATTCTGGGTTGATTTCTTCAGCAAGCGCGCCAAGGAGCGGATGGGCATCTGGCTCACCCGCATGCCGCGCTACGAGCCGACCTTTCGCGCGCTCCTGGTCGCTCGCGGGCTGCCCGGCGATCTCGCCTATCTCCCGCTGATCGAGTCGGGGTACTCCACCACCGCGGTGAGCCGGTCCCGCGCCGTCGGGATGTGGCAGTTCATGCGCGCCACCGGCAGATACTATGGCCTGACGATCGACAGCTGGGTCGACGAGCGGCGCGACGTTCCCAAAGCGACCGAGGCCGCGGTGCGGTATCTGGCCGATCTCAACAAGCGGTTCGGCTCCTACTATCTCGCCGCTGCGGCGTACAACGCCGGCCCCGGTCGCATCGGTCGCGGCCTCAGGCGCATGGGGCCCGGCGACGAAAATGACGTGGAGGCGGAAGCGGACGACTCGCTCGCGGCCGACGACGGCGATCTGGCGTTCTTCCAGCTCGCCGACACCCGGTACATCCGCCAGGAGACCAAGGACTACGTTCCGAAGCTCATCGCAGCCGCAATGATCGCCAAGCAGCCGGAACGGTACGGATTTGCGGTGCCGATGGGGGGACCGCTGTCCCTCGATTCGATCGTGGTGCAGGACGCCGTCGGACTCGACGTCGTCGCGCGGCTCGCCGGCGTCACGCCCGCCGACATTCGCGAGCTCAACCCGTCCTATCTTCGCGACCTCACTCCCCCCAAACGCATCTCGGTGCTGCGCCTCCCGGAAGGCACCGGCGAAGCGGCACGCAAAGAACTCGAGGCACTTCCCGCCTCGGAGCGCCTGGGCAGCTTTCCCCATCGCGCCAAATCCGGCGAGACCTTCGGCATGCTCGCCAAGAAGTACGGCGTGACGCTCGCGGCAATCCGGGAGTCCAACGCCGAGCTTGCCGGCAAGACCGTCAGGAAGGGCGACGTGGTGCGCATTCCCGGCGAGGCCCGGCTCAAGGGCTGGGTCGCGGAAAACCGGCGGGTCAACACCAGTGAGTCGATCAGCGACGGTGTGAGCCACCGGGTGCGGCGGGGAGAAACCCTGAGCGGGATCGCCAAGCGCTATCGGGTCAGGGTCTCGCAGCTTCGGTCCTGGAACAACCTTCGGTCGAACAACCTGCGGGTGGGTCAGGTGCTGCGGCTCCGGCCCGGCCGGAGCCGAGCGGCGAGTACCACCGCCGCGACGTCGGGAGCGAGCGCGAAGGTCCACCTCGTGCGAACGGGCGATACCCTTTCGAGTATCGCCCGCCGGTACGGCACCACCATCAAGGCGCTGCAGGCCGCCAATCGGTTGCCGGCGCGAGGAACCCTTCTCGCCGGCCAGCGGCTCAGGATCCCGTCTTGACGCCTTTCATCACCGACTGGGCGTAGCCATTCGAGGGATCTTCCCCCTGTATCATCAGCTCCACCACCCTTCCCGGCCCTCGATTGTACGCCAGCAACGCCATCTGCAGATCCTGGTCGAACTGCGCCAGCATGTCCTTCAAGAACCGGAATCCGATGCGCAGGTTGGTGTCGCGATCGTGCAGTGCCCCCTCGGTCAGCGAGGGATCGTACCCCCGTGCCGTCTTGAGGCGAACCTGGGCATATCCGATGGCGCCCTTATCGCTCCTGGCGCCGGCCTTGAACCCGCTCTCCACTTTGATCAGCTGAAAGCCCAGCGAGGGGTGAATCCCCTCGGCTAGGGCAATATCGTAGATAGCGCCGGCAAGATCCGCCGGCACCTTGTAGAGTCCCGAATACTTCGCGATCGCGGTCATTCGGTCGATCCGCACCTCGGCGAGCGCCAGCCGGCCCTTGGTGTCTTCGAGCTCGTCCCGGAGTGCCGTCACTTCCGCAGCTGCCGCGGACGCGGCCGGAATGCGGGGCGAATTGGCCGCGCTCAAGCCGGTCAGCATTGCCGCGAGCATTCCGACCACGACGGCGCCGCCGAGCAGACCGCCCAGTGCAGTGAGACGGGCGCGAAGGCGCGAGGAGCGCCGCTCGACCTGTCCGATCTGGTCCCAAGGATGCTGCATCGAGTCTCCCTTAATCTGAGGGGCTGCGTGCGGAATAGTCCCCGCTCCTGCCGCCGCTCTTGTGAACGAGCCTGACTGCCTCAATCGTCATCGCACGATCCGCCGCTTTGACCATGTCGTACACCGTGAGACATGCCACGGTCACCGCGACCAGTGCTTCCATTTCCACTCCGGTTTTCCCTTCGACCGACGCCGTGGCCGTCACCCGCACTCCCGGAAGCTCCTTCTCCAGCGTGGCGACGACGTCGATGCGATCGAGTGCCAGCGGGTGACAGAGGGGAATCAGCTCCGCGGTGCGTTTGGCACCCTGGATTCCCGCGATCCGTGCTGTCCCCAGCACATCGCCCTTGGCAAGACTGTTCGACTGCACCAGCGCGAATGCTTCCAGCGACATCCGGACGCATCCTTCCGCGACCGCCTCCCGCCGGGTGATGGCCTTCCCCCCGACGTCCACCATCCGCGCGCCGCCATCGGGATCCACGTGACTCAGTGTCACAGCACCTCCGACAACTCACCCGCGAGAGACGCCAGCAGGAGCTGCGGGTTCACGTTTCCCTGTGCTTCGGCGCGCGCCGCCTGGACCCGCTCCAGCGCGGCCACGAACGGGGCCGCCTTGCCCATCGGGGCGCTCTCTCGCGCCCGTCCCGCCAGCTCCACCGCAAGCGCATCCAGCATGTCGGTGAACGGTCCCCGCGCCGACCAGGGCGGCTGCTTGAGACTCTTCTCGAAGCGGGCGCCCCCGCCACCGGTCACCGCGTCGAGCAGCGCCTTGGCCTCCTGAGACGCTTTCCCGGCACCCTCTCCGCCCTCCAGCAAGCGTCCGATCGATCCGTCGGCGTGGCGCACCAGCGCATCCAGTGCCGCGCCGCGTGGCGCATCGGGCAACGACCGCTCGGCAAACTCCCTCACCAAGGCATCCGGCAACCGGGCCAGCCGCAGTGGCACCGCACGGGACCGGATGGTGGGAAGAACCCGCTCCGGCTCGGTCGTCGTCAGGACGATCCAGGTATCCGCCGGCGGCTCTTCCAGGAACTTCAGCAGAGCGTTCGCCGCCTCCATGCTGCTCTCCTGGGGGACGAGCCGGTCCGCCTCCCCCACCACGAAAACCTTCTTGCCGCCCTGTACCGGGGTCAGCGACGCCCGGCGGAGCAGGAGCCTTGCGCTCGCGATCGGGTGGGACGCCATGCCGTCTGCGCTCCGGTAGAGCGACTCCTCCCGGCGGGCGGCCATCACCTCGGCCAGGAGCTCCGAAGCCTCCTCCACCTGCTTGTCCGGCTCCCCGGCCTTGGGCCTCGGAATGGGCACCAGCCAGTGGAGGTCCGGATGGGTCAGCCCCATCACCTGGCGGCAAGGCCGGCAGGCGCCACAAGGCTCCCCGGCAGGCCGGTCGCATACCATCAACTGGGCCAGCCAGAGCCCCAATCGCTGCTTGCCGACCCCCTGAGGCCCGGTCACCAGGATCACCTGCGGCAGCCGATTGCGCGCAACCGAATCGGCCAACCGGCGGCGGGCTTCGGCATGCCCAATCAGGGGGTGAATCATGGAGGCAAAGTAATGGGTCAGAGCCGGGTTTCCAAGCCTGAGTATTCTCGTAACATGTTGACAGATAATGTTTTATGCCATCACGACAGGTGCAAGCTTTGGCGGGATTTGTGGAAATCTGCGCTTCGTCAAGTTTGGCCAGGCGATGCCGGCGTGTGGACAGCAAGTGGGCGGGGGAATGGGGGTTAGGAGGTTGGATTCCTGAGTGCGGTGTATGAAAAAAAGGCAGTACGCGATAGGCTTTGGGCACTGGGGGGCAGCTTGGGTCCAGCGTCCCAAGTTCCCAGTGCTGCCCAGTGCCCAGTGCCCAGTGCCTAGCGCCTAGTGCCCAGTGCCCAGCACCCAGATCAGTCCGAACAGCGCAGCCCCGGCCAGAGTGGTCAGCATGCCGATCTTGAATCGGAAGGTGGCCACCGCCGCAAGGACCGCCAACACCAGGGCCGCGGGGTGGAGGGTCTCGAGCCGGGGAAGCTCCACGCGGAGCGGGCCGGCGCTCCACACCGATGTCTCCCTGAAGAGGACGTGAATCGAAAACCAGACGGCGAGATTGAGGATCACGCCGACCACGGCGGCGGTGATGCCCCGGAGCGCGGCATCGAGGTTTCGGCGACCGCGGAGCCATTCGGCGTAGGGTGCGCCCGCCAGCACGAACAGAAAGCTGGGAGCGAACGTCGCCCAGACTGTCACCAGCGATCCCGCAATGCCGAGCAGAATGGGATTCCCACCGGGAGCCAAGCGGGCGGCTGCGAGAAACCCGACGAACTGGAGCACCATGATGAGCGGGCCCGGCGTCGTCTCCGCCATCGCCAGACCATCCACCATTTCACCGGGGCGAAGCCACCCGAAATCGTCCACCGCGCGCTGCGCGACGTAGGCGAGCACGGCGTAGGCCCCTCCAAAGGTCACGACCGCGGTTTCGCTGAAGAAGACGCCCAGCCTCACCAGGACGTGGCCGGCTCCGAGAACGAGCGCGAGCAGGGCGACGGGGACCCACCAGATCAGGAGCCAGCTTGCGACGACGGAAGCGGTCGTGCTCAGCGATGGACGCACCTGCGAAGCGGAATCGTCAGCGAGTAGCGAGGGGCGAAGAGCGAGGAGGGGTTCTTCACTTCGCTCTTGGCTCTTCGCGACTCCCAGGCCAAGCAGCGCCGATCCGGCAACGATGTAGGGGAAGGGAATCCGGAAGGCGAAGATCGCGATGAACGCGAGCGCCGCGATGGCGACGAGCGCAGGATGCTTGAGCGAGCGACGCCCGATTCGGATGACCGCGTCCACCACGATCGCCAGAATCGCGGCCTTGAGTCCGAAGAACACGCCGGTCACCGGGGCCAGATGTCCGGCGCTGACGTACAGGATGCTGAGCGCCAGGATCGCCACGAATCCGGGAAGCACGAAGAGCAGCCCGGCGAGCAGAGCGCCCGCGGTGCCGTGCATGAGCCAGCCGACGTAGGTGGCGAGCTGTTGCGCTTCGGGTCCGGGGAGGAGGGTGCAGAAGCGGAGCGCGTGGAGGAATCGCTCCTCGCTGATCCAGCGCTCTTCGTCCACCAGAACGCGGTGCATCACCGCGATCTGACCCGCGGGGCCGCCGAAGCTGGACAGCGCTATGCGGGTCCAGACCGGGAGTGCCCGGCGAAGCGGGATGACCTGAGTCTGCAGATGGGAGCTCCCGAGGAGGGACTCGAACCCCCGACCCGGTGATTAACAGTCACCTGCTCTACCAACTGAGCTACTCGGGAAGAAGCTTCCAGCGGAGGGCAAAATACCTGCAGCGGCCGCCTCCAGCAACATTTCGGACCGCTAACCGCTAACCGCTAACCGCTAACCACAAACCACTCACCTCTCACCCCTCACCTCTCACCTCTTACCCCCCAGCGCCGATTCCACCGCCTGTTTCAGCTCCTGACCGGTAAAGGGCTTCGACAGGACTTCCGCTGCGCCGAACTTGCGGGCGACGGAGAGGTATTCCTCCGCATCGACCCGCCCGCCGCCGGAAATCGCGAGGATCCGCACCGTCGGATTGCCCCGACGGAGCTCCTGAATGATCTCCAATCCGTCCACGTCGGGCATGATGAGATCGGTGATCACGAGGTCGGGCGTTTCCTTCCGGTAATGAGCGAGGGCCTCCTGGCCGGTTCCGGTGCTGAATACCGCATAGCCGGAGCGCTCGAGCATTTTGTGCACCGCGCCCCGGCTCAGATCATCGTCGTCCACCAGCAAAATCCGCTTCATCGATTGCTCCGGTTTCCCGAAATAGAGCTTGACGCGCGGTGATTCTCTAGGGGTGGGAGGGCTGGCGTTACGGCGTTACAATCTGTCATGGAATCCGCATCGGCGCATTTCTTCCTGCGCGATCTGGCCCTGGTCCTGGGGACCGCCGCGCTGGCGACGGTGGTATTTCAGCGGTTCCGTCTGCCGGTAATCGTCGGATACATTGTGGCCGGCATTCTGGTGGGTCCGTTGACTCCCTGGCCGGTGGTGAAGGATCCCGAATCGATCCGGACACTCGCCGAGCTGGGTGTCGTCCTGCTGATGTTTTCGATCGGTCTCGAGTTCCGGCTCCGGAAAATCGCGCGGCTGGGGCCGAGGGTCGCCCTTGCAGCCCTCATCGAGGTCGGCGCGATGCTCCTCCTCGGCTACGGGGTGGCGCGCCTGCTGGGCTGGGATCTTCTGCAGAGTCTCCTCGCCGCCGGCATCGTCGCCATTTCGAGCACCATGGTGGTCTCGCGCTCGCTGGCCGACAGCCACGCCGACCGCGGGCTCCGGGACATCGTCTTCGGGGTGCTGGTGATGGAGGACCTCGCCGCCATTCTGCTCATCGCCATCCTGACGACGATTGCCGCCGGTGACGCCCTCTCCGGTCCGATGCTGGCCGCGACGCTGGGGCGGCTCGGCCTCTTCCTCCTGCTGCTCATGGTGGGCGGCATGCTGGTGATTCCGCGCGCGATCAATGCCGCGCTCGCCTTCCGTCGCGCCGAAACGACGCTGGTTGCCGCGCTGGGGATCTGCTTCGGCCTCGCGGTCCTGAGCGTGGCCGCGGGGTATTCGGTGGCGCTCGGCGGGTTCATCGCGGGCACCCTGGTCGCCGAGTCGGGGAAGCACCGCATCATCGAAGAGAACATCCGGCCGGTGCGCGACCTCTTTGCCGCGATCTTTTTCGTGGCGGTCGGAATGCTGTTCGAGCCCGGCGTCATGCTGGTCGCGTGGCCGGCCGTGGTGGCGCTCACCCTGGTCGTCCTGCTCGGAAAGACATTCGGCGTGGCGGGAGGAGTGTTCCTCGCCGGTTATGGCACCCGCGACGCGGTGCGGGCAGGGATGAGCCTGGCCCAGATCGGTGAATTCTCTTTCGTGATCGCGGGACTGGGCGCCCTGCGGGCCGGAGGCTCCTCGGAGCTCTTCGCGGTGGCGGTCGCGGTCGCGACGATCACCGCCTTTACGACGCCGATCTTTTCCCGGCACGCCGACGAGCTGGCCTCCTGGATCGATCGTCATCTGCCCCACCCGGTGCAGACCGTCGCGATGCTGTATGGCTCCTGGGTCGACCTCCTGGGCAAACCGAAAGCCGCTTCGCCCACCGCCACTCAACGCAGGCGACTGAGGAATTTCCTGCTGCTCGATGCTGCCTGTGTCGCCGCGGCCATCATCGGGACCTCCCTCGCCTACCGGCGCATGCCGGAGCTGTTTGGCGCCGACGCTGCCGACAAGCCCGGCATGCGACTCGCGGTCCTGGCGGCGGGAGCGCTCCTCGCGCTGCCGTTCGCTATCGGTTTGGTGGGGGCGATGCGAAAGCTCTCGGTGGTGATGGCGGAGTAGGCGCTGCCCCG
>Ga0075419_10001499_pt1 | contig 15117 bp, 5 predicted proteins | sample SoiMetdeltSBSDD3_FD_76900 | JGI IMG/M metagenome (GOLD analysis project Ga0075419, IMG submission 76900) | Bulk soil microbial communities from a Populus tree surrounding site in Tennessee, USA - Soil MetaG P. deltoides SBSDD3 | ecosystem: Environmental > Terrestrial > Soil > Tree plantation... | reverse complement strand
TTTGCCATTTTTATTTCCTGTCTCGGTTTGTTTGGCCTGGCATCCTTCGTTGCCGAGCAACGCAGAAAAGAAATAGGTATCAGGAAAGTATTGGGCGCTACAATAGCAAGTGTCTGGCAACTTTTATCCAGGGAATTTTTATTGCTTGTCGTGATCTCATTGTTGATTGCGTCACCGGTCGCCTGGTATATGATGAACCAGTGGTTAGAAAATTATCAGTACCGTACACAAATCGTGTGGTGGATTTTCGGCGCAGCGGCATCGAGTGCATTGATCATAACATTGTTGACAGTGAGTTTTCATGCAATTAAGGCGGCACTTGCCAACCCGGTGAAATCGCTACGAACTGAGTAAATAAAAGATTATGATAAAGAATTATTTCTTGCAAACCCGGCGAAGAGTTTAAGAACAGAATGAATAATGAGTAATGAGTGATGAGTAAGTTGAAGTTTTACTCATAACTCATCACTGATCACTCATAAAAGAAAACACTATGATCAAAAATTATCTAAAGATTGCCTTTCGCAATATCTTGCGTCAGAAAGGATATTCTGGTATCAACATCATTGGCTTAGCCATTGGCATTGCTGCTTGTCTTTTGATCCTGCAATACGTATCCTTTGAACTTAGCTATGAAAACTTCCATGATAATAAGGATCGCATTTATCGTGTGCAGCAGGACAGGTTTGATAACGGCAAACTGAGTACGCAATGGGCTGGTGGTGCCTATGCAATCGGTAATTCATTTAAAGAGGCAATACCAGAGATCGAAGATTATGTAAAGGTGGTGCCACGAGACGTTGTAATTACTGAAGTCAATAACCAGCCCGTCAAGATCAATAAAGTATTTTATGCTACTAATTCATTCTTTCACGTTTTTACCTATCCATTATTAGCGGGAGATAAGACAAAGGCATTGACCGAGCCATTTACTGCAGCAATATCCGAAACAACTGCGCGGATGTTGTACGGAAACACCGATGCGGTTGGTAAAAATTTACGGTTAAATAGAAGAAGAGATTATACCATCACGGCAGTATTTAAAGATGCACCCGTAAACACTCAACTGCGACCTGATATCCTGCTTTCCTATCCCTCGTTTGTAAAACTTAATGCGCCAGATAACAACCCTGAAACAGCCTGGCTTTGGGATGGTTGTCTTACTTATGTTTTATTGCGGAAAGGTGCTGACCCGGATGTTGTCGAGAAAAAATTCTTACCGGTCGTTGAAAAGTTTACTGCGACTGACCTGAAGCGATTTAATGCCGCCGTTACTTATTATTTAGAACCTTTAACCAACATTCATTTATACTCACATTACATCGGTGAGCCGGCACCCAATGGCGATGGCAAAACCACTTATCTTTTATTGGCCATTGCGTTTTTTATAGCTGTTATTGCATGGGTAAATTATATTAACCTTGCGACAGCCCGTGCCGTGAGCAGGGCAAAAGAAGTAGGTATTCGGAAAACCGTGGGTTCGCAACGGAAGCAGCTAATATTTCAATTTCTATCCGAATCCGCATTGCTAAATACTTTCGCCCTGGTACTTGCACTGGTATTGGTTATTGTTGCCATTCCGGGGTTTAACAAACTTTCAGGACAGAACCTAAGTTTTTCGTTATTCAGTAAGGCAAACTTTTGGTTAGGTCTTATCGGCTTATTCCTTATCGGCGTATTTTTTTCAGGATTATACCCCGCTTTTGTATTGTCGGGTTTCAAACCGATTGACGTATTAAAAGGGAAAATGACCGCCACTACAAAAGGCTCTTTACTAAGAAAAGGATTGGTAGTATTTCAATTTACGGCATCACTGTTTTTGTTGATAGGAACGCTTGCTGTATATCAGCAAATACAATATATGCGTAAGCAATCATTAGGGATCAATATTGATCAAACACTGGTGGTAAGGCCTCCCATGGTTGTTACTGATTCTACTTATACACAAAACATGTCTGCATTTAAAGAAACACTGAATCAGCAAACAGGTATAAAGGGCGTGGCAATATCTACAAGCATACCCGGGCAGGCAGTGGATTGGAATGCCGGAGGTATAAAATTGGTTGGTACGGACGAAGCAACACAAAAGCAATACCGTGTAATTGGAGTTGACCATGATTATATGAATCAGTATGGCATCAAACTGGTAGCCGGACGATATTTCTCCAAAGATTTTGGTACTGACGACAGTGCAGTCATCTTTAATAAAAAGGGATTTGAGCAATTGGGTTTGAATAAACCAGAAGATGCGGTTGGTAAAAGAATTGATTTTTGGGGAAGCCGCTATACGATTGTAGGAGTAGCAGAAAATTTTCATCAGCAATCATTGCGGGAATCTTTTGAACCACTAATATTTCGTTTGATACCCGGTATACGCGGATACTTGTCAATAAAAGTACCTGCCGCCAATGCCAGCGAGACAATTACATTGGTAAAAAGCAATTGGAACAAATTTTTTCCCGGCAATACATTCGAATATTTCTTTCTGGATGATCATTTTGATCAGCAATACAAGGCTGACCAGCGATTCGGGCAGGTATTTGGCTTGTTTACGCTGCTGGCGATATTAGTTGCCTGCCTGGGATTATTTGGTCTTGCCTCATTTACCACAATTCAACGTACCAAGGAGATCGGGATCAGGAAAGTTCTGGGTGCTTCCGTGTTGCGGATATTAAAACTATTGTACCAGGAGTTTGCATTGTTGCTGGTGATTGCATTTGTTATAGCGGTGCCGTTGGCATGGCTGACCATTGTAAACTGGTTGCAGGGGTATGCTTTCCGTATCGATATTCATTGGTCATATTTTCTTATACCATTTATAGCTATCCTGGTAGTTGCGTTGTTGACAGTAAGTTTTCAGTCGATAAAAGCCGCCATTGCCAACCCTGTGAAATCATTACGAACGGAATAGTGAATGGTCAATCGTGAATTGTGAATGGGTTCACTATTGACGGAGTTTCATTGACCATTCACCATTGACAACAAAAAATAAAGGGATATGAATAAAATAAAGCAGATCATAACAGGCCTTGTACGGTTATCGAGTTTAAAAAAGTTAAATAATAGTATAAAATCGTAGCCATGATAAAAAACTATTTCAAAATTGCCTGGCGCAACTTTCAAAGGAATAGAACGTATTCTTTCATTAACATACTCGGATTAGCTACAGGCATGGCCGTAGCGATGATTATTGGGCTATGGATATACGACGAGGTTTCAGCGAATAAAAATTTCAAGAACTATAACTCCATTTACCAGGTAATGATGAACCAGACCTTCGATGGGCATCGTGGTTCACAACAAGCCTTGCCTTATCCCATGGGGGAAGAACTTAAAAATAAAATTCCCGATCTCAAAGCTGTGGCCATGTGCGATTGGGGTCAAAGACATTCATTGCTTTATGGAGAGAAGAAGATCACCAGGTTCGGACATTTCATTGGTGAAGAAGCTGCCACAATATTCTCTTTAAACATAGTAGAGGGGAGTAAAGATCCTTTACACGATCCCTATTCAATTGTATTAACAAAAGAAACGGCCAACATACTTTTTGGAAAAGAAAACCCCATTGGCAAAACTGTAAAGCTCGATAATCAAACTGATCTGAAAGTAACAGCTGTTGTCGATAAAGTGCCAAAGAATAGTTCATTGTCTTTTGATTATTTAATTCCTTTTCAATTGCAGGAAAGTATTTATTCATGGATAAAACAGTATCATAAAACAAACTGGGCAAATAATTCATGGCAGGTATTTATACAACTGAATGATAATGCTAATCCGGCAAGTGTGAATACAAAGATTAAAGATGTCGTCATTTCTCATTTTACAGACGACAACACATTAAAGCACGTCAAGCCCGAAGTTTTTGTCCATCCTATGTCAAAATGGAGATTGTACAGTGATTTTGAAAATGGCAAAAACGTTGGCGGATTTATTAAGTACGTCAGGATGTTTGGCATTTTAGGTTGTATTGTATTGCTGATCGCCTGTATCAACTTCATGAATTTAAGCACTGCACGTTCCGAAAAAAGAGCAAAGGAAGTCGGGGTTCGTAAAGCTGTAGGTTCGGACAGAAAGCAACTCATCAGCCAGTTTTTAAATGAGTCCATATTAATGGCAGTATTTGCTTTTTTAATTGCAGTTTGTATAGTGGCTCTTGCTTTGCCCTACTTCAACAAATTGACTGATAAAGAAATGAGCTTGCAGGTAGGAAATCCTGGTTTTTGGGTAATAATGATATTGTTTACCATGGTTACAGGATTGCTTGCAGGAAGCTATCCTGCTTTTTACCTCTCTTCTTTCAACCCGGTACGTGTATTAAAGGGAAATTTTAAAGCCGGTAAAAAAAGTTCATTGCCACGAAAAATATTAGTGGTGTTGCAATTTGCAAGTTCAATTGTTTTAATGATCGGAACGATCATCATTTATCAGCAAATACAATATGGTAAGAACAGGCCAATTGGATTCAATAACCGCGGATTGATCTCTGTGGATTGGTCTGATGACATTAGCAAACATATTGAATCGCTTCGCCAGGAATTGCTAAGCTCAGGCGCAGCTGTTTCAGTAAGTCAAAGTAATTCTCCACCTACTCAGATTTTCAGTAATAATAATGGCTGGGAATGGAAAGGAAGTCAGCCTGTTGAAAAATCAGTAGTGTTCTCTACGATCGCCACGGCTTACGACTACACAAAAACTTTGGGTATAAAATTATTAGCGGGTAGAGATTTTTCGAGAGATTTCGCCGATTCTAACTCTGTTATTTTAAATGAAGCCGCCGTAAAACGAATGAGGCTTCAAAATCCCGTGGGTGAACAGTTGAAATGGAACGATAGACCTATGACTGTTATAGGAGTGATACCCGATATACAAATGGAATCACCTTATCGTCCTATCTCGCCGCTTACCATCATATTTAATAAAGATTGGGTAGGCAATTTGAACATCCGGATGAACCCAAACATGCCCGCATCCCGGTCTATTGCATTAATGAAACCAATTTTTGATAAATACAATCCTGCTTATCCTTTCGAATATCGTTTCGCCGATGAAGAGTATGCCAAAAAATTTAATTACGAAGAACTGGTAGGCAACCTTGCTGCCATTGTTGCCATACTGGCAATTTTTATTTCATGTCTCGGGCTTTTTGGTTTGGCCTCATTTACCGCTGAACAAAGGGTAAAAGAAATTGGCGTAAGAAAAGTGCTTGGTGCAAGTGTTTTCAATTTATGGCGACTGCTTTCAAAAGATTTTGTGATCCTGGTGTTATTGTCCTGTACGATCGCTATCCCGGTTGGTTGGTATTTTATGAACGAATGGCTGAAAAATTATCAGTATAGAACAAATATCAGTGTTGAAGTTTTTATAGCAGTAGTATTTGCAGCTATCATCATCACACTACTGACAGTAAGTTTCCAGGCAATAAAAGCTGCGATCGCAAACCCGGTAAAATCATTACGAACAGAATAAATATTAGCCATGATTAAGAGTTATTTCAAAATAGCGTTGAGAAACCTTGGAAAAAGCAAGATGCATTCATTTATCAATATTGCTGGATTATCTGTGGGAATGACTGTGGCAATATTGATCGGTCTGTGGATCCACGACGAAGTGTCGTTCAATAAAAATTTTAAAAACCATGATCGCATTGCACAGGTATTTCAGAATGTAACCAACAATGACGAGGTGCAAACATGGACAAATGTGCCATGGCCGCTTGCCGAAGAACTGCGTAAGAATTATGGCAGCGATTTTAAACATGTTGTAATGGCCACTTACATTGGTGAGCATCTTGTTTCAATTGGTGATAAAAAATTGAAAAAAACAGGTGGCTATTTTGAAAAAGAGGCTCCTGATCTGTTTAGCCTTGATATGGTCCATGGACAGGCTGATCTTTCCGATCCCTCATCAGTATTGATTTCCGTATCTGCTGCCAAAGCATACTTCGGAAATGCTGATCCGGTAAATAAACTTATGAAAATAGACAATCAGATAGATGTGAAAGTCATAGGAGTCTACAAAGATTTTCCGCGTAACTCCGCTTTTGCTAACCTTTCGTTTATGGCAACCTGGGATATTTTTTACAGCAACACCGAATGGATAAGAACAATGCCCGATCCATGGAGACCCAATGCATTTACTTTATTTGTTCAGTTAAATGATAATACTGATTTCGCTGCTGTTTCAGCAAAGATCAAGGACGCCAAGTTGAAAAAAGTAAATGCGCAGCTTGCTAAAAAGAAACCTGCGTTGTTTTTGCATCCGATGAGCAACTGGCATTTGTATTCTGAATTTAAGAACGGAGTAAATACTGGTGGCGCTATCCAATATGTGTGGATGTTTGGAATTATAGGAGTTTTTGTCTTGTTATTGGCGTGTATAAATTTTATGAATCTAAGTACGGCAAGGAGTGAAAAAAGGGCAAAGGAAGTTGGCATTCGTAAAACAGTTGGTTCACTGCGTAAGCAATTGATCATACAATTTTTCACTGAGTCATTTCTTACGGTCATCTTCTCGTTCGCTGTGTCGCTGCTGTTTGTTCAATTGCTGCTTCCATTTTTTAATACTGTTGCAGATAAGCAGATGTCTGTTTTTTGGACCAATCCTTATTTCTGGACAATCAGTCTTGTCTTTATAATTTTCACCGCGCTTGTCGCAGGTAGCTATCCGGCATTTTATCTTTCTTCATTCAGACCGGTAAAAGTTTTGAAAGGGACATTTAAAGCCGGACGATTTGCTGCTCTTCCGAGAAAGGTCTTAGTAGTGGTGCAGTTTACTGTTTCCGTTATACTCATCATCGGTACCATCATTGTTTATAAGCAGATACAATTTGCCAAAAGCCGCCCGGTTGGTTATACACGTCAGGGTTTGGTGACGCTGCCATTGACAACAGCCATCCATAACCATTTCAATGCAATTAGAGATGAATTGATACAAGGAGGTGCTGTTGCTTCAATTGCTGAAGCAGGAAGTCCAACAACAGGTACCTGGTCGAGTACGAGTGGTTTTAGCTGGAAAGGTAAAGACCCCAATCAATCGATTGATTTTTCAAACGTCGGTGTTTCCTATGACTATGGTAAAACAATTGGCTGGAAGATCAAAGACGGTCGTGATTTTTCAAGAGATTTTGCCACCGATACATCAGCAGTCATTTTAAATGAAGCTGCTGTAAATTTTATGGGATTAAAAGATGCCGTGGGTCAAACGGTGACCTGGTGGGACACACCGCTGACTGTGATAGGCGTTGTTCACAACCTGGTGATGAACTCTCCTTATGATGAACCACAGCCAACCATATTCAACCTGTCTACCGAGGAGCAGAGTGTTACCATTGCCAAAATAAATCCTGCTTCGAACGCAAGGGATGCATTGACAAAGATCGAGGCAACGTTCAAAAAATTCGAAAAAGATCAGCTTTTCGATTTCCAGTTTGTAGATGAAGAGTATGCGAAAAAATTTGCCGGTGAAGAAAGAGTAGGAAAGCTGGCAAGCTTTTTTGCAATACTGGCAATTGCTATTTCCTGTCTTGGTTTATTTGGGCTTGCTTCTTTTGTTGCAGCACAGCGTACAAAAGAGATTGGTGTAAGGAAAGTGTTGGGAGCATCAGTGCTTGGCCTCTGGAATTTATTGTCAAAAGATTTCATCACTCTTGTTTTCATTTCTTTTTTGATTGCGGCACCGGTTGCCTGGTACACGATGAATAGTTGGTTACAGAGTTATACTTACCGGATAGCTATTGGGTGGGAAATATTCATGCTGGCTGGCACGTTGGCTGTTGCCATTGCGCTGCTCACAGTGAGTTTTCAATCTATCAAGGCGGCTTTAGCTAATCCTGTGAAATCATTACGAACTGAGTAATCAATAATTAATAATTATTTAAGCAAGCATTATGTTTAAAAACTATTTCAAAACCTCGTGGAGGAATTTGCTTAAAAACAAAGCACACTCATTTATTAATATCAGTGGGTTATCTATTGGAATGGCGGTGGCCATCCTGATCGGACTTTGGATCTGGGATGAATTATCTTTTAATAAGTATCACCGGAATTACAGCCGCATTGCTCAAATAATGACAAGAGGAAGGGATGTTAAAGATGGACCTTATGTTAACAATTCTCTACAATACCCGTTAGCGACCGAACTTCAGACCAACTATAAAGATAATTTCAAGCATGTTATAAGAGCATCCTGGATTCAGGATCATATTCTTTCGGTGGGGGATAAGAAATTATCTGCCAAAGGTCAGTTTATGGACGCAGGCGCACCCGAAATGTTTACATTAAAAATGCTGAAGGGAAATTGGAATGGACTGCATGATCCTTACTCTATCATGCTTTCATCATCTCTTGCCAAAGCACTTTTTGGTAACGCGGACGCCATGGGTCAAATAGTGATGATGGGCAATAAGACCAATGTAAAAGTAACAGGAGTATATAATGATCTCCCGGTTAATTCTCAATTCAATATTGTCAAATTCTTTTCACCGTGGGATCTCTGGGTTGCTGAGAATAGCTGGATAAAAGAACGTGCAACTAACGATTGGCGAAATCATTTTCTCAGGCTTTATGCGGAGATCAGAACGGGTACCAACTTTAAGACAGTAACTGACAATATAAAAGGTGTAGAACTTCAAAACATCAGAAACCTGGAAAACTTTAAGGAAGATGTTGCACGCAATCCACAATTATTTCTTCTTCCCATGAGCGATTGGCATTTGCAACCTATTGACCGCAAAGGGGCCATTGATGATAAACCTGTTCGCATGGTATGGCTTGTCAGTACTATCGGTCTTTTTGTACTGCTCCTTGCCTGCATCAATTTTATGAATCTAAGTACAGCGCGATCTGAAAAAAGAGCAAAAGAGGTAGGTATCCGCAAGACCATCGGCTCTATGCGCAGGCAACTTATTTACCAGTTTTTCAGTGAATCATTTTTAGTTGTTTTATTTTCCTTTGTGTGGTCATGCTTGATCGTAAGCCTGTTGCTGCCATGGTTCAATGATCTTTCAGCTAAAGAAATGATCTTACCATGGAATAATTTTTACTTCTGGTTGATAAGCGTTGGCTTTATTTTTATTACGGGTCTGCTTGCGGGGAGTTATCCGGCATTATACCTGTCTTCGTTTAAACCCATCAAAGTGTTGAAGGGAACGTTTCGCACCGGAAGATTAGCGGCCATTCCACGTAAAGCTTTAGTGATTATGCAATTCACTGTTTCGGTAGCGCTTATTATCAGCACTATCGTGGTTTTTCGCCAACTACAATTTGCGAAAGACAGGCCTGTAGGTTATGATCGTGAAGGCTTGATCATGCTGGATATGAGATCAAATGATTTTTATGGTAAATATGATTTAATCAGGACTGAACTAATCAATACGGGTGTTGTATCAGATATGTCTCAATCGATGGGGAAGCCAACTGAAGTGGTGTCAGGCAATGATGGATTTGAGTGGAAAGGAAAAGATCCAAATAAAAATGAAAGTTTTGGGACGCTGGCTGTTACGCATGAACATGGAAAAACAGTTGGCTGGCAGTTTATAGCTGGCCGTGATTTCTCCAGGACGTTTGCCAGTGATTCATCCGGTGTTGTCATCAATGAAGCAGCTGCAAAATATATGGAGCTACAGCATCCTGTTGGTGAAACGATCACGTGGAAATGGAGAGATAAGTCACCGGTGCCTTATACCATTTTGGGAATAATAAAAGATGTAGTGATGCGATCACCATATGAGCCGGTTGAGCCAACAATGTTTTTTGTAAAAGCGCTTAATGGCGGTGTCAGTTGTATCAATATGCGGGTGAAACCCGGAATAGCAATGAACCAGGCGCTTCCTAAGATTGAAGCGGTATTCAAGAGACTTATTCCATCAGTACCCTTCGATTACCAGTTTGTTGACGAAGACTATGCATTAAAATTTGCAGCCGAAGAACGTATTGGTAAACTGGCTGGCTTTTTCACCATATTGGCGGTTTTCATTTCCTGTCTTGGATTATTTGGGCTGGCATCGTTTGTGGCTGAACAACGCACCAAGGAAGTTGGAATCCGAAAAGTATTAGGAGCATCTGCCTTCAGTTTGTGGCGTCTTTTATCTAATGAGTTTGTCGTGTTAGTTGTCATTTCTTTACTTATTGCTGTTCCCGTTGCTTATTATTTTATGCGTAATTGGTTGCAGGATTATCAGTACCGTGCACCATTGTCGTGGTGGATTTTTGCTTTTGCCGGCGCAGCTGCGTTACTAATTACATTATTGACAGTAAGCTTCCAGGCTATAAAAGCTGCACTAACAAACCCTGTTAAAAGTTTAAGAAGCGAATGATTAAATTATTAATCAATAACTATTCACGATTATGATAAAGAACTATCTTAAAACCGCCTGGAGAAATATCACTCACAACAAAGTTTATAGTTCTATCAACATACTCGGGCTCGCCGCGGGTATGGCTGTCGCTTTGCTTATCGGGCTATGGGCTTACAATCAATATTCTTATGACAAGTTTCTGCCGCAATATGAACAGGTGTTTCGTGTCAAAAGAAATTTTAATAACAACGGAGATACGTTAACATTCAATAGCACATCCCTCCGACTAGCGGAGGCCTTGAGAAATAATATACCGGAATTAGAATATGTGGTGGAAAGCGACTGGATGAGTCCTCGTGGTTTGAAGGTGGGGGACACCAAATTGTATCTTCAAGGTGCACAAGCGGGCTCGGATTTTCTAAAAGTATTTCAATATCCACTGAAGTATGGAACGCCAAAATCCGTTTTCAACGACCCTTATTCTATTGTGCTTACGGAGTCAACGGCCAAATCATTATTCGGCAAAGAAGACCCGATGAATAAAATGGTACGGTTTGAGAACAAAGATGATCTTAAGGTAACGGGTATCTTAAAAGATTTTCCGGATAACTCAACATTTAAGATTAACTGGATAGTTCCTTTTAGCTATATGGAACAAACAAGACCAGCAGTTAAAGCTGCAAGAACCGGCAGCTTTGGTGGCAATGGCTACCAATTATTTGTCAAACTAAAGGATGGAACTACACATGCGCAGGTAGCAAATAAAATAAGAAACATTGAGCATACCGAAACCGACAACAGCAATGCGATGAATTCGTATGTCATCCTCGAGCCAATGAAGGATTGGCATTTATACGGTAAGTATGAGAACGGCCAGGTTACAGGCGGATTTATTGAATATGTGAAAATGTTTAGTATTATCGGTATACTCGTATTGTTGATAGCCTGTATCAATTTTATTAATCTTAGCACAGCACGTTCTGAAAAAAGAAGCAGGGAGGTCGGCGTTCGTAAGGCAGTCGGTTCGTATCGTAAAGATCTTATTGTGCAGTTTTTGGTTGAATCGTTTTTGTTTACCATAATGTCCTTTTTAATTTCAATCCTGTTGGTTCAATTGGCATTACCGGCATTTAATGCTCTTACCCGCAGTAAAGTGGTAATTCCTTTTGCTGAAGTAAAGTTTTGGTTGATCACTCTTGGTGGTGTTCTGGTGACTTCATTGATTGCAGGCAGCAGACCGGCATTTTACCTGTCATCATTCAACCCGGTGAAAGTATTGAAGGGAGTGGTGCAATCAGGCAGTTCATCCACGTTCGCAAGAAAAACGCTTGTGGTTTTACAATTCACCTGTTCTGTAGCACTTATCATCAGCACGATCATCATATACAGACAAATTCAACATGCAAAAAATCGTCCAACCGGTTATGATGTCAATCGTGTCATAGTAACCAATTCCAATACAGATTTAAATAAAAATTATACCGCACTTAAAGATGAATTAATTCAAAAAGGTATCGTTTCGTCTATGACACGTGCCTCAAGCCCTGCTACGGATATTTACTGGCATGGCGATCTTGATAATTTTCCCGGAAAGAATGCGAATGAAACCGTTGAACTGGGATTTATTATTACCGAAGAGGATTATTTTAAAACCCTGGGGATGACCGTGGTGTCGGGTCGTGATTTTACCGGCGTGAATGATACCTTATCTGCAATACTTAATGAATCCGCTGCAAAGGTGCTGCGCCTGAAAGATCCCATAAGCCAGGTGATCAGTTGGGGAGGTACTAAATATACAATTGCAGGAGTAGTAAAAGATGCATTGATGGTATCACCTTTTACACCTGCAGATCCTACAGTATTCTTTTGCGATGGAAATCCCAAAGGAAACATCATGTACCGTTTGGCACCGTCTGTTAAAACCCAGGATGCGATAAGTAAGCTTACTGCCATATTTAATAAATATAATCCCGCTTTTCCTTATGATTATGCATTTGCGGATGAAAGCTATTCAAAGAAGTTTGGTCTTGAAGTTTTGACCGGAAAGCTTGCGGGTATATTCGCTGCACTGGCTATAATCATTTCCTGTCTCGGGTTGTTTGGTCTCGCAGCTTATATAGCTGAAAGAAGGACAAAGGAAATCGGGATCAGGAAAACCCTGGGTGCTACTGTTGGGCAGGTATGGCTTTTATTGTCAAGAGAGTTCATTTGGTTGGTAATTATCAGTTGTGTTATTGCATCTCCATTGGCCTTGTATTTTTTAAATAACTGGTTGCAGGGATATCAATATCGCGTCAGTATCGGGCCGGGCATTTTTGTATTAGCGTCCGTGATGGCAATTGCCATTACGATACTTACGGTAAGCTTCCAGGCCATTAAAGCGGCGATTGCTAATCCGGTGAAATCGCTGCGAACAGAGTAGCGAATCGTCAATGGTGAATGGGTTCACCATTGACGGAGTTTTTGATTGACCATTGACAACAAACAAGATAAAATGTTATGATAAAGAATTATTTCAAAACAGCATGGAGAAATCTCCGGAAGAATAAAACATTTTCTGCGATCAACATCTTTGGGTTGTCAATAGGGGTTGCCGCGTTTTTATTAATTATAAATTACCTGCGTTTTGAATACAGCTATGACGATGCACATGTTCAAAAGGACCGGATATTCCGGGTGCCGATGATGACAAAGGAAAAAGGAGGCAAGGAGCAGACTTTTGCTTTCACATACCCTGCCGTTGCACCCGCATTAAAAAAAGATTTCCCTGAAGTGCAAGAAGCGGCACGGGTTCGCAGGCAGGGGGGTATTGTCACGTATAAAGATCAAAAAATTGTGGAGGGAGGAAGTGTTTGTTATGCGGATGCCTCATTCTTTACTATTTTTTCCTTTCCATTTGTAAAAGGTAGCGCTGCCACTGCCTTCAAAGAATTGAATGATGCTGTTATCACTGAAGAAACAGCAAAAAAATATTTTGGCAACGATGATCCGATAGGGAAACCGCTTCATTACCGGAATGAAGATTATATCGTGAAAGCAGTATTGGAAAATATTCCGGAGAACTCACACATCAGGTTCAACATATTTCTGAATTACGAAAAATATATACAGTTAACGGAAGGTGCTGCAAATACCAGCTGGGGCTGGTCAGATTTTTATACTTATGTTTTATTAAAACCCGGTACCGATGCAAAAGCGCTGGAAGCAAAACTCCCGGCTTTTGCGGAAAAGTATATGGGTACCGATATGAAAGAAAGAGCTTATGAAAACTATTTTTACCTGCAACCATTAAAAGATATTCATCTTAAATCTAAGTATGATTATGAAATGGCCGGCAATGGCAATTTTACATACTTGAAATACCTGGGCATTGCTGCTTTGTTCATTCTTTTTATTGCATGGATCAATTACGTAAATCTTTCAACTGCACATTCGCTCGATCGTTCCAAAGAAGTTGGAATAAGAAAGGTGGTAGGAGCAGGCAAGTTTCAACTTATTCGCCAGTTTCTTGTTGAATCATTTTTTGTAAATATTATAGCCATATTTATTGGGATCCTGGTTTTTAAATTAACGCTTTCCTCATTTTCATCACTCGTTGAAAAAGATATCAATTATCTCAATGTCAGTGATTGGAGATTTTGGGTATTTGTGGTCACAGTATTCCTGCTTGGAACATTGCTGGCTGCCGCTTATCCTGCCTTTGTGCTTTCTTCGTTCCAGCCTATTTACTCCATTAAAACATCACAGGGCGGTGGAGGATCTATGAGTGGTAAAGGCTTTCTCCGAAAGTCGTTGGTGGTATTGCAATTCATCGCCGCAATAGTTTTGATAGCAGGTGCCATTGGATTTTACAGGCAGTTGCACTATATGCAAACAAGAAATTTGGGCATAAACATCGATCAAACCCTCGTCGTACAGCAAACTGCAAATACAGATAGCTCCATGATCCCTTCGTTCAATGCTTTTATAAATGATATGAGAGCAAACCCTGCTGTAAGATCGGTGACTGCTTCCACATCAGTACCTGGCGGGGAAATTGGGGGCTCATCAGGTTATTATTTAAAAAATTCACTTTCCGGGAAGCGATGCCGGAATCTTGGCGTGGATAAAGATTTTGTACCAGCTTATGGATTAACCATTGTTGCAGGTAGAAACTTTACAAATGATCAGCCTGCGGTCGATACAAACGTCCTCGTGAACATTTTGTTGAATGAAACAGCTGTGAAAGTTTTTGGCATTCCCAATAATGAAGCTGCTATTGGCCAATACATTGATGGCAGCGGGTTTCATTGTAAAGTGATCGGAGTGGTGAAAGACTGGCACCAGGAGTCTTTGCAGAATAGTTTTGACCCGGTTGTTTTTTATCCTGAAGAGGAAAGAGGTTTCGGAAATTTTTCGGTGAAGTTCAATACGACAAACCTTCCCGGCTTTATGGATTTTGTAAAACAAAAATGGAATAATTATTATCCGCAAAGTCCTTTCCGCTTCTTCTTTTTAGATGAACAATTCAATGCGCAATATAAAAGCGATAGATTGTTTGCTACCGTTCTTTGGTTATTCACTGGAATTGCCATTTGTATTGCCTGCCTTGGATTGTTTGGTTTATCACTATTCACTGTCGCAAAAAGAAATAAAGAGATCAGCATCCGGAAGGTGTTGGGGGCAACAGCCTTCCAGATCTCTGGTTTAATTACCAAAGATTACCTGAAACTTGTTTTAATAGCGGGTATAGTGGCATTGCCGGTAGCATTTATACTGGTCAATAACTGGCTAAAGGATTATGCATTCCATATCAATATTGGCGTGTGGTTTTTCTTTTTACC
>Ga0075419_10001496_pt1 | contig 15139 bp, 13 predicted proteins | sample SoiMetdeltSBSDD3_FD_76900 | JGI IMG/M metagenome (GOLD analysis project Ga0075419, IMG submission 76900) | Bulk soil microbial communities from a Populus tree surrounding site in Tennessee, USA - Soil MetaG P. deltoides SBSDD3 | ecosystem: Environmental > Terrestrial > Soil > Tree plantation... | reverse complement strand
CGCGTGAAGCGGAACATCGTCTCCGCCAGGCTCTCGGCGAACGCCAGCATCGGCTTGCGCTTGTCGTCGGGGATCAACGCCAGCGCAATGCCGAAGAGGACGCTGAAGACGACGACCTGGAGCATCTGCGCGTCGACGACGGCTTTGGCGAAGTTGTCGGGGAAGATCTCGAGCACCAGGTCCTGCCACGTCCGCGTGCTCGGTGGCGGCACCAGCGATGGATCGGCAGTTGCGGTCAGCGACACACCGACGCCGGCGCGGGTGAGGGTGATCGCTGCCCACCCGATCATCAGCGCGAGCGTCGTCACCACCTCGAAGTAGATCAGCGCTTTCACGCCCATGCGCCCGACCTGTCGCAGGTTCGAATGCCCGGCGATGCCGACGACAAGCGTGGCGAAGATCAGCGGAGCAACGATGGTGCGGATGAGACGCAGGAAGATCTGGCTGAGGACACGCAGGGAGACGGCCGCGTCGGGGAAGTCGTGTCCGACCTCGACGCCGACGACCATGGCCACGAGAATCCAGACTGTGAGCGATTTGCGGCGCGCAGCCCACACGACCAGCGCCGCGATGGCGAGCCACCGCAGGAGGAGCATCGGATGCGCATGTTATACTCTGATGTTCCAGCGGCTTCGAGAATCCTGCCCACGATGTGCGGAAGTGGCGGAATTGGCAGACGCGCTAGCCTCAGGAGCTAGTGGCCGCAAGGCCATCGGGGTTCGAGTCCCCGCTTCCGCACCAGACTTCGCTCGCCCTTCGGGCGAGCTTCGTCTAGGCCGCGCCTTCGACGTGGCCCTTCTTGAAAGCGAGCATCAGTACTACTCGGATCGACGAGCTTCGGGCCATAACGCAATCACGTCCGGCAGTGCGCGACGCGTCATGCGCAGTGTCGGGACGATCGCGTTGAACGCGCGCTGATGACGCGCGGTCCACTTCAACTGGTATTGCTCCCGCAAGTCGGCTGGCAACAGACCGACCGTGACCGTGCGGTTGATCCATGCCGTCGGCCCCAGCATCCAGCCGACTGAGGGATGCAGCACGCTGCGGCACAACCGGCGTGCGTCCCGGCCGACGGTGATCGCGCCGGAGGCGCGCACGCGCGCGATGCACCGCTGTGCCTCGTCCCACGAATGCGGCACCTCCGCCGGACGGGCGCCGAGCTCGATTGGCGCGGATGCCGCCTCGGCGCAATAGTCATCACGCTCCGCGGGCGTGAGCGTTCCGACCAGCAGTTCGTAGGCGAGCGGCAGCGACTCCATCAGCGTGAGATGGACCCACAGCACGAGATCGGGGTCTTCGGCGGTGTACGGCGTTCCGGCAGGAAATCGACCTGTATCGTCGAGGAGAACGCCGTTCACCCGCCGATGAATCGCGCGGATGCCGTCCATCGCGCGTGCGTACTCCGCCGGCGTGCCGAATGTCAGCGCCAGCATCGCGTGCACCGTGTGATACAGGCGCGTGACCGCGGCCCACGGCGTCGCCCGAAACCCGCTGTGTTCGTGAACGCCGGCGGCCACGAGTGGATGCGCCAGTTGCATCAGGATGGCGCGGCCCCACCCGAACAGGACGATACGCTCTGCGTTGATGCGCCGCGAGATGAGGGGCATTCGGCGCGCTTACGGCGTGCGGCCGCGCGTGTCGCCTGTCGTCCGAGTCTGTGGTCGGGTGTCCTGCGTCTCGTTGTTGCGCCGCCACAGCCAGCCGGCGACGCCGACGAGGGCAAGGCCGACCGCGCCGCGCCGGATGGCTCGCCATGGCGTGCCATCCCCGGGCTCCAGCATCTCGCGATACGCCGTGGCGGTCTCGCTCGGCTGCTCGACCGGCCGCGGGCGCGAGCGCCGTTCAGGCACGGGGACCCACCGGGTAATGAACGCGAATGTCTCCGACGCGCAGATGGGACACTGCTGCGCGTCGTGCACTTCCTCGCAATCGAGGCAGAGGCGTGCCGTCCGAAGCTGCATAGAGACAGTTTATCTGAGCACGCCGGGCCTATAGAACAAGGCCCGGCCTACACTGCCAGTAAGCGCTAAGTGACAGAGTAGGCCGGGCCTTCCGGGCCCGGCGTCCCTACGCGACGATCTGCCGTGCTACTTGAAAGAGCCCGGGTGCCCGTCGATCCAGGTCGCCCAGCATCGATTCGGTCAGCCCGGCGCGGACGGCGATCTCGTCCTCGAGCAGGTTGGCGTCGTCCGTCGGGCAGCCGAACCCGTAGCGATGGCTCAGGCGATTGGCGACGTAGGTGATCGTTGCCTCGCGCGTGTGTGTCGGCGCGGAATCGGGATCGTGGTGGAACTGCACCGGCTCCACGAGCGCTTCCGGCAGCTTCCAGTGTCGCATCAGCAGCGCGCCCATCTCGGAATAACGTGCGCTGTAGGCGCTCTCGATTTCCTGCGCCGACGGCGTCGGGACGCCGTGCTTGATGAAGTCGCGTGACAGCTTCAGCAGCAGGAGCTTCCCGATGTCGTGCAGCAGGCCGCACATGAACGCTTCCTCGAGATCAGTGCCGAGCCGCTCGGCGAGCAGCCGTGCGAGGTAGGCGGTGCCGATCGCGTGGTCCATCAGGTCGCGTCCTTGCGTCCCGTACACGTTGGCCCCCTGCAGGTGTGACGTGAAGCAGACCGCGAGCACGGCGTTGCGCACCGGACCGGTGCCCATCCGGACGATCGCGTCGTTCACCGTGGTGATCGCCTGCATCGGTGCACAGTATGCCGAGTTGGCGAGGCGGAGCACCCGCGTCGCCAGCACTTGATCCTTCGCGATCACGCGCGCGATCCGCGCGATGCTGACCGCGGCGTCCATCGCCAGGCCCATCACGTCGCCCGCGATCGCCGGCAGCATCGGCATGGCGGTATCGCTCGACTCGGCCCAGTGACCGATTCGATCCAACCCGTCCAGCTCTCGTGTGTGTTCAGTGGTGTTGACATCGGATGCCTACCGCGACCGCACGGCCTCGATCTTCGCTTTGATCGTGTCGGGCGTGAACGGCTTGACGACGTAGCTGTTGACGCCTGCCTCGAGCGCCTCTACGATGTCGTCCTTCGCGGCGTTGGTCGTCACCATCAGCATGGGAATGTGCTTGACCGGCGCGAGCGACCGCACGGCCTTGATGAATTCGATGCCGCTCATCTCGGGCATGTTCCAGTCGGTGATGATCACGTCCACCGGGCCGGCATCGAGCCGTTGCAGGCCTTCCTTGCCGTTCTCCGCCTCTTGGCAATCCTGATGCCCGAGCTCGTGCAGCGTGTTGATGATGATGCGGCGCATCGTGCTCGAATCGTCCACAACCAGAAAACGCATGCTCGTCCAGGCTCCTAATCGGCCGTGGGCTGGCAAGGTTTAGCCGCGATGGCGGCCGATGACGCCGGCGCGTTCCGGCCCGACGACCTCATCACCTTGAACCGGTCGGCCACGGTTGCCCGTCTGCTCGCGGGCGTGGCGCACGAGGTCAACAACGCCCTCCAGGTGATCGGCGGGACGGCGGAGCTGTTGCAGGATTCGGAGTGGCCGGAGCCGGTGGCCAAGGGGCTGCAGCGCATTCATGCGCAGCAGGCGCGCGCGGCCGTAGCCCTGGCGGAGGTCATGGCGTTCTCGCGTCAACGCCCTGACGCCCGGGGCATGGTCAACATGCGAGATCTCGTCACGCGCGCCATCGCCCTACGCGCCTACGCCGTCAGCCGAGCCCGGCTCACGATCACCCCGCGGATGCCCACCGATGCACAGCTGCACGTGGACGGGAGCGCGCTGCTGCTGCACCAGGCGCTGCTCAATCTCATCGTCAATGCGGAGCAGGCGCTGGCGGAGCGCCCCGGCGGAGCGATCGTCGTCGACGTCGAGCGTCAGGACGGCTGGGTGCAGGTCTGTGTGTCGGACAACGGACCTGGTGTGGCCCGCGAGATCGTGGAGACGATGTTCGACCCGTTCGTGACGACCAGGCCGAGAGGCGAGTCGTCAGGCATCGGGCTCGCCGTGGCCCGCGAGATCGCGCAGATGCATGGAGGCACGCTCGCCTACGAAGCCCGCTCGCCTGGGGCGGCGTTCATGTTGCGAGTTCCGGCGGCGCAATGAACGGCGGGTCTGAAAGACCCGCCTCTACGACTAGGCTGCGCCCCGTTCCAGATTCAAGCGATGCAGCTTGTCGATGAACGTCGTACGGCTCAAGTTGAGCAGACGCGCGGCCTGCCGCTTGTTGCCGCCGGTCTTCTCGAGGCAGCGCAGGATCAGCTCGCGCTCGAGCTGCGAGACGAGCGACGTGAAGTTGAGCCCCTCATCGGGAATCGCCACCGTCGGCACGAGCATCGATCCGGCGCGCTCACGGACGTCGTCGGGCAGTGACTCCGGCGGGATCTCCGGTTTCGCCGACGCCATCGCGACCGCGTGCTCGACGGCGTTCTCGAACTGCCGGATGTTGCCCGGCCAGTCGTACGCCATCAGCGCGCGCAGCGCCTCCTGGCTCACGGTCTTCACTGGAATGTTGTTCTCGGTGCACGACTTCCGTACGAAGTGCTGCGCCAGCAGCGGAATGTCCTCGCGCCGTTGGCGGAGCGCGGGCAGCGTCACCGGAATGACGTTCAACCGGTAGAACAGGTCCTCGCGGAACGTGCCTTCCTTGACCATCTTGCGAAGGTCCATGTTCGTGGCGGCGACGACGCGGATGTCGAGCCGCATCGGACGTGACTCGCCAACACGCTCGATCTCGCGCTCCTGAAGCGCGCGCAGCAGCTTCGCCTGCAGCGGCAGCGACATCGACGACACTTCGTCGATGAAGAGGGTGCCGCGGTGCGCCAGCTCGAACCGGCCGGCGCGCGAGGCGATCGCGCCGGTGAATGCGCCCTTCACGTGTCCGAACAGCTCGGCCTCGGCCAGCGTCTCGGGAATGGCGGCGGCGTTGAACGCCACGAAGCGCTCGTTGGCGCGCGGGCTGTTGTGATGGATCGTCCGCGCGATCAGCTCCTTGCCCGTGCCGGTCTCACCGTGAATCAGCACGGTGCTGTTCATCGGCGACACCAGTTCGAGCGTGGTGAACAGCGCCTGCATCGTGCTGTGCCGGCCGATGATGTTCTCGAATCGGAACTTGCCTTTGAGCTGCGCCTTCAGCTCCGCGTTCTCCTCGCGCAGCCGCTGCTGCTCGAGCGCGGTCTGCAGCACGCGCGCCAGCTGCGACAATTGGAACGGCTTGATGAGGAAATCGACTGCCCCTCGTTTGATCGCGGTCACAGCCTCCGCCACGCTGCCGAAGCCGGTCATGACGACCGCGCGAATCAGCGGGTAGCGATCCAATGCCTCGTCGAGCACGGTCATACCGTCCGCATCCGGCAAGCGCAGGTCGACGACGAGACCGTCGTACGCGAACGAGCGGAGACGCTCGAGGGCATCGGCCGCGTCGCTGGCCTGAGCGGCCGCGAATCCGTTCGCTTCGAGGCTGGCGACGATGGTCTGTCGGAGGTCGAGATCGTCTTCAACAACGAGGATGGACGGCAGGGCGCGCTGACTCATAGGTCCTTAGCGTCAACAAGTCGTCGGGGGTGCCGGCTGAGCGACACCATCGACGAGCACCGAATGGGAGATCCCGGGGTGCTGGTTAACTGTTTAGTGCAGTTTTCAGCCGATGTGCCGATTGATCGACTCACGGAACGTGTCTCGGTCCGTGGAGTGGCGCAACCCAAATGCCATCACTACACTCGCCCAAAGCGGAAGTGCTCATTGTAGATGACGAGGTCCAGACCAGGGAACTGCTTTCCGAGTTCTGCCAGGCTCAGGGGTACACGGTCGCCACGGCCCATGACGGCCGGGCGGCACTTACCGCAATTGCACGCGGACCGCGCCAGTTCAGCGTGGTGATCACCGACCTGCAGTTGCCTGGTGCGGACGGCTTCGATGTGCTGCGGGCGGCCAGGGAAGCGAACCCGTCGGCGTATGTCGTGATGATCACGGGGTACGCCAGCCTCGATTCCGCCGTGCGTGCCGTTCGTGACGGTGCCTACGACTATCTGGCCAAGCCGTTCGCGCTCGGGCAACTCGAGGTCATCCTGCGCAGAATTGGCGATCGGATGGCGCTCGAAGCGGAGAACCGCGAGCGCTCGCGTCAGATGGGCGCGCGCGAGCCAGCGTCGATGCCGTCAGATATCAGCTGGCGCCTGCAGGCGATCGAAGAGCGGCTCGCGCATATCGAGGCGCTGCTGCGCTCGCGCTCATAGGAATCAGGAATCAGGAATCGGGATTCAGTCAAGGGCAAGGTCTAGGGAATCAGGTGTGCAGGCCTACAGCCCTGAAACCTGCAACCTTGCCCAAGACTGAATCCTGAATCCTGAATCCTGCGCACGAGCAACCACGCGCAGCGCGAGCGCGGAATCCCTCTTGCTCGCCCCGGCAATCGACATCTCCATCGAACTCTTGAGCGGCGATGGAAGGACGTAGTGGGTGAACGCAGCGGGAAATTGATCACACTGGGGAAACGGGAAATTGATCACACGAGGGGAACGGAGATAACGGGGGATTCAAAACGGAGTTTCGCCACGCCAGCGGCCGGCTGCGCGATGTCGGTTCAGCCGGCCGCTGACGTGGCGCATCCGTTCGTCCCCGTTGTCCCCGTTGCCCCCGTGTGATGAATCCTCCGTTGCCTCCGTGTAATCAACGAGCCTGAGATCGCGACGTAGTGGGACAGGTATGCTGGTCTTCACGAGAAAACGCGGCGACGCTATCATGATCGGGGACGGCATCGAGGTGCGCGTCCTACGGGTCGGCTGTGACGGCGTGCGTCTGGGCATCGTCGCCCCTCCGGAGGTTCGCGTTCATCGACAGGAGATCTACGATCAGATCCGCGAAGCGAATCATTCGGCGGCTGCCACTCCCGCCCGCCTGGCGTCGGTGAGAAAGAGACTGATTAACGCTCGATGAACGTTTGCGACTGGCGTGACGCCGACCCGGCGGACACGCAGTGGCTCTACGCGCGCGAACAGGATTACTGGGTGCGCGAGCTCACCTGGGATGCCTCCACCGCCTGGCATGAGATCGAACAGGCCCGCGTCACCTGGGGTCTGCCCGGGCGCATCGCCTTCGACAACCAGAAGACACCGTGCGGGTGGTGCTACTGCATGCCCGACGGCGACACGTTTCATCTTGGCGGGATCGTCGCCGAGGATCCGCGCGTCACGGCGGCGTTGGTCGACGCGAGCCTGGCGATCGCGACAGCCGGCGCCAAGCCGGCGCGCATGTCGACGTTCGTGCCGATGCGAGCGGAAGGGCTCGAGACCGTCCTTGGCGAGCGCGGGTTCACCTGCGAGCGCTATCACTACCTGGCGCGTCCCGTGGCGGCTGGGGAGAGCCGAACCCCCGAAGCGACGTCGTGGCAGGAAGACCTGCTGATTCCGGCCGCGGTGCTGCTGCAAGCGGCGTATGGCGCGGGCGGCCGCCACTTCGCCCCGCGAGGGCTGCAGGTTGAATGGGAGCACTACGTGCGCGGGCTGGTCGAACGCCCCGGCTGCGGCGTGCTCGAACCGTCGATCACGCGCGTGATCAAGTCCGGCGAGGCGATGCAGGCGCTCGTGCTCGCAACACGGCTCGCACCAGGCACGGTTCATCTCGCACAGGTCGCGGTGCACCCTGAGCGCCGCCGTGACGGCGTCGCCCGCCGTCTCGTCGACGAGGCGTGTCGTCTGGCGGCAAGCCGTGGGGCGCGGCTCGTCACGCTGCTCGTCGGCGAGAAGAATGCCGCGGCGCGACAGTTGTACGAGCAAATGGGCTTTGGCCCTCGCGCGATGTTTCTGGCCGGCACGCTGTCGTTTGCTGATCAGTGAACAGAATTCGATCAGTCGGCCCGCAGCGCCGCGACGGGGTCGATGTGGGCGGCGCGATACGCAGGCCTGAAGACCGCGATCACCAGCACCAGCGCGAGCGCGAGCAGCGCTCCCATCCACGACCAGGGGTCCAGCGCCTCCACCTGATAGAGCTGTGACTGCAGCGCACGCGTCCCGATCCAGCCGAGCGCGGAGCCGGCCACCGCACCGCCGATGATCCATCGTCCGGCCTCGCCGACGACGTGCCCCGCCACGTCGCGGGGCGCGGCGCCGAGCGCCACGCGTACGGCCATATCGCGACGGCGTTGCGTCACGAGGTACGCCGCCACGCTGTACAAACCAGCAGCGGCCAGCAACAGCGCGAGAGCGGCGAAGGCCGTCAGCAGCGAAGCGACGAAACGCGGCTGCGCGGTCAACGTCGCCAGCACATCGTCGCTTGTCTGGATCGTCACGAGCTGCTTCGGATCGAGATCGGCGACGATCTGCCTGAGGAAAGCCGCCGCCTCGGCAGGCGGCGCCGTCGTGCGAAGCGACAACGTGCCTCTCGGTGGCACCGGGAGAAGATCTGCCCACCTCCCCGGCCGCCTCACAAGATAGATCTCGGGGTTCGGCTGGTCGGTGAGGGCTTCAGCGTTGCGGACGTCCGCAGTCACCCCGACGACGGTGTACCACGGGTTCTCGCGGGTAAAGCCGGGGATCGGCGACACGGCGGGAAGGCCGCCGAACCGAAGGCGGCCTCCGAGCTCGCGTTCTCCGGCGAAGAGCGCACGCGCGGCGGACTCGTTGAGCACGGCGGCCGGCTCGCCTGCCAGATCTGCCTCCCGGAATGTTCGTCCCCGAACCGTCCGGATGCCGAAGGTCTCGAAATACTGCGGTGTCACCGATCGGAAACGGATCGGGGGCCGCGGAGCGCCAGGCTCGAATGGTCGGCCTTCCACCTCGATCGTCCCTCGCAAACTCGAAAGGAGGGGTGGTGGCGGCTGGTTGCTCATCGCCGCGGAGACGGTCCCCGGCATTGCCCGCGTGCGCGCGAGCAGCTCGTCGAGAAACGCGGCGCTCTGCTCGGTCGTGGGGTACCGCACGCGGCTGAGCCCCGCGGTCAGCGTGACGACGCGCTCGGGGTCGAAGCCGAGCGGTACGTTGACGACGTTCCACAGGCTGCGGAGGAGCAGCGCCGAGCCGCCGAGCAGCGCCAGCGTCAGCGCGATCTGGGTGGTGGCCAGCGCAAATCGGACGCGCGGTCGCGCGCCGTGCGATGACGTTGTCGTCGAACGCAGTCCGTGCATCGCCCCCGCGCGGAAGACAGAGATGGCCGGCCACATACCGACAACCGTCCCGGTGGCGACGACTAGCAGCGCGGCCACGGCGAAGACGCGCAGGTCGATCGAGGCATCGGCGAGGCCCGGAAATCCCGGCGGCGCCATCGCCACGAACGTCCGCTGCAGGGCGAATGCGAGGACGAGCCCGATGCCGCCAGCCGCGAGCGCGAGCAGCAGGTTCTCGGCGAGCGCCAGCCGCGCGAGTCGATGCCGCCCCGCGCCGATCGCAGCTCGTACCGCGAACTCCCGCCGGCGCTCGCCGACGCGCGCCAGCACCAGGTTCGTGACGTTCACGCACGCGATCAGCAGGAACAGCGCCACCGCGCCGGTCAGCAGCCAGGCGACGCGCGGCGCATCGCCGACCCGCCGGTCGTGCAGCAGTTGCACGCGCCATTCTTCCCGGAATCTCTCGCGGAAGGCGGGCGGGGCCGGCGAGACCTCCGGCCAGCGCGACTCCAGCATCTGCTTTGCGAGCTGGGGCGTCACATCCGGCCTGAGTCGCGCGAGCGCCCCGTAGGAGATGATCAACCGGTCGGTCGTATCGACGGGACGCATCTGAGCCGGGAGCAGGATGTCGGCGGCGTCGAGCGGAGCCTGGAAGTCGGGCGGCAGGACGCCGATGACGCGGGCTTCCAGCAGCGATTCCCCCCTGTCGAGGCTCAGCGTCCGATCGACGACACGCGAGTCTGCGCCGAAGCGCTGGACCCACAGGCCATGACTGATGAGCGCAACGGGCGGCGCCCCCCGCACGTCGTCCTCGGGGGCGAAGTCGCGGCCCAGCACGACGTTCACGCCCAGCACGCGCAGCAGATTGTGCTCGACGCGGAGGCACCGCAGATCCTCGGGCCGTTCCTCGGCGATCTGACACGCTCCGGCCCCACCCAGGATCGTCGTCACCGACTGAAACGGCGGCGGCGCCGCCTTCCACTCCTGCACGTAGAACGCGTCGGTGATCCTCTCGGTTTGCCCTTCGTACACGAGTGGCACGTTGATCGTCCCAACCGACACGAGTCGATCGGGGTCTGCGTACGGCAAGGGCCTGAAGAGCACGCGGTCGAGCGCGGCGAAGAGCGCCGTCGAGGCGCCGAGGCCGAGCGCCAAAACGAGGATGGCTCCAAGCGCGAAGCCAGGCTGACGCCGCCACGAGCGCCACGTGAACCAGGCATCCTGCCGCAGCTCATCCCTCCACTGCGCGATCCAGACGCGGCGCATCGACTCGCGCGTCTGCAGTATGTTGCCGAGGCGCCGGCGCGCCGCGGTCTCGTCGATGTGGTCGTGTTCCGCGCGCATGGCCACGTGCGCCTCGAGCTCTTCCCGCATCTCGTCGTCCGATGGTCGTCTGCGAAAGAACATCATTCGGCCCTCAGTGCTGCGATCGGATCCACGTGCGCGGCATGACGCGCAGGCCAGAACACGGCGGTGAACAACACCACCGCAAGCGTGACCACAGCCGCCGTCCATGCCCGCGGATCCAACGCCTGAACGTCGTAGAGCTGCGACTGCAGCGTGCGCGTGGCCATCCAGCCGAGCGCGCAGCCAAGCAGCGCGCCGGCGATGATCCAGCGCCCGGCTTCGCCGACCACCTGCCGCGCCACATCGCGCGGTGAGGCGCCCATCGCCATCCGCACGCCGATGTCGCGGCGCCGTTGCAGCACCAGGTAGGACGCGACGCTATAGAGCCCGGAGGCCGCGAGTGCCAGCGCCAGCGCGCCGAACGCAGACAGCAGCCAGGCCGTAAAACGTGGGCGCTCGGTGAGCCGTGTGACCTGCGCGTCGAGCCGTTCGATGGTCACGGGCAGCAGCGGATCGAGATCCACGGCGATTCGCCGAAGGAATGCCTCCGCGTCGGCGGGCGCCGCCGTCGTGCGGAGCGCCAGATGACCGTTCGCCCTCCAGCCGTCGCGCGGTGCGATCAGGTAGACCTCGGGCGCGGGGTCAGCGGTGACGTCTCCGCCGTTTCGAAGGTCCTCCGCCACGCCGACAACGCGGTGCCAGGGCGACCGGGTCACGAAGCGAATGCGCCGTCCCAGCGCCGCCTCTCCGCCAAACAGGATCCGACTGGCTGATTCCGTGAGCACGGCCACGGGCTCGCCATCGCGATCCGCCGCTGCGAACCCGCGCCCGCTCGTCACGCGGATGCGGAACGTGTCGAAGTACTCGGGCGTGACTTGGCGAATGCGGATCGGGGCATGCTGCACCTCGCCATCCAGCGACCGGCCTTCGACCTCGCTGCTCGCATCCGCCATGGTCGCGCCAAGCGGCGCCGGCGCGTTGCTCAACGCCGCGGCGACGGTGCCAGGTGTCGCGGCGGCGCGGGCGAGGAGCTCTTCGAAGTACGCCGAGCGGTGCGCAGGCGTCGGATACCTCGTCGCACTCAGTCCGACTGACAGCGTCACCACGCGGCCGGTCTCGAAGCCGAGCGGGATGGCGACGACGTTCCAGAGACTTCGCAGTAACAAGGCGGAGCCCCCGAGCAGCGCCAGCGTCAGCGCGATCTGAGTCGTGACCAGCGCGAAGCGGACGCGCGGCCTGGCACCGGGCGACGAGGTGCCCGTCGATCGGAGCGCTTTCCATCCGGCGGCGCGAAAGACGGAGACCGCGGGCCACAGGCCAATGACTACGCCGGTGAATGCAATCAGCACGACGGCGGCGACGAACACGCGCAGGTCGATCGACGCCTGCGCAATGCCGGGCAGGCGCGATGGCGCGATCCCGACGAATGTGTTCAGAAGCGCGAGCGCCAGGAGCAGTCCGATTCCGCCGGCGGCAAGCGCGAGCAGCAGGCTCTCGGCAAGCGCGAGCCGCGCGAGACGAACCTTGCCCGCCCCGACGGCGGCGCGTATCGCGAACTCCCGCTGCCGTTCGGCCACGCGCGCCAGCATGAGGTTGGCCACGTTCACGCAGGCGATGAGCAGGAAGACGACGACGGCGCCGATGAGCAGCCAGGCGACGCGCGCGGCGTCGCCGACCCGGCGGTCGCGCAGTGGCCGCACGCGCCACGTGGCGCGCGCCGACCACGTCGCACGTCCCGCTGGCGGCATGAACTGCAGCACGTCCGTCAGCTGCGGCGCCAGCATCAGCCCCGCGCGTTCGATGGTGACGTCTCGTTTGAGGCGCGCGAACGCCGTCAGGATCGACATGAACGGCTGCTTCATGTCGAGCGGCCGCATCCGCATCGGGAGCAGGATGTCGGCCGTTCCGATCGGCATCTCGAAATCCGCCGGCAGCACGCCGACGATCGGCACGCGTTCGACGGGCGCGTTCGTGCTGTCGAGGCTCAGCGTGCGTCCGACAGCGGCAGGATCCGCGCCGTAGCGACTACGCCACAGTGCATGGCTAATGACAGCCACCAGAGGCGCCCCTCGGACATCGTCCTCGGGGGTGAAGTCGCGGCCTTCGGCGACGGTCACGCCCAGCACACGGAGAAAGTTGGAATCGACTCTGGCGCACCTCAGCTCTGCCGGTTGCGCCTCACCGATGGTGCATTCGTTGGTCCCGCCCATCGCAGTCACCGACTCGAACGGCGCCGGCGCCGGGTTCCAGAGCTGCACGTACGGTTTGTCGAGCATCATCTCGATCGAATCGGCCTGGCCGGAAATCGGCGATGGGAGCCCGCTCAGCAGTCCCACGGAGACGAGGCGATCGGAATTCGCGTACGGCAACGGTCTGAAGAGCACGCGGTCGAGCGCAGCGAAGAGCGCCGTGGATGAGCCGAGGCCGAGTGCCAGCACGAGGACGGCGGCGAGCGCGAACGCCGGCCGCCGTCGCCACGAGCGCCACGTGTAGTGCGCGTCCTGTCTCAGGGCGTCCCACCACTGAGCGATCCAGACGCGGCGCATCGACTCGCGCGTGTGCAGCAGGTTGCCGAGCCGCCGGCGCGCGGCGGCTTCATCGATGCGGTCGTGTTCCGCGCGCATCGCCACGTGCGCCTCGAGTTCCTCGCGCATCTCGTCGTCGGTCGGGCGTCGGCGGAACCAGCGCCGCATCACGCCCATCGCAGTACTCTCTTCACACCTTCGGTGAGCGTGGTCCAGCTCTCTTCGATTTCCTTCAGGCGCTTCCGGCCCTCTTTCGTCAGCCGATACATGCGCGCGCGCCGGCCGTTCGGCGTGACGATCCACTCCGCATCGATGAACCCCGCCTTGTCCAGGCGGTGGAGCGCAGGGTAGAGGGAGCCCTCTTCCACTCGCAGCAGCGCCGAGGACGCCTCTTCGATGTGCAGCGCGATCCCGAATCCGTGATTGGGGCCGGCGGCGAGCGTCTTGAGGATCAACAGCTCCAACGCGGCCTGGGGATTCTCTCGATTGCCCATGGCGGCTCACATAGTAGGCTAGGGTAGATGAATTAGGCAAGGGGCTGCGCCTTTCGACTCGTCAGACCCAGCATGCATGGCGGAGGTCGAAGATACCGTTCGGTGTTCAACGCAGCAGAGGTAGTTCCGTTTTGCGGGAGCTATCGCGTCAGTTGGCGTTATGCTGCGAGCCTCGCTGGGACAAGTGCATTGAGCATCCACGTCGCCGGCATCATCGGACTGGTCGTTGTCTTCCTTATTGGCACCGTGCGGCCGATAAACCTCGGCGCGCTTGCGCTGGTGATGATGTTTGTCCACGGCACGATCTTCGGTCGGAGCGTGCAGGACATGTATCGCGGTTTCCCCGTCGACCTGTTCGTTCTGCTCGCCGGAGTCACATACCTGTTCGGCGTTGCGTCCAACAACGGCACACTCGCGCGCATGGTCGAGGGTATGGCACGTCTCGTCGGGGATCGGCGCGCACTCATTCCCTGGTCCGTATTCATCGTCGCGGCGCTGCCGACGATGGCCGGTGCGCTCACAGCAACCAGCGTGGCCCTGTTGGTGCCGATCTCGCTGCGCCTTGCCCGGCGCTACGACATCGCCCCTCCAATGATCGGTCTGATGGTGGCGCACGGTGCAATGTGTGGGAACTATTCCCCCTTGAATGCGGTGGGCGCGGTTGTCCACCAGGCGCTCGCAAGCAATGGCCTCCAGATATCGTCTGCTGCACTCTTCCTGGGGAACCTCGCCTACAACGTCGGATTGGGCGTCATCATTTACCTGTGCTTTGGTGGTTTGCGGCTCACCAGGCGTGAACCAGACCACCCGGTTGCCAACAGGCAGGGCGTCGCCACCGTCACGCAGTTGCCAGCGGGCCCACGCGTCGCGCACATATGCACGTTGCTCGCGATCGTGGGTGTAGCCATCGCGGCGCTCGCCTTCCAGCTCAACATGGGGTTTCTCGCTTTCGGTGCCGCCGCGCTACTTCACCTGGTCTTCCCGGCCTCGAGCGGTGAAGCCGACAAGAAGATCGCATGGGGCGTGGTCCTGCTCGTCTGCGGCGTCGTCACGTATGTCGCCGCGCTGCAGCAATACGGCACCATTGATGTAATTGGGCAGAGGATTGCCGGAGTGAATTCCGCACTCGTGGCTGGCCTGCTGATCTGCGCCGTCGGGGCCATCACGTCGGCGGTCGCGTCGACCCTAGGGATCCTCGGCGCGATGACTCCGCTCGCCGTCCCCTTGATCAACCGCGGCGAGATCAGCCTGACTGGCCTCATCATCGCTCTGGCGATTTCGGCCACAGTCGTAGATTCGACGCCGTTCTCCACAGCCGGCGCACTCGCGGTCGCGAGCGCCGACGACGATGAACGGCCGCGGATCTATCGCGCGCTGCTGATCTGGGGAGCTGCCATGGTGGTCACGGCCCCCTTACTGACCTGGCTCATCTTCATCGTGGCAGCCGGGTGACTGTTGCCTGTGACGATCACGCCCCCCAATCCACATTGAAACCAGGTGCACAAGGCCTGATTCAGCCCTTGCGATTGACCAGGGTCGCGGACGCCAGCCCGGGGCTGACGACGCGACGGTAAGCGGCGAGCGTGCTCTCATCAGCCGCTGCGGATCGGCGACCTGGCCGACCGCGTCATCGCATGGGCGACTCCGGAAGGGCAGAAGCACGTGGGGATCGACGTCATCGGCTTGCGTCCGGGCGAGAAGCTGCGCGAGGAGTT
>Ga0075419_10001495_pt1 | contig 15140 bp, 13 predicted proteins | sample SoiMetdeltSBSDD3_FD_76900 | JGI IMG/M metagenome (GOLD analysis project Ga0075419, IMG submission 76900) | Bulk soil microbial communities from a Populus tree surrounding site in Tennessee, USA - Soil MetaG P. deltoides SBSDD3 | ecosystem: Environmental > Terrestrial > Soil > Tree plantation... | reverse complement strand
TGGTGGCCAAGTACGACCTCTCGTACGTCAATGACCCCGATCCGATGAGCTGGTTCAACACGGGTCGCCCGATGCGGAACACCACCGACCGGATGTGGGGAACCGTGGCGACGAACCTGCCTTTGAGCGACGGCAGCTCCACGTACAGCCGCCTCGATCTGGGTGCGTGCGTGCGCTGGGCCGGGACGAACACCGTGCCCCCGATCATCGGGATCATGGGGAAGTTCGACGACGTGGTGGGCTGGGCGGAGAAGGTCAAGTTCCTGACGCGGCTACGGACCGAACGTCGCGGCGGCACGTTCTTCTGGTCGCCGGAAGACCATTACCACGCCGCGGGCGGCTACTGGGGCCCGATGGTGGATGCTCGCTACCTGTACCGGTTCCGTAACGATCGGAGCTTCCCCGCGCTGGCGAACTGCAACCTCGACTCCAACCCGGGAGACGGACATTACGCGAGTGGGGACTCGACCGGCGTCATCAATGCCTACGTGGAATGGGACACCACGCTCACCGACCAGACGGACCTGTGGCGGGTCACGCTTCGGATGCGCAACCTGAAGACGAATTCGGGCACGCTGGTCGCACCCGAGTCGTGTCTCGTCGACGTCACGCCGTCGCGCCTGCAGCGATTCCGCGCGGTCATCGGACAGTCGCTGCCCTACGGGGTGGTGCGGCTCTCCGATCGGGCGATCATCCAGGTCGGGAACGTCTGGCCGGACGACAGCCTCGCTCGTGTCACGATCCCGGCCGTGCGAGTGCATCGCAGCGGTGTCCAGCTCTGGCTGGGGTCGGGTGCCGACAGCCTGCTCGAGGTCCCGGCCAGCCGGCCTCGTGGCCCGCTCGAGATCCGCGTCCTGGCACAGCCGGCCCGCGGCCGCGGCGTGCTCCTCGTGCGAGGAGAGGGTGCCGCTCGGGCGAACGTGGAGCTGTTCGACGTGGCGGGCCGCCTCGTGTGGAGAACTGTGGGCGTTGACGCGGCGCCCGATCCCGCGGAACGAAGGCTCGACTTGCCGGCCCTGTCGCCGGGGCTTTACTTCGCACGCGCAAGCTGGGCTTCGGAACGTGCGCGGGCGCGCGTCGTGGTGATCGAATAGCTCGGGAACAGGCTGCCGCCCGCGGGCCGGAACACACCACCTGACTTCCAGGCGGCGCAGCCCACGAGCGATCCCTTGACCTCTCCCCACGCTTGGCGAACCATATCGCGTGGCTCATCGAGTCGAACCGAGAGGAGGGCACACCATGGCTGGCCTGACCCAAGCGAGCTGCTCGCCCTGCAAGACCGGCGCACCCACGCTGACCGACGCCGAGATCCTCCACTACCAGAAACAAGTGCCCGACTGGCGCGTGGCCGAAGTCGACGGCATCAAGCGCATCGAGCGCACGTATGACTTCAAGGACTTTCGCGAGGCGATGGACTTCACGGCCGAGGTCGGGGAGCTCGCCGAGCGCGAGGGGCACCATCCCGACATCCACCTGTCGTGGGGCAAGGTCCGCGTCGAGACCTGGACGCACAAGATCAAGGGGCTCCACGAGAACGACTTCATCCTCGCGGCCAAGACGGACGAGGTCTACCAGGAGATGCCGCACGCCTGACCGAAGCGGCGCGCGGGAGTCGTCGATCGATTCCGGCGTGCTTCAGCGACTCTTCGCGACGACCTCGCGCAGTGTGGCGATCGCGTGGTCCAGCTGCGCGTCCGAGAGATAGGGCGCGGGCCCCAGTCGCAGCACGTCGCCGCGGAAGTCCGTCCACACGCCGCGCTCGTGCAGGGAGCGGGACCACTCGTTCGCTCGCGGTGCGCGCAGCGCCAGGAAACCCGCGAGCGAAGCGAGCGGAGCCGAGCGGTCGCGGGTCACGACCGCCGGGTCGACCGCCAGCGCGTCGAAACGCTCGGCGAGCCGGCCCACCTGGTGCTGACTCACGACGCGCAGGAACTCGGGCGTGAGGCCGTGCTCGTCGAAGAACCGGAACACGCGCGCGCCGCGGTAGTGGCTCACGGGATCGTACGTGGCGCCGGCCCAGCGCGCCGCGCCCTCACCGAACGGCACCGCACCCTGTGGACGGATGGACAGCCTTGCGAACTCGCTGTACCAGCCGGTGATGACCGGCAGCCGTTCGAACGCCGGGGGCACGCGCAGGAAGCAGTTGCCCTCGCCGAGCTGGCAGTACTTGTAGCCGCCGCCGGTGACGAACGCGCCCTGGAGTCCATCGCTCGCGACATCGAACGGCACGACGTTCAGGTGGTGATAGGCGTCCACCAGCAGTTCCGCGCCGGCACGCTCGCACGCCCGCGCGAGCTGCGAGAGCCCTGAGACGATGCGACCGCTCCCGAACAATACCGACGAGACGAGCACGGCTGCGGTGCGCGAGTCGATGCTCGCGGCCAGGCGATCGGCCAGTGTCTCCACGGGCTCCGCGGCCAGCTTCACGACCTCGGTGACGCGGGCCTCGTGGAGCCGGTCCAGCTGCCTGCGCAAGGTGTGGAACTCGCCGTCGGTGGTCACCAGCCGCGGCCGCTCGGCGAGCGGCAGCGCCGAGAGGAAGCGCACGACCAGCTCGTGCGTGTTCGCGGCCAACGCGACCTCGGCGGGCGCGCAGCCCAGGCGCCGGGCGAAGCCCGCGCGCACGGCGTCGGCCTGCGCGAACGCCCCTGTCCACTTGTCGTCCACGTCGCGCGCCGCGTCGTCCCACGCGGCGAGCTGTGCTTCGCGCGCCACGTCCGGCCAGGCCTGGTGAGAGTGTCCGGTGAGCAGGAGCCGGTGCTCGACGTCGAAGCGGGTGTAGTGCGCGGCGAGCGCGTTGGGCGAAGCTCGCAGCGACTCGAGCGTGGGTGTCGTCGAAGACGCCGGGGTCACAGCTCGGTCCGGATCTCCCACAGATCCGGGAACAGCGGTCGGTCGAGCGTGGTCTTCAGGTACGCCGCACCCGACGAGCCGCCGGTGCCGCGGCGCATGCCGATCGTGCGCTCGACCATCTTCACGTGCCGGTAGCGCCACTCCATGAGGCCCTCGTCCAGGTCCACGAGGCGCTCGCACACGCTGCGCGCGTCGGGCTCGTTGCGATAGAGCGAGAGCAGCAGCGGGTGCAGCGAGGGCATGGCGACGACCGGCTTCGTCACGTCGCGCGCCAGCGCTTCGGTGGGGACGTCGTGGCCCGAGGCCACGAGGTACTCGAGAAACGCGTCCCACAGCGTCGGTGCCGCCAGCCGTCGCTCGAGTCGCGCGCGCGCATCGCTGCCCGGTTCGTAGCGCTGGAGTGCTTCGGGCCGCTTGTTGCCGAGCAGGAACTCCAGCTCCCGGAACTGGTAGGACTGGAACCCGCTGCCGGATTCCAGCCGCTCGCGGAACGAGAGGAACTCGAGCGGCGTCATGGTCTCCAGGACGTCGATCTGGTGCACCATGACCTTCAGGATCGTGAGCACGCGCCGGAGCGTGTGCAGTGACGGCGGAGTCTCCCCGCGGCCGAGTGTCTGCACCAGGTAGTCCAACTCGTGCAGCACCTCCTTGAACCACAGCTCGTACACCTGGTGGATGACGATGAACAGCGTCTCGTCGTGCTCGGGTCCGTCCGAGACCGGCTGTTGAAGCGCCAGCAACTCGTCGATCTTGAGATAGCTCGTGTAGGTGAGCGGCATGAGGCGGGTCTCCCGGCGCGCGGCGCGCGCCTCAGATGAAGCGGGGGCGGTAACGGTCCAGCGTGGCATACGGGCCGGGCCACGGCAGTTTGTAACCCAGTTCGAACGCGGCGTGCCGGGTCCAATAGGGGTCCCACAGGTGTGCGCGCGCGAGCAGGCACAGGTCCGCTCGGCCGGCGGCGAGGATGGTGTTGACGTCGGCGTAGGACGAGATGTTCCCGACCGCCATGGTGGCGATGCCCACTTCCTGGCGGATGCGCTCGGCGAACGGCGTCTGGAACAGCCGGCCATAGACCGGCTGCTGGTCTTCCACCGTCTGGCCGGCGGAGACGTCCACGATGTCGCAGCCGTGCGCATGCAGCAGGCGCGCCACTTGGACGGCGTCGTCCGGTCCATGGCCACCGGCCTTCCAGTCCACAGCCGAGATGCGCACGCTCATCGGCTTCGCGGCCGGCCACGTTGCACGCACGGCATCGAACACTTCGAGCGGGAAGCGCATGCGCTGCTCGAGCGGCCCGCCGTAGCCGTCGCTGCGTCGGTTGGTGAGCGGCGAGATGAAGCTCGCGAGCAGGTAGCCGTGCGCCATGTGCAGCTCGAGGAAGTCGAACCCTGCCTCCTGGGCGAGCCTCGCGGCGCGCACGTAGTCGGCGACGACCGTGCGCATCTCGGCCGCGGACAGCTCGCGAGGCACGGGGCTGTGCGGGAAGTAGGGGAGCGGGGAGGCCGAGACCACCGGCCAGTTGCCCTCGGCCAGCGGCTGGTTGTCGCCCTCCCACATGCGCTGCGTCGAGGCCTTGCGGCCGGCATGCCCCAGCTGCATGGCGATCCTCGCCGCCGAGTTCGTGTGGACGAAGTCCACGATGCGCCGCCAGGCCTCCGCCTGCTCGGGCTTCCACAGGCCGGTGCACCAGGGCGAGATGCGTGCCTCGGCACTCACGTCGGTCATCTCCGCGACCACGAGGCCGGCGCCACCGATCGCGCGCGTGCCCAAGTGCACCAGGTGCCAGTCGTTCGGCATGCCGTCTTCCGCCGAGTACTGGCACATGGGCGAGACGACGACACGGTTGGCGAGAACCAGTTCGCGCAGCTTGAACGGCGTGAACATCGGCGGCGGTGCCGCGGCGGCCGGTGGCGCGGGAACTCCCGCGGCCTGGCACGCGCGCTCGGCGAACCAGCCATCCACGCGCGCGGTGAACGCCGGGTCTCGCAGCTTCAGGTTCTCGTGGGTGACGCGCAGGCTGCGCGTGAGCAGCGTGAACGCGAACTGGATCGGCTCCAGCGTCATGTAGCGCTCGGTGTCCTCGAACCATTGCAGGCTCACCTGGGCCGCACGCTGCAGGCTCTCCACCGCGGGGCGCCGGACGGTCTCGTAGGCGGCCAGCGCTTCGGGAACTTTCGCGTGCTCTCCCAGGGCTGCCACCAGCGCGATGGCATCCTCCATGGCGAGCTTGGTGCCGGAGCCCACCGAGAAGTGCGCGGTGTGCGCGGCGTCTCCCAGGAGCACGACGTTCTTGTGATGCCAGCGCGCATTGGTCACCGTGGGGAAGCGGCGCCAGATGGAGCGGTTGCCCACCAGCCGGTGGCCGGCGAGTTCTTCGGCGAAGAGCGACTCGCAGAACGTGATCGTCGCGGCCTCGTCGGCCCGCTCCAATCCGGCTGAGCGCCACGTCTCCTCGGTGGCCTCGACGATGAACGTGGAGCCGCCGGGCTCGTACTGGTACGCGTGCACTCGCCAAAGGCCGTGCGCGTCGGACTTAAAGTAAAACGTGAAGGCAGGGAACGGCCGCGTGGTGCCCAGCCAGACGAACCGATTGGGGCGCTCGTCCAGACTCGGCCGGAACGCTTCGCGGTAGCGCTCGCGCACCCGCGAGTTGGCCCCGTCGGCGGCCACGACGAGGTCTGCATCGCGATGCGCCTCAGGGTCTTGCACGTCATGGTTGAAGCACACTCTCACGCCGGCAGCCTGGCAGCGCTCGTGCAGCAGCCCCAGCAGCGTGCGGCGCGAGAGCCCCGAGAACCCGTGCCCGGTGGAGACCCACTGCTCGCCGCGGTAGTTGATCTCGATGTCGTCCCAGCGGTGCGCGTGCTTCGCCATGGCCTCGGTGATGCGCGGGTCGGCTTTGGCGAGTGCTTCCTCGGTGGCGTCCGAGAACACGACGCCGAAGCCGAACGTGTCGTCGGGGCGGTTGCGCTCAAGCACGGTCACATCGTGGCGCGCGTCGGCCTGCTTGAGGAGGGCTGCGAAGAACAGCCCGGCCGGGCCGCCGCCGAGGCAGACGACTTTCAAGCGCCACGCTCCCCGAGCAGCAAGCCGGCGATGACCAGGTGCTGGATCTCGCTCGTGCCCTCGTAGATGCGCAGCGAGCGCACCGAGCGGTACAGGCGATCCACCGGGTGGGAGGCGAGCACACCGGCGCCGCCGAGGACCTGCACGGCGTCGTCCACGATGCGCTGTGCGGTCTCGGTGGCGTAGAGCTTGGCCATGGCCGCTTCGAGCGTCACGCGTTCGGCGCCCGCGTCGGCCTCCCACGCAGCGCGATAGACCAGCAGTCGCGCCGCGGTGAGCTCGGTGGCCATGCGGGCGAGCTTCTCCTGCACGAGCTGGAACTCGCCGAGCGGCTTGCCGAACTGCCGCCGCGTGCGCGCGTGCGCCAGCGCTTCTTCCAGCGCGCGTGCGGCCATGCCGCAGGCGGCGGCCCCCACCGTGGCGCGCAGCCGGTCGAGCGTCTTCAAGCCGAGCACGAAGCCGCGGCCCTCTTCGCCCAGGCGGTTCGCCACGGGCACACGGCAGCCCTCGAACGCGATCTCGCCCAGCGGGTGCGGCGACGACAACACCTGGGGGCCCAAGAAGCGCAGGCCCTTCGTCTCGGCGGGCACCACGAAGCAGCTGATGCCTCGGCTGCCGGCCGCGGCATCGGTGCTCGCGAACACGGAGTAGTAGTCGGCGATGCCCGCATTCGAGATGAACGTCTTGCGGCCATCGAGCACGTACGCGTCGCCGTCGCGCTTCGCCCGCGTGGTCATGGAGGCCACGTCGGAGCCGGCCTCCGGCTCGGTCATGGCGAAGGCCGCCATGGCCTCGCCGGCGAGTGTGGGCGCCAGCCAGCGCTCGCGCATGGCGTGGTTGTCCGAGAGCAGGATGGGCACGAGCCCCAGGCCCTGCAGCGCGAACACGGCATCCGCGAGCGGCGAAGCGGCCGCGAGGGCCTCGCGTGCCAGGCAGCAGGCTCGCCAGTCGCGCGCGCCGATGGGGGCGAACACGTCGTGGCGTCCCATCAGCGCGAGCAGTGCACGGGCCTCGCGCCGCCCGGCGACGTCGTCTGCGGGTTCCGCCCGCGCGGACAACTCGCGCGAGGCGAACGCCGTCACCGTGGCGGCGAAGGCCGGGTGCCGTTCGCCGAGGAAGGCGCGCACCGGACCGAGGTCGGGGAGGCTCACGTGAACGTCGGCGTCCGCTTGGAACGAAACGCCTCGTAGGCCTCGCGGTAGTTGGGGTGCACCATGAGCTCCGCCTGCACGCGCGCTTCGTGGTCCAGCGCCTGCTCGAGCGTCATCGTGGATTCCAGCGCGATCGCCTGCTTGCTCACCGCGAGCGCGTCTGCGGGGCCGCGCGCCAGCTTCTCGGCGAAGGCCATGGCCTCGGGCAGCAGTTGCTCCTGTGGCAGCACGCGCTGGTAGAGCCCCATCTCGTACGCGCGCTGTGCCGTGATGAAGTCGCCCGTCATCAACAGCTCGCTGGCGTTCCCCTGTCCCACGAGCCGGGGCAGCATCCACGACACGCCCATGTCCGCGCCGGAGAGCCCGACCTTCACGAACAGGAATGCGATGCGCGCGGACTCGGCGGCGAAGCGCACATCGCACGCGGTGGCGAGCACGGCACCCGCACCGGCGACGGTGCCGTTCAGCGCCGCGACGATGGGCCGCCGGCAGCGGCGCATGTTCGCGACGACATCGCAGGTCATGCGTGTGAACTCGAGCAGCCCCTCGGGGCTGCGGCCGAACAGCGCGCCGATGATGTCCTCCACGTCGCCGCCCGAGCAGAAGCCCCGGCCAGCACCGGTGAGCACGATCGAGCGCACGCCCGGCTCGCGGTCGAGTGCCGCGAATGTGTCGCGCAGCTCGGAGTAGACCTCGAACGTCAGCGCGTTCAGCCGATCCGGCCGGTTGAGCGTGATCGTGGCCACGCCGGTCGTGGTGTCGTGGCGGTAGAGGAACGACTTCGGCGACAGGCTCATGTCAGCGTCTCCCGGGGATGACGGCGGTCGTCTCGATCTCGACCAGGGCGCCCCGGTCCACGAGCCCCTTCACCTCGAGGAGCGCCATGGCGGGGTAGTGGTGGCCGAAGCGTTCGCGCCACGTCTCGCCCAGGGCCTTGAGGCTCGCGCGGTAGAGCTCCAGATCGGTCACGTACACGGTCATGCGCGCCACGTCGGTGGGTGCCCCGCCGGCTTCGCGCACCACGGTGAGCACCTGGTCCAGCGCGCTCGCGAACTGCTCGGCGAAACCGGGCGGGTCGCCGGCGGCGCGCGCACTCCAGCCCGCCATGCCGGCGATGAACAGCAGCCGCCCGTCGCTGGGGGCGAGCACGCCGTGGCTCCAGCCCTTGGGAGCGCCGAGGGACTCGGGGTTCACGATCTCGAGATGCATGCGTCTCCCTTGGGCATCAGCGTGATGGCGCGGCCGTTCGGGACCGTGGACTTCACGTCACAGAGCTCGAGTGCCGCCGCCGCGACCTCGGCCGCGGCGAGCAGGCGTTCCTGATTCGCCGACGCCAGCACCGCGCGCAGTGCGTCTTCGTGTGTCCGGCCGGTGCGTGCGACGACGTTCGCGATGGTGCGGGCGGTCATGGGCGTGTCCACGTAGCCCGGGCACAGCGCGTTGATGGTGACGCCGCTGCCCTCGAGTTCGGTCGCCACGGCGCGCGTGAAGCCCACTACGGCATGCTTGGCAGCACAGTAGTGCGAGACGAAACGCGCGCCCTCGAGTCCGGCGACGGACGCGATGTTGACGACGCGGCCGAAGCCGCGCTCGCGCATCGCCGGCACGAACGCGCGCGTGCACAGGAACGTGCCGGTGGCGTGCGCGTCGAGCATCGCTCGCCAGGCGGCGAGCGTGATGCGCTCGAATGGCCCGGCCCCGCCGTCGCCGGCGGCGTTCACGAGCACGTCGATCGAGACGGTATCGAGGTGCTGGCGCGCGCTCGCGGCGAGCGAGTCGACCGAGGCCTCGTCGCTCACGTCGCACACCACCGGCCAGGCCCGCGCGCCGCGCGCGCGCAGGGCGGTGGCCACGGCCTCGATCTCCGCCGTGCTGCGCGCCGCGACCACGACCTGCGCACCGGCTGCCGCGAGTGCGGCGGCGATGGCGGCCCCGATCCCGCGGCCACCGCCCGTCACGACGGCGCCACGGCCGGCGAGCGAGACCTCGGCGCTCATGAGGCGCGCTCCGGTGCGAGCACGGCGAGCACGGCATCCGCGAGGATGCCGCCGAGCGCGTCGATGGTGGCGGTGCCTTCATCCGCGGTGGCGTCGGCGGGCCAGCCGAAGTAGGCCCGCGGCCCGCCGGCCTGCTCGAACGTGGTGGCCCCGCTGCGAATGGCATCGGCGAGTGAGGCCGGCACGGGTGGCAGGGAGCGCTGTACGGCCGCGCGCACCAACTCCGGGCGCTCGGCCAGCACCACCGAGCCCTCGTAGCGGCCCGCGTGGCAAGCACCACTTTGGAACTCCTCGGTGAGCCGCACCGCCCAGGGGCGGCGTGTGAGGTCGGGACAGATCACCGGTCGTGCACCGCGCGCGGCGGCGAGCTTCTGCGCTTCGGCGAGCGCACCCAGGTGCGCGGGGTCCAAGTGCGCGTTCGCGATCACCAGCGCGGCGAAGCCGTGGCGCGCCACCTCCACGGCGATGTCCGCGATGAGTGCTGCGCACACGGCCGGACTCACCGACAGCGTGCCCGCGAACGCCGCACCGAACGGGGCGGCCGTGTAGGGGAGTGCCGGCAGCAGCACGCCACCGAAGCCGTGGGGGGAGAGCTGGCTCACGCCGGAGCGCGCCATCGCCGCGGCGATCACATTGTCCGTGCCGAGCGGCAGGTGCGGACCGTGCGCCTCGATCGCGCCGACGGGGAGCACGACCACCGTGCGCGCGCGGTCCAGGTCCCGCACGTCCTCCCACGTGAGTTCGGCCAGTTCGCGGATCGCCATGTCGCGTGAGGTCTCGCAGGTTCCTCTTGCCGGTCGCCCCGGCCGGCAGTCATGATGCGGCGGATGAGCGCCCACCCTAGCACGCTCTCCGAGGCCGCTGCAGCCCGGACGGACCTGCCCGAACGGCTGAACATCGCCGAGCGCTTCCTGGACGCACGAGTGCGCGAAGGCCGCGGCGACCGCCCCGCTCTCCTGACCGACTCGCGCACGCTCACGTACCGTGACGTGCAGTCGCTCGCCGAGCGCTGGGCGCATGTGCTGGCCAATGCCGGCGTGTCGTGCGAGCAACGCGTGCTGATCGCGCTGCCGGACGGGCCCGACTTCGTCGGCGTGCTGTTCGGCACGCTCAAGTTGGGTGCGGTGGTGGTGATGGTGAACCCCGGCCTGCCCGCATCCGACGTGCGCTACTTCCTCGAGTACACACGCGCGCGGGCCGTCGTCACCGTCGCAGCGACCGCGGCCGCATTCCAGGAGGTCGCGAGCGCGCTCGAACCCGCACCAGTGATCATCGTCGCCGACGAGGCCGCCGTCGCCGCACGGCTGGCAGCCGCGCCGAGCGGCCGCGGCACGTTCGACACCCATCGCGACGACGCCGCGCTGTGGCTGTTCTCCGGGGGCACGACCGGAAAGCCCAAGGCCGTCGTCCAGACGCACGGCGCGTTCGCGAACACCACCGTGCTCTACGGCCAGGGCGTGCTCGGCTGCTGCGAGAGCGACGTCACGCTGTCGGTGCCGAAGCTCTACTTCGGCTATGCGACCGGCTCCAACCTGTTCTTCCCGTTCTCGGTCGGCGCCGCGGTGGCGCTCTATCCGGAGCCCGCGACCGCCGACGTGCTGTTCGCGCGCATACGCCAGTTCAAGCCCACCGTGCTCATCAACGTGCCGGCGATGATCCAGAAGATGACGGCGCATGCCGAGGCGGCCCGGCAGGACCTGACGTCACTGCGCGTCGTGACGTCGGCCGGCGAAGCGCTGCCCGCCGAGCTCTACGACCGCTGGCAGGCCACGTTCGGCGTCGAGCTCCTGGACGGGCTCGGCACCGCCGAGATGTGGCACGTGTTCATCTCGAACCGTCCCGGGGCCGCGCGCAAGGGCACGCTGGGCCAGGTGGTCCCCGGCTTCGAGGTGCGCGTGTGCGACGAGGACGGGCGCGAGCTGCCGCGAGGCGAGACCGGCTGGCTGTGGGTGCGCGGCGCCTCGCGGGCGATCGCCTACTGGCAGCAGCTGGAGCGCACGCAGCAGGCCTTCCGCGGGGAGTGGTACGTCTCGGGCGACCTCATCTCGATGGATGCGGACGACTACGTCACCTACTGCGGTCGCGGCGACGAGTTGCTCAAGATCTCGGGCAAGTGGCTCGCCCCCGCCGAGGTGGAAGGCTGCCTGCTCCAGCATGAGGCCGTCTCCGAAGTGGCGGTGGTGGGGCGCGAGGACGAGAACGGCCTCATGAAGCCGATCGCGTTCGTCGTCGCACGCGAGCAGCGCGCGGACCTCGCGGCGGAATTGCAAGATTTCGCCCGCACTCGGCTCGAGCCCTACAAGGCGCCGCGCGAGCTGATCTTCGTGGACTCGCTGCCGCGCACGCACCTGGGCAAGGTGGACCGCGCCCGGCTCCGGCGCGAGGCGTGAGCACGCCCGCACACATCGGAAGTGCCTGGATCGTCGCCGCGGTCCGCACGCCGTTCACGCGAGCCACCAAGGGCGCGCTCGCGAATGCGCGCTCCGACGAACTGCTCGCGGGACTGTTCCGCTCGATGCTCGCGGGGCTGCCCGCGGCGGCGGTCGAGTTACTCGACGACGTGATCGTGGGCTGCGCTTACCCCGAGTCCGAGCAGGGGCGGAACGTGGCGCGCGCCGTGGCGCTGGGCTCCGGACTGCCCGATCGCGTGCCGGCGATGACGCTCACGCGGTTGTGCGCGAGCAGCCTCGAGGCCACCGCGGTCGCCTGCGACCGCGTTCGACTGGGCGATGCCGGGCTGGTGCTGGTGGGCGGCATGGAGAGCATGTCCCGCATCCCCCTGGGTGGCGGCAACCCCTCCCCGCACCCGGCGTGGCTCGCCGCGCGGCCCGATATCTACATCAGCATGGGCCAGACCGCGGAGCGCGTCGCGCGGCGTTTCGACATCTCGCGCAGCGCGCAGGACGAGTGGGCCGTGCGCAGCCACTCGCGCGCGGCCGCGGCTCGTGCGCGCGGCGTGTTCGCCGAGGAGATCGTGCCGATCTCGCTCCCGGACTCATCGCCGGCGGTGGAGGCACGCGATGACGACAGCATCCGGCCCGATTCGACGCTCGAGAAGCTCGCCGCGCTCAAGCCCGCATTCGCCGCCGATGGCACGGTGACGGCGGGCAACTCCTGCCCGACCAGCGACGGCGCCTCGGCGCTGCTCGTGGCCTCGAGCGACGTGGTGCGCTCCCTGGGGCTGACCCCGATGGGGCGCGTCGTCTCCTACGCGGTCGCCGGTGTGGACCCCGCACTCATGGGCATCGGCCCGGTCGCCGCCGTCCCGCCCGCACTGGAGCGAGCGGGCCTCTCGCTCGCGGACATGAGTTGCATCGAGTTGAACGAGGCCTTCGCCTCGCAGGTCGTGGCCGTGATCCGCGAACTGGGCCTGCCCGAGGAACGCGTCAATTCCAACGGCGGCGCGCTCGCGCTCGGCCATCCGCTGGGAGCCAGCGGTGCGCGGCTCGTGGGCACCTTGCTGCGCGAACTCGCGCGCTCGAAGAGCCGCTACGGGCTCGCGACGCTGTGCGTGGGGGGCGGGATGGGAGCGGCGATGGTGCTGGAGCGCTCCCCCGGCGGGGGCCACTGAGTAGCCCCTGCGTCGGGAGGACTCGGCCGGCCGGGAGCGCCTGGTCCCGGTAGTTCGGGTCTCACCGGAGCGATCCCGACGGGTATTCTGGTCACACGGGTCCGGGCCCTTCGTTCTCGCCACGGACGCCAGCGTGTCGCTCGTGTCGGGACCGACACGGATCGCACGATCGGCGCAGGACGTTTGCGGACGCGCATGGAGACGGAGGGGATATGGCCGACCAACAGTACGACGCGATCGTGGTGGGTGCTCGTTGTGCCGGTTCTCCGACGGCGATGCTGTTGGCGCGCCAGGGTCACAGGGTGCTGGTCGTGGACCGGGCGACGTTCCCGAGCGACACGGTCTCGACGCACATGATCCACCCGCCGGGTGTGTCCGCACTCGTTCGCTGGCGGCTGCTCGATCGGTTGGTGGCGACCGGTTGCCCGCCCGTGCACGAATACGCGTTCGACGTGGGTCCGTTCGTGATCGCGGGCTCGCCGGGGAAGCCGGAGTCGCCGGTGTCGTACGCGCCCCGGCGCACCGTGCTCGACAAGATGCTGGTGGAGGCCGCGTCCGAGGCGGGCGCGGAGATCCGCGAAGCGTTCGTCGTCGAAGAGCTGCTGTTCGAGGATGGCCGCGTGACCGGGATCCGCGGTCACGGTAAGGGCGGGCAGTCCGTCACCGAGCGCGCGCGTGTCGTCATCGGCGCGGACGGCGTGCACTCCATGGTCTCGCGGGCCGTCTCGGCCGAGCACTACAACGAGCTGCCGCAGCTGCAGGCGGGCTACTACACCTACTGGAGCGGCCTGCCCATGCGCGGCCGCTTCGAGGCCTATGACCGGAGCGGCCGGGGCTGGGCCGCGTGGCCCACGCACGACGACCTGACGCTCGTCGTCGTGAGCTGGCCCTACGCCGAGTTCGAGACCAACAAGCACGACATCGAGAAGCACTACCTCGAGTCCCTCGACCGAGCACCCGCATTCGCCGAGCGCGTCCGCTCGGCGAAGCGGGAAGAGCGCTATGTCGGCACCGCCGTGCCCAACTTCTTCCGCAAGCCGTATGGACCGGGATGGGCGCTGGTCGGCGACGCCGGCTACACGCGCGACTTCATCACCGCCCAGGGGATCTCGGATGCGTTCCAGGACGCGGAAGGCTGCGCGAACGCCTTGCACGAATCGTTCGCGGGCGGTCGTCCGCTCGAGCAGACCCTGTCGGCGTACCAGTCCGCGCGCGACGCACGCGTGCTGCCGATCTACGAGTTCACCTGCAAGTTCGCCAGGCTCGAGCCGCCGTCGGCACAGATGCAGGAACTCTTCGGCGCCATGCACGGCAATCCGGCGGCGATGGACGGGTTCGTCCAGGTGATCTCGGGCGTGACGTCTCCCGCGGAATTCTTCTCACCCGAGAACATCGGGCGCATCTTCGCGACCAGGTAGCGGGCGGCGGGCACGGTGCGCGAGGATCAGCCCGGGCTGGCGCTGTCGTCCTGCCCGGGCTCTCGCAGGTGGCCGAACTTCGAACCTTCGCCGAGGATCTGTTCGTCCAGCCAGCGGTCCAGGATGCTCTTCCGGAACCGCCACTCCTTCCCGAGCTTCACCGCCGGGATGCGCTGTTCCTGGGCCCACTTGTAGATGGTCTGGGGCTTGAGGCGCAGGTAGTGCGCCACTTCCTCGAGCGTGAGGATCTCGTGATCCGGACTGTCCGGAGTGCTCATGGTCACGGATGCTGGGCGCTGTCGGGGAACGCCGGCTGTTGCGGACGCGGAAACGGCAGCTCTTCGATCTCCTGGCGAAGGGCCGGCTCGGGGGCGACGCCGGCTGCCGACCGGTCCGCGAGCCTCTGCAACGAGTAGACGATGGCCGTGTAGAAGTTGCCCTCGTTGTGGCGGAACAGCTGGAACGGCGCGCCGCGATCGCCGACGAACGGCTGCAGGTTCCACGCCATCTGGATGCCGACGAACGCGAACAACACCGCCCACACCTTCATGATCGTCATCGCCTTCTTGGGATACACGCCGCGCTTCTCGCAGGCGAACGCCAGCCCCTCGTGCAGCACCACCATGCCCACGAGCCCGGCACCGAGCACGATCACGACATGCAGCAGCGTGAGGAAGTAGTAGTTGGCTCCCGTGAGCAGGAAGAACGCGGTGATGGGGACGACGGCGGCCAGCAGGATCGCACTCAGCGACAGCGCACCGAGCACGAGTGCGAGGACCTGCGGCAGCCGCAAGCTCGAGCCGACCAGCACCTGGATCACGAAGAAGCCCGGGAAGCAGATCGCCAGCGATCCCAGGAACAGCACGGGCAGCTTGATCGCGGCGGAGAGCGCCTGTGCGGGACCTGCGAATGCGCCGGCGGCCGCGCCGTAAAGTCCGCACAGCGCGACCAACGTCCAGAACGAGTGGCGGAGTTTGGCGCCGAGGCCGTCACCCTCGGCGACCTCGGTGAAGAACCGCTCACGGTCGCTCAGGATCAGCGTGACGAACTGCCCGAATCCCGGCGAGGCGGGGCGGACGGGGAG
>Ga0075419_10001494_pt1 | contig 15142 bp, 14 predicted proteins | sample SoiMetdeltSBSDD3_FD_76900 | JGI IMG/M metagenome (GOLD analysis project Ga0075419, IMG submission 76900) | Bulk soil microbial communities from a Populus tree surrounding site in Tennessee, USA - Soil MetaG P. deltoides SBSDD3 | ecosystem: Environmental > Terrestrial > Soil > Tree plantation... | reverse complement strand
TCCCGGATCTCGAACACCATCCGCACGGCCCGCTCACGCACTTCGTCCGGGTACTTCTTCGGTGCTGGCATGACTCCTACCTTCGCAAGGTTGAGAGTCTCCAACGAACCCGGGGCGGCTCAGGCCTTCGCGCGTCAACGTTGTCGGTGGCCGGTGTAGCGTGCCGCGGCATGGGCGACTTCGACTTCCTTGTTGGCACCTGGGACGTGGCCCACCGCCGCCTCGCCGAGCGACACGTTGGCAGCAACGAGTGGATCCCGTTTCCCGGCACGTGCGTGTCGCACACGTTCTTCGACGGCGCCGGCAGCTTCGACGAGTGGACGTTCCCCACGTTGGGCTTCTCCGGCGCCACGATCCGGACCTTCGACTCGACCACCGAGCAGTGGTCGATCTACTGGGCGGACAGCCGCCTCGGCCTCGTCATGCCACCGGTGCTCGGGCGTTTCCAGGCCGGCGTCGGCCGGTTCTACAGCGATGACGACGACCACGGGCGGCCGGTCCGCTGCCGGCTCACCTGGTGCGACATCACGCCCGCGTCGGCGCGGTGGGAGCAGGCGTTCTCCATCGACGGCGAGCGGACCTGGGAACCCAACTGGACCATGGAGCTGACCCGCCGCGCCGCCCCCCGTTGATCAGGGGTTTGCGAGCAGACTCGCCGGGGGAGTGTCTGCTGCTCACAAACTCATGATCAACAAGAGGCGACGTCCCGTCACACCACCTCAAGGACGCGTCGCACATGGATCTGCCCCGATAGGGCAAGGCGACGCGCTCGACAGTCGGCCGCCCAGGAACATAGACCCTCAGGGCTGGCGTGACAGCTTCAGCGAGTTCTACCACCGAGGACATCTGCTGCCCTGGGCGGTGGGCGGTGGGCGGTGGGCGGTGGGCGGTCACAACATAAGGGCGAACCTCGTCCCCATCCATAGGCGAGTGAACAACAGGATGAACTGGGATGTTGAGTATCCGATACGGCGGGCTCTGGACCACGGGGAGCACGTGTTCTTCGCGGCAACCCCCGCTGTACGGCGGAAATGACACGTACATCCCCCACACCATCCTGATTCGCGCCGTAAGCACCGGCGGAAGCGTCGACATCACCACTCGATGTCACAATCCAGAACTTGAGTCCCTACTACCGTAGCGTCAACCACACTCCCCGTCCCGGCCGGCGCATCGACAGAACCGATGCGCCGGCCGGCGCGTAACCCGTCAAGGATCGAACCGCATCTTCACGCGGCCGTTCCGGAACGGCACAATGGCCCGTGGTGCAGACGTCCACCGACGGCTCGGGGGCACGGGGGTGCAGTTCCGGTTGCTGGGCAGGCCCGGCCTGTGGGTCGACGGCATGGGCCGACGGTGCGGCAGTGCCGGTGGATGTCCTCATCGGCCGGCGACGAGGTAGAACGCCATGTTGCTACCTGGTTCTCGGGTCGGCGTCGCGCGAGCGGCTACCGGACTTGGCCAGCCCGCGGCTCACCAGGTAGCCGATCGTGAGCAGGGTGATGAACCACCAAGCCTTGTCGGCGGCGAAGATGTCCCCTCCGTCGTCGTTGCCGCCGTCGCCCACGGCCATCGAGGCGATCAGCACTCCGATCACTGCGCCGAGGTATACGAACAGTTCGGTGGTTTTCCAGGACGGCTTGGTTTCTTCACCGTGAGTACTACGAGCCCGCAAATCGCGGTCGGTGTCGTTGCCTCGGGCCCTTGCTGGGGACGGCCCGGTTGCAGGCGCGGTCATTATTTACTCCTCCGGTACGATAGGGCGAAATCGTCCACAATGGGAAGGTTCATCCCGCTTCACGTACTAGGTTCCCGCGCTTGCTTACCATCAAACTTTCAGGCAACGTGGATTTGGACTTGCATGTTCACCTAGCGCGTACCGCCGCGAAAGCCGTCGCGGTTGAGTACGCGTACCGGAAGTACAGCGAGGGCGCGCCGCGCACTGGCTGATCCTGCTGGCCGCCGACCGGGTGGACACGGGGGAGAGCATGCTGTGGTCGATCGTGACCGGCCGTCCCGACAACCCGATCACCGAAACCGGTGTGCTGAGCGAGTTCTCCCACCACGGGCTGGCCTCCCGAGTCGGCCGCAAACGGGCCGACCTCACCCACCAGCCACTCGACCCGATCATCGTCGCGGCGCCCCTGGTTTGCGCCGCAGGCATCGCATACGTGCTCCTCAAACGGGCACGGCGCCCCGGCGCTAGGCATCCAGAACACCCGACGGTCCGCCGACGTTGCCGTGCCCCACCAGCCGCGGCCAGCCGATACGGACCCGCACGCCCGGCGAGGCGTGCACCAGCGGGTCGCCGGCCGGTGCCGGCAGGCCCGCGGCAGCGAGCAGGTCGTGCCGCTGCTCCTCCAGCGTCGCCCGGTGCAGCGGCCACGGCCGGTGCTGTACGTAGACGGCCACGAGTCGTCCACCGATCTCGGTGTAGAGGCGGTAGCGGGCGGTCAGGAAGTGGTCGAGCGCCCCGACCTCGTCACCGCGCAGCCTGGCCTGGGGGCGTACCCGGATCTGGTAACCCGCGCCGCATGGTCCGGGCCAACGACGCCTCCCCCAGTAGGTCAGGCAGCGGCCATCGATCCGTACGTTCGCCGCCGACCAGCAGTACGGCAATCGCAGGCCGGCCCGGGCGGCCAGTACGGCGGCGAGCCGGCCGGCCTCCAGCGAGAAAAAGTAGATCCCCGCGCTGCCGTCCGGCCCGCGCACGTACGTGCGCAGGTTGGTCTCCGCAAACCGGGACAGCCACGGCAGCGCAGGTAGCCCCGGCGCGCGCACGCCGCGCATCTGAAACGGCGTCATGCCGACCCACGCCCGGCCGTCATGGGTGTCCACCCGCAGCCCGCGGGCCAGCAACGGCGCGACGACCTCGGCCGGATAGCTCCAGTGCAGGAACGACATCAGCCGCCACTGCTGGATCATGACGGCGGAAGCGATCCTCGGGCTTTCGGACGCAGGCATGGCCGGTCCGGTCCGTCAGCTCAGCGGCCTGCCGCCGGTCACGCCCAGCACCTCACCGCTGACATAGCTGGACTCCTGCGAGGCGAAGAACACATACGCCGGCGCCACCTCGGCCGGCTGGCCGGCACGCCCCAGCGGAGTGTCCGCGCCGAACGACTCGACCTTCTGCTCCGGCATCGTCGCCGGGATCAACGGCGTCCAGATCGGCCCGGGCGCCACCGCGTTGACCCGGATCCCCTTCTCGGCCAGGTCCTCCGCCAGCGCCTTGGTGAACGCCACGATGCCGGCCTTGGTGGTCGCGTAGTCCAGCAGCGGTGCCGACGGCTGGTACGCCTGGATGGACGCCGTGTTGATGATTACCGAGCCGGGTTGCAGGTGCGGCACGGCCGCCTTGCTCAGCCAGAACATCGCGTACAGGTTCGTTTTGAGCACTCGGTCGAACTGCTCGATGGTGATGTCCTCGATGCCGCCCGGCCGGGCCATCTGGTACGCGGCGTTGTTCACCAGGATTTCCAGCCCACCCAGCTCTTCGACCGCCCGGGCGATGATCCGCTCGCAGTGGGCCTCTTCGCGGATGTCGCCGGGCACCAACACCGCCCGCCGACCGGCGGCCTCGATCAGCTTGGCGGTCTCCTGCGCGTCGCCCTCCTCCTGCGCGAGGTACGAGATCAGCACGTCGGCACCCTCCCGCGCGAACGCGATCGCCACCGCCCGGCCGATCCCGGAGTCGCCGCCGGTGATCACGGCTCGCTTGCCGTCGAGCCGGCCGCTGCCGCGGTAGGACTCCTCCCCATGATCCGGGCGGTCATCCATCTCGTCGGTCCGGCCGGGATGTGGAACCTGTTCCGAGTCCTGCTCCTGCGGCGTGGCGTACTGCCGCCGCGGGTCTTCCTGGTGGTGTTGATCCGTACGCATGCCGGCTCCCTCGATCGCCCTTTGCCGTCACCTTCCCGACGCGGTCAGCGGGTAGCGCGCCCGGTCAGCTTGTCGCGCAGCCGGTCGACCATGCCCACCCCGGACCCACAAGCTTGTGGAACGCTCACTGTTGGGGAACTGCTCGGCCTCCTCACGCCACGAGCGTTTCCAGGCGGCGTAGCGCGTCCTCGAATTCCGGGCTGGAACGACGGCGCGGAGTTTACTAACAAAGGGCGGCCCCATACCCCCGGTCGCCCGACCAACTAGTGCGTCACCGCAGCGATGGCGAACTTTCCTGCTCCTACCGCCGCCGTCCCTGCTCTTGAGCTTGACGAATCGCCATTCCGAGGAAGATGCCCACTATCAAGGCGACGCTCCCCGTAGCGACGGACGCGGCAAGACCCGCGATCGATGCGCCCGCCGTCGCAGCCTGACCAGCCATCGTCGCTGTGGTCGCCGCGGCCTGACCACCCATCGCGGCGCTCTGCGTGGCTTCCATGCCAGCCGTCCTCGTCGCGACGACGGCCAACTCCTTCTCCAGCTCCAGCACCTTCTCCTGTACCTCCAGGTCTGGCATCTCCGCTTCCCCCCGTTCAGTCTTGCTTACCGTCATCTGCGTAGGGTTCATCCTCACCCTCACCTCCGTTATCCATGGAGCCCCGCTCGCCAAGCCCGGCTAGAAGATCGTTCAAACCAAGCGCGGCGCCGCGGCTCCCAAATGAACGTAAACCCGCAGCTACCTCGCTGTCACCCAAAGCGACACACATCGACAAGGCCAGCGACCCAGCTCGCCGGGCCGCTCAGCCAATTCGCCGGCCCGGAATGAGGCCGGCGCCCACCAGCGGCCCCTGCTCATGCTCCGAGACCTGACGGCGCGGAACGAGTCGGCGCCAGCTACCGCAACAACCACGCCCGCCTCGCCTTGCACCAAAGCGACGGACGACCCAGACAACTTTCTTGCACGTCACCACGAACATCCCGCCCGAGGTGGAGAACCTGGGGCGCTGGCTGGGCAACGCGTGAAGGGTCAAAAAGGTCGGGTGGCTACGCCCTGGGCGGGCCTGAGGTGGGCCGAACCTGAGCAGGGTGCCGATCTCACGGATGTCTGACGGTGAGCCGACTACGGCACGTTACGGCTTCGACCATACAAGCCTTTGATCGACTCACTCATCTGGCTCCCCTCTTTGTCAACGCTTGGGCGAAGATCTCTTCTTCGGCTTCGCTGGCGCTGCGGCTGAAGCGCTGGTCGACGTGGTGGTACGGCGCCTCGATTTGGCTGTCCTGGTCCGCGGCTGTGAGCTCGCCGATGTGGGGGCCGTCGGTTCGGGTTCGGCATCGACCTGGGCGGCTGGTGGCGTAGGCTCGCGGGTGAGTCCGGGAAGTGGCTTATCCGAAGTGTCGACCGTCGGGGTTTGGTCGGCCGCGCTGGATGTCAGAGTCGCCCCCGATTGCCCTGCCGGGCTCGCCTTCGTGTCGGCGAGCATCTGTCGGTAGACCACATCGGAGAGTCGTCGTTTGAGGCAGCGCATGGCTTCCATTGGGGTCTTGCCCGCGGCGAGCTTACGCCGGAAGTATGCACGGCCCTCGGTGTCGTGACGCAGCTGCACGACGGCCATGATGTGCAACGCCCGGTTGGTGCGCCGGTTCCCAGCCCGGGACAGGCGATGGCGTTGCTGCTCACCCGAGGAGGCGTCCAGCGGCGCGGTGCCGTTCCACGACGCGAAATGGTTGCGGCTGGCGAGCCGGGTGATATCACCGATGTCGCCGATCAGCCGGGCCGCATTCGATGGGCCAATGCCGTTGAGTTGTTGCAGCTTGCTGCCGGTCGCCGCGATGAGTTCGGTCAGGACCGCGTTCGCCAGTTTGATCTTCTTGTCGATCACTGCGAGTTCAGTGATCAGCTCCGCGGCCAGCTGCCGTCGGGTCCGCCCGACCACATCACGCGGGCGCACCGTGGCCAGGATCGCGCGGGCCTGCGGTGCGGACAGGTGCTTCTTCGCCCCGCCCGGCACCAGATCGAGCAGCAGTGCGTGCAGCCGGTTGACGGTGTCGGTGCGGACTCGGCCCAGCCCGTCGCGCCGGTCGACCTGCAGCCGCAACGCTACCGTGGCATCGTCCACAGTGACCTGACGCAAACCGTTGGTGCGTAACGCCACTACCGCCACGCTGTGCGCGTCGACCGGGTCGGTCTTGCGGCCCTGCCCGGTGGCGAACACCCGCGCCCGCGCCGAGAGTTTCGCCGGCACATCGACGACAGTCTCACCGTCCGCGACCAGCCGCTGGGCGATGTGCCTACCGATCCCGTTGCAGCCCTCCACCGCCCACACCCGCTGCGGATACCGACGCCCGGCGCCGAGCATGACCCGGTAGCCGTCGCTGTCGGTACCGAACCGGCCCCGGGCCAGGACCTTCTCCCGCCCGTCGATGATCTCAATCGTCGCCGACCGTTTATGCGGATCCATCCCGATGATCACCCGTGCCACGGTTCCTCCTCGATCAGACCTCAGCTGATGTCGGCGAGGAGGGCAGCGCTACTTCGAGCTGAGCAGACCCCTCTGGAGCCACAGCCTCGCCACGGTGACCGGCAGGCCGCACGCCAGATCAGAGCCACACCCCAAGACTGCAGGTGGGCAGCCGCAAAGGCGTCCAGTGCGTTTTCCCCGCAGCGACGCGGACAGCGGTTCAACGACATCGTTGCCGAGGTTCTGCGCTGTTGGGGTGTCGCTGCCGAGACATCGGTGCGCACGACCGGTGAGGTAGACGTCGCGTTCGCTGTCGACGGTGTTCGGTACGTGATGGAGGTCAAGTGGACCTTGGCGCCGGCCGATACCGGGCAGATAGCCAAGCTGCAGAAGCGGGTTCGCCAGCGGTTGCTGGGCACCTACGGAGTCTTTCTGTCGATGTCCGGCTACAGCGCGCCTGCCCTGGCCGATATCGCAGACGGCGAGCGGCTTGAGGTCTTGCTGCTGGACGGCGACCACTTCGCTGCCATGATCAGTGGCGAGGTGTCGCCGGGCCGTCTTCTGTCACTTATCCGCGACCGGGCCGCGTTCTATGGCCGGGCCTATACGCCAATGGCCGAGCTCCGCTACCTGCTGGCGTCAACATCGCCGGTGGCCCCTGCCAGATCGCCGCTTCCCAGCCCACCACTCGGCATGCCGGTGAGCGGCGGTGGTGGGTTGCCCCCGACGAGCGATGGCCGCGGCGCGGATATGTTTGTCTTCACCGGACGTCGAGCCGTTTATTGGGTGATCACGGCGTTGTTTGCCCTGTTCTCGGTGTTGGCCGCCCTGCTCGTCTTCATCCCGCCCGAGTTAACGGCTGGCAGGCTGGCCGGTGCGGTGGTGGTGGTTGTCACGGTCGTGCTGACGATCGGGTTTTTGCAGATGGCCCGGCACCCCGTCCGGCTGATCATCGGTCCACGCGGTATCCAACTCAGTACGTGGCGGTACGGCACTACGTGGTTGCCTTGGGACAAGATCCAATCCATCCAGGTCGTCAACGTCTACGGCGGGCCCCACGTCGTGGTGAAGACTTCGGATGCTGCTCAATACCCCACCCTCTCCGACGGATCAGGGATCCGCCCGCGCTACCTGCCAAACCTCAACGCCATCAGTCTCTGCCCGATCAACGTCCTCAGGGCCACGCCATGGCAGATCAGCCACGCCCTATATTCTTACGCCGGACAACGCATTAAGTCCGCAGCACCAGAGCCCCTCGCAAACGACGAATAGCAGTGCAAGCGGAGTGGTGCAGCGAACGAACTCACGCTTTCTACGCCGCCGTCCGCTCGTCTCGACAGCCCGCGCTCGCTTCGGTCGCGCCGATATTCTCTGGTGCGGTGTTGACCTTCACTCATCTGCCGCACCCCGCGCGGCCGTGCGGATCCGCCGCGGCCACGCGTTAGCACCGCCCGCTCCAAGATCTAGGCACGGTGGAAGGCCGCTGCCGCCGCCGGCGTCTGCTGATCAAACCGATCTCCTCGGAGCGCACGGACTCGCACCCACGCCAGGCCAGTGTCTCGTACCGTCGAGATCATGACCGAGGTCTACCGTCTCCGAACCAACGGCCGGCTCGGTTCCCTGGCGGACCCGGTTTTCTGGCCGGCCCCGGGTCGTCAAGCCGAGGAAACGGTAAGGCGCCCTCGCAGACCTTGATGGCCGAGGGCGTCGCTCGCAGGTGATGCGGGGCAGGGTGTTGGGCCGGAGTCCGGGTGGCCGCGATGGGCATGTTTGTCCATGATGGATGGACGGTCGGGCGTGGGCCGCTGGTGGGGCTACTTCCGCCGGCCCGTCGCTGCCGAGGTGGCAGCACCGGACACCGAACAGTGCCAGGCGGGGTTCCGACCCGAACGGCGACGACCTGTGGTGGCCTGACGCGCAGTGCGGGAAGGATGCTCATCTGGCAACGGTCGTTGCGGTGTGTCGTAGCAGGAACGCGTACTCGTCGGCCAGGGCGGCCTCGCGCTGGTCGGTGGTCAACCCGAGTCCGTGCCCGCCGTGCTCCTCCACTCGCAGGATGACGGGCCGGCCGGAGGTGGTGGCGGCCTGCAGCCGTGCGGTCAGCTTCCCCGGCTGCCATAGCGCGACCCGGGAGTCGTTGCGTCCGGCGGTCATGAACACTGCCGGGTACGGAGTGCCATCGACGACCCGGTGCAGGGTGTCGGTGATCAGCAGGCCGTGCAGCCCGTCCTCGGTCGACGCGCTGCCCTGCTCGGGTACGTTGATCGGCCCGTTCTCGCTGAACTCGACCCGCAGGGTGTTCGTGACCGGTACCAGCATCACCATCACCGCCCACAGGTCGGGTCGGCGCACCAGCGCGCCGCCGGTGGGGATGCCGCCGGCGGGCCGACGTGCTCGCGGCGTTCGACTGCCTGGCCCACGGCGGGGCCTTCGCGGCCATCGGGGCCGGCGGGTCGTTGCGGCACCTGGTCCCGGCCGACGAGACCGCCCGCTCGGAGAACCCGGCGGTGCACACCCCGTCGGTGCTGCTCCCGACGATGCTGAGGTACAGCACCGGCAAGTCCATCGCCGACAGGTACGCGAACCTGCCGGCGCCGAGCTGCGGGTGCCAGGTCTGCGGCGGTGCCTCGCTGGACCGCTTCAACAGCCTCCTCGGCGAGGTGCGGGTCGTGGCTCACGCCCATAACGCCGCGGTATGGACAGGCTGGCTGTCCAGCCTGTTCAATCACGCGACCGTCACCGGGCGCCAGCAGTGGTGGCGGGATTTCTGCCAGGCGGCCGTCGATGCTCAGGACCAGGAAAGCACTCGCCTGCGCCAAAAGGGAGCGTTCAAGCCGTCGCTGCACCTGAAGAAGCTGGCCGAGCTACCCTGACCCGCGCCAGCCATCCGCCTATCGGCCATGCCGGTACACGTGTTCCAGGAACCACCAGCTTGCCGCGGTGAACCGAACCCGTTGAAATGGCGTCGGCTCGACCAGCACCTCGGTCACCATGTCATCGACCACGATAACGCCAACACCGTAGAAGTCCGCCTGTAGCCGCACCTCGTTCACATCGCCCGGAGGCCTGCGCAGCACCATCGCTCGCGCGCAGAACGGTGCGAACCGTCCCGCCACCTCCAGCCCGTGTCGCCATGACGGCGCCACGATCAGCGCAAGCCGCACCGTCACCGGCGCGACGGCGTGACGAGTCGCGTTCCCATCCTCAACGGAGACCGCTCCCGCCGGGGCCGATCGCAGCACCTCACGCTCATGTCTGGTCAGCGACGAGACCCGTACCGGCATCGCGACCGGCAAGCCCAGGAGCAACTCCAGAACGTCTGGCGACAAGATCGCTCCGGCACCCGCGCGCAGCCGGCGCGTGTGCTCACCTTCGTGGACCTGGTAGCAGACCAATGCCTCGGTGCCCAGGACCGGTATCACGGTTCGCCGAATATCGTCATCAAAGGCGCTCGGTGACGCCACGCGCGCTGCGGCTGCGAAGGTCTCTGTCGCCCCACTCATAACCTGCTCCCCGCATCGTGCCGCCGACCTGTAATTGCCCACCGGGCGGGCGATGAACCGTGTGGTGAGTGCCCCCTCGATCTGACGGTGAACGAGCCGATCGCAACATGTTCCTGCTCCCGATCACCGCCGTGTTCGTACCACTCGGCAGGGTCGGAGGGAATCCGTGCGGCCGGAGGAAACCAGACGCGGTAGGCATGGCGGCTGGTCCGCAAGTGACTGCGAGCGCGGACGGGCCGCAAACGACATGCGTCTCGTGATCCAAGGCTCACCCAAGAGCCCGGGCGCCCAGACTCCTGGCAAGGCCCAGCAACAGCCATGAAAATCCACGATCTCGGCGCCGTGCTCGGCCGCAGCGGGTGGCGTCCCGCCGAAGCGCGTCGAGCTGCATGCCGCGCAGGTGCAGCAGGCCGCGTTCTCGCACGATACGGGAGTCTCAGTCCTGGTCCCGGTTGCTCGGCGGGAGGCTGGCGGCGAGCTGCTCGATGCTGGCCAGGACGGCGTCGTGCCCGTTCGTGTCGATCTTGGTGTCCTTCCTGAGCTCGGCGAGCTTGCTGGTCAGGTCGGCGACCTTGTCGGCGGCGTTGTCGGTCTCGCCCTTGGCCAGGTGGCGGGCGATCTCGTCGAGCTTGTTGGTCAGGTCGTTGGCTTGGTTGGCGTCGAGCTGGCCGGCACTCACCTGTGCCTGGATGATGTTCTGGACCACGGCGACCAGCGTCGCCGGGTCGCCGGTGACGCCGGCGGTGGTGGCCGTGCTGGAGGGCACGGTGGTCGTGGGTGGGCCGGCGGTCTGCGTGGGCTGGCCCCCGGTGAGCAGCAGCGCGGCGACGGCGAGCGCGGCCAGCACCGCGGCGCCGAGGGCGACCACGGCGATCCCGGCCGGGCCGAGCCGAAGGCCGGGCCGCGGCGCCGGCCCTGGGTATTCGTGGCCTGGGTCGAGGGCGGGCATGGTGCGGGTGGGGGAGACGACGGCGGCACTGCCGCGCACGGGCCGGGACGCCGCTGCCGCTGGTACCGCTGGGGTGGCGGGCGGCGCGACCGGTTGGCCGACGATGCGGGCCAGCCGGGCGCGAACCTGGTCGGCATCTGCCGGCCGGTCGGCCGGGTTCTTGGCCAGCAGGTTGCTGATGAGGGCGTCCAGGCCGGGCGGGACCTCGGGACGCAGCGACGCCACCGGTGCCGGGTCGCGGTGCAGGTGCTGCGACGCGACGCTGACTGGACTGTCTCCAGAAAAAGGTGCGGCGCCGGTGAGCATCGCGTACAGCACGCAGCCCAGCGCGTACAGGTCGGCGCGGCCGTCGACCGGGTCTCCGGCGGCCTGCTCGGGGGCCATGTAGTCGGCGGTGCCCACCACGGCGGCGGGTCCAGTGAGGCTGGCCTGGATGGCGGCGGTGTGCTGCAGGCGGGCGATGCCGAAGTCGCACACCTTCACTGTCCCGGTCGAGGTGATCAGGATGTTGGCCGGCTTGACGTCCCGGTGAACGACGGCGGCGGCGTGGGCGGCGGCCAGCGCGGCGCAGACCTGACCGGCGATGCCCACGGCTTGTCCGATGTCGAGCGGGCCGTCGGCCAGCCGGTCGGCCACGCTGTCGCCGTCGACCAGCTCCATCACCAGGTACGGCACGCCGGCGTCGTCGATGTCGAAGTCGTGCACTGCCACGATGGTCGGATGCGCAAGCCCGGCCACGGTGCGTGCCTCCCGCTGGAACCGCTGCCGCGCCGCCGGGTCGGCCATCCCGGCGCGGTCGAGCATCTTGACCGCCACCGGCCGGCCCAACCGCACGTCCGTGCCCCGCCACACCGTGGCCGTGCCACCCCGGCCCAGCGGCGTCTCCAGCCGGTACCGGCCACCCAACACCCCGGTCACCGCCTCACCCTGGCACACCGGCCGGCACACCGCCGGCCGGGGGCCTGCTGGTGGGACGGGGGTATGCCGACTGCTGCAGGCAGGGGGGTGTACTCCCGCCCGGCGATGGCCGGGAACGGAGCCGCCCCCCGAGATCGGTACCTTCGTCACGTCCGGAAACGCCGGGTCTGGCCGAGCCGCAGCGGCGGCGAACGGTGTTGGCTCATCGCATGTCCGTACAGGCTCTCGCGGTACGAGAGGGCGGCTGCGGTGGCCGTCGACCACGCTGGGTGGATCACGAGGCTGTGCGGGTGTAGCGTGCCTTCCTTGTGGGCGGTCCGGGGCCGATCCCTGTCGCACGACGGCCAGCCGGTGTGGCGGGTGAGGCCGACCTGTCGGCGGCGCTGGTAGCGGCGCAGGGCGGCGACGCGCAGGGCTTCGAGGTGCTGTGGCAGGCGCTGCAGCCGGCGCTGCTGCGCTATCTGCGGGTGGTGGCCGGCGACGCGGCCGAGGACGTGGCGTCGGAGACCTGGCTGCAGGTGGTCCGCGACCTGGGCGGGTTCCGGGGTGACGCGGCGGCGTTTCGGGTGTGGCTGTTTCGGATCGCCCGCAACCGTGGGCTGGACCATCATCGCCGGGCCGGCCGGCGGCGTGAAGACCCGGATGACGGTGTGCTGCGGGAGCGGGTCGGCGGCGGTGCGGCGGTCGAGGACGAGGCGCTCGATGGGTTGGCTACAGAGTGGGCGTTGCGGCTGGTCGCGTCGCTGCCCCGGCAGCAGGCCGAGGCGGTGATGCTGCGGGTGGTCGCTGGCCTGGATGTCGCCCAGTCGGCACGGGTGCTGGGCCGGCGTCCGGGCGCGGTGCGGGTGGCGACGATGCGCGGGCTGCGCCGGCTGGCCCAGAATGCCGAAGTGCTGGCCCGCCAGGGGGCCCGCGGCGCCGCCACCCAACCCGGGGGGCGGAGGTGGAGCGTGCAGCCGACCGGCAGCGCCGGGGTGGTAACGCGGTGAGCGGCTGGGGCGCCCTTCTGGATGCTATGCGCAGGACCTGGGTACCGCGGGTGCGCTGGATCGGCCGCCGGGAGGCAGACCGGCTGCTGGCCGGCGGCTCCGTGCATGCGGACCGGCGCGGGCTGGCCGACCTGCTGGCCGCGCTCGCGGCGCCGGCCAGCCCGGGCGAGCTGCGCGGCAAGGACGCCGCGGTGGCGGCGTTCGTCCAGGCCGGGGGACGCCGGACCGCCGGCGGTGCTGTGGCGTCGACGCTGCGGCGAGCCCTGGCCGCCGTGGCGGTGTCGGCGGCCGCGGTGCTGCTGGGTGCCGGGGCGTGGGCGGCCGAGATCGGCGCGCTGCCCCGGCCGGTGCAACAGGTCGCTCACGACCTGTTCTCCGGCGCCGGCGTCCCGCCACCGCGGCCGCCGCAGTCCGACCCGACCAGCGGCCGGGGCGAGCCTGCGGAGTCCGGCGCGGCGCGGACCGGCGACGGGCCGGCCGGCACCTCGCCACCAGGGGGCCCCAGCGGCCCCAGCGCCACGCCGGGACGTGGCGAGGCGGACCGGGACGAGCCGCCGCTGGTGCAGCTGTGCCGGATCTACCAGGCGCACCAGTTGCATCCCGACGACGTACCGATGGGCCCGCAGTCGCTGCGCCGCCTGGCCGCGGCCGCCGACGGCGCGGCGAACATCGACCGGTTCTGCGTCGCCCTGCTCGCCGAGGCCGAACGGGACCGGGACACGCCCGGGCCGACCGGTACCGACAGCGAACCCAGCCCTTCCGCAGCCGGCTACGCATCCGATCGCGATGACGGCCCGCGCGATCAGTCCGGCGCCGAGACACACCCCGAGCGGTAGCAACAGCGTCCGGTCGGACTTAGCCGGGCGCCCGACTCGTCGGGGGTGGTGGCGTACCCCGGCTACCAGCGGCCGAGCCACGCCCACCGGTCGACCAGCCAGTCGTGTAGGCGGCTCACCTCGTCGGTCTGGCTGTTGGGCCAGGAATAGTCGTGGGTCATCGCCAACCCGCCGAGCACCACGGCGGCCAGGCCGAGCAGCACGCCGAGCACGGCCAGCCCTCGCCCAGCCACCCCCGGCCGGCCCGCGATGAACAGCCCGACCACGCTGGTCAGCAGGCCCAGCCCGCCGACGGCCGCGCCAGGCGGGGCGAGCAGCCCGGTCAGCGTCAGGCCAATCCCGAGTAATCCGATCATCAACCCGAACGTGGCCCACACACTGACCCGCGAGCGTTCGGCCTCGACGATCTCCGGCCCCTGCGGCCAGTCTCGGTCGGTGGCGTCGCCGGCCGAAGCTTCCGTCGGCGCGACAATGTCGGTGTGGGTCTGCGAGAAATGTGCCATCAGTTACCTCCTGGGCCGATCGATGTACACATCGATGTCCCCCGGCTGCTCCGCCCGCCTCATCTGGCCCCTGTACCGACGTGGTCCGGATCCGCACCTCGACGGCTGGGCCCTGGGCGGTCCGCACCCAAGTGGACTGGCACCCGAGGCCGCCCGGCCAGTCACACGTCAGCGGGGGTCGGCGACCGGCGGGTCGGGCGGCTCGGGTTGCCTGTGGCCGGGCGGCGGAAAAGCGAAAGGCGAGGGCCGGGGCGGCGGGGGGTGCGCCCCGGGCCCGCCAGAGGAGTGGGGGTCGGCTCCTCTCACCTGTCCAAGCGTTGCCGACCACGCCCGCGTTACACCACGCGCGCGGGCTGGCCGGTCCGGTTCTTGGCAGCCCGCCCCGGCGGCCGACCCCGCGGGCGCAGGACGCCGGCCGGTCGTCCCGACCTCAGCGCGTGCCCGCCGATGACGGTAACGCGGTGAACGCGGCCACCGCCCCTTCCGATGGGATGGATTCGACGGAGGCCGTCGCGACCTCCCGGCCGGCTCTCGGCGGCTGGTGGTCGGCCTCCCTGCCGTGGGCCCGTGGGCGGAAGAGGTGAGTGGTGCAGGTAGGCGACTGGGTACCGGCCGGCGTCGACATTAACGCGCCGAACCTGGCGCGGGCGTACGACTACCTCCTCGGCGGCGGCTACAACTTTCCGGCCGACCGGTGGATGGCCGAACGCGCCGCCCAGCAGCGACCGAACCTGCCGGCCACGGTCCGGGCCAACCGGCTGTTCCTGCAACGCGCTGTGCGCCACGCGGCCAGCGCGGGGGTTCGCCAGTTCCTGGACCTGGGCTCCGGGATGCCCACCGCCGGTCACGTGCATCATGTTGCGCACGAGGTCGAGCCGGCTGCCCGGGTCGTCTACGTCGACGTCGACCCGGTAGCGGTGGCCCACGGCACCGCGATGCTCGCCAGCGTGTACGCCGCGGCCATGGTGCTCGCGGACCTACGCGACCCGCCGGCGGTGTTCGCCGCCGTACCGGTTCGCGACCTGATCGACCCGGCCGAACCGGTCGCCGTGCTGATGGTCGCCGTCCTGCACCTGCTGGGCGGCGATGACCCGGCGGCGGTC
>Ga0075419_10001493_pt1 | contig 15150 bp, 14 predicted proteins | sample SoiMetdeltSBSDD3_FD_76900 | JGI IMG/M metagenome (GOLD analysis project Ga0075419, IMG submission 76900) | Bulk soil microbial communities from a Populus tree surrounding site in Tennessee, USA - Soil MetaG P. deltoides SBSDD3 | ecosystem: Environmental > Terrestrial > Soil > Tree plantation... | reverse complement strand
GTCGTGTGCGAGGTACAGCTCCGGCAGCGAGTCGCCATCGAGGTCGTTGGCCCCGGAGGCCAGGGTCCAACCCTTGGACACCTCGGGCGGGAGCACGCCGTCGAGCAGTTCGTAGCTGACCGAGGGCTCAGCGCCGCCGGAACCGCCGGTCCAGCGCAGGAAGTAGTCCGGCCCGCCGTTGAGGCCGCGGGACATCGAGTCGTTCATCGCCACGCCGCCGCTGACGTTCGGGTCGAGTACCGGCCCGTGCGGGAAGTAGTTACCGACGTAGACATCAACGTGGCCGTCACCGTCGAAGTCGTCGACCGTCAACGCGTTGGTGTTCCACAGTGGACCGGTGTACCGCCCGCCGCTGGCTCCCGGTACCAGCTCGGTGGGCCGGTAGGCGTCATTGGTCAGAGTGGTGGCCCCGGCCCGGGCCAGGTAGACGATCGGCGTGCGACCCCACAGGTACACGACCAGGTCCATCCGGCCGTCCTCGTTGAGGTCCGCCGGTACGCAGCCCATCGGCGCCATGATGTCGCTCGTCGGCAACGAACCGGGCGAGAGTGCGAACGGCTTGTACCGGTCGGAGCGTGTGCCCGGTGCCGGCGTGACCACTACCTGGTCGATACGTGGATCCGTGATGCACAGGTCGTTGGACAGCCCGTCGCCGTCCAGATCGTTCATCGCGACCCCGGCGCCGACCGAGGAGATCCACGCGTCGATGTGCTTGTAGTCCTGGTTGACCTGACGGATCGACTGCTGCGCGAAGCCACCTGGCATCGCGATCGCCATCGGCGTGAACGAGTAACGGCTCGCCATCGTGTTGATTTCCCCGGCGGTCGCGGTGGGCAGGCGCACCACCAAGAACAGGCCCACGACCAGAGCCAGAGCTACGATGCCGGGTAGATTCCTACGCCACCAGGGCGGTGCCGTCGCCATGAAAAATCACCTCTCGAGGGACACGAACTGGTTGGCGATCCGCTGCCGCCATACTTCGTAGCTGGGTTGCTGGTCGGACCCGGTCAAGTCCACCCGCGCCTGGTCGGCGATCGCCGAGGCGTCGGCGGCCGTCAGGCCACAGAACGTCCGCGCGGCCAGCTCGGTGTGGGGAGTCACGAGGCCGGCCCGCACCCGGGCCGAGGCACCGAACACGCACCCCTGCGCCACGCTCGCCCGGTACTCGCCGGCCCGCTGCCACAGGTGTCGCAGCTCCCACTCGTCGGCGCCGCCCGCGTATGTCGCCGCGAGCCCCGCACCGCTGTACATGTCGGCTCGCCGCTGCTCGGGAAACTTGTCGATCATCGTGGCGACCAGGTCGGGGTCGGTACCCCCGACGAACCACATGGCCCGCCCGATGCCCTGGTCGATGACGCGCTTGGCGTACCCCGCCTGCCGCGCCTCGTCGAACTGTCCGTGCACGTACCGGTCGGTGTGGAAGTACGCCTGGTGGAACCCGTACCCGTCCAGGATCAGCCAGCGCAGCAACGGATCCCGCGCGTACAGCGTGTGCCACCGGAACCGCGGCAGCCGCGCCATCGCCCAGCCGACGCCGACATAGCCCATGTAGATGTGCGGGTCAGCCGGGCCGGCGAGGAACGTCTCCGCCCGCCGCGGCGCGCCGAACGGCAGGCCGTCGAGCACCGCGAAGGCCATTGTGGCGCCCTCGTACGCGAAGCCTCGGAACTGGCGGGGCACGCCCTCCAGCGGCGTCGCCGCGTCGAGGGGAGTGCGCGCCTCGGCCGCGATCGCGTAGCCGGTGAGGAACGAACGTCCGACCGTCTCGAGCAGTTCCTTGGCGGCGTCGTTCTTCACGTAGAAGCCGCGTACCTCCAGCGAGGTTTCCGATACGTCGGGGGTGATGATTCTGCGCCGCAGCGCACGCCAGCCACTGGCCACCTGATGCCCTCCCTGCCCGATCTGCTACACCAACGAGTGCGACGCCAGGTACTCGCGCACGCGATGGCGCCATTGCTCGTATGCCGGCTCGGAGGCATCGCCGCTCGTCTCACTGACGGCTACGTCGTCGGCCAGCGCGGTGGCGGTGTCGGTGGTCAGCCCGGCGAGGATCGAGACCGCCTCCTCGGTGTGCGCCGGCACGGTGCCCGAATATGTGCGCGCCTTGGCGGCGAAGACCGCGCCCTGGGCGACCTGGGTCCACGCGTCGCCGGCCTCGTCGCGCAACAGGGCCAGGCTCTCCGGAGTGCCGCCGCCGGCGAACGTGGCGGCCAAGCCCACCCCGCTCCACAGGTCGGCACGGCGGTGCTCGGCGAATTTGTCGACCGCGGCGACGACCTCCGGCACCCCGGCGCCGTGGATGAACCACAGCGCCCGCCCGATGCCCTGGTCGACGGCCCGCGGAAAGTAGCCCGGTGCGCCCTGGAACGGGTACGTCGCCGGGACCTCCTGCCGGTCCACCCAGCGCTCGGTCTCGAAGTAGGCCTTGTCGAACCCGTACCCGTCGACCGCGAACCAGCTCATCGTCGGGTGGTACGGAGTCCCGCTCAGGTCCGGGATCACCTTGCGCCACAGTGGCCTGGGTAACCGCGCCATCGCGAACCCGATGCCGATGTAGGCGAGGAAGATGTGCGGCTGACCGGAGCCGCGCAGCAGGTCCCGGGTGCGCGTGCCACGGCCGCCTCGCATGGCGTCGAGAATGGTGAACGCCATCGTGACGCCCTCGTACGCGAATCCGCGGTGTTCGGGCGTGACCAGGCTGAGCCGCCGCTCGACCTCCCACTGGTCGCGCGGGTCGATTCCCCACTCGAAGCCACAGATCACGGCCTGCGGGATCGCCTCCAGCATCCGGGTGACGTCCGAGGGCGCTACGGGAAAGCCACGCCGCGCGAAGCCGACGTCGGCCAAGGATGGCGTCAGTACGAGCCTGCGCAGTGAGCCCAGCGTGGTTGGCATCGCCCCTCCGTATCGATCAAATCTGCATCCATCTTGGCCGCGCATTGCGGTGTGGAGCTTCTTCCGGCGTGCGGTCGACCCGCGGCCCACCCGCAAACGTGCGGAGTTCGTCAATGACGACACCATTTCGTGACCGCGGGACGAATACTCGAGCCAGACAAGGGAGGAATTGATGATTGCCGGTCGGGTGGCCTCGTCATATGTCCAGCGTCAAGTCAAATACGTCACGCCGGTACCGGTGTCGGCCGCCACAGGTCTCGTGTCCGCTGTGTACCACCAGATCGCCGACGAAATGCGCCTGGTCATACCGCCCGCCCTACTCCACTCACCAGCGCCCGACCTGCTCGCGGCCTACTGGATGCTGACCCGGGAGCCGATGCTGCCTGCGGGCAGCGTCGATCGGGCCACCAAGGAGGCGGTAGCAGCGGCCGTCTCGGTCGCCAACATCTGCCCGTACTGCGTCGATATGCACAGCGTCGGCATGTACGAGCTGTCCACAGAGGACGATGCCGAGGCAGTCGCCGGCGACCGCATCTCCGAGATAGCCGACTCGCGGCTGCGCGGAACCGCGGGCTGGGCGCGGGTGGCGCACCAGTCGGGCGCGGCGGCTGGACCTTCTGTCGCCATGACGCCGGCCGCGTACGCCGAGCTGGTAGGGCTGCTGGTCGGTCTGCACTACGTGAACCGGATGGTGAACGTGTTCCTGGCCGGTTTCCTGCTCCCCCCGGGTCTGGCTCCACGGTCGCGGCGACGGCTCAAGCGCGGCCTGAGCTGGGTACTGCGCCCGATGCTGCGCAATGCCTACCGGCCCGGCCGGTCACTCGACCTGTTGCCGCCGGCACCGCTGCCGTCGAGTGCCGAGTGGGCCGGCGGCAGCCCCGCGATCGCGGAGGCGGTGGCTCGCTGCTCGGCCGCGTTCGACGCGGCCGGCGCTCGGTCGGTCCCGCCGCCAATACGCGAGCTGGTCCTCGATCGGTTGGATCGCTGGCAGGGCCAGGATTTCGGGCCGAGCACCGCGTGGTGCGAGGAGCTGGTCGCCGGCCTGCCGCCGCCGGACCGCGCCATCGGGCGGCTGGCACTGCTGGCCGCGCTCGCCTCGTACCAGGTCGACGAGGAAGCCGTCGACGAGTTCCGGCGGCACCACCCGACCGACCGCACGCTCGTCGAGGTCGCCGCGTGGGCGAGTTTCGCCGCGGCCAGTGTGATCGGTAGCCGGCAGTCACCGGTCGGTACCGACGACCAGCGAATACGCGCAATCGGGAAGTAGCAGACGATGCCCGGCCCCCGAAACAATCGATGGTGCCAACGTGGGGCCTGCTCTCGTCCACAGTGGAGGATTTAATGACTGCTCGAGAAGCCAACCCGGCGATGATGGATCCGCTGGAGTTCGCGCGGCTGGTCAAGGCGACCTCGTCCACCGAGCTGCGCCAGATGATGCAAGGCGACCAGCGAGGGGCAGTGCTCGACGAGCTGTTCCGCCGTATGCCCGATGTATTCCGGGCGGACCGCGCCGGCTCGACCGACGCGGTTGTGCACTGGGTCATCGGTGACCGCCCGGACGGCGGTACGGACAAGTACGAGCTGGTCATCGCGAACGGTACGTGCGAGGTCTCGGCCCAGCCGGAACGGTCGCCGAAGCTCACGCTCACGATCGGCGTCGTGGACTTCCTCAACCTGGTTACCGGGAACGCGCATCCGGTGGCTCTGGTCATGAAAGGCAAGTTGAAGACCAAGGGCGATCTCGGACTGACCGCGAAGTACCCCACGTTCTTCGACGTCCCCAAGCCCTGACGAGCTGAACGGGCCGGCCCGGTCGACTGACCGGGCCGGCCCTTCTTCTCCACGGGTTCAGGCGGCCATCGCCTGCGAGCGGACGTCCGTCAGTGCCATCAGCACGGGGGGATCGAGCGCGCGCATCGGGTGCAGGTGGAGGTCGGCCAACTCCACATCACGGTTCCGCTGAATGTCGAGCGGGCCGTGCTGGAGCACGAAGACCGGCTCGTCGTCCGCCTGCTCCGGAGCGGCAGGGGGCAGGTGGGCCGGCTCCTGGAAACCGACCGGCACCGCGTGTGCCAACAGGTACCAGGATCCCGGTGGGACCTTCTCCAGCTCGAACGGCCCCGGCTCCTGCAGCACGGTACAGCTGACCGGCTTGCCTTGCGGTATCGGTTGAGGGAACAGACCGATGAACGTAAAACCAAGCTCGGCTTTCGTGGAGATCTCGCCGGTGACCGTCGCCGACGGCTCGACCTCGTCCGGTCCGTCGACGTCGATCGTCGGCGCGTACCCACCGAGCCGGCGGTATGTGGTCGGCGCGACACCTACGGCGCTGGTGAATCGCGTGCTGAACGTGCCGACGCTGTTGTATCCGACCTCGTGGCTGATGTCGATGACGTTCAACGACGTCGAAACCAGCAGCTGCTTTGCCCGCTGCAACCGCAAGGCGGAAAGGAATCGCCCGGGCGACAGTCCGGTCGCCCGCTGGAATATCCGAGAGAAATGAAACTTACTGAACATGGCCGCACGGGCCAGGTCATCGACCGTGATCTGCTCGCCGAGCTCGTCGCGCATCTTGTCTATGGCTCGCCGCGCCGCCTGCTCGATCACCCTGTCCATTTTCCAACCTCCCCGCGGCCTCGACGGCCTAATCCCGGTGGTGTCTACAGAAAGCTCTATACAACGCTTCAATCACTCCCCATGCGAATCCAAGGTCACACGACGAGTAGTCTTTTCTCTCGCCTTGTGAAAACGCATCTCCAAGAGTGCCGTGCACGAAACAGCTACCACGTGTTGCATCGGTAAATGTCCACAGTGGTCAGTCGAAAGCGACGAGCGGTTACGGGTCCGGTCGACCCCGGCGCAGCAGGAGAGTGAGCACGACCATGACGACCAGACCGTCCACCACGAGCAGTACGGCGCTGAGCGGATCGATCGAGTGTGAATGCGCGGCCTCCCCGACGGCCCGCTCCACGGCGGTCGCGTTCAACGGCGGAGGAGGCACACCCGTACCGACGCTGAACCGCACCAACCCCGTATCCTCGGTGCCGTCTACGAACGTCACGTGGTAAGCCACGGTGAACGTGCCGGACCCCGGGATCCTGACTGGCTGGCGCACGGTGCCCCGGGCTGGTTGACCCAACGGACCGGTGGTGGCGCTCGCGCCGCCATCCGCCTGGACGGACACGTGTGAGAGGTCCACCGCCACCGGCGCCGGGAAGACGAGCTCGATGGCTGCCGGGGCGGTCGTCAGCGCCGCCCCGGCGGCCGGGTCGCTGGCGACCATCCGGTGGCCGTCCGCGTCCCAGCGCGCCGTCGCGGCGGCCGGCGTCAGCGCGTCGATCATTGCCGCTACCGCGACCAGCGCAGTCAGCGCGAGAACGCGCAGCGCTCGCGACGAGAGTCTCTGGGGAAGCCGACCGGTCATGCCGAACTGGGAGAGACGACTGGCACGATCCCGCGGGCGGCACAACCACAGGTCAACGCTTGCCGCTCGCGTTCATTCGGTCGCACGTGGAAGTACATCCCGATGAGCATCGGAATGAACACTACCGAGTTGTAGAAGAGGTGCAACTCGACGCGGGGAAAGACGATCTGCAGCAAGCTCGTCGGCACCGCGGCGCCGAAGAACATCACGCCCGACTGGGCCTGGATGAACAGCAGCAGGTGTTCGATGTGGTGCCAGAACTGGATGATCAGCGCGACCGTCCACCAGAACCTGGCCCGACCGGTGAAGCCCGGCCGCAGCAGGAACAGGGCCACCAACATCACGAGGGCGTAGCCGTAGTGCAGCCACTCGCCGCTGACCAGCGTCGGGAACCACTGTCCCAGTACGCCTCTGGCCTTCGGTCTCGGTATGCCGAGAACCCATATCTGATAAGCCTGGACCAGGTGTTCGGCCCAGTGCGCGATCACGACGAAGAGAAAGGTGTTGAGGGCAACGCGGTGGTACCGGCTGTTCAACGAACCGATGAATCCGCCGGACCGTACCGCCTCTGGGCTTGTCATGCGAACCTCCCGTCCATAGGGGTACGGCATACCTCTCCGGAAGGCTAATCGGGCCATAGATCAATGTCTTCTTGGTTAGTGCGCACTTGGCCGAACGGCTGATGCCAACGGGTGATGTAGCTGCTCATGTGCGGTCCACCGAGGTCGCACGCTCAGAGTCGTGATCACGATCCGGTGAAACCGATGCTAGGCCCATGGCACGGACAGAAGACGTGGACAAGCCAGACATCGACGGTGGGCGCACGATCACGATCGAGGCGTTCGCCGACACGATCCTCCCTGGCGAGAAGCGCTCACCGGACGACCGAGCCATCGCCGGCGCGGCCGACGGCGCGGGGGCTGTGGCCGCGGGCGCGGTCGAGCTGCTCGAACAGCCCGGGGGCGGCATGGCCGAGGCTCTGGACTCGCTCGCGTTCTCGCTCAACGAGCACGCCATCGAGTACGCCGATGAGCAACGGCTGACGCTCGACTCCGACGTACCGGCGTTCGTCGCACTGCCGTTCGATCACCGCACCGCGTTGGTCCAGCTCCTCACCGCGCCGGATCAGCCGGACAAACAGATGTGGGTGTCGCTGGCCGTCTTCTGCACGATGGCCTTCGACAGCGCGGCGCACCTGCGTACGGCGGACGCGATCGCCGACGGCCACCCGGGCCTGTTGACGATCGGGTACGCCCGGCCCGACGGCGACGGCTTGTGGCGCTTCCCCCGTTACTCGTACGGCCGACAACTGGCCGATGTCCACCCGCACACCACGTCGACAGGTAGCCCGGCATGAATAGCGTCGAATCCACCGATGTCCTCGTGATCGGCAGCGGCTTCGGCGGCGCGATCGCGGCATACCATCTCGCGGCCGGCGGGGCGCGGGTCGTCGTTCTCGAGCGCGGTCCGTGGCTGGCCGCCGACGAGTTCGACCACGACTTCCAGCTCGGCTCGTCGTACACCCGGATCTTCGATTTCGTGGTGGGTGACGGCATGAGCATCCTCGGCGGCAACTGCGTCGGCGGTGGCAGCGTGGTGTATTTCGCCACGATGCCGCGCGCGCCGCGGTTCATCTTCGAGCGCCGCGGCAGCATCGGCCGGCGCATGTGGCCGGCGGCGATCGACCGCGACAGTCTCGACCCGTGGTACGACCGGGTTGTGGAAGCCCTCCCCGTGACGCAACAGTCCTGGGACAAGGTGCCCTACGCCGGGGGCCTCTTCGCTGCCGCCTGCGCGCACGCCGGGCGTACCGCGAACCCGGTGCCGGCGGCCATCGATACCGACGAGTGTACGAACTGCAACTGGATGATGGCCGGCTGCCGGTTCGACGCCAAGCGTTCACTGCTGCTGAACTATCTGCCGGCCGCGCTCGCGCACGGTGCCGAGATCCGGCCCAAGCACGAGGTGCAGTCCCTGACCCGCACCGACGACGGCCGCTACCGGGTGCACTACCGGATCGTCGACGACGTCGACTACCGCGTCCTGCACGACAGCGGCACGATCGAGGCGGCGATCGTCGTGCTGGCCGCCGGAACGGCCGCCACGCCGGTGATCCTGCAGCGCTCCGAACCGGAGCTGGGTCCGATGCCCCACGCGGTCGGGCGGTACTTCTCCGGCAACGGGGAGCGGCTCAACACCATGATCCTCGATGAGGACCGGGTCCGCGAGGTGCTCGGCCTGGACCGCGGCGACGGGCGGGTCTACGAGGCCTACCAGATCGGGCGAGGGCCCACCGTGGCGACCTGGGACCAGCTCGACGGCAGCCTGCCGGAGTACGAGCGCTTCTCTCTGGAACAGCTCTATTTCCCGCCAGGGTTGGGCACGATCCTGGCCCAGGTACCCGACGCCACCGGCCCGACGTGGTTCGGGGTCGAGAAGAAGGAGATGCTGAAGAGCTGGCCGTCGTGGCTGACCACGTTCACGATGTCCGAGGACGACAACGAGGGCGTCTTCGGACCGCCGCCCGAGACCGGCAACGCGGTCCGCATGTCGCAGCAGATGCTGGGCAGCGGCCCGTTGCGGTACGAGCCGACCGCGAACACCTGGCGCGGCTGGAACCTGTCCGACGCCGCGGTCAAGGACATCTTCGAGCGCGACGGGCTGGCCCAGGTGCGGCCGTGGACCAACGACCTCGTCGGCGCGTACACCGTGCACCCGCTGGCGTCGTGCCGGATCGGCGACGACCCGGAAACGTCCGCTCTGGACGATCGGCACGAGCTGCGCGGTCATCCGGGCATCTTCGTCACCGACGGCTCGGCGGTACCGTGCGGGTTGACGGTCAACCCTGCTCTGACCATCTCCGCCCTGGCGGAACGGGCCATGCCGGGCATTGTCGAGGCCGCCCAGGAACGTGGTGTGCCGGTCACCTATGGTGCGCCATCGCCCGACGGTGCGACCGCTGGTCGGCGAGCGGTCGCCGGCACCGCGTAACGGGGGTGTCCACAGTGGTCTCCCTGTTTGCCCGCGCCACCCGACGGGTATCGGTGACTCACATCCGGCACGTCGCCGCGGTACCGCCGCGCGCCGCGACCGGACTGGTCGGCCGCGTCTACCGGCAGATGGAGGCCGACTTCGGCATGGTCGCTCCGCCCATCATGCTGCACGCGCCCGCGCCCGAGAACCTCGCCGCCTGCTGGTCGATCCTGCGCGAGACACTGCTCGTGCCGGGGCTCGTCAGCCGCGAGGACAAGGAAGCCGTGGCCGCCGCGGTCTCGCTGAGCAACCAGTGTCCGTACTGTGTGGACGTTCACGGGACGGCTCTGCTCGGGCTGGCACCGGGGGCCGATGCCCGGTCGGTCGCCGCCGATCGCATCGACGGCGTCGCCGAACCGCGGCTGCGGGAGCTCACGCGGTGGGCTCGCGGCAGCCGTCCCGACGCGCCGTTCCCGCCGGAGCTGGCGCCCGAGCTCGCGGGCGTCGCGGTCACGTTCCACTACATCAACCGGATGGTCAACATCTTCCTGTGCGAGTCGCCCTTCCCGCCGGTACCGGCCACGGTGTTGGGTGTGATCCGGCGGGGAGCGACTCGGATCATGCGCGGTATGGCGAGCCGTCGGGCGACCCCCGGCGGGTCCGCCGAGCTACTGCCCGACGCCCCGCTCCCGCCGGATCTCGGCTGGGCCGCCGGGGCGCCGCACATCGCCACGGCCTTCGCGCGGGCCAGCGCCGCGATCGAAGCCGGCGGTACCCGGGCCGTCCCGCCACGGGTCCGCCAACTCGTGCTGACCCGGCTCGCCGACGGGACCGGTACCCCGCCCGGTATCAGCAGCCGGGAGTGGCTCGACCCGGCGGTCGCCGACCTGCCGGAGATCGAACGACCGGCGGGCCGGCTCGCCCTGCTCGCCGCGCTCGCGTCCTACCGGGTCACTGACGCGCTGATCGACGAGTTCCGTAGCGCGGGCAACGACGACGCGGCGATCGTCGAGCTGATGTCGTGGGCGAGCCTGGCCGCCGCCCGGCAGATCGGCGCCGGTTTGGTCATGACTTCCGAAGGGTACGGAAGAACGTCCTGATGTCCTCGGTCAGCAGGGTGGGCTGTTCGAGCGCGGCGAAGTGCCCACCCCGATCGTGCTCGGTCCAGTGCACGACGTTGAGTATCCGGTCGGCGAGTGCGCGGATGGGCGGGATCAGGTCGTTGGCGAAGACGGCCACCCCGGTCGGCACGGTGTATGCCTCCGACCGCCGTGGCGTGTGCGCGTACTCGTAGTACAGCCGCGCGGACGATCCACCGGTGTTGGTGAGCCAGTACAGCATCACGTTGGTCAGCAGCGTGTCCCGGTCGATGTCGGTGTCCGCCCATTCCTTGAACTTCTCCGCCATCCAGGCGAGCTGCCCGACCGGTGAGTCCGCCAGGCTGTAGGCCAGCGTCTGCGGCCGGGTCACCTGCACCTGCAGGTAGCCCGACTGGTCTTGGAGGAACTGTTGGAAGCGCGCCAGCCGCGACTTGTCCACATCGGACAGTTCGGTCAGCTCAGCGACGTCGCTCGGCAGGGTGAGCAGGTAGTTCAGGTGTACCCCGACGACCCGGGTGTCGATCGCGCCGAGTTCACAGGCGATGCCCGCGCCCCAGTCGCCGCCCTGCGCGCCGTAGCGCTCGTAGCCGAGACGGGTCATCAGGGTCGCCCACGCCTGCGCGATCCGATGCAGCTCCCAACCGCGTTCGGTGGTCGGTCCGGAGAAGCCGTAGCCGGGTAGCGACGGAATCACCAGGTGGAACGCGTCGCCCGGGTCGCCGCCGTAGGCCCGGGGATCGGTGAGCGGGCCGATCACGTCGAGAAACTCCACAATGGAGTCCGGCCAGCCGTGGGTGAGCACGAGAGCCATGGCATCGGGTTCGGGGGAGCGCACGTGCAGGAAGTGGATGTCCTGCCCGTCGATCGTCGTGGTGAACTGCGGAAAGGCGTTGAGCCTGGCTTCCTGTTCGCGCCAGTCGTAACCGGTCGACCAGTACTCGACGAGCTCTCTGAGGTATGTCAGCGGCACACCCCGGTCCCAGCCGACGCCCGGAATCTCGTCCGGCCACCTGGTACGCGCGAGTCGATCCCGCAGGTCGGTCAGATCGGCCTCGGGAACTGCGATGCGGAATGGTCGTATCTCGGTGGAGTCTCCCATGTGACCATGCTGGTCCACCCGGTGGCGCCGGGCACATCTCACATCGTGCGGACCTCGCCGGGCACCGGAACTTGACCTTCCCGGCTACCGTGGCCTCTGCGGATGTGCCCGGGGGAGGCGTGGATGAGGCCGACGTGGTTCTGCTGACGACGAAGAAGGTGCGTTCCTTCCCGGCGATCGATCCGGCGCGGGTCCGCGCCCGGCTCTCGGCGCGGGCGAACAGCACACCCGGCAGGCTCACCATCATCATGGCGGTTTTGGCCCTCGCGGGCGTTCTTACCGGTCTGGCCGCGGTCGTGGGATCCGCGCAGCGCTCGGACCTGATCGACGCGGTGGGCAACCGGAGTGGACCGCTGGCGGTACAGGCGCAGCAGCTCTACCGATCACTGTCCGACGCCGACGCCACCGCGGCGGCCGCGTTCCTGTCCAGCGGGGCGGAGCCGGTGGCGCTGCGCGAGCGGTACCAGGCAGACATCTCCGCGGCGAGTGCCGCCCTCGCGGCGGTGAGCGTCACGAGCGAGCGCGAGCGTGGCCCGGTCGCGGACATCGCCGCGTCGTTGCCCGTCTACACCGGCCTGGTCGAGACGGCGCGCAGCTACAACCGGCTGAACCTGCCCGTCGGGGCCGCGTACCTGCGGGAGGCGTCGGGTCTGATGCGGCAGACGCTGTTGCCGGCTGCGAAGGCGCTGTACGAGGCCGAGACCGGCAACCTGGCCGAGGACCGGGGCGGGGCGGCCGGGTTCCCGTGGCTGGCGGTACCGCTGGCCCTGCTCACCATCGGCGGCCTCGTCGTGGCCCAGGTCTACCTGGCGCGCCGCACCCGCCGGCTGATCAATGTGGGACTGGCCGCGGCGACCGCCACGGGGCTGGTACTCCTGCTGTGGGTGGGGGTGGCGTGGGTGGGGATCGCCACGCAGCTCGACGCGAGCGATCGGCAGGGCTCGGCCCAGGTGGAAGTGATCGCGAAGGGCCGGATCGCGGCCCTGCAGGCCCGTGCCGACGAGGCGCTGACCCTGGTGGCGCGGGGGAGCGGCGGTGCGTTCGAGGACGACTTCACGGCCAACATGACCGCGCTCGCCGGCGCGGACGGCCAGGGTGGGCTGCTCGCCGACGCGCGGCGCCGGGCGACCGATCCCGCGGTACGGGACGCGCTGTCCGCCGCGACGGCCGCCGCGGTCGATTGGTGGCGGGTGCACGGGCAGCTGCGCCAGCTCGACGACACCGGCGACTACCCGGGGGCGGTGAAGCTCGCGGTGGCCGACGATCCGGCGAGCGCGGCGAGCGCGTTCAACCGGGTGGACGAAAAGCTCGCCGAGGCGATCGCGGGGACGAGCCGGACATTCGACGAGCGGGCCGACGCGGCCGGCGGCGCGCTCTTCGCCACGAGCGTCGGCTGGGCACTGCTGACGCTGATCCTGGTGACCGGCGTCGTCCTCGGCCTGCAACAGCGGATTGCGGAGTATCGATGACTGCACGCAGAGCCCTCGCCGCCGTCGCCGTAGCGGCCGTATTAGCGGGCTGCGGACAAGGCGGCGGGCCGGCTCCCAACCAGCCGAGCCATGCGGCACCGCGCCCGGTCGGGGTACAGGACCCGGCGGTGATCCCGAGCAGCAGCGCGGGTCCGGCGCCCACCTGCGATCCACTGGCGAGCCTGCGCCCGTCCGGCCCGCTGCCGACGCCCGGCGCGATGCCGACCGGCACCACGATGGCGCGCATCGCCGCCCGGGGGCGCCTCATCGTGGGCGTCGACCAGAACACGTACCTGTTCGGCTTCCGGGACGCGGCCAGTGGCGAGATCGTCGGCTTCGACGTGGACATCGCCAAGGAGGTCGCCACCGCCATCTTCGGCGACTGGCGCAACCACCTGCAGCTCGTCGCGATCAGTTCGGCCCAGCGCATCCCGTTCGTCCGGGAGCACAAGGTGGACATCGTCGCGCACACGATGACGATGAACTGCGACCGTTGGCGGCAGGTCAGCTTCTCCACCGAGTACTACGACGCCGGGCAGAAGGTGCTCGTCGGTCGCGCGTCGACCGCGAGGGGCATCGACGACCTCGGCGGAAAGAAGGTCTGCGCGGCGGCCGGCAGTACCTCCATCCAGAACATCGCGGCGGCCCGATCCAAGCCGATCCCGGTCTCGGTCAACGACTGGACCGACTGCCTGGTGCTGCTGCAACAAGGTCAGGTCGAGGCGATCTCCACCGACGACACGATCCTCGCCGGGCTGGCCGCGCAGGATCCGACCACCCGACTCGTCGGTGCGGCGTTCACCAGCGAACCGTACGGGCTGGCGATCGACCAGAACGCGGCCGACTTCGTGCGCTTCGTCAACGCGGTACTGGACCGGATGCGCGCGGACGGCACCTGGGCGACGATCTACCGGCGTTGGCTGGGCGGGACGGCTACCGCGCCGGCCGCCCGGTACCGGGACTGAGCAGTGATCAGTCGGGACGATGCCGACCGCGCGCTCACCGGGCTGGGAGCGGCGCACGACCGGATCGCGGCCGCGATGTACGCGGTGGACGTGCATCCAGGGCTGGAGGCACTGCGCGCCGGGGGGCTGACCGGCCAGACCGAGAGCCGTTGGCAGGTCCTGCGGCCCGAGGTGGACCTGCTGTGGGCCTACTTCGCGGCGCTGGGCGACGCGCTCGAGCGGGCGCGACAGCTACGCGGCCGGCCCCGGATGGATGACGACGCGTGGAACGAGCTGACCCGCCTCCTGGGTGAACCGGTGGTGCCGCTGGGACCCGACGGGATGCCGGTGGAGGCGACGGTACCGGCGGTGAGCCGACTGTCCATTGGGGAGCTCGCGCAGCGGTTGGAGCAGCGGTCCGCGACCGTGCTCGCCCATCTGTCCGAAGTGGACGCCGCTCGGACGGCGGTGACGTCCGCGGTGGCGCGCGCCGCCGAGGCGGTCGAGGCGGCCGCGACGTTGGCCGTTCAGCTGGGCGAGACAGGGCTCGCCGAGGAGCTGCGTACCGCTTTGGCCGAGGTACCGCGGGACGACCTCGCCGATCCGCTGAGCGCGGCGCCGGCCGGCCGGCTGTCGGGTGCCGTACAGATCCGGCTGGATCGCTTGCGGGACAAGGCCGGTGAGGCCCGGCGGTCGCTCGACGAGGTGGCGACGCTGCGGAACGGGTACCCGGACCGCCGTGCCTCGCTCGCCTCGGCGCTCGACGAGGTCGCCGCCGCGGAGGAAGCGGTGGCACGGGCGCACCGCCGGGTCACCGAGAAGATCGCCGACCCCGGGTTGGGGGACGTACCGGCGGCCATCGGGGTGCTGCGCGCTCGCCTGACCGAGCTGGATCAGCTGGCCCACGATGGACAGTGGCGGAAGCTGGCCGATCAGATGTCCATTGTGGAGAGTTCGGCCCGGCGGGCCCGGGACCGGGCTCGCGAACTGGCCGACCTGGCCGAGGGCCTGCTCGGTCGCCGGGACGAGCTGCGTGGGCGGCTGGAGGCGTACCGGGCGAAGGTGGCCGCCCGCGGGTTGGCCGAGGACGAGGACCTGTCCGTCCGGTACACCGAGGCGCACGCCTTGCTCTTCACCGCCCCGTGCGATCTGCGGGCCGCCACCCGCGCGGTGTACGCGTACCAACAGGCGCTCGCCGACGTGCTGGACAGAGCCGAGAGGACAGACGCCGATGACTAGCCCGCCG
>Ga0075419_10001482_pt1 | contig 15180 bp, 16 predicted proteins | sample SoiMetdeltSBSDD3_FD_76900 | JGI IMG/M metagenome (GOLD analysis project Ga0075419, IMG submission 76900) | Bulk soil microbial communities from a Populus tree surrounding site in Tennessee, USA - Soil MetaG P. deltoides SBSDD3 | ecosystem: Environmental > Terrestrial > Soil > Tree plantation... | reverse complement strand
GGGACCCGTCGCGAAGGCATTGGGATCCTCTGACTCATACACCCACACTTCGGGCATCGTGATGTTCAATCGGCGGGCGATATCCTGAACCGATCCGTAAATCATCTGTTCCGCATGTGACCGCGGCGAGGTTATTTGCTGTGCGTTCGACAACATGGCGCGCGCCATCTGTTTGGAGAACAACAAACTGATGAACGCGCCTCCGAACCCGATCACGAGTGACCAGACCAGCAGCTGTTCATTGAACGCGCCACGAACGTCGATGCCGAAGGCCGGCAAGACGACGTTAATCAATAGATTGGCCGTAAACGTCAGCGTGAGATAGATGAGAAAGTTAGCCACGAGAAACAGGGCAATACCCTTTATCCACTTCATTGATTCCTCCTTAGAGCGGTGGGATCATCCGACCGCTCGGCACGTCATACCTGGGGCACATTATAATACAAACCGAATATACAGGATTCTAGAATAAGTCGTTCGGCCACAAGGTCAAGCAGTCGGCGCGCCGCATAACCCCAAGCGAACATTGACCGATTCCAACGCTTCCTGTTAGAAACCTCTCATCGAAGGAGGGTCCCTATGCGAGCATGGTGTGGGCTAGGCGGTCTGAGTCTGTCTCTTGTGCTGGCGGTCACGAGTTTGGCGGCGGATCCTGCTTCGATAGGCCCACCGTTTACCGTTCCCGTAGATTCCGACGGCGTACAGCGCACCACCGTCATTCTCGACAGCTATTCCTACCAACCGGGGCACTTGATCGTCGAGAAAGGTAAGCCGGTCGAGCTAACGCTGAAGAGCGTGACGACGTTTACCCCGCACAATTTCATCATCAAAGATCCGGCCGGGAGTCTGGCGGTCGAGCAAGACGTGAGCGCCGGCAAGACGACCCTGCTCAAATTCACCCCCACGCAATCCGGCACCTTTCCCATCTACTGTGATAAACGTCTGTGGCCTTTGCCCAGTCATCGAGACAAAGGCATGGAAGGGAAGCTGGAAGTACGATAGCGGCGGGTGCTGGGCACAGCCGTATTCCTGACAAAAAACGAGAGGTGGCGTCACGAGTATCAATGGTTTGAAACGCGCCCTCTTGCGCGACCTTCTCAAACGTGTGTCCCGGCTGTTCTACACCACAATGGCGGTGGTCCCGGCCAATGTGCGTGACCAAGTGAGTCTCGCCTACCTGTTTGCCCGCGCGGCCGATACCATCGCCGATACCGAGCTGATCGACCGTCCGCGCAGGCTCGACTACCTCGGCCAGTTCAAGACGCAGTTCATCAGTGACCGGATCTCACGAGCACAGATCCGGGACATTCAAGAGGCTGTCGGAGTGGCGCAACACGATTCCGCTGAGCGACAGCTGCTCGAGCGATTGGAAGAGTGCTTCGCGATCTTCGAGGACTTCTCGCCGGAAGACCGTCGCCGGGTCCAGCGCCTTATGACCACGCTTGTCCAGGGAATGGAAATGGATCTGACCATCTTTCCTGGAGCTTCCGTTGCCGAGCTCACGGCCCTTAAGACGGTCGACGATCTGGACCAGTACACCTATTACGTGGCGGGTTGTGTCGGCGAATTCTGGACCGATCTCATGTGCGCGTACCGGCCCGGCCTCCGGTCGTGGAACGTCAGGAACATGTCGGAGGTTGGTGTGCGTTTCGGGAAAGGGTTGCAACTTACGAACGTGATCAAAGATCTCGCGCACGATCTCCAACGCGGGCGCTGCTATGTGCCGGAACCGATGCTGGTCGAGGAAGGCCTGACGCCGCGAGACCTGCTCGATCAGCAGAACCTTGCACGATTCCGTCCGGTGCTCAACCAGCTCATCCGGAAGGCCGTCGACCATCTCGACCAGGGGTGGCTCTACACAATGGCGATCCCGCGCTATGAGACCAGGTTGCGGCTGTCCTGCATGTGGCCGATTTTGTCGGCCGGTGAATCGCTGCGATTGGTACGGTGGTCTCCGGATGTGCTTAACCCCTCGGTAAAGATCAAGATCTCACGTGCCAAAGTGTATGGCATGATGGCCCTGACCATTCTCACCGGCGCCTGCGCCTACACCGGCACGGCCTATTGGGGGCGTCTCAGAAAATATCTGATCTAGCTCAAACCGGCTCCAGACAAGGGTCGTCAGCCTGCCGGCCTTCCAGTGTATGACTGCCCCTGCAACCTGATACCTACGAACGTACAATTGCATTCGAAGCCTGCCGTAAGGGATGACTAGATCCAACCCGTGCAGGCGGCTAATCGATTGTTCCACTCGATCTTTTGAGCCGATGACAGCGACAGGATGGAAGGCCCGGTAAAGAGCACAAAACTTGCTCTCGATTCACCGTTCGGTGTCATACCCATCAACTGCACCTAAAGGAGAACAAGAATGTTCGGATGGTACGCAATGAAGAATCATGACCTTGCAACTCGGCGATGGATTTCATGCCTCGCACTCCTGCTGTTCGGATTTGTGACCGCGTGCTCGAATAGCGGCGATGAGGGCGGAGGAGCCGGAGTCGTCAGTGTGTCATTGACCGATGCGCCGGCTTGCGGCTTCGATGCCGTCAATGTCACCGTGAGCAAGGTGCGGATTCACCAAAGCGATTCGGCGTCAGACGGTGCCGCCGGCTGGACGGAGATTACGCTCAATCCGCCGCGCAAGATCAATCTCCTTGACCTCAATGACCCGACGCAGACCAACTTCGCCCTTGATCATCTCGGCGAAGCGTCTTTGCTTGCAGGCCATTATACGCAGCTCCGCTTGGTCCTGGTGCCCAACCACAACAATCCGAATCCGCCGTTTGCCAATTCCGTGGTGCTTTCAGGCACGACGACCGAAATTGCGCTCGAGACACCCAGCGGCATTCAAAGCGGCGTCAAGCTCGTTCATCAGTTCGATGTACCGCCGGGGCAACGGGTCGACCTGCTGCTGGACTTCGATGCCTGCAAATCCATCGTTCAGACCGGCAGTAATACGTACAAGCTCAAGCCGGTGATCAAGGTCATTCCCTTCACGCTCAACGGCATCGAGGGCTTTGTCGATGAAGCGCTGCTCGGTAGCAACGTCGTCGTGACGGCTCAGGTGGGCGGACAGGTAGTCAGAGCGACGGTGCCGAATGCGAATCCGGCTCCACACCCCAATCGAGGAAAATTTCTGCTGGCCCGTCTGGCGCCGGCTGCGAACTATGACGTCGTCATCACGGCGGACAATCATGCCACGGCGGTGATTTCAACCGTGCCGGTTCCGACGGACACAAGCTTCACGAGCATCAGCACGCAGGCCGCGCCGATCGGGCTCGCAACGTCGCCGGCGCAGCGGACCGTCAGCGGGACTGTGACGCTCACTCCGGCAGTTGACGACGAACTGGTCCTTCTTGCGGCACGGCAATCGCTCACGAGCGGTCCTACTGTCACGGTCAAATCCCTCGCAGCCGCGGTAGCGACCGGCGCCCCGATCGGCGACTATTCCTATTCACTCACGTTGCCCACTGCGTCACCCGCGCTCGGCGTCTACACGCCAAGCCTTCCGATCACGCTCACTCCGCAACCGCCAGCCGTGGGAGGCCAGTACGCCGTTCGAGCCTCGGCGGACGGTTATGCCGCACAATCTGCCAACGTGGATCTCTCTGCGGCGAACGCCATCCAGAACTTTGCGCTCATTCCGTAAAAACAGCGCGGCCCGGCGGCATCAAGCCGCTGGGCCGGCTTTCGTCATGTCAGGCTACTGTTTCTGCTGGGGCTCGAGCAGCTTATCGCCTTTCCTGAACACCGCAAAGATTGCGTGAGACGGGCAGGCATCGAGACACAGGCGGCAACTTTCCAAGCAGCGTGCGGCGTCGAACTTATACGGTGGGGTGGAGAGCCAGGCCCCGGTCGGACACACGGGCACGCAGACGGCGTGGTGAGTGCAGCGGTCAGGGTGGCGGACCAGGTGGTCGCGAACGATCATCATGGGTTTGACTCCTTCAAAGAGACCTTGCGAGAAGATCTCGAACATGTTCTTTTTGGGGATGCTGCTCACGGCCACTCCTTGACGAGGGCTTTCAACCGCTCTTTTAATTCGGGAATCTGCTCCAGATTGTTTTCGATGGCGCCGATGATTTTCTCGAGGCGAGCGTGCTTCAGCGCGTCCTTGTCCTGCTTTACCAGCCGGTCATATTCGACATACGCGTCGCGGTGCTTGGCCTCGAGCAGCGGCCGTCCGACCGTCAAGGTCTCACCGAGTTCATAGGGCTCAGTCGCCATCGGCGGTGCGACGGTAAAAGTGCCATCACTGCAAATGATCGCAGCAGCGCCTTGCTTGCCTTTGAGCGGAATCACCGCTTCGATGGTCTTGCCCTTCAAGGCCTCCCATGCCCCCAATAACCCCGGAAATTGTTTCATGAAGGCCACCTTTTCCAGGTTAGCCTTCCATTTATCTTCAGTGGCCATCGATCAGCGCAAGGAATTCAACGGCAGCAATGGGGTCGGGGCCGGATGGTCCGGCATCAGCAAGCGGGTCACGACTTCGCCCTTGATCACGTGTCGTTCCATGATTTCCGTCACATCGGAATCCGTTTTCACGGTATACCAGACCCCTTCGGGATAAATCACCACACTGGGACCCAGCGCGCAGTGGTCGAGACAGCCGGCCTTATTGGCCCGGACGACGTCTTTCAAATTGAGGCGCTTGGCCTCCTGCTTGAAGCGCGCATGCAGGGCCTCCGATCCCAACTTCGAGCAGCTCCCCCGTGGGTCGTCCGGCGTACGCTCGTTGATACAGACGAAAATATGGCGCTTGAACGACGACAAGTATTCCGGTGTTCCTAGGCCTGCATGGTCGTGCTTTGGAAGCGGCCGATGAGTTGAGCGACGTCCGGTGCAGCAAGAAACGGTGACGGGCCTGAGGTGTTGCTTCCCAGTATGGTCGCGATTTCCCGCAACCGGATGGCGGCACGTTGAAACGTCTCCGTCTTCGACAGCTCCGAGGTGTGTCCGGCTGTCAGCTTGTCGAATTCGGCGCGGATGTCGCGAAAGTCGCGTTGAAGGTTCTTCTGCATGGAGCATTGTTCGCAATACCATTTCGGACTCTGGTCGGTGGAAGGGGAGAGGCGATCGTACGCGCGGCCGAAAAAGTCTTTGCCAAGCGACAATTTCATGAGCGCGGTTCCGGCGGCTCCGCAGGCATTGCATGATTCTCCCCCAGCATCCATGAGATAGCCTCCTCTGGCTCGTCAGGCTGTTGAAAAAGCTCGCAGGTTTCGTTCGCACTCGCTTGGAGGTTCAACGTACAGCTCAAAGTACGCCTTCGCCTCCTCGCTCGCTGCGACCTTGCCGGCGGTCTTTTTGAACAGCCTGCACTCTTAATGTGCGATTCGAGGGGCAAATCTTACAATACCCTTTCCCGCACTGTCCACCGCATGAGTGCGGCTTTGGCCGTAGGAGTTCTCTTTCCGCCGATCTCCCGATACAATGGAGACAAGTGTGAGCTGAACGTTGCGCGAAAGAAAGGCCCCCATGATCATCGGAGTGCCGAAAGAAATCAAAGATCATGAATATCGGGTGAGTGTCACCCCGGATGGCGTTCAGGCCCTGAAGCAAGCAGGTCATGAGGTCCTGGTCGAACCCTCTGCCGGAAAGGGCAGCGGCTATTCCGACGAGCAGTATCGGCAGGCCGGCGCCAGGCTCGCTGCCTCGAAAGAAGTTTTGTTTCAAGAGGCGGCGCTCATCGTGAAGGTGAAGGAGCCGCAACTCTTGGAGACTGCATTTTTTCAGCCTGGTCAGGTGTTGTTCACTTATCTGCACTTAGCCTCATCAGCGGAACTCACCAAGGCTCTCCTGGAAGCGAACATCACCGCCATCGCGTACGAAACCATCGAAGCCAAGGACGGCACACTGCCGATGTTGAAGCCCATGAGCGAGATTGCGGGCCGCATGTCGGTGCAGGTCGGCGCGCGTTACCTCGAGGTCACGCAAGGAGGGCGCGGGCTCTTGTTGGCCGGCGTGCCGGGAGTCGAACCCGCGAAAGTTGTGATTTTGGGTGCCGGCGTCGTCGGCAGCGCGGCGGCGAGAATCGCCGTCGGGATGGGCGCACAAGTCACCGTCCTCAATCTCGACATCGAGCAACTGCGCGACCTGGACAACGTTTATCAAGGCCGCATCGTCACCCGCGCTTCCACCCAGACGGCCATTGAGGAAAGCGTGCTCAGGGCGGATTTGCTGATCGGTGCCGTGCTGGTTCCCGGTGCCAGAGCGCCGAAACTCGTACCGCGGACGTTGGTGGCCAGAATGAAGCCTGGATCGGTAATCGTGGATGTGTCGGTCGATCAAGGCGGTTGCATAGAAACGAGCAAGCCAACGACTCACTCCGATCCGACCTATGTCGTGGATGGCGTGCTGCATTATTGCGTGGCGAATATGCCGGGGATTGTCCCGCGCACTTCTACACAGGCACTGACCAATGCGACACTGCCCTATCTCTTGACCTTGTCCTCTTTTGGCGTCGATGCTGCCGTGCGTGCTGATACCGGATTGGCGAAGGGCGTGAATGTCTCCCATGGACGGGTGACGCATCGAGGTGTGGCCGATGCTCATGGCTTGCGTTTCGACCCTCTGATGTAAGACAATCGCGACTCCTTTCAGAAGGACTCACCCGGTCGGGGCGTAGCGCAGCCCGGTAGCGCACTGCGTTCGGGACGCAGGGGTCGAAGGTTCAAATCCTTTCGCCCCGACCATCACTTCACGGTGAACCGGCAAAATAAGAGATTGGTTGTGCTCGGCAAGTGACCACTCCCGATCAGCCTCAGCAGTCAGCCGCATCGTCCGAGGACCCCGCGCTTTCTTCCGCATTCGGCCTCCCGCTCTATACCCAGGTCCTGATCGCCGTGATCTGCGGCACGGCCGTGGGCACACTCTTTGGCCAGGAGCCGTATCTGGGCGGCCTGCGTAACGAGCACCTCGGCCGCTTCGGCATGTTCGTCATTCTGCTGCTGAAGACGCTCGCCATCCCGCTCATCTTCTTTGCGGTGCTCGATGCCTTCGTCAGTACGATCCTTCCCCTTCGCCAGGGCACGCGTCTGCTGGTCATCTGTCTGATTAACGTGGCCGTCGCGATGACGATCGGCCTTGTGATCATGAATACGTGGCGGCCGGGCCTTTCCTGGTCCAGCCATGTCGACGAATTGCTGAACTTCGCGCCGGGCTCCATGCCATCCGGTGCGCCGCTTGCCGGTGCCGGCGGCGGCTCTCCGCTGGAGGAGATCGCCTCTTACATTCCCCGAACGATGCTCCAGCCGTTCACGAGCAGCAACGTCATCGGCGTCGTGATCCTGGCACTCTTCCTGGGAACGCTTCTGCGGCGTCTTCGCGGCCCGGAGGAAGCTCCACGGCACAGCGTGGAACCGCTGGTGCGTGCCATCGAGCGCATCTATCGCTGGCTCGTGCGTGTGCTCTGGTGGATCATTCGCTTGGTGCCGTTCGCGGTGTTCGGCGTCCTCGCCTCGATTGTCGGCCGCGTCGGGCTCGGCGTCTTCTCCGCAGTCTGGATCTTTCTTGCCGCCATCCTGGTTGGCCTCCTCTTCCACGCGTTCGTCTACTATCCGCTTGTCGCCTGGCTGGTGGGGAAAAAATCGCCAAGGATCTATATCGGCAAGGGCGCAGACGCCATCATGACGGCTGTTTCGTGCAATAGCAGTCTCGCGACCGTGCCGGTGACATTGCGTTGTCTCGAGCGCATGAACGTGTCGCCGCAATCCGCTCGGCTTGCCGCCTGCGTCGGGACCAATCTCAACAATGACGGCGTCACGCTCTATGAAGCGATGGCCGCGCTCTTCCTCGCGCAAGCGCTCGGCTACGAGCTGTCGATGGGCCACCAGCTCCTCATAGTCGTCGCCTCGATCATGGCCGGCATCGGTGTGGCGGGCATTCCTGAAGCCGGCCTGATTGTCCTGCCGCTCGTGCTCTCCGCCGCAGGCTTGCCGAATGCCGTCATCGCGGCCGCCATTCCACTCATCATGACCGTCGACTGGATCCTTGCGCGCGTGCGTTCCGGCGTGAATGTCATGAGCGACATGCTGGTTGCGATTTTGCTGCACGAGCTGGAAACCAAGCAGCCCACCGAGATGCGGGCGATTCCTCAACCGCAGCGTGAGCACACGAAGCCGGGCATTGTGCCGGAGTGAGTGGCCGCCATCGATTCACCGTATAGTTGGAAATGTACAGTGGTCAGTGGCGCTGTCAGATTTCAATCCAGCCGCCTGTCATCCTGTTTTCCACTTCAGGCCTCCATGCTATGATCGCCTCGAATGTTTCGGCTGAGAGGTCTGCATGGCAAGTGAGGTCGGTAAGATCGCGTCCCTCTGGCGCTATCCGGTCAAGTCGATGCAAGGCGAGGAGCTGCCGGAATCCGAGGTCAGTCAGCATGGCCTCTTGGGCGATCGGGTCTACGCCCTGGTCGACGTGGCCGAGGGCAAGGCGGCATCGGCCAAAAATCCGGCAAAGTGGCTGACGCTCATTGGTTGTAAGGCGCTCTTCGCAGAGCAGCCGAAGAAAGGCCCTGTACCTCCTGCCGTCAAGATCACACTGCCTGACGGTTCCACCACGTCCAGTTCCGAGCGGGACTGCGATCAGATCCTGTCCAAAGCGTTGAAGCGCACGGTCATCCTCGCGGTGGCAGACCGCGGCTGGATGAGTGGCGTCCATGCCGCGCTGCCACCCACCTGGAGCGGCCAGGCCGAGCAGTATTGGCCCGATGTGGATGGGCTGGACCGACGGGACACCGTCACCGACTTCACGCTGCCGAGTGGGACGTTCTTCGACGGCGCCACGGTCCATCTGATTACCATTGCCACGTTGATCAAGCTGCACCAGGTTTATCCGAAAGGCCGGTTCGAGCCCCGGCGCTTCCGTCCGAACATCCTCGTGGCCACTCCCGAAGACAGGCAAGGTTTCGTCGAACAGTCCTGGATCGGCAAGACCTTGAAGATCGGCGAGGTGCAGCTTGCCATGACCGGCTCCACCGGCCGCTGTGTCATGACGACGCTGGCCCAGGGCGATCTGCCGAAAGACACGGGCATCCTTCGTACGGCTGTGCAGCAGAATGAGGGCAATGTGGGGGTCTATGCACAGGTAGTCCAGGGCGGCACCATCAAGTGCGGCGACCGCGTGCAAGTCATCTGATCTACAACTTTCTTCTTCCTCGCCAATCATTCGCTTCCGCAGCTTCAAGGTTTCCTGTCACAGATGGCCTTTGCTTCCAGGGATGGCGCTAGTTCTTTCATGTGAAGACCGGTGCCTTAATGGACGAAGACTCGTTGCAACGACACTTACGAGGAGAACGATGGACCTACAAATCGAAGGGGTACACACAGACGTCACGCCACCATGGCGAGCAGATATCGAAGCGCGTGTGGCCGACCTGCATCCGGGGCATGACATCACGCACGTCCGCGTCAGACTCACGGAGCATGATCATCGCAATCCGGACGACTCGCACAGTGTGCTGATCGTCGTTCAAATTCCCGGTCACACCATCACGGCCGAGAAGCAGCAGGCACATTTGAGGAAGCCATTCACGGCACGTTCGATGCGGTGGCGGTCGAGCTAGAGAAAATTCGCGAGAAGCGGGCGTCCCATGACGTCGATGTCAACGCGCCGCCCGAGCGAGGCATCGTGACGAAGCTGTTTCCGGCCGAAGATTTTGGATTCATTGCGTTGGAAGACGGGACGGAGGTCTATTTCCATCGGAATGCCGTGCGTGATGCCGTCTTTGAACAGATGGATGGGATGGAAGTCAGCCTCAATATCGAGCCGGGTGAAAAGGGACCGCAGGCCACCGTCGTTCAGCCTCTTCCGCCTGAAGCGTATTACGTTGATAAACGATCGGCCGCGTGAGGCCTGTTGATCTCCCTTGCTCGCCGAACGCGCACGCCCGGTCAATTCCTATTGGAACATATGGGCGGGTGCTCGTCCAAGCGCGGAGGGGGAGATCAATCAGCCCTATGCTTTAAGAGAGAACGAGCAAGTTTGTAAGACCATTGGATGGAGTTTTGCGACCCATCGCAAGTCGCAGTTCGTTTTCCCGTCCGCCTCGCTGATGGGAATAAAACGAGCAGGAGGAGGGTAACGAGCGAGCTTGGAATAGCATGAGAAGTGCTTGCTGAACGCGCACGTGTGGTGAGACTTACTGTCAGGTGGTGGGTATCACAATCAACCAAGTGGAGGTTTGTCACATGAAATCTGTAACGGGCGGAGTGTGTCTTGCTGTATTCGGTGTCGCGTTCCTCTGGAGCACCGACGCATTTGCCATGGAACAACCCGATACTCAATCGCCGGTCATTCTGGCTCAAGCGGGAGGCGGTAGCGGCGGCGGATCCGGAGGCGGCACGGGCGGCGGGACCGGCGGAGGAATGGGCAGCGGTGGATCTGGCATGGGCAGCGGCCAATCGAGCAGTGGAGGTTCAGGCAGTGCGGGATCAGGGATGAGCGGGAGCTCGAGCGGATCAAGCGGTTCGGACACAATGCAAAGCGGCAGCTCAAGCTCAGGTTCCGGAATGGGAAGCGGCGGCTCGGGAAGTTCAAGCTCCGGCATGGGATCAGGCAAAACCGGACCCCAGTCCAGCGGCAAACAGAGTGGAAAGTCAGGACAGAGCAGTCGCTAAAGAAGTTGAGGAGACGGACCGTCGTGGCGCCGGTCTCTGGCCGGCGCCAACGTACAAGTCGTATAAGCCTGCTGCGTTCTCGCCTATTTGCTCACGAATAGCTTTAGGTTTTGTTGAGACTGCTAAACTGCATGGCCTCACAAGGACCAGGGCCGTCGGATAGGCGGGTAAACCGGTTCGTGTCAAGTGCCTGGTAGCGACGCTGAACGCCGTCGATGCAGGTTGTGAACGTCAGTTCCTCGTATGTCGTCCGAGAAACGAACAGATCTAATAGCTCACGTTTCAGTGGGATGCGTCTGGTCTCCAGCCATGCCAGATCCTCCTCGAGTTGCGCCTTCTGAGTCGCATTCCTAAAGCTCAGCAGCTTTCCAACCCAGGGAACTTCATACAAAAGGGTGGCGAAGGTTTTCACGGTACCTTTGGGCGTGCGCGCCAATTTGAGCCCGGCGGTGGCTTCGATGATTTTTTCATCGGCGACCCGTAAGGCAAGTGGTTCTAAGACATGGTCCGTAAAGTCTCCGATGGACGGGCGTGCCACAGTCGTCTGCGTGAGCGGGTTCGTCGCACAAGAAGCGAGAGTCCCGCAGAGCAGGACAGCCGCGCCGACGTTAAACATGTTCATTGAGAATCTCCTTGGGCCAGTGACCAGCAACTAAAAGCATGATGAGCGGGTGAGTATAACGGTCAGAACCCGAGCATGCCGACTGGGTACGTCCCTAATGACGGGCTTGGTGACGGCCGGGTGGACTCCTGCTCTCGCGATGGCCGAAAAAGCTGGATAGCGAAGACTGTGTCTCACTGCTCCGAGCTCCGGCTCGACCACACTAAGTCTCTCAAGTGCTCGACACCGAAACTCGTTCCATTTCTCGCTTCGCGCGAGCGGAACAGCGAACATCGGCATCGTCAGCCAAAGGCTGGGCGCACTTGCTCGACAAGTGTGGTGCCCGAGCCATCGGCAAGTCGCAGATAACACACGGTCTTCGCTATTTTAGGAGGGCGAGAGAACAATGCTCGCCATCGCCAGGCGACCGCAGCGACAGGGCCATACACCATCGGAAGTCGTAAACCGTCCAACCCTTCCGTCACGTGGAAGGGGAAACGAGCAAGCTCGGAAGGACCGTCTTATTCTTCCTGAAGGCGAACAAACGCCCGTGCAGAGATCAAGTCGTGCCGACTGACCAGATTCTTTTCGCGGAGCAGATGCTCGAGCGCGGCAACACGGGCTGTGACTTCCGGAAGGACGAGATCGATCTTCTCGGTGAGATCCTCCAACTGCTGCCGTAGATCCGCATTGGTATCCCTCGACTTGGTTGCGGGTTCTGTCTTCTTGGTCACCCGGCTGCGGGAATCGAGCTTCTTCATGGCCGTTATTCCTCCTCGTAAAGGCCTAAGATGCGGCGAGGCCGAAAGGGACTTCAGCGACGTGCATGCCCTCGTCCGACCGACGTAGGACGTTTCGGATGCTTTCGACCATCCGGGCTTCGGGCCAAACCTCAAGAGGTCCATCGGCGCCCCACGCTTTGGCAATCGCCTGCTTGAGATGCACCGGCGAGGCATCGATAGTCCGGAGGAACGCGCCGTGCGACCGGTTCTCGCGATACGCCGGTTGTCGCGCCGGTTGCTTCAGATAGCGCGCGACGAGAGCGCCCTGCATCGCGTAGAGGATCGTGCCATGGAACAGTAGGGCATTCCGCTTGCGCCGTTGTGCGTTTCCAGAGATTTTTTTGCCGCCGATCGCCAGATCGCTGATCCCCAGAAAAACCGTATCCGGCTCCCATCGATGGAGCGCTCCGGCCATCCGTTCGAGGATGAATTGATTGGTGCCGCAGATATTTGCCAGCTGAGGATGCAGCGTCAGCGGCAGCACGAGGGCATACGAGAGACAGCCAGGTCCTTGCAGGACGGTCCCCCCGCCGCTCGCGCGCCGAAGCACGGGAACTCCATCTGCTTCGCACGTGTCAACATGGACATCATCCATGAGCCGGCAGGACGGACCCATCACGACGAAGTGACGGCCGCTCTCCCAAAATCGCAGGACCGGATCACCGCCGACATCATTCAGTTCGTCGAGCAAGGCTTCGTCCAGAGCGAGGTTCTCTATGGGCGAGGGCAGGGTGAGATCAAGCAGGCGGAATGCATGCACGGCATTACCGCTTCGACGTCTTGGACATGAACAGATGGGTCGCCTGTCCATGAAATGTTTCGGCCGCTTCCATCACTGTCTCGCTCAAAGTCGGATGGGGATGGATCGACGCGGCCACGTCTTCCGCCATGGCGCCCATTTCGATCGCCAACACGCCTTCGGCAATGAGTTCGCCCGCGCCGACCCCGCAGATGCCCACACCGAGCACGCGGCCGGACTCCGCATCCAATACCAATTTCGTCAAGCCGTCGTTGCGCCCCAAGGTGGTGGCTCGGCCGGATGCGGCCCAGGGAAATCGCGCGATCGTCACTTGCTGACCGGAAGTCTTGGCCGCCTCTTCGGTAAGTCCGCACCAGGCGATTTCCGGGTCTGTAAAAATGACCGCTGGAATCGTCGCATCGAACGCCGCCTGCTGCCCGGCGATCACCCGGGCGGCGACCAGTCCTTCGTGCGAGGCTTTGTGCGCGAGCATCGGTTCGCCGACCACATCGCCGATCGCGAAGATCGTCTGTTCGGCCGTTCGCATCTGCGTATCAACTTGGATGAAGCCTTTGGAGGAGAGCGCAATTTTGGTCTGCTCGAGCCCGAGCTTCTCCGTATTGGGTTTTCGTCCCACGGCGACGAGCACGCGGTCGAATAGCTCGGTGGTGTTCCCGTCCGGACTCGTTGAGGTCACGCTGATGCCATCTTTTCGGGCATCGAGCTTCTCGACTTTGGTATTGAGCCGGATGGCCTTGAACCGTCGCTGCATCCGCAGTTGCAAAGGCCGCACGAGATCGGGGTCCGCCCCGTTGAGCAGATGCGGCAGCGCTTCGACCACCGTCACCTCGGAGCCGAGCGCCTGGTATACGGTGCCCATTTCCAGGCCAATGTAGCCGCCGCCGATTACCAGCAGGCGCCCCGGAACATCCGGCAGCTCGAGGGCTCCTGTCGAATCCATCACCCGCGGGTCATCAACTTTGAGAGAAGCTGGAATCGCCGGCCGTGAACCGGTGGCCAGGATCGCATGGGCGAACGAAAGGTCGCGCTGTTCGCCTTTGCCCGACAGGCTCAACGTGGTCGCATTCTTGAACGTGGCTCTCGCATGAATCACCTCGACCTTGCGGCTGGCCGCCAGAGTCTGGACGCCTTTGGTGAGTTTTCCGACGATGGCCTGCATTCGGCGCCGCAAGGCTTCCAGATCGAGCTTGGGTTTGTCGAAGGTAATGCCCCAGGATTGTGCCTCTTCCGCCTCGGTGATCAGGCGGGCCGCATGCAGCAGCGCCTTCGAGGGAATGCAGCCGCGTAAGAGACAGACGCCCCCCAGTTGCGGATCCTGCTCGATCACGACGGTCCGTAAGCCGAGGTCCGCCGCCTGGAACGCGGCAGCATAGCCGCCCGGCCCTCCGCCGATCACTGCGACGTCATAACGCGATTCAGCCATGGGCTCCTCGTGTCCACTTCAAACTCAACCCCGAACCCCCCATCTTTACAGTCCCAAGAACATCGCTTGAAAATCTTCCAGCACCTTGACGATCTCGTTGGCGAAGCGGGCGCCGTCGGCGCCGTCGATCAGCCGGTGATCATAGGCCACGCAGAGCGGCAGCATCACCCTCGGCACGAATTGGCCGTCACGATAGACCGGCTGCCGCCGGCCCTTGCCGCATCCTAAAATGGCGACCTGCGGCGGGTAGACGATAGGCGTGAACGGCCCGGCGCCGAGGCCGCCCATATTGCTCACGCTGAACGTGGCCCCACGCAACTCCTCGAGCTTCACGGTCCGCGCGCGGGTGCGTTCGGCCAGATCGGCCAGCTCCAGGGAAATCTGCAGCAGGTCTTTCTGATCGACGTGATGGATCACCGGCACGATCAACCCGTCCGGCGTCTCCACCGCCACACCGATGTTGTAGTACTCCTTGTAGATCACTTCGCCATTGGTCAGATCGAGCGACGCATTGAACTGCGGATACAGCTTGAGCGCATGCGTCACCGCCTTGAGAAAGAGGCTGGTCAAGGTCAACGTCGCGCCTTTCTCCTTGAACTGCGGCGCGTAGCGCTTGTGCAGGGCGAGGAGATCGGTGATGTCGGCGTCCTGGAATTGATGGACGTGGGGGATCGTCGTCCAGGCCTGCGTCACCGTTGCGGCGATTTTGCGCCGGAGCGAAGGAATCGCTTCCCGTCTTTCGTTGCCGTACATCGTCGAAAAGACGTTGCCGCGTGCCTCCTGGCCGTCCTTACCCGATTGTGAGCCGGCGCGTCGCGTCCGTTCCCGCACGTAGGCTTTGACGTCTTCGGCCGTGATCCGTCCGCCTGCCTCCGATCCTTTCACATGATTGAGATCCACGCCGAGCTCGCGTGCCAGACGGCGCACGGACGGCGGCGCGGCAATGCCAGCGCCCGAGGATGGTCCTGCGGTCCCGGTGTCGGATGCTGGTGATC
>Ga0075419_10001476_pt1 | contig 15206 bp, 17 predicted proteins | sample SoiMetdeltSBSDD3_FD_76900 | JGI IMG/M metagenome (GOLD analysis project Ga0075419, IMG submission 76900) | Bulk soil microbial communities from a Populus tree surrounding site in Tennessee, USA - Soil MetaG P. deltoides SBSDD3 | ecosystem: Environmental > Terrestrial > Soil > Tree plantation... | reverse complement strand
GCTCGCTTCGGCTCAACCCGAGCCTCGGATTCGTCTGGGCCCTCAGCGCGGTCACTCACTGCTACATCGGCCTGCCCGACATTGCGATCGCGCAAATGGAACGATATCGCGACCTGGCGCCGTTCGATCCGTACTATTCTTTCTTCGAAGGTGTTCGTGCGCTGGCTTATTTGCTCAAGCGCGACTTCGAGCAGGCAGCCGCCGTCGGGCGACGCATGGTCAAGGCACACCCCGAATTCATCAACGCATACAAGACGGTAATCGCCGCGCTCGGGCACCTCAGGCGGCGTAACGATGCGCGTCCCTACATCGAAAAACTGATGCGGCTCGAGCCCGGCTTTTCAATCGGGCACTTCGAAAGGACTTATCCGTTGAAGAGAGCGAGCGATCGGGAGTTATACGTAAGGGGACTGCGCCTGGCCGGCGTGCCCAATCCAGGTCGCGGTCACTGAGCCCGCTTCACCTAGGCAAAGGCAGCTGCCGCGCCTTCTCGACTTCGTTCGCCAGCTGCGCCGCAGCCCCCTTGACGCGTTCCTGCGCTTCGATGATCAGCAGCTCGTCGACGACGGCGGCGTTGACGGCGAGGGGCTCGAAAGCCTTACGCGTTTCGCGCAGCGCGCCGAAGGACTTGTCGAGGCCGCCGGAGGCGAACCGATAATCGAAGAAGTCCTTCTCCATGCGCTTCTTCAGCTCGAGCGCGCGGCCGATCCAGGCGGAGGAGCGGTCACCTGCCGAGCGAAGATGATCCGAAAGCTCGGTCAGGTCGGCGCGCAGCGCATCGCGCGCCTTGTGCGTATCGATCTGGCGGCGGAGGAAGGCATGCACGTCCGTCACGTAGGCATCGGCGGCGCGCACCAGCGGCGGGTTGAGCGACGCGTCGAGCTTCTGCACTCTTTGCACGCTTGTCTGCAAGGTTGCGAACGTCGCCTCGAGCCGGCTGCGTACTTCGGGGCCGGCGGCGACAAGGCCGAGCGCCTCGCGCAATAGCAGGGTGGAGTCCTGCACCAAGTGAAGAGTCGCTTTCTCCAGCTCGTTTTTCTTGACCGTGCGGTATGCCCACCAGCCGATCCCGAGAGCGAGCGCCAGGGCGAGCGCAACGACGAGGGGCTTCACAATTCCGCTCTTCAGCATCGAAAACAAGCATATCAGGACCTGTTCCGCTCCGGCCGGGTAAAGTGCGGCGGCTGGCGCTTCCTGGACGAGGTGGCGGGGGAACTCAAGCATGCGCTGCCCGCGTCGTAACGCGCGCTCAGCGGTGCATGATCTTCTTCGAGGAGGACGCGATCAGCATGCCGAGCATCGTCATTCCGGTGATGGCTTCGAGGACTGCAAGCATGCGAGGAATCGGCTCCATCGGAACGAGGTCGCCGTACCCGACTGTCAGAAACGTGATGCCGCTGAAGTAGACGTGTTCCCACCAGCCGCGGCCGGGGATGCCGTCGAGTGCGTATTGCAGCGTCGCAAAGCCGTAGATGGCGACGATCATCCCGAACGCCAGCCGCCAGGGCTTCTCGCCGTAGCCCCACAGGAGATTGAGCAGCATGGAGTCGAGCCACCGCGCAGTCGACCTCGGCCGGCTATGCTGCCGCTCGCGCGTGCCGAACGCCTCCTCGTGCAGGAGGTGCCGCTCGTACGTCTTCTCGAGGTAGGCGAGCTGGCTCGCGTCCTCGAAATGGCCCATCGTCATCGCGTTCAGCTTCAGGTTACGGCACACGCGCGCCAGCACGTGCGGATTCGTGCCCTCGCGAAACGTGATGCTCGAGAGCGCGATCTCGCAGTTGCGGAAGCTCACGAAGTCCAGCCGGCTCGCCTCGAGCCGTGCGTTCGGGAAGTCGCACCATTCGAACTTGGAGTTGACGATGTCGCACTGCTGGAACACGGCACGGCGGAAATAGCACTCGGAGAAGCTCGCCTGGCTGAGGTTGCAGTCGACGAGCCTCGCGCCCTTGAAGCCGACGTCGCGGATCGTCGCCCAGCGCAGGTTCACCCTGCGGATCAGCATGCCGTCGAGCTGTGTCCCCGCGATGCGGATGCCGCGCAGGTCGAGAAGCGTCCGTCCGTCCAGGTCCATCGTCGGGATCTCGATTTCTCCCGGGTTTCCCTGCAGGAATCGGATTGCCGCTTCGGTGAGCTCGGGCGTCCAGCGCGCGCGCAGCTGTGCCACGCTGTCATTCATGAAAGCCTATCCCCCCTCGTACGCTTGCCCTTTAGCCGTAAAAGTCTAAACTAGAATTCACAGTTTCGTCGGCAGGCGGGGAATGACGGTCGTTGCGATCACGCGGGAAATGGGGACGCTCGGCAAGGACGTGGCGACCGGGTTGGGCGAGGCGCTCGGCCTTCCGGTCATCTACCACGAGATCATCGATCACCTCGCCGACCGGATGCGCGTACGCCGCAGCCACGTCGTGCGGCTTCTCGACGGCAAGGCCGGGCTGCTCGAGCGGCTTTCGTCGGACCACACCAGCCTGTTCCTGCATTCCGCGGAGGAGGTCATCGATTTCGCGCGCCGCGGCAAGGGCGCGATCATCCGCGGCTGGGGTGCGACGCACCTGCTGCACGCCGTGCCGCACGTGATCTGCACGCGCATCTGCGCGCCGATGCCGGTGCGGATCGACCGAATGATGGAGCGCCTCAGCACCGACGATGCGGAGCAGGTCGAGTCCGAGATCCGCACCAACGACGAAGCGCATGCAGCGGTCATCCGCCGCCACTTCGGGCTGCAGTGGACCGACGCCGACCACTACGACCTCGCGCTGAACACGCACCGCCTCTCCGTCGACGAGTGCGTCGACGCGGTGCTGCAGCTGGTGCGCCTGCCGCAGTTCGCTCAGACCGACGACTCGCAGCAGCGGCTCGAGGACCTCGCGCTCGCTGCGCGCGTGCGCGCCGCGCTGCGCCGCTCGCCGGAAACCCGCGCCAGCAAGGCGGAAGTGCGCTGCGACGCGGGCCGAGTCACGCTGTCCGGCAACGTCAACACCGACCAGCGCCTGGCGATGCTCGAAGTCGTCGTCGGCCTGCCGGGCGTTCTCGACGTGGCCTGGCGCTCGCACGACACGGGCGAGCAACGGCGCTCGGCTTAGAAAGTAGCAGCCCTCAACCTGCATTTATCCGATCGCGGCACTTGCGGTTTGTGGTTTTGCGAAGTGCCGCGAAACCTTGGGCGCCCAAGTTTCGCGGCGTTTTCCAAAGGCGCGAAAACGCCGCGATCGTGGAAAAGCAAAAGCAATTTGAGGCACGCGCCCGTTTTCCTGTAAACTTCTGCATTCACGCCACACCGGGCGTTCATGACGAAGTATGTTTTTGTAACCGGCGGTGTCGTCTCCAGTCTGGGGAAGGGTATCGCCGCCGCTTCTCTCGCCGCAATCCTAGAATCCCGCGGCATCCGGGTCACCAACATCAAGCTGGATCCCTACATCAACGTGGATCCGGGCACGATGTCGCCGTTTCAGCACGGCGAGGTGTTCGTCACCGAGGACGGGGCCGAGACGGACCTCGACCTCGGTCACTACGAGCGCTTCCAGAGCTCGAAGATGCACCGTTGGAACAACTTCACGACCGGCCAGATCTACGAGTCGGTCATCAAGAAGGAGCGGCGCGGCGACTACCTCGGTGGCACGGTGCAGGTCATCCCGCACATCACCGACGAGATCAAGCTGTTCATCAAGAAGGGCGCCGCCGACGCCGAGATCGCGATCGTGGAGATCGGCGGCACGGTCGGCGACATCGAGTCGCTGCCGTTCCTCGAGGCGATCCGGCAGATCGGGCTCGAGCTGGGACGCAGCAACGTGTGCTACGTGCACCTGACCCTGGTGCCGTACATCGCCTCGACGGGCGAGATCAAGACGAAGCCGACCCAGCACTCCGTCAAGGAGCTGCGCGAGATCGGCGTATCGGCCGACGTCGTTCTGTGCCGCACGCTACAGCCGCTGCCCGAGGACGAGCGCCGCAAGATTGCGCTCTTCTGCAACGTGCAGAAGGAAGCGGTGATCTCGGCCTGGGACGTGGACTCGATCTACAAGATCCCGATGATGCTGCACGACCAGATGCTGGACGAGATCGTGTGCCACAAGCTGGGCGTGCTCGCGCATGCGGCGGATCTCACGGCCTGGCGCAAGATCGTCGACGGGATGGAGCACCCGCAGCATGAAGTCGATGTCGCGTTCGTCGGCAAATACGTGGACCTGCAGGATTCGTACAAGTCGCTGAACGAAGCGCTCAAGCACGCCGGCATCCACACGGGCAGCCGCGTCAACATCCATTACTTCGATTCCGAGGAGCTCGAGAAGTCGCCGGGGCTCGGCAACCTGGAGAAGATGGACGCAATCCTCGTGCCGGGCGGGTTCGGCAAGCGCGGCACGGAAGGCAAGATGCGCGCGATCCGCTATGCGCGCGAGAACGGCATCCCGTACCTCGGCATTTGCCTCGGGATGCAGCTCGCGACGATCGAATTCGCGCGCAACGTCTGCGGGCTGGCGGGCGCGAACAGCACCGAGTTCGACCCGGACACGCCGCATCCGGTGGTTGCGCTCGTCACTGAATGGCTCGACCGCACCGGGCGAATCGAGCGGCGCGACGCCGGCTCGGATCTCGGCGGCAGCATGCGGCTGGGTGCCCAGACCTGCCCGGTGGATCCCGGGACGCTGGCGCACTCGATCTATGGCGCGGACGTGAACGAGCGCCATCGGCATCGCTACGAGGTGAACAATATCTACGTGCCGCAGCTCGAAGCGAAGGGCTACAGAGTCTCGGCGCGCACGCCGAGCGAGAATCTGCCGGAGATCATGGAGCTCCCGGGGCATCCGTTCTTCATCGGCGTGCAGTTTCACCCGGAATTCACGTCGACGCCGCGCGCCGGCCACCCGCTGTTCAAGGCCTATGTGGAAGCGGCCTTGCGCCAGCACTCGCGGGCGCTACGACCGGGCGGCGCGCTTTCCGTCGTTGCGGCGTGAAGCTCTGCGGATTCGAAGCAGGCCTCGACCAGCCGTTATTCTTGATTGCAGGGCCCTGCGTCGTCGAGTCGCTCGAGCTGCAGCTCGAGACCGCGCACCGCCTGAAGGAGATCTGCGGCCGGCTCGGCGTGCCGCTGATCTTCAAGTCGTCCTACGACAAGGCCAACCGCAGCTCCGGCAAATCGTACCGGGGCATGGGCATGGAAAAGGGCCTGGAGATCCTGTCCGAGGTCAGGAAGCAGATCGGCGTTCCGGTGCTGACGGACGTCCACGAGATCGCCGACGTGTCGGCGGTCGCCGCCGCCGTCGACGTGCTGCAGACGCCGGCGTTCCTGTGCCGTCAGACCGACTTCATCCGCGCGGTCGCATCGGCCGGGCGCCCGGTGAACATCAAGAAGGGGCAGTTCCTTTCGCCCCAGGAAATGAAGAACGTGGTTGAAAAGGCGCGCGAGGCGAGCGGCCGCGATAACGTGCTCGTATGCGAGCGCGGCTATTCGTTCGGCTACGGCAACCTGGTGTCCGACATGCGCTCGCTCGCAATCATGCGCGATACCGGCTGTCCGGTGGTGTTCGATGCGACGCACTCGGTGCAGCTCCCCGGCGGGCTCGGGCAGGCCTCGGGCGGGCAGCGCGAGTTCATTCCGGTGCTCGCACGGGCGGCGGTCGCGAGCGGCATCTCGGGCCTCTTCATGGAGACGCACCCACAGCCGGAGCGCGCGCTGTCGGACGGGCCGAATGCCTGGCCGCTGCACCTCGTCGAGCCGCTGCTCGAGACGCTGGTAGAGCTTGACCGGCAGGTGAAACGGCGCGATCTTGCGGAAAACCTGCTCTAAAAAACGAATGGAACAACGCTCATGAGCTCGATCGTCGACGTGGTGGGAAGGGAGATCCTCGATTCGCGCGGCAACCCGACGGTCGAGGCCGACGTGTTGCTCGAGTCGGGCGTGATGGGGCGCGCGGCGGTGCCGTCGGGCGCATCGACCGGCAGCCGCGAAGCGGTCGAGCTGCGCGACGGCGATGCGCAGCGCTACGGCGGCAAAGGCGTGCTCAAGGCCGTCGAAGCGATCAACACGGAGATCTCCGAGGCGATCGTCAGCCTCGATGCCTCGGAGCAGAGCTTCGTCGACCGGACGCTGATCGAGCTGGACGGCACCGAGACCAAGTCGCGCCTCGGCGCGAACGCGGTGCTCGCGGTGTCGATGGCGGTCGCCAAGGCGGCCGCGGAGGAGTCGGGGCTGCCGCTGTACCGTTATTTCGGCGGCGCCGGCCCGATGCAAACGCCGGTGCCGATGATGAACGTCATCAACGGCGGAGCGCACGCCAACAACCGGCTCGACTTCCAGGAGTTCATGATCGTTCCGGTCGGGGCATTGTCGTTCCGCGAGGCGCTGCGCTGCGGCGTCGAGGTGTTCCAGGCGCTGCGCAAACTGATCGACGCGCGCGGAATGTCCACCGCGGTCGGCGATGAGGGCGGATTCGCCCCGGACCTGGAATCGCACGCGGCGGCCATCGAGCTGATTCTCGAGGCGGTGGAGAAGGCCGGCTACTCGGCCGGGCAGAACGTGCTGCTCGCGCTCGATTGCGCGAGCTCGGAGTTCTTCAAGGACGGCCGCTACCGGCTCGAATCGGAAGGCCTGTCGCTCTCGGCGGAAGAGTTCAGCGACTACCTCGCGGGGCTGGCAGACCGCTATCCGATCGCGTCGATCGAGGACGGCCTCGCTGAGAACGACTGGAACGGCTGGCGCCAGCTGACCGAGCGGCTGGGAGCGAAGATCCAGCTCGTCGGCGACGACCTGTTCGTGACCAATACCGGCATCCTCAAGGAGGGCGTGCGGCAGCGCGTGGCGAACGCCATCCTGATCAAGCCGAACCAGATCGGCACGCTCACCGAGACGTTCGCCGCGATCGAGCTCGCCAAACGCTGCAGCTATGGCACCGTGATCTCGCACCGCTCCGGCGAGACCGAGGACACGACGATCGCCGACCTCGCGGTCGGCTTGAACGCGCTGCAGATCAAGACCGGGTCGCTGTCGCGCTCCGACCGGACGGCGAAATACAACCAGATCCTGCGCATCGAGGAAGATCTCGGCGAAGCGGTCGCGTATCCGGGTCGCGGCGCGTTCGCCCAGTTCAGGATGACGTGAAGATCCTCGGCGCGATCCTCGGCGTACTCATCGTCGCCATCCAGTTCCCGCTCTGGCTGGGCAAGGGCGGCTGGCAGCGCGTCTGGGAAGTCGACCAGCAGATCGCGGCGCAGCACGAGAGGAACGCCCGGCTCGAATCGCGCAATGCCGGGCTCGCCGCGGAGGTGCGCGACCTCAAGCAGGGGCTCGAAGCCGTCGAAGAGCGCGCGCGCTACGAGCTCGGCATGGTGCGGCCGAACGAGGTGTTCTTCCAGATCGTGGAAAAATAGGGACGTACCCCATTTTTCGCGGGAAAATGGGTACGTCCCCATTTTGCCGTAGGGGTCGCGACCATGAAACTCACTCAACCGCAGATCGAGCAGTTCGAGCGGCAGGGATATCTGTTCTTCCCGTCCTTGTTCTCGCAGCAGGAGATCCGGAGCCTCAGCGACGAGGTGCCCGCACTGTATGCGCAACGACGTCCGGAGAACGTGCGCGAGAAGAGCGGCGACGTGGTGCGGACGAACTTTGCCGCCCACCTGTACAGCGCGCCGTTCGCAAGGCTCGCGCGCCATCCGCGGATGGTGCGGCCGATCGAGCAGATCTTCGGCGAGAAGCTCTACATGCACCAGTTCAAGATCAACGGCAAGGCGGCGTTCGACGGCGACGTCTGGCAGTGGCACCAGGACTACGGCACCTGGAAGCGCGACGACGAGATGCCGGAAGCGCGCGCCATGAACGTCGCGATCTTCCTCGACGAGGTGAACGAGTTCAACGGGCCGCTGATGTTCATCCCGGGAAGCCACAAGCTGGGCGTGCTGGACGCCGGGCATGACACGAGCACCACGAGCTATCCGCTGTGGACGCTCGATCACGCGACGATCGCGCGCCTGGTGGCGCACGGCGGGATCGTCGCGCCGAAAGGGCCCGCCGGGTCGATGATCCTGTTCCATGGATGCCTGGTGCACGCGTCGACGTCCAACCTGTCGCCGTGGAACCGCACCAGCGTCTATCTGTCGCTGTGCGCGGTGTCGAATCACATCCGGCGATTCAAGCGCCCGGGCTACATCGCGCACCGCGACTTCACGCCGCTCGAATGCCTGCCCGACGATTGCCTGCTCAAGCCCTACGACGTGCCGCTGCCCTGGAAGGACGGCACCCCTGCCGAGGAGCTGCAGGGCGTGCTGAAGGCGGCCTGAGATGAATCTGCACCGCCTGCTCGGCGAGCGCGAGGCGCAGGGCCGGCCGCTGCGCGTCGGGCTGATCGGCGCCGGCAAGTTCGCCGCGATGTACCTCGCGCAGGTCCCGAAAACGCCCGGCATTCACCTGGTGGGCATCGCCGATCTCGCGCCGGCGAACGCGCGCGCCAATCTCGAGCGCGTCGGCTGGCCGGGGGCCGCGTGCGGCGCGGCATCGCTCGATGCTGCGCTCAAGGAGCGGCGCACGCATCTCGGCGACGACTGGCAGGCGCTCGTCTCGCATCCGCAGATCGATATCGTCGTCGAGGCCACCGGCAATCCGCCGGCCGCGGTCGAGCATGCGCTCGCGGCGTTCCGTCACGGCAAGCACGTGGTCATGGTCACGGTCGAGGCGGACGCGTTCTGCGGACCGATCCTCGCCCGCAGGGCGCGCGAGGCAGGAGTGATCTACAGCCTCGCCTACGGCGACCAGCCTGCGCTGATCTGCGATCTCGTCGATTGGGCGCGCGCTGCCGGCTTCTCGGTCGTCGCCGCAGGACGCGGCCACAAGTGGCTGCCGCACTTCGCGCAATCGACGCCCGAGACCGTCTGGGGCTATTACGGGCTCACGCCCGAGCAGGCGAAGATCGGCGGGCTCAATCCGAAGATGTTCAACTCGTTCCTCGACGGCTCGAAGCCGGCGATCGAGACGAGCGCAGTCTGCAATGCGACCGGCCTCACGCCTGCGCCGGGAGGGCTGACCTACCCGCCGTGCGCGATCGACGAGCTGCCGGCGGTGATGCGGCCGCGCGAGGAAGGCGGCTGCCTGCAGCACAAGGGGCAGGTCGAAGTGGCTTCGTCGCTGCGGCTCGACGGAACCCCGATCGACTACGACATCCGCTTCGGCGTATTCGTCGTCTTCGAGGGCGAAACCGAATACATCCGCAATTGCTTCAAGGAATACATGGTGCGCACCGACCCGAGCGGTCGCTATGCGTGCATGTACAAGCGCTGGCATCTGATCGGGCTAGAGCTCGGCATCTCGGTGGCGTCGGTAGGGCTGCGCGGCGAGCCGACCGGGTGCGCGACGGGCTGGCGTGCCGACGCGATCGCGACCGCCAAGCGCGCGCTCAAGCCGGGCGAGATTCTGGATGGCGAGGGCGGATACACGGTGGTGGGACGCCTGATGCCGGCGCAGGATTCGCTCGCGCAGCGCTGCCTGCCGCTCGGACTCGCGCACGGCTGCAAGCTGCTCGCGCCGGTGCAGGCCGGGCAGCCGGTGCGCTGGAGCGACGTGGCGGTGGACTCGAAGGACAGCGCGGTGCGGCTGCGCCGCGAAATGGAGCAGGCCGCGGCCGGGAAAGAGCGTTCCGCCGCGTAGCAGCGAGTGGCGCGATCGGGGGAGGGGATGATTCCATTCTGGTTCATGCGCTCGCGCCGCCGGGTGAAGCGGATCATCCAGCGCCCTTCGATCGCGCATGCACTCGGCCGCGCCGGCCTGGTCATCGTTGCGCTCGTCGCGCTGCACGTTCTGGCGATGATGCTGTTCGAGCAGATGCCGGCGTTCGACGGTTTCTGGCTGACGCTGACGACCCTGTTCACCGTCGGCTACGGCGATCTGGCGGCGAAGAGCTGGGAGGGCCGATGGTCGACCATCGTGCTGCTGTACTTCGGCGGCATCTACACGCTGGCGAATTTCGCCAGCCAGTGGTTCGAGTGGCGGGCCGACGCACGAGACCGCAAATGGCGCGGTCACTGGAGATGGCGCATGAAAGACCACCTGCTGATCCTCAATTCGCCGACCGACAATGCCGCGTGGTATTTCGAGCGGCTGCTCAAGCAGCTGCGCATGACTCCGCGCTTCGCAGATTGCCCGACCCTGATCATCACGCGTGCGTTCGAGAGTGGCCTGCCGGAGCCGCTGGCGCGACTCGGCGCGTGCCATCACCACGCCTGGGGCCTGGATTTCCACGCGCTGCGCGACAGCACGCCGCAGGACGCGCGCGCGATCGCGATTCTCGCCAAGTCCGAGATCGAGCCCGCATCGGACTCGATCACGCTCGATGCGATTACTCGCGTGCGCTCGCTGAGCCGCGAGGTGCACCTGGTCGCGGAATGCGTCGACGACCGCAATCGCCAGCGCATGTTCGCGGCCGGGGCAAGCGCGGTGGTGCGCCCGACGCGGGTCTATCCCGAGATCATGGCGCGCGCGCTCGCGCACCCCGGCTCGGAGAAAGTGCTGGAAGAGATCCTGGATGCCGGCGGCGCGGAGTGCATGCGCATCGACGCCGGCTGGGAGGGGACGTGGAAGGATCTGGCCGCGCGTCTCGGCGACGCCGGTGTCGGCACCGCGCTCGGCTACGAATCGCGCGACGGAGAGGTGAGAGTCAACCCGCATCCCGAGGAGCGGGTGCTCGCGCGAGCGGTCTTTGCGCTCGTCTCCGGCGAGCCGGTGCAGGCGCTCGACAGGGCGGCGGCGGCGCTGCGCACGCGCTGAGGATCAGTCCTTGCGGTCGCGGAACACTTCGCGCGCGCAACGGAACGCGACCACGGCGGCGGGCACGCCGCAGTAGATCGCGGTCTGCAGCAGCACTTCCTTGATCTCGTCCTTGCTGAGGCCGTTGTTCAGCGCGCCGTTGATGTGCAGCTTCAGCTCGTGCTCCTTGCCGAGCGCGACCAGCATGCCGAGGTTGAGCACCGAGCGCGTCTTGCGCGGCAGCCCGGGGCGGTTCCAGATGTCGTTCCAGCAGTAGGTGTTGAGAAGCTCGACGAACTCTTCGTTGAACTCGTCGACCGACGCCATGGCGTTGTCGACGTAGTCGGCGCCGAGCACCGCGCGCCGCGTCTGTAAGCCGTTCTTCGCGCGCTCGTCGTGGCTGCGCTTGTCCATGCCGGGTCTCCGTGCGGGATTCAGTGATCTTCGAGGCGGGGAACCGATTCCTCCGCGGGAACGCCCGTGTCCGGGTCGATCCACTCGGAGATGCCGAGCTCGGCTTCCGCCTCGGCGATCGATTCGGTCGCCTGAAACGTGGGGTCCTCGCGGCCTTCGGCGTCCGCAGTGGCTTCGGCAAGCGAGGCGAACGGACCGTTCTCGACGGTGCTCGTGCCCGCGCGCCAGAAGACGCCGTTCGGCCGCTCGATGAACTGGATTCGCTCGTCCTCGGGCGGCGCTGCGGCGACCTTCGTGCTGCGTTTTTTTGCTTTCCCCTGTTTCATGCGTGCTGAACGATACACCAATTCCGCACCGCGCAGGGCTCGCAGACGAGCAGCATCGGCGGGCTGAGGACAACGCCCGCCGGAGCCTCTTCCCAACCGCCGTTACTTGGCGCGACCTGCGACCAGCAGAAATACGCCGAGCACGATCGACCCGACGCTCGCGATCACGGGAATCATCACCGTTTCCTTTTCCTGGACGGTGATTGCGAGCGGTCCCAGCTTCGCCGTATGAGAGTCCTTGGTGTAGCTGAAGCCGCCGTACAGCAACCCGAGGACACCGAGTGCTATCAGCACGATTCCGACGATCTTTGCTGCGCTCATCGCGTCCTCCCTTCCGGTCACAGATGGAACTTATCGACGCCCACCAGCCCGATCACCCCGATGATGATCAGGTAGAGGGCGACGATATAGTTCAGCAATCGGGGCATGATGAGGATCAGGATCCCGGCGATCAGGGCCACCAGCGGCCCCACGCCTATGGCGATGCTCATCCGCGCATGCCCCGTTCAGCGGGACAACCGCGCTACACCCCGGGGCCACGACGGCCCGTGATGAAGAAGATCACTGCGAAGATGATGCCGACGATGAAAAGAATCCACGCGATGTTCGCGGAAATGCCGGCAACTCCTCCAAGCCCGAGCACCGCAGCGACGAGCGCGATCACCAGAAATACTGCAGCCCAATAGAGCATATTGCCTCCTAGATGTTCGGTTTAATGGATCCGAGCGCCAACTCACTCCGGTGCCGGATGGTGCGCACATACTAGGCGCTCGGGCGAGCCGGGTATGTGGGAGAGTGTGCAGTAATACCGTCGTCTTTTGTCCTACGGACGCGGGGGAAATCCTGGGCTGTGCCGCGCGGTCGCGCAGTCGTTACTCATGCTGTAGTGGTCGGGCTACGCGTAATACGCTGCGACTCGATAGCCCGGCGAGAGCCATGCGAGTAGTGTGCGTGAATACGGTAGTGCAGGGGGCCCGCACAACCGAAAGAGGTATTCATCCAATGACCACCGTCGCCCGCTCGAGCCGCGACGTGGACCGTGCCCGCGCGCTGCACGGAGAGATCAAGCTGATCCTGGAATCCCGGACCATCGAGGCGAACGCACGCACCCTCGAAGAGTTGCAGCGACTGTGCGCGATGGCCACAGCGACTCTGGATGATCGCTATAGCAGGGACGTAATGCGCGCCATCACTGCGTGCGTGGAGTCTCTGTTCGCGCCCGACAGGACCGAGGAAAGCGAAGACGCTTCGATGCAGGCGCTGGTTCAGAGCCTGCTGGCGGTCTACGAGAGCCGCTTGCAGGAGCTCGAGAGCAGGCGACGACCCGTGGACGCCGAGACCGACGCGCGCACGGGTCGCGGCAACCGGCGCCACGCGCAACGGCGGAACTACGTCACGCGTCCGCCTTCAGTCGCGCGGCCCCGAACGTACGGCCCCCACTAGCGTCCCCTGCCCACGGGCCGCGCCGACGAAACACTGTCGTTCAAGCCCATCGCGCCCAAGGACGTGTACTGACCGGGACGCAGCACGACGCAGCGGCCGGTGAAGCCGGCGCCGTCGCAGACCTCCCACGGTTCGCCGGCAACCACGGCGGCAGAGGCGCGATTGTTGAAGCCGAAGCGCTCCAGGTTGCCGATCGGCCGGTCGGTCGTGAATGACTGGCCCTGCATCCCCTGGTGCTCGTAAAAGGTGACCTGCGCGCCGGTCGGAGCGGGAACATAGCGCGGAGGCTCAGCCGCGACCGGAGGCGGGACATAGCGGGGCCGCTCAGCGATACGCGCGTCGACGGCTCGCGCCGATGAAACGCCGTCCGGGAAGCCGATTCCGGCCAGCGACGGATACGTGCCCGGGCGCAGCACGACGCAGCGGCCGCTGAAGCCGACGCCGCCGCAAATCTCCCAGGGCTCGCCGACGACTTCGAGCGATTCAGCGCGATCGCCGAACCGCTGCAGGTTGTCGCTCGTTCTGTCGATGCTGAACGAGCGGCCCTGAAATGCCGGCTGGCCGAAGAGAATCACCCGTGAGCCCGGCGCATAGCCAGGGCCAGCGATCGGCACATCCGCTCTGCTGCCCGCCACCGGCCGCACCGACGAAATGCTGTCGTTCAGGCCCATCGCGCCCAGCGAATCGTACCGGCCCGGCTGCAGCACCGCGCACCGGCCGGTGAACCCGGGTCCGTCGCAAACCTGCCACTGGTCGCTCGCTACCACGGCCGAAGAGGCCCGGTTGGCAAAGCCAGCGCGCTCGAGGTTGCCGATCGGCCTGTCTGCAGTGAACGTCTGGCCGCGAAAGCCCGGATGCTCGTAGAAAGTGACCTGTGCGGCCGTTTGCGTAGCGATCGCCAGACCCGCCACCGCCAGCGTCGTTCTCCATATCGGGTTCATCGATTCATCCTCCGCAAGATCTGCTGTGCCGTTCGACCGGGAAAACGGCAGGAGATTCAATCGGCAAGCGTAAGATCTGGCGCTACAGGGAAATGCAGTGAACGCCAAAAGCGGGCAGGGGCCCCTGAAATGGCTGCAGTTGCGACGCACGCTGGGCGTGCTGGCGCCATCGCTCGCGACGCTGGTGCTGGTCGCGCTGCTGGTATTCACGGTCTTCTTTACCGCGCTGGAGTGGCAATGGATCGCGTTCCTGTCCGGGATCCTGTTCGCATCGGTGCTGTCGCTCGCGAGCGCGTCCTGGAAAAGCGCGACGCGGCTGGCGCGGCGCACCGCGGACGCAACGCGCTTCAAGGAACTGTACGACGTCGAGCGCGAGCAGCACCGCCGCGCGCGGGAACTGCTCGAACGCGAAATCGCGCTGCACCAGCAGGGCAGCGAGCGCCTCGCTCGCAACGCCGATGCGCTGAAGTCAACCGCGGACAAGGCACGCGCCACGGCGAGCCTCGTCGGCATACTCGAGCGCGAGCTGCAGGAAATCGCCTTCGTGGTCGACCGCGAGCTGCGCTACCGCTTCCACACCCGGGGCTTCGCGACGTGGGCGCAGGCGCAGCCGGTACGCATCGACGGCCATCTGCTGGACGAGCCGTTGCGGGCGCAGACGGCCGAGGCCATGAAGACGCCGCTCGCCGACGCGCTGCGCGGCCAGCCAGGACGGATCGATTTGGACGGCGACACTCCGGAGCTCGCGGGAAAGCGCTTCGTCGCCACGTTCGTGCCGCAGTACGGCCTGCCCAACGAGGTCACCGGGGTGCTGGTCAGGATCTCGGATCCCGCGCGGACCGGCGCGGCCGCAGCGGCGGGGAACGCGCCCGGGCGGGAGGATGGCAGCGCGACCTACGTCGCTGCTCTTACCGCTGAGTTGACCGGGTGGGAAGACTCCGGAGGCAGAATCCGCGAGGCCCTCGCGCACGACGAATTCGACCTCTATGTGCAGGATATCGTTGCGCTGCGCGAAGGCACGGTGCCGGCGCGCATGCAGGAAGTGCTGATCCGGATGCGGGAAGAGGAAGAGACCTTGATCCCGCCGGGCGCCTTTCTGCCGGTTGCCGAGCGCTGCGGTCTGATGGCGGAGATCGATCGCTACGTCGTGACGAGGGTGCTCGCCGCCCAATCCGCGAACGTCCGGGAGCCCGGCGCCCAGTCCGTTGTGTGCATCAATCTGTCGATTGCCACGTTTCAGGACGCCTCCTTCGCGGAGTTCGTCGCGAAGGCACTGGAGCGCGCCGGCGCAGCCGCGGAGTCGTTGTGCTTCGAGTTCGAGGAAAGCGATGTGCTGGCGGCGCTCGCTTCTTCGTC
>Ga0075419_10001475_pt1 | contig 15208 bp, 9 predicted proteins | sample SoiMetdeltSBSDD3_FD_76900 | JGI IMG/M metagenome (GOLD analysis project Ga0075419, IMG submission 76900) | Bulk soil microbial communities from a Populus tree surrounding site in Tennessee, USA - Soil MetaG P. deltoides SBSDD3 | ecosystem: Environmental > Terrestrial > Soil > Tree plantation... | reverse complement strand
ATCTTTTCCCCCCGATTCTTCCGCTACTGATGTAGATACAAGATTTCACACAGTGGAAGTTGCGTTTCTCCTCCAGCACGATTTTAAAATAGAACCCGGACACTTCTTCATTCGTTTCGGACCATCATTGGATTTTGCGTTGTTTGGCAATGAAAAGTTCAATACAATAAACGATACTAAAGTCGACAGAAGCATGAAGTTCAGCTTTAGCGATTATGGACATTACCTCGCTTCGGCTATCATCCAGTTTGGATATGAGGCTCAAAATGGGTTATTCGTTTATGGCCACTACAACTACAGTCTTACTACCATGAACAATTGGGATTATGGACCCGAGATCGGCAACAGGGCTGCAGGCATTACGATCGGGAAGTATTTAAAGGGGAAAACAAGACCTTAACAGCAGTTATAATCACATTTAACATTTACCTCCCACCATTTAGCTAAGGTCTTTCTGACCTTTGGTACTTAATTTGCCTTACGGGGGACTATTGGTTACTTTTACACTCTAAAGCACTGCTCCTGAAGACCTTCAAGAAAATACTTAAATGGGGGTTGATCTCGCTGTTATTCCTCATAATAGCCGGGGCAATTTTTGTCAATACCGAATGGGGGCAGAATATTCTTACAAGGGCTGTTACGGCCCGGCTATCAAGGGACCTTAAAAGCAAAATCACTATCAAACACGTTAGTTTCTCGCTATTCGACAAGATGAACCTTGAAGGTGTGCTGATAGAGGATCAAAAAAACGATACGCTGATTTCAGCCGCTACCATGCAGGTTCGGGTAACCGATTGGTTTTTTTTTAAGGACCAGGTCGTGTTGCATTACATAGAAATGAGCGATGCGGTGGTTCATATCAACCGTGCTGATTCCGTATGGAATTTTCAATATCTCGTTGACTATTTTTCAGGTGGCGGTTCAAGCGGCTCAAAAAAGAAAGCGGTCGAGCTTGATTTCAAAAAGATCAAACTAAGCAATGTTTCCTTTATAAAAAAAGATGAGTGGCGTGGTGAGGATATGCAATTGCGATTGACATCAATGGATCTTGATGCTGACGAAATAAATTTCAACACAAAGAAAATTGAAATAAACTCCCTCGATTTTTCGGATCCTGTTTTTATTATAAAAAATTATCCAGGCAAACGGCCAAAGAAAATAAAAATAACAACGGATGAAGAAGTGATTGATGAGGAAAAGACAGACACGATGTTGAAATGGAATGCAGCGGGCTGGGCACTGCATATCGATCGACTAAAGATCAACAATGGTGATTTCAAAAATATCAAGATGATCGATGGGACTTATCACGATTATTTTGACGGAAGGAATATTGATTTTGCTGCCATCAACGGAACATTTTCTGATGTGATCTTCAACAAGGATACATTAACTACTAAATTAGAACTAAGCACAAAAGAAAGAAGCGGGTTCGAAGTAAAGTCAATGGTGGCAGAGGCCAGGCTTACACCCAATGAAATGTCATTTGATAAAATGGAAATAAAAACGAATAACAGTGTTATTCGCGATTATTTCAGCATGAAGTATGAAGACTTCAGTGACATGGATGAATTTATAACGAAGATCAGGATGCAGGCACGTTTTGATAACGCACAGATCGATAGTGATGACATTGCATTTTTTGCGCCGGCGTTAAAGACCTGGAAAAAAAGAATAACGGTAAGTGGTCTGGCTAGTGGAACTGTTGATGATATTTATGGACGAGAGATGTCGATACAGGCGGGCACTAATACATACCTGAATGGTGATATCAGTTTAACGGGTCTGCCGGATATAGATAAGACCTTTATTGATTTTAAGGCAAATAATTTCAGAACTACCTACAGCGATGCAACTACTTTTTTACCGGCAATAAGAAAAGTAAGGATGCCGCGGTTGCAAAGCATTACTTACCTGAACTTCCAGGGCAATTTCACCGGTTTTGTCAAAGACTTCGTTACGTATGGTAACATTCAAACCAATCTTGGCACAATTACCAGTGACCTGAATATGAAATTACCGGATGGAAAGCAACCGTTTTATTCGGGGAGTATCGCATCACAAAATTTCAATCTTGGGCAATTTATCAATAATGCCAAGATCGGGACGATCTCTTTTGCAGGACAAGTGAAAGGCCGTGGCTTTAAATTCAATACACTTTCGGCCGATATCGATGGAAAGATCAATCATATCGTATATAATAATTATCACTATGAGAACATAACTGCAAAAGGAACTTTGAGCAACAGGATATTCGACGGTGATTTTTCTATCAGGGATACCAATGCTGTTGGTTCCATGAGCGGTATTGTTGACCTGAGCGGGAAAGTGCCGCGTTTTAATTTTGTGGCCAACGTAGATACGATAAACTTCAGGCCACTTCATTTACTCAACGAGAATTATTCATTCAAAGGAAAACTTGATTTTAATTTTTCAAGTGATAATATCGATAATTTTCTTGGCAATGCAAACGTAAGAAATGCCACCCTTACCAAGGATGGAAGATCAATTGCGCTTGATTCGTTTGTTATTAATTCTGAATACGTTGACGGCGTAAAACATCTTAGCGTGGCCTCGAATGAATTTGAAGGGAATATAACAGGGGATTTTTCCCTTAGAGATCTGCCTGAAACGTTCAAACTTTTCTTAAATAAATATTATCCCGCTTATGTAAAAGCGCCTTCAAGAAATATCCGTGACCAGGCTTTTAGTTTTGATATTAAAACAAACTATGTTTCAGATCTGCTGAATTTGTTTGATACTACGCTGCAGGGATTTGACAACAGTACCATAAGCGGCAAGCTCGATACCCGGCAAAATCAATTGGAACTTATAACCGAAGTACCGTCATTCGCCTATAAGCAATATGAATTCCAAAATGTGAAAATAGACGCCAAGGGAACTTTCCAAAATCTTGCCGTTACTACAACCATTGATCATTTAAAAGTAAGCGATAGCCTTAGTTTTCCATTTACCCAGGTTGATCTTGTAGCGAGAAATGATTCAACCCGCGTGCGATTAATAACAGAAAGTGATAATAAAAATATTTCAGGCGGGTCGATCAATGCATTGGTAAGAACTTTTGACGATGGCCTGGCCATAAAATTTGATACATCGAATTTTGTATTGAATGGTAAACGATGGTCGATTGAAGAGAATGGCGAATTGGAGTTAAGGTCAAACCGTGTATCGCACAGCGAGATCGTATTGAAGGAAAGCAACCAGGAAATAAGGATCAGGACGCAACCTTCTGACACAGGTGACTGGAACGATATCAAAGTGGGGCTTAAGAATTTTAATATCGGCGACGTTACTTCCTTTCTTGTAAAGAACTATAAGATCGATGGAATGATGTCAGGTGATATAACGGTGGAGGATCCTGCAAAAAAATTCAATGTGACCGCCGATGTTCTTACTGATCAGCTTCGGATAGATAATGATAGTATCGGGCAGATCGGCGCTCATGTTTTTTATAATAATAAAACAGGAAATCTTACCGCAAACGGAAAAACAATAAACCGGGACCAGAAGCTTGGTTTTGATCTCAATCTCTTCTTAAAAGACCTTGCTACAAATGAACAGGATGTAATTACTATAACACCCGAAAGATATCCTGTAAAGATCGTCGAACGTTTTATCGGCAATCTTTTCACCAACCTTGATGGTTTTGCTACCGGACCGCTCAAGATCATTGGTAAGGGACCCGATGCGAAATACCTCGGCAAAATGAAATTAGAAGATGCAGGCCTGAAAGTAAAATTTACACAATGCTATTATAAACTAAGCGATGGCGAAATAACTTTTACTGAAGATGGGTTAGATCTGGGGCGATTAATATTAACAGACACCGTAACCAATAATACGGCAACGCTCCGCCAGGGAGTGATCAAACATGATTCCTGGAAAAATATGATGTATAATATAGAAGCCAGAGTTGACGGGCGACCTATGCTATTACTAAATACCACCCGGGCAGATAACAGCAGCTTTTATGGTTATGCTTTAGGTACCGGTTCATTCTCATTAACGGGTCCCCAATCAAACATGCGGATGAAAATTATTGGTGCTGCTTCAAGAACGGATAGCTCCTATATCACCATACCCAACACGACGGGACGAGAAAGTGGTACTGCGAATTTCCTCATTGAAAGAAAATATGGAAGAGAAATAACCGATACCACTTTCACCGGTAATGTGGCAAATCTTACGTATGATGTTGATATTACCGGCACCCCTGCTGTGAACGTCCGTGTTGTGATCGATGAGTTAACAAATGATGAGATACGTGGCAGAGGTGAAGGCAATCTTCGCATTATTGCAGGAACGAATGAACAGATGACCATGCGTGGCCGGTTTGATATTAATGATGGCGTTTACCGTTTCTCTTTCCAGTCATTTTTCAAAAAACCATTTGAACTCAATAAAAATGCAAACAATTATATTGAGTGGACCGGAGATCCCAATCATCCCACGGTGAATATTGAAGCTATTTACAAAACAACCAATAAAGTTGACTTTTCACCTTTGCTCGGCGGGAATGCGGCTACGAACAACGTAACAGCCTTCAGAGATTATGTGTATGTGGTCGCAAAACTTAAAGGCGATCTTTTTAAACCCGACATTAAATTTGACCTGGATTTTCCACCTGATAGTCCCCCCTTGAAAGATTTTTATCTGTCTGAAGTTATCAAATCAACACTTAGCAATGAAAACGAACTGAACAAGCATGTTGCATTCCTGGTGGTGTTCAACAGGTTTGCGCCGGGCGATGTTGGTTCCTCAGCAACGCTCACCTCGGGTGTTGACATTTTTGTCAACAGTATTTCCGATTTTCTTTCGGGCCAGATCAATAAATGGCTTAATAATTTCCTATCGGAAAAATTGAGAATACAGGGGTTGAATATTAATTTCTCAGGCTCACTTTATAATCCAAATCCATTTGGACAAAGTGGTTCCGTCAATGGATACGACCGGATGGGAAGTGACTTTAATCTTGCCATTGCAAAAACGTTTTTAAATAACCGTATCGTATTAACATTTGAAGGTACTGCCGATGTTCCTTTTCAAAACTCTACACAATTAAAAACGGATATTTTTAAAAATATCACCGCAGAATTCTTAGTGAATAAAAGCGGTACTGTAAGGGTGAACCTTTTCTATAAAGAGAATATTGACCTGCTCACCAACACGGCTTCAGGAAGCGGCAGACTGAGAAGATTTGGGACCAGCCTCGCCTATCGCAGGGATTTTAACAAATTAGGGGATCTATTCAGAAAAAGAAAAGCTGCTACGCAACCGGCAAGTACTACTACAGAGAAGAAAGATGGTAACTAAATGAAATTCCAAATTCCATTGGCAATATGTAGAGGAATTTGGAATTTATTTTTTTGGGATTTGCCCTACTGATCATCATCCATGATTTCATGACCCAACTTATCCCGTTTGGTCATCAAATATTTTTCATTATGCGGATTGGGTGAAACTTCGATCGGGATATTATCAACGATCTCAAGTCCATAACCGATCAGGCCAATTCTTTTCTTTGGATTATTACTTATAAGCTTCAACTTCGAAATTCCAAGATGACGAAGCATTTGCGCACCAATGCCATAATCTCTTTGATCCATCTGAAAACCGAGATGAAGATTTGCTTCTACCGTATCCATCCCTTCTTCCTGCAAGCGATAAGCTTTTAATTTATTCAGCAAGCCAATCCCGCGTCCTTCCTGGTTCATATAAAGGATGGCGCCCTTGCCTTCTTTTTCTACCATTTTCATCGAGGCATGCAGTTGTTCACCACAATCACAACGAAGCGAGCCTAAAATATCGCCGGTAAAGCATGATGAGTGAACTCTTACCATCAACGGTTCATCTTTTTCCCACTCGCCCTTTATCAATGCAAGATGTTCATTGCTGGTGTACTTTTCTATAAAAGCGATTAATGTAAAGTCGCCATATTTTGTTGGCATACTTACTCTCACCACTTCGTCTATCAGCGAATCCCTTTTTATCCTGTACTCAATAAGATCTTTTATAGAAATTACTTTGAAATCAAACTTCTTTGCAACTTCTAATAATTGAGGTAAACGAGCCATTGTACCATCATCATTCATAATTTCAACCAACACACCGGCGGGCTCAAGTCCTGCCAAACGGGCAAGGTCAATGGTCGCTTCAGTATGACCAACTCTTCTTAACACCCCACCCTTTTTTGCCCGAAGCGGAAAGATGTGACCCGGTTTTCCAAAGTCAGATGGTTTGGTATTCGGGTCGATGAGAGCAAGAACAGTTTTTGAACGATCATGTGCCGATATCCCGGTTGAACATCCATGGCCTAACAAATCGACCGAAACGGTAAACGCGGTTTCATGAAGAGCGGAGTTATTATTTACCATTAACTCAAGACCCAGCTCATCGCAACGGTCTTCGGCCAATGCAGCACAGATAAGACCGCGGCCATGTTTGCTCATAAAATTGATCACCTCAGGACTTGCAAATCTTGCAGCAATGATAAAATCGCCTTCGTTTTCCCGGTCTTCATCGTCAACAACGATCACAATTTTTCCGGATTTTATGTCTTCAATGGCACTGTCGATAGTGTCTAGCATGCTCAGATAATTTCAGCAAAATTACAATTCAAGGTGGATGGAAAGTGGAAAATATTTTGAAATGAAAAGCAGCGTTTTAGAGTCAGATGGCGTTTCATTAAGAGGTGACACTGGAGCAATAATTTGTTAATATTTGGGTATATTTAACCGGACGGAATTCCCTTTCTTTGTACCAATAAACTAATACTTATGCTTAAGAGAGTCTTGTTTTTACTCGCAATAATTTTTATTGCAGCTACTTCACAAGCACAGATCACCACCAGCGAAATTACAGGTCACGTTATAGATTCCGCTACAAAAGAACCACTTACAGGCGCCAGTATTGTTGCTACACACACTCCTTCGGGCACAAGATATACCGGCATTACTTCAAGAAGAGGCGAATTCACAATTTCCGATATGCGTGTGGGTGGACCTTATGTTGTTGTCATCACATTCGTGGGTTTTGAAACTGTAACATTTGATGATGTGGTCCTGAAGCTTGCAGAGCCTTTCCTTTTGGAAGTGAACATGAACAAGAAAACCGGCACCCTGGAAAATGTCATCATCAGCACGTCAAGAAGAAACCCGATCATGAATTCTAATAGAACTGGTGCCGTGACAAACCTTGGCGTTAGGGATATTGCTAACCTGCCAAGCATCAGCAGAAGCGTAAATGATTTTACCCGTCTTACGCCGCAGGCAAACGGTACTTCGATTGGCGGTGGAAATTACAGGCAAAATAATTTTACAATAGACGGCGCTGATTTCAACAACAGCTTTGGTATTGGTCAAAACCTGCCGGCAAACGGCTCTCCTATTTCTATAGATGCCCTGGATGAAATAACTGTAAATGTTACACCTTATGACATTCGTCAATCAGGTTTTATCGGCAGTGCGATCAACGCAGTAACCCGCTCAGGCACCAACCAGTTCCAGGGATCGCTTTATCATTATTTCAGAGACCAGAGGCAGCAGGGAAATAAAGTAAACAAAACAGAATTTGTAAAGCCCGCTTTCGAATTTAAACAATATGGTGGACGCCTTGGTGGCCCAATCATTAAAAATAAATTATTCTTTTTTGTAAGCTATGAGAGGGACAATCAACCGAGCCCGATTCAGACAACGTTTGCAGCAACAGCATCAGCTCCTTACGGCAGCGCTCCCAACATAGCAAGACCTACGGCCGATGAACTGAATATGATCAGCGACTACTTAAGGACAAATTATGGTTATGAAACCGGCCCTTATGATAATTACTCATCAGAGATCAAACGAGAAAAATTTGTCGGCCGTATAGATTGGAACATTAATACAAAACATAAGTTTAATATTCGTTACAGCCAGGTAGAAGGCGGTAACCCTAGTCCGCCAAGCGGCTCTACTACAGGAACAGGCATTTCATATTCTACTGGTGTAGGACGTACGAATATTAATGCTTTATGGTTTCATAACTCCCAATATCTGCAAGGAGCAAATTTCTACTCTTTGGCAGCGGAATTAAATTCTAAGTTTGGCAAATTCTCCAACACATTACGGGGAACCTATACTTTCCAAGACGACTCCCGCGAAACCCCAAGCCAGCAGTTTCCATTTGTAGATATTTTAAAGGATGGATCACCTTTTACATCTTTTGGGTATGAGCTATTCAGCTATGGTAACCTGAGAAAAGTAAAAATGTATTCATTTGTTGATAACGTGACCTGGAGATCGGGCATCAACAATTTTACAGTCGGTGGGCAGGTTGACTGGAGTGAAACTATCAACGGTTTCCAACGTTTTGGATTGGGTTACTTCCAATTCAATTCATGGGCAGATTTTGCAAGTGCATTAGATCCCAATCCTGCTAATCGTGCAAAACCAAACGCCTATGCACTAACATATTCACTGGAAAAAGATTTTGCACAAGCATTTCCAACATTTGAGTTTATGCAATATTCTTTATACGGACAGGATGAGATCGCTGTCAATAAAAAATTCAAACTGACCTTAGGTTTAAGACTTGATATGCCAACCTATCCCGATGTGGAGGAAGTAAAAACACATCCGCTTGTTGCAGCGCTCACCTTCAGAGATGGAATTAAGCTAAACACCGGCGTGCTCCCCGACAGGCAGTTAATGTGGTCACCGAGAATTGGATTCAATTATGATATCTACGGTAATCGTTCATTACAGATTCGTGGAGGAACAGGTGTATTTACCGGAAAAGTTCCATTTGTATGGATCGTTAGCCAGGTAGGAGATGCCGGTATGTTACAGGTAACCCAATCATGGACCGGCTCCGCCGTACCGGGACCTTTTAATCCTGATCCTGCAGCTTACAGGCCTTCAATTGTACCTACACCAGGCTCTGTAATTCCAACCGCTATCACCGTATTGGATGAAGAATTTAAGTTCCCTCAAACATGGAAGTCAAGCATTGCGATTGATACAAGGCTTCCATGGAATATGATCTTTACTTTAGAAGGTATCATCAATAAAGACCTTAAAACAACATATTTTGACAATGTGAACCTTGTAACGCCCCAGGCGCTCAGTGTTTCAGGTTATCCTGATAACAGGATGCTTTTCCCGGTTGCCAATCAGCAGAAGTTTGTAAACCCTTTGACAAATACGGGGCAAGCAAGCGCCTCCGGAACTAACGCGTTCAATGCAATTTTATTAAAGAATGGCAGTAAAGGTGTGTATGCTTCAATGACTGCAAAAGTTGATAAGCAATGGAGAAATGGTTTTGGCGCTTCAATAGCTTATATCAAAACTTTTGCAAACAACTTGTTCGATGGCGGCGGTGACCAGCCATTATCGGCATGGCAAAGCACCAACACGTTCAATTCGCCGAATCAGCCAACACTAGGTTATGCCAGTTACATTGTTCCCGATCGTCTTGTTGCTTCATTTACATTAAGAAAAGAATATTTCAAACATTTTGCAACTACCATTTCGATGCTTTATAGCGGTGCCATTGATTACAGGTTCTCTTATGTGTATGGTGCAGACTTCAACCGTGATGGTTTTAATGGTAATGATCTTATCTATATTCCAAAAGACCCTTCAGAGATCACATTTACCAACTTTACTTATCCGAATGGAGTGACCTATACAGCAGCTGAGCAGAGTGCATTATTCTTTAAATACATAGAGCAGGATAAATACCTGAGAAATCATAAAGGACAATATGCAGAACGCAATGGTGCACAGGCGCCATGGAGAAACCAGGTAGATGTTAAGATTCTCCAGGATCTCTTCATTAATGTTGGAAAACATAAAAATACCGTCCAGTTGAGTCTCGACATTTTCAATTTTGGAAACCTGCTGAATGCAAACTGGGGTAAAGTAAAAACTGTAAATGCGAGCTCTGTACTTGTACCAACAAACCAAAACAATCTTGTAGCCGGTCCGGGCGGCACGGTTAGACCAACATTCCGTCTGGCAACTGACAGAAACAATCCCGTTACAGATACCTTCAGAGATAATGTAAGTGTCACTTCTACTTACTTTATGCAAATGGGTATCAGGTATATTTTTAACCAGTAATGATTTTTAGTTTGTATAAAAAGGCCTTTCATGTTGAGAGGCTTTTTTTATTGGTTCAATTACTAATTACTGATTATTGATTATTTGACAGCAACAGGCTAGTGGCTAATGACCAAAGACTAATGACTCCGGACTGCCGACTATCGACTCTCAATCCTACCCCATCCCCATTTCAAAAAAGCAGGCATGGCTCTTCCCCATGTTTTTACATCGTGTTTACCATCTTCATAATTCACATAATGAATATCATTTTCATTACTATATCCTTTTTTCTCGAGCTCTTCAATTAATCCAAGCGTATCATCAATTGAATCAATAATGCCGTTGTTATTCCTGTCCATTCTTTCATCGTGCGATCCCGTTGTAAAATAGAATTTAAGTCCCGGCTTGTATTCACCTTCCCGAATCAGCTTATGAATTATGCGATCTGTGGCTTCATTGTATCCATCATGAACATCTTTCAGCCTCCACCAAAATGAACCTGAAAAAACGCCCACCCTGGAAAAAATTTTCGGATAATGCCACACAGTATCAATTGCGGAAAGTCCACCTAATGAAAAACCAGCATAAGCGATCTCTTTAAAACTTTTTTGAAAATTTGATTCGACGTAGGGTATTAGCTCTTTAAAAACAAATTGCTGATGCAGGCCTGCCTTTGCACCTCTGCCCTTAAAATCCTTTAATGATGCTGTGCCATATTCCATTTTTCTGTCATTACTGCAATGAATGCCTGCACAAATAAGTGGCATTATTTGGTTTTTCGCATACAATTCTCCAAGCATTTCGGCAAAATGGAATTTTGGCAGATCCTGGCCATCATTAATGATCAAAAGGCTTGTTTCAACGGTAGCTGAAGCAAAAGGAGGAAGATAGAGAGCAACCAGGACTTCCCTATTCAGGTTGGTAGAATTGAATGTGATATGCTGTACGGGAACTCCGGTCTGCGAACGCTGCATCCCCGCAAAATTAAGGGAACAGCGTCAAAGACAATTACGTTATACCGCAAACAATCTTGTAGGCTTTTTTGTTTTTTACCCCTTTAAAAAATACATTTGGTTAGTTGCGCAGGAAAATATTTTAATCAAATCAAACTAAACATTATGAAGAAGATCGGCGTGTTACACGGAAAAGAAAGAAGTTTTCCCATGGCTTTTGTTGAAAGAATAAACAGTAAGAATATTTCTGGTATTGTTGCCGAGCCGGTTCGCATTGATAAAGCCATTCAGGGGGAACCTACAGGCTATGCCGTGATTATTGACCGGATTTCGCAGGATGTGCCTTTCTACAGAACATGGTTAAAGAATGAAGCGCTGACAGGTACTGCAGTCATCAATAATCCGTTTTGGTGGAGCGCCGATGATAAGTATTTCAATAACTGCTTAATGACAAAAGTAGGGGTACCTATTCCTAAAACGGCGATCATTCCTTCGAGGGAACATCCCGATGATACATCAGAAGAATCATTCAGCAATCTTGCCTACCCGATGGATTGGGAAGCGATCTTCAACTATGTTGGTTTTCCTGCTTACATGAAACCTTTTGCAGGCGGCGGATGGAAACATGTTTATAAATTAAAAAGCAAAGAAGAATTTTTTGAAAAACATAGTGAGACCGGTCAATTGGTGATGCTGCTCCAGGAAGAAATTGTTTTTACTGAATACTATCGATGCTATTGCATTGGCCGAAAACATGTTCGTATCATGCCATATGAACCCCGCAATCCGCATCATCTCCGTTACGTGGCAAGTTTTACTCCATCACCAGAGCGGTTAAAACAAATGGAAGAGATCGTGCTTCGCATTTGCAATTATCTTGGTTATGATTTTAATACCGTGGAATTAGCCATAAGGGATGGTGTTCCTTATGCCATTGATTTTTGCAACCCGGCCCCTGATGCAGAACGCAGCAGTGTTGGTGAAGAAAATTTTGCATGGGTTGTCGAAACCGCTGCCAACTACGCGATCGAAAGAGCCATGCAACATAAAGATGAACAGGATAATTTAACATGGGGTGAATATGTGAAACGTGGAGCGGATAAAACATCATTGGTATAGGGATTTGTAATTAGGAATTGGGAATTTGTTTGGCGAATCGTGTTATTTAACTTTATGAACTATAAAGGCTACAAAGAATTAGAATGTTATATCCAGGCAAGATTGCTCAGAATATTTATTTCTGAGTTGGTCAAGAAATTACCGGTCCATGAAAAATTCTTGCTCGCTGCTCAAATTATTGATTCTTCCAGGTCCATAACCCGGAATATTGCCGAAGGTTATGGACGATATACGTATACTGATACAAGAAATTTTTTCATTATAGCAAGAGGTTCTGTCACGGAAACCATGGAACATCTTGCAACTGCATGTGACGAAAAATATATTACTAAAGAAGAATTGACAACAGGAGAAGAAAAGTGCGAGTTGGTGTTTAAATTAATAAATGGATATATTTCATATTTGGATAAATCAAAAAATAAGGCAAGTTCAAATCAACCGAATTCCTAATTACAAATTCCCAACTCCCAAAAATGGCAACACTTAACTATAAAACCTTCACTCTCGGCGTTGAAGAAGAATACATGGTGCTTGATCCCGAAACAAGAGAACTCAAAAGTCATGAGCAAAAAATAGTGCACGAAGGGCAAAAAGTGATCAAGGATAAAGTAAAGGCCGAAATGCACCAGGCAGTAGTGGAAGTAGGCACTGATATTTGTGCTGATGCAGATGAGGCCTGGCAGGATGTCGCAGCGCTAAGGAAAACGATCTCTGAGATCGCAGGCGACCTTGGTTTTGCGATGGGCGCAGCAGGTACACATCCATTCAGTCATTGGGAAAGCCAATTGATAACGGATCATATTCGCTATAATGAACTGGTAAATGAATTGCAGGAAGCAGCACGAAGCAACCTGATCTTTGGTTTGCATGTGCATGTAGGAATGGAAAGTCGTGAAATGGCCAATCATATCGCAAACAGCACAAGGTATTTCTTACCTCATATTTATTCATTAAGCACCAACTCTCCTTTTTGGGAAGGAAGATTGACAGGCTATAAATCTTTCCGGACAAAAGTGTTTGATAAGTTTCCACGCACCGGGATCCCTGAAGCCTTTGACAGCATCGAATCATACGAGAATTATGTGAAGCTGTTGGTAAAGACCAATTGTATTGACAATGCTAAAAAAATATGGTGGGACCTTCGCGTTCATCCATTTTTTAACACTGTTGAATTTCGTATCTGTGATATTCCATTGACAGTCGATGAGACCATTACATTGGCCACACTTTTCCAGGCCATCTGTGCAAGGATATATTTATTGCGAAGTAAGAATTTGAATTTTATTCAATATTCGCGGGCGTTGATAAATGAAAATAAATGGAGGGCAAGCCGCTATGGTCTTGACGGCCGGATGATAGACTTTGGCAAAGAAGAAGAAGTAAATACCCGCGCACTTTTGTATGAACTGCTTGATTTTATTGAACCCGTTGTCGATCATCTTGGCAGTCGTCATCGTCTTGCCTATATTCATAAAATATTAGAAAACGGTACCGGTGCAGACAGGCAACTAAAAGTTTTTGAAGAGACAAAAAACCTGGTAAGCGTGGTGGACTATATCCGCGGACAGTTTTTAGCCGGTATATAAATTAAACTCATGAATCATTTTAATATGAAAAAAATTTCAACATTATTATTTGTGGTCATCTCCTTTTGCTTTATTTCTTGTGGTGGGTCAGAAGAGAACAGTACAGCGAGTTCACCAACGACAAATGAAATTCCTTTAATTGTTCCTGATAATGCGGCAACCACTCCGCTACCCAGCACCGATACTGCCACTACACTTTACCACACGTGGGCACTCGATAGTATTAATGGTAAGGCGCCTGATTCAAACTATTTTTCTCTCGGCAGCCCCTACCTTATTTTCGATAGTCTGAAAAAAACAATTGCCGGCTTTGGCGGTTGTAACGGAATAAATGCAAAATTGAAAGTAACCGGGCAGCGCCTGGCTTTTGATAGTCTCACCGTTTCATCACAGCAATGCAAGGGTCAAGGAAAAGAATTTGAAAGAAAGTTGCTTGCGGGCTTCCGAAGCGGTAGAACAACGTATAAGATCCAAAACGGGTTCCTTCATTTGAATGTCGGTGGCGGTTCTATTTTTATTTTAAGAAAGATCGGTTGAAAAAGAATTCTAAGAATCTGCGCATTTGCAGCAAAGGGCATAAATATTACAAAAGCAGCGATTGTCCTGTTTGCCCTGTTTGCGAAAGTGAACGAAAACCGGAAGCAGATTTCCTTTCGATACTTAGTGCCCCGGCAAGAAGAGCTCTTGAAAGTAAGGGCATCGATTCGCTGAAGAAGCTATCATCATATTCTGAAGCGGATCTATTAAAGCTTCACGGTATGGGGCCATCCTCTCTTCCAACGCTAAAGAGTGTATTGAAAGAAAAGGGTCTTTCATTTAAGAAGAAATAATTTAGCCAGATGTCGTTTACTATCGATGCGTCAAGGATCGTCTTTCAGCCTGTAAAAGTGACGTTTCTTGAAATGCATGAGCGAAAAGAATTGCCTGCGTTGCTTCCCGGAACAAGATTTGAATTACTACGAAAACCTGTTGCGGTAAATGTTTACCGGGAATATTATTATGGGGTTGGTGAAAAATATTTTTGGTTAGACCGGATGGTAATGCCCGATGCCGAACTTTTCCATAAGATTAACGCAGATAATGCCGAAATATTCCTGTTTTATGTAAAAGATGAAGTAGCGGGTTATATTGAATTCATTAAAGAAGAAAAATTTGTTGAGATCCTTTATTTTGGGTTGATGCCTGCTTTTATTGGAAGAGGTTATGGAAAATATTTTTTAGAATGGGTGACTGGTAAGGCGTGGAGCTATAACCCGGAGTGGATACAATTGAACACCTGCACACTTGATCATCCCAATGCACTAAGCACTTATAAAAAGGCAGGTTTTAACGAGGTGCGAACCGAAATACAACAAAGGAGAGTTATACCATAAATTCACAATGCGATGATATTAATGCAAGCCGCGATCGCGGGTGGAATAGTGCTCGCAATACTTCTCGGTCTTTT
>Ga0075419_10001472_pt1 | contig 15222 bp, 10 predicted proteins | sample SoiMetdeltSBSDD3_FD_76900 | JGI IMG/M metagenome (GOLD analysis project Ga0075419, IMG submission 76900) | Bulk soil microbial communities from a Populus tree surrounding site in Tennessee, USA - Soil MetaG P. deltoides SBSDD3 | ecosystem: Environmental > Terrestrial > Soil > Tree plantation... | reverse complement strand
GAAGTCGAGCGCATCGAGCGCTACCACGGCGAGCACAACGGTTTCGAATACGAAGCGCCTCTGTTCGGTGCGCGCAACGTTCTGCGCAGTCCCGCGTAATCGCGACGGAGTACCCATGTCAGCCACGCATCCCATCATCGCAGTCACAGGTTCATCGGGCGCCGGCACTACCTCGGTCATGCGCACGTTCGAGCAGATCTTTCGCCGCGAGCGAGTGACCGCCGCATTCATCGAAGGCGACAGCTTTCATCGCTACGATCGTGCGACGATGAAGCAGAAGATGGCGGACGCTCTGGCTCGCGGCGAGCATCGCTACAGCCATTTCGGACCCGACGCCAATCTGTTCGAGGAGCTCGAAGGTCTGTTCAGCAACTACGGCCTGACCGGGCGCGGCAAGCACCGCAAGTACCTGCATGACGAGCAGGAAGCGGCGCGCTACGGCGCGGAGCCGGGAACGTTCACCGAATGGGAAGAGCTGCCCGAGGACACGGATGTGCTGTTCTACGAGGGGCTGCACGGCGCTGTCGCGTGCGGCGAAGTCGATGTCGCGCGCCACGTCGATCTGCTCATCGGCGTCGTGCCGGTCATCAACCTCGAGTGGATCCAGAAGCTGCATCGGGACAGGTCGACGCGCGGCTACTCAGCCGAAGCGGTGACCGACACCGTCCTGCGGCGCATGCACGACTACGTGCACTACATCTGCCCGCAATTCTCACGCACGCACATCAATTTCCAGCGCGTGCCGGTCGTCGATACATCGGATCCCTTCATCGCGCGTTTCATTCCGACACAGGATGAGTCGTTCCTCGTGATCCGTTTCGGCAAGCCGCAGGGCATCGACTTCCCGTATCTGCTCTCGATGCTGCACGGGTCTTTCATGTCGCGCGCCAACACGATCGTCTGCCCCGGCGGCAAGATGGACCTCGCGATGCAGCTGATTCTCACCCCGATGATCCTGCGTCTCATCGAGCGCAGGAAGGAAGCGCTCGCGCGCCAGCGCTCTTCGGCCAGAGCAGTCGCGCTCGCGCCCTCGCTGCAGCTCGCGACATCGGAGTAGCCGGCATCGTGCAGCTCATCGACTGCATCGAGGCCGTGGCCTTCGATCTCGACGGCACGCTCATCGATACGGCGCCCGACCTGGCAGTTGCCGCCAACTCGATGCTGCGGATTCTTGGCGGCCGACCGTTGCCCGAACATCGCATCGCCGCACTGATCGGCGACGGCGTGGACCCGTTCGTCGCCCGGGTGCTCGAGGAAAGCGGCGGCGCGTCGAAGCTCTATGCGACGCGCCGGTCGTGGGCCCGCGTTCTCTTTCGGAATCTCTACGAGCAGGATCTCTTCGCGCGCGGACGCGTCTTTCCCGGCGTCGAGCAAGCTTTGCAGGCACTAGAGAACGCTGAGCTGCCCTTGTGCTGCATCACGAACAAGGAGAGCAGATTCGCGCTGCCGTTGCTCGAAGCGGCCGGGTTGCGCGAACGCTTTCCGGTCACAGTGTGCGCCGACCGTCCGGAGGATCGGAAGCCGAGTCCGAGCATGCTGCTCGCCGCGTGCCGTCAGCTGGGCGTGGAGCCTGCGAACCTGCTGTACGTCGGTGACTCTCGTTCGGACATTGCCGCCGCGCGCGCGGCGAGATGCCGCGTCGCGGCGGTCACCTACGGGTATGGCGATTACGACGTGCTTGAAGCTGCCCGTCCGGACGGCATCCTCAGCAATCTCGCGAAAATCACTTCGATTCGCCTGCGACCGAGGCCGGGCGTGCCGGCATTGAGGGTTGTCTCATGATCTGCGGTCGTCCCATACCGATTTCGATTCCGCTGATCCCCCGCCGCTGGCTCCTCAATGATGCAGCCCGATCCTGGCTCGCGGCGCGCCTTGCATGAGCTTCAGAAAGTCGCTGCCGTTGACGTGCACGAGCGCGCGATGATCGCCACCCTCGAAGTACACATCGTCGGCATCGACGAGTGCCTCATCCAGGATGGTCTCGATGCCATAGATCTGGCCGAGCGGTGGCACTGCGCCTGGCTCGCAATCGGTAAACAGCTGGGCGATCTGCTCTTCCGAAGCCAGTCCGATCTCACGACCGAACCGCCGGTGCAGCGCACCGATGTCCACATTGTCAGTAGCTGGCACTACTGCCATCAGATATTTTTCGCCGTCCTCGAACACGACACTCTTGGCGAGTCTTGCGCCGGGCACATGCGCAGCCTCTGCCGTGTGAGTGCTGTTCGACGTCCGCGGGTGCTCGATGATGTCGTACTGGACGCCCGCCTGTGACAGGCACGTCTGAACCCTTGCTGCAATACTCATGGTGGTCCTCCACGCAGTGCTGTGGTGGTGGGACAATGGCTGTGTCGGTTGCGTCGCCATGATGCGCGCGGTGCGGCGCAGCGTGCCATGGTGCAGGCAGGCAATTTCTCATGCCCGCGAACTTGTCTCCGGAATACAAGGCTGCGCAGGCCGCGCTGCGACAGGCGCGCGATCCCAGCGAGCGTCTGCACTGCCTGCGCGAGATGCTGCGGGTGATTCCCAAGCACAAGGGAACGGATCATCTTCAGGCCGACATCAAGCGACGCATCCACGAGCTGGTCGAAGAGCTCGAGCGACCCAAGAAAGGCGGAGCACGCTGTGGCCCCGCGCTCGTAGTCCGACCGGAAGGCGCTGCTCAGATCGCATTGCTTGGCCCGCCGAATGCCGGCAAGTCGACACTACACGCGCGACTCACCGGTTCCAACGCGCACGCCGCAGCCTACCCGTTCACGACCCAATTCCCAGAGCCAGGAATGATGCCGTATGAAGACGTGCACTTTCAGCTCGTCGACCTGCCGGCAGTTTCGCCCGAGCATCCGACGCCATGGCTCGCGAGCGCACTGCAGACGGCCGATGCATGCCTGTTGGTGGTGGATCTGAGCGATCCCGACTGCGTGGGAGAGATCGAGACCGTGCACGACATGATGCGCGAGCGCGGCGTGACGCTCGCCGAGCGCTGGGAGGGCGGAACAGCCGCGAGTGTGGACGCGGCGAATGACGATCCGTTCGCGTTGTCTCTCCCCACGCTGCTGCTCGCAAACAAAGCAGAGGCGGTTGCGGACGCAGGATCTGAGCTGCAAACGCTTCTGGAGCTTGTGGGCCTTCGCTATCCCGCGCTCGCCGTCTCCGCAATCAGTGGGCAGGGGCTTGGCAACGTAGGCGCGTGGCTCTTCGATCACCTGGGCGTAGTGCGCGTCTATACCAAGGCGCCCGGGAAACCTGCAGATCGCTCCCGACCGTACACTCTGCGCCGTGGACAGACCGTGGCGGATGTTGCACGCCTGGTCCACAAGGATCTCGCACGATCACTCAAGCACGCACGCATGTGGGGGGCGTCCGGGTTCGATGGTCAGCAGGTCGGATCCGGCCACGTCGTTGCCGACGGCGACATTGTCGAGCTGCACGGCTGACAAGCGCGCGACGCGCGTGCGAGCGCGCATCGCAGCTCCCGACTCACGCCCGCCCCCAGTCGCGCCTTGTGGGAATGCAGTGCACACCGGCAGCGCGCTCATGCAGAGTGCGACGGCCGCAAAGGAAATTAACCGCGACCAAACACTTGGCAGGCTGTGCACGGCGACCCGCGCTACGACGTCAGATTCCACTGACGCGCTCGGCTTTCACTGACTGGTCGGCGAGGACGCGCTGTAGCTCGTCACTCCGAGCAGCTTGTTGCTGCCGTCCGGGCGGATGAAGAAGCCGATGCCGGGCTGTCCGTTGCTGAACGCCGAATCGATCCCCTTCGCGAGGAGCATGCCGTTCACAGACATGGTGATCGTGTTGCCCACGATCGTCGCCTTGATGACGTCTCCGGTGACGAGCTGCCGTCCGAGATAGCCGCTCTCGACGAGGTGCACGTGGGCGAAGTCGCCCTGCGGGCCGTTCCACCTCATGATCGCGAACCCGCCGTAATAATCGAACAGGCATTCATACCCGCGGGCATTGCCCGAATCGTCGGAGAATCGCAGCAGCAGCTCGATCTCATGTGTGCTTACCGGCTGCAGGGTCTGGTCCCGGTACACCACCGCTTCGACGGTCTGATCGGGCCCGAACCCTGAAAGCAGAGAATAGGAATCGTCGTAGCTCTGGCCGGCGTTCGTGCCGAAGGCGACACCTCCGACGGTCACCACATTCGTCCACTTGTTGTTCGCACGACGCCAGCGTCCGCCTTCGGAGAGCGGATTCTCCGTCGAGTTGAAGCTGGTCGCGTAGCTGGCGCCAGTCGTGCCGCCGCCGCCCCCGCCCGAAGCCGCATTCGTAGTGATGCTGAGCGGCTGCGAAGGTGAGGAGCTGTTGCCAGCAGCATCGTATGCGGCAACGGTATAGACGTAGGACGTGTTGGGAGTAAGCCCGCTGTCGGCATAAGTCGTCTGTGCCGACGTTCCGACCTGGGCACCGTTGCGGGAGATGCGGTAGCCATTCACTGCAACGTTGTCGGTCGACGGTGCCCAGGAGAAGCTCGCTTCAGTCGCCGTCTTGTGGATGGCGGTCAGCCCTGTCGGGGACGAGGGAGGAGTGCTGTCGCCAGGGGCTGGCGCTGGTGCCGAGCCGCCGAGCGCCGTCGTCATGTCTGCCTGGATCTCGGACTGGCTCAGCGCGCGCGCGTAGATGCGAACTTCATCGAGCGCTCCCCTGAAGGGGTATGCATAGCCGTTGCAGTGTCCGCCGAACTCCAGCGCCTTCGTCGTGCTGGACAGCCGCAGGCCTGAAGCAGCGACGGAATTTTCCTGGCGGCCGTCCACCCAGACCGAAAGCCTGCTGCCATCGTAGCGACCCGTGAGGTAGTGCCAGTTGCCGTCATCGACGGAGGTGGTGCTTGCGCCCGAGAAGATGTAGGCGGTAGGCGTGCCGTTCTCGGGATACACGAGGACTTCGGCTTTGCCGGGTGCGGTCAGCGCCACGCCAAGCTCCCACGGCCCGCTGTTGACATGTCCATCGCAGCCCGATTTGTCAACCAGGTGCGTCTCGCGCGAGCCACCGCCGCTCGTGCCGAACTTCACCCACGCGGAAACCGTGAATGCACTGACACCATTCGCCCCCGCAACCTGGCCGGAGGTCACGTAGTCGTTCGAGCCATCGAAAGAGAGCGCGCGGTTATGCCTGCCGTCCGTCCACGTCGGGCCATTCTTCAGGGCACCGGCGTAGTTGTTACCGGATGCGTCGGTGACGGTCGTGCCGCCGCCCTCGTCGAAACTGTATGCGGCGATGGGATTGGGTGCTGCGATAGCTGCAACTGGTACAGCAAGGGCTCCGAAACAGATGTGAATTGCAAGAGCGACAATGCGACGAGGTGTTTTTGGCATGAGCTTCCACGGCCAGCAAGGATTCAGCGACAGACGCTGCAACAACGAAGCGCATCGCAAAGTTCCGTCTTTGCGGTCGCTACCGAAGAACGCTGTGCAGTTCGTGCCGGATGATGGCTTGGCTGCCCGCTGCAGTGTTATCTGTCGTCACGCTGCGACATGCGTGGTTGCCGCTGCCGCGCAGCTCATTCATCGCCCCAGATTTGCAAGCGTGCTCAGCGCCGCCGTGCCTTGCTCTTGTGGGAGCCTTTGGGCGGGCCCTCGTGTCGATGCGGGCGCTCGTTGCGCAGTCGCTCCGCCTGCGTCTTCAAAGCGCGGCTGATCTGCAGCTGCTGCCCGGCGACGCGCACCTTCTGCAGCGTCCGGAAAATCTCCTTGGGTATCCCTGCTGGCAGATCGACGAAGCTGTGGTCGTCGCGCAGCACGATGCGGCCGATGAACTTGCCGTCGAGACCGGCTTCGTTGGCGATCGCGCCCATGATGTTGCCGGGCTGGACCCCGTGATCGCGACCGACCTCGATGCGATACGTCTCCATGTCCGCATCCGCCGGCCTCGCACCCCGTTCGCGATGCTTGTGCTGCTCCGGCTCTTTGCGGTGCTCCGGCTCTCTGCGCTTTGGAGGCTCTTCCCGCGGCTCGCGGTTGCCGCTTTCCACATCCAGCAATAGCGGCTTCTTGCCCTGCGCCAGGCTCGCCAACGCTGCCGCGATTTCGACGGCGGGAACGTTGTGCTCGCTTTCATAGCGCTCGATGAGCGTGAGAAACGCCTTGCCTTCGCCTGCAGCGAGCGCAGCTCCGATGCGGTCGTTGAAGCGCGCGACGCGCTGATCGTTCACATCCTCGACGCTCGGCAGCTCCATCTGGTCGATGGTCTGTCGCGTCGCGCGCTCGATCACGCGCAGCATGTTGCGCTCACGAGGTGCGATGAAGAGTATCGCCTCGCCGCTGCGTCCAGCGCGCCCAGTGCGGCCGATGCGATGCACGTAGGCCTCCGGGTCGTAGGGAACGTCGTAATTCACGACGTGGCTGACGCGCTCGACATCCAGGCCGCGCGCGGCAACATCGGTGGCGACGACTATGTCGATCTGACCGGCCTTGAGGCGAGCGATCGTGCGCTCGCGCTGCGCCTGTACGATGTCGCCGTTGAGCGCCTCGACCGCGAAGCCGCGCGCTTCCAGGCGTTCGGCGAGCTCCTCGGTCGCGATCTTGGTGCGCGTGAACACGAGCATGCCGTCGAACGGTTCCGCTTCGAGGATGCGCGTCAGCGCATCGAGCTTGTGCATGCCGCTGACGACCCAGTAGCGTTGCCGGATCTTGCTCGCAGTGCTGGTCTTGCTCTTGATGGTGACTTCGGCGGGCTTGCGCAGATGGTTCTGCGCGATGCGTCGCACGGCGGCCGGCATGGTGGCCGAGAACAGCGCGATCTGCCGTTCCTTCGGCGCCTGTTCCAGGATCCACTCGACGTCGTCGATGAACCCCATGCGCAGCATCTCGTCCGCCTCATCCAGTACGAAGTGCTTCAGCGTCGCGAGGCTGAGAGTATCCCGCTTGATGTGATCCATGACGCGGCCCGGTGTGCCGACCACCACGTGCACGCCACGCCGCAAGCTGTGAAGCTGCGGTGTGTAGCTCTGTCCGCCGTAGATCGGCACGACGTGAAAGCCTGCCAGGTGCGCTGCGTAGCGTTGAAACGCCTCGGCCACCTGGATCGCCAGCTCGCGGGTCGGCACGAGCACCAGCGCCTGTGGCGCACGTTGCTGCAGATCGATGCGGGACAGGATCGGCAAGGCGAAGGCAGCAGTCTTGCCGGTGCCGGTTTGCGCCTGGCCGACGACGTCCGCGCCTTCGAGCATGTGAGGAATGGTCGCCGCCTGGATGGGCGATGGGCTTTCGTACCCCACGTCGGCGAGCGCGCGGACCAGGGCTTCGTTCAGTGCCAGGTCGCGGAACGTCAGGCTTGCGGGAGCGGCAGGGGGGTCGGTTGGCGGCATGCAGGCTGTGTATATTGGTGCGATGAATGAACCGAACAAGGGATTCGACGACATCATCGCACGCGAACAGGGCTTGCGTCGGAGCTTGAGCGCGCGCCAGATGTCGATGATCGCGATCGGCGGCGCGATCGGCACCGGGCTGTTTCTCGGCAGCGGTTTCGCCATCAGCCTCGCGGGTCCCGGCGTCCTCGTGAGTTACGTCATCGGCGCAGTCATAGCGCTGCTGCTCATGGGGTGTCTCGCGGAGATGACCGTCACCCATCCGCTGACGGGCTCGTTCGGAGCGTATGCGGAGCACTACGTGGGGCCGCTCGCCGGCTTCCTCGTGCGGTGGTGCTACTGGAGCGGCAACGTGCTCGCGGTCGGCGCTGAAGTCACGGCCGTTGCGGTCTACATGAAGTTCTGGTTCCCCATGACCCCGGGCTGGCTGTGGATCGTGGTGTTCTCCGGGAGCCTGGTGCTCGCGAACGCGCTCGCCGTCAGCGTCTTCGGCACGATCGAGTATTGGTTTTCCATCATCAAGGTCACGGCGATCGTCGCTTTCATCGTCCTCGCGAGTTATCTCGTGTTCGGCACCGAGACTGCCACGGGCTTCGCGAATTACACGGCGCACGGCGGCTTTCTGCCTCACGGCTGGTGGGGTGCGTGGATTGCGGTCATGGTCGCAGTCTTCAGCTATCTCAGTCTGGAGATGATTGCGGTCGCGGCCGGCGAGGCAGAGCAGCCGCAGATCGCCATCACGCGTGCGTTCCGCTCGACGATCGTCCGGCTCATCCTTTTCTACCTGCTGACGCTGGCGCTGATGCTCGCGCTGATACCGTGGACTGCTGCCGGCGCGGGCGAGAGTCCATTCGTGCGCGCGATGCGCTCGGCGCACATTCCTGCCGCTGCCGGCGTCATCAACTTCGTCATTCTGGTCGCGGCACTCTCGTCGATGAACAGTATTCTGTACGTGTGCACGCGCATGATGTTCAGCCTGTCGCGCGCGGGCCAGGCGCCACGGCGCTTCGGTGTGCTGAACAAGCGCGGCGTTCCCTTGCAGGCGCTGCTGCTGTCGTGCTCCGGTGTCGCCGTCGCAGCGGTGCTGGGCGCGCTCTGGCCAGACCGCGCCTACCTGGTGATGCTGTCGATATCGGGGTTCGGCGTGATGTTCGTCTGGATGATGATCTTCATCACGCATTACTTTTTCCGGCGAGCGCAGCGGCCACACGCGCAGTCTGGTCCGCGGTTCCGGATGTGGGGCTACCCGTTCACGCCACTGCTAGGGGCGGTGCTCATGGCCTCAGTGCTCCTGACGACCCTCTTCAATCAGCCGTTTCGGATGACGCTGGTCTTCGGGATTCCGTTCCTCGCGCTGCTGGGCGCGATGTACTACCTGTGGTCCGCGCGCGTGCGTGCCTACCAGCCTTGATCGGGCACGCGGTGCCCATAGCCGAAATATCACGCCGCATCTGCTGGACGTAGCATCCATCTGCCAGGGAATGGCAAGCAGGGCGTTGGTATCGCGTTTCGGTGTGCTGGAGGAAGACCATGACGAGCACTGCCCCCACGTCTGCGATGAGCATTCTGGTCGTGTACGGCGATATCGGAGCCGGAACGACACTGCAGCGCGCCGGGCTTGCGCTGGTCGAGAAGTTGCGAGGCCGCGGATTCGATGTGATTCCTGCGCGCTCGGCGGGCGACGCTGCGTCGGCGATTCGATCCGACCCATTGATCGGCGCGGTGATCGTCGACGCCGACCTCGATGAATCCGACGGCGCAGAGGTCGTGCTGCACGAGTTTCGCGCGCGCAATGACCGGACGCCGGCCTTCCTGTTCGGTGAACGCAGCCACATCCCCGCGATTCCGCTGAGCACGCTCAAGCTGGTCAACGAGTTTGTCTGGTTGACCGAGGATACTTCCACGTTCATCGCGGGTCGGGTGGAAGCTGCCATCCAGCGCTATCGTGAGAACCTGCTGCCGCCCATGTTCGCCTCGATGCTCCGGCAGGCGAAAGTCCGCGAATATGCGTTCGGCACGCCCGGGCACCTGGGCGGCACGGCCTTTCTGAAAACGCCGGTGTCGAAGATCTTCTTCGACTATTTCGGCGAGAACCTGCTGCGTTCGGATCTTTCGATCGGCATGGCGGCGGTAGGCTCGCTGCTCGATCACAGCGGACCCATCGGCGAGAGCGAGAAGTATGCCGCCCGCGTATTCGGCTCGCACAGGTCCTACACCGTCACCAACGGCACCTCGGGCTCCAACCGCATCATCTTCATGGCCAGCCTGACGCAGAACGACATTGCCCTGTGTGACCGCAACTGTCACAAGTCGATCGAGCACGGCCTGGTGATGACCGGTGCGATTCCGGTCTACCTGGTGCCGCACCGCAACCGCTACGGCATCATTGGTCCGATCTATCCCGAAGACCTGCAGCCGGAAGCGGTCAGGAAGCGGGGCCGCGCGAATCACCTGACCGCTGGTGCGAACAGGCTCAAGCCGCGGCATACCATCATCACGAATTCGACCTACGACGGATTGATTTACGACGTCGCGCGCGTGATCGAGATCGCAGGCGATGCGATCGATCGTCTGCACTTTGACGAAGCGTGGTACGCCTATGCGCGCTTCAATCCTCTCTATCGCAACCGTCACGCCATGTTCGGCGATCCGGCCCGGTACAAAGACGGTCCGACACTGTTCGCGACACACTCTACCCACAAGCTGCTGGCAGCACTTTCGCAGGCTTCGTTCATACACATCCGCGATGGGCGCGATCCAATCGATCATGCGCGCTTCAACGAGTCGTTCATGATGCACACCTCGACGTCGCCGTTCTACCCGATCATCGCCTCGAACGAGATTTCAGCGGCGATGATGGACGGAGCGAGCGGCGTGGCATTGACCACCGAGTCCATTCGCGAGGCGGTGACCTTTCGCCAGACGGTGGGACGGATCAAGCGGCAGTATGCCGCGGCGGGCGATTGGTTCTTCAGCACGTGGAATGCAACCGAGGTTAGCGATCCTGTGACGAAGGAGCGGGTCGCTTTCGAGGACGCGGCAGAAGAACTGCTGGTCAGCGACCCCGACTGCTGGGTGCTGCACCCCGGCGGGACCTGGCATGGTTTCGAAGGCCTGGAAGATGGTTACTGCATGCTCGATCCCATCAAGGTCACGGTCGTTGCGCCCGGCATCGCAACCGATGGTTCGTTCGAACAGCGAGGCATCCCTGCCGCCATCATTGCGGCATATCTGGTGCGTCATGGGTTCGAATACGAGAAGACTCAGGACTTCACGGTCCTGTTCCTGTTCTCCATCGGCATGACGAAGGCCAAGTGGGGCACGCTGTTGACTACGCTGATCAAGTTCAAAGAGGACTACGATGCCAATACGCCGCTGAGCGTCGTCCTGCCGAAGCTCGTCGCCGCACATCCGGAACGCTACGGCGCGATGGGCCTGCGTGAGCTGGCCGACGAGATGTTCGATCAATACCAACGCTCGAATCAGATGCATCACCTGCAGGAAGCGTTCTCCAGCCTGCCGACTCCCCACATGACCCCGGCAGACGCCTATCGACGCCTGGTGCGCAACGAAGTGGAGCGTGTCAGGTTGGACGAGCTGGAGCAGCGCGTCGTGGCGACCAGCGTGGTTCCCTATCCGCCTGGTATCCCGATGATGATGCCCGGTGAAAGTGCGGGTGCCGCGGACGGACCCTACATCGGCTACCTCAGGGCGCTGCGGGACTGGGACCAGCGCTTCCCCGGCTTCGGGCACGAGACCCACGGCGTGGAAGTGGACGCAGGCGAGCACTATCTGCGTTGCCTGACCCGCGATCCGCGATCGTCGGATGGGGAGCCATCGTCACCGTGCTGACCGACTTCAGTCGTCTCAGTCCCCTCGAACGCGCGTTGACGCTGTTCACGCGCGTGCGGCCCGGTGAGGGCCGCAGCCTGGCGCTGTTCTTCGTCAGCGCGTTCCTGTTCCTCTTCTCGTACTACATCCTCAAGGCGCTGCGCGAAGCGTTTCTGCTGTCGGAGTTCAGTGCAGCGGTGCGTGCTTACTCGCTGGCCGCGATTGCGCTGCTGCTGATGATCATCGTGCCGCTGTACAGCCGTGTGCGCCGTCGTGTGGATGGTGCGCGACTGCTGAACGTCGTGACCTGGTTCTTCGCCGCCAACATCGTGATCTTCGCGGCCTTCGCCTGGTTCGAGAAGCGCATCGGTGTCGCGCTGTTCGTCTGGGTCAGCATCTTTGGCGTGATGGTCACCGCGCAGTTCTGGGCGTTCGCTGCCGACACGTACAACCTCAAGAGCGGCCAGCGCCTGTTCCCGATGATCATGCTCGGCGGCAACTTCGGCGCACTGGCCGGCGCCAAGTGCGCGCAACTCACCGTTGCGGCACTCACGCCCGAGGGGCTGATGCTGGTCGCGACCGCTGCATTGCTCGTCACGGTCAGCATCGCGGGCGCGGCCGCCACCGCTGCACCAGCCGACTCGCGAGCTGCGAGCCCCGAACACGAACGACGACAGATGAACATCATGGGCGGCATCGGGCTGGTGCTGCGCGAGCGCTATCTGCTCCTGATCGCGCTGTTGATCGTGCTGCTCAACTGGATCAACTCGACCGGCGAGTTCATCCTCGCGGACGTCGTCAGCCGCAATGCAGACGCGCAGGTGGCCGCGAGCGGCGGCGCGCTGAACAAGGGCGACCTGATTGCCGCGTTCTACGGTCAGTTCCAGTTCTGGTTCACGTCTCTCGGCGTGCTCATCCAGCTCTTTCTCGTCTCCCGCATCTATCGCTGGGTCGGCGTGTCGGGTGCCTTGCTGGTGATGCCGATCGTCGTCGCGCTCGGCTATGGCTGCATCGTATTCGTGCCGATCTTCACGATCATCCAGCTGGTGAAGGTCGCCGAGAACGGCATCGACTACTCGCTGATGAACACCACGCGTCAGGCGCTGTTCCTGCCGGTGAGCCGCGATGCGAAGTACGACGGCAAGACCGCGATCGACACATTCTTCTGGCGCTTCGGCGACCTGCTGCAGGCGGGCGTCGTCTACGCCGGGCTCAATTGGCTGCATTGGTCGGCATCGCAGTTCGCGGTGCTCAACCTGATCCTCGCAGTGCTGTGGATCGGCCTGGCGGTCGCGATCGGCCGGGAGTTCGTCAAAATGGCGCGCGAGAAAGTCACCAACCTCGCCCCCGTGGCCTGCAAGCCGATCGACGATCTGATCTGCGAGGCCGGACGGGCCTTCAGACACGTGATCCCTCGCGACTCGTTTCGCGATGAAGATCCCGGCGACGTGCTGCGGCTGCGGGCGCTGCTCGCGGACGGCAGTCCGCTGCCGAAGTGGCTGCGGTTCAACATCCGGGAATGCGCGTTCAGCGGCGTTTTCCCGAGCGATCTAGCGGCCGACATCACCGTCCGCGTCGTTGCGAGCGACGTCGACGGAATGGAAGCTGCGAGCGACTTTCGGATTCGCCAGCAATGAATCGCGCCTCGCGAGCAGTGCCGTTCGCTCGCGGTCGTTGAGGAGATCGCCGAGCGCCCGCGTGAGTGCCGCGCTGTCCAGCATCCCGAGTCGTCGCCGCATTTCGGGGCCTGGTTGCGGCACAGCTTCGCGAAGGTGGCGCGGCAGCGCCTTGCCAGTCCCGAACGCCTGCTCGTGTGCCGTCAGCAGGAGCATCCATTCCGCGGCGTCGTAGAGAATGCGGTCGCGCGTGCGACCCTCGTTGCCGATCAGCGCATCGAAGACGTACATGAGTTGAAACTGCGGTGGGAGCGCGCACCAGCCGCCCGGTTGCAGCGATTTCTGCTCGACATCGGTCTGAGTCACCCAGCGCTCCGGGCGCGCCTGGAGGATCCCGGCCTGGCCGTTCACATCGCGCTTCGCGGTTGCCGGCACGAGGCCGAGTCCCAGTGCACGATCCAGCCGATAGGCCGCGAGGTTTTTTCGAATCGCATCCTTGGAGCCCTGAGCGAACACGGCAGGCACGCGCTTGCCTTCCTGTTCCACGACCACGTCCAATGCTCCGGCGCCGCGAGGTCCAGTGACTGTGACGTTACCGGTCGTCAGGAGCGAAGCGATGGCTGCATCGTCGAGCGAGTTTGAAGCGACAAACAGCGGCTCGGGAGGAACGGCTGCCGGCTGCCCGCCCTCCGCATACACGACACGCACGTCGCCGTGATCGAGCAGCAACGCAGCGGGATGTCCTTTGTAGACGGGACGGTTCATCCCTGTGTCCAGCTTCACGACGGTCCCGTCGAAGCGCGATGCCACGCGCAGAGTGCGCGTGATCGTGTGACCGATCACGACGCGCCTGACGCGGAGCCCGTCCAACAACGGTTTCAGGACATCGGTCTCCGACGCTTCATTGCAGAGCGCGGCGCCGCGATACCAGTTGGGTCCGCGATAGCCGAGCAGGGGGTTCTGGTCCGCCGCCTCGGGCCGACTCAGGGCGTCGGACAGCGCCGCACGGTAACGCCGATTGATCTCCTCGATCGACAGGCCGGCGAGCACCGTCGAGGGTCCGCCGTGCATGAATAATGTGTCGTTGATGACGATTGCGACCGGAAGGCCCAGGAGCCAGCGTCCGTACTGACCATCGCGCGCAAACGCGGCGCGCTTTCCGAAGTAACCGCGTGGGTGCGTAGCGTCGCGCAGGTCCGCAGGCTCTTCGACCTCATAGGCAGCGAACTCAGCAGGCGTCACGTAACGCAGATCGCCGAGGAGGTTCATCGCTTCGTGATTGCCGAGCACGACGTGCAACATGCCGCCGGCCGACTGAGCTTCCGTCTGCAGACGCATCAGCAGGTCCATGACCTGGCGCGAGCCGGGGCCGCGATCCATGAGATCGCCGGTGCTCACGACATGAGCCGCGCCGGCTGCCCAATGGAGTTGCGCGTCGATGACGCCTACGGTTCGCAGCAGCTCGGTGAGATCGTCGTAGGCGCCGTGCACGTCGGCGAAGGCGATGACGCGCTCGACGTTCGACCAGCGCTCCGCTTCGGCCTCGGCCCTCGAGATCGACAGGAGCGCTGCCAGAATCAGCCAGAGCGCCCGCGCGACCGCGCTCTCAGTACGTCGCGATATCTCCATCGTCGATCATCCTAAGGAGCTTTCGTGCGCGACTCCACACCGCCCCGATCTCGCTGCTCGACAGGCCCATCTGCACGACGCCCTCATCGCGTCGCACACCGAAGCGGGGCGCCAGGTTCGCTCCGGGGGAGACCGCGACGTAGTGACCGTTCTCGAGCTTCCATTGCGCGAGCACACTGAGTCGCGACTCGAGATCCGCCTCCGTGAGTTTGCGCAGGCGTGCCACCGTATCGGCCGGCAGCCGCTTCACGCGCATCGATTTCCATAGCTCGCCGCGGTCGCTGGGCTCCGAGGCGAACGCGACACCATGATCGATCGAGAACACACGCGCGCCTTCCGGCACCGCCGAGATCATGAAGTTGCCGAGATTCGAGTCGCGGTGATTGATGAGATAGGTGAACACGTTGAGCTGGCCGATGTGCCTCGCATAGAGCGCATCGCTCTCGAACCGCGCGGGGAACAGAACGTCGGCCGGCACAGCTACGTCCTGGAGCCAGTACTGCACGACGCACAGCACGTCGTCCGAACCCGGGAACGTCGCTCGCAGCGCGGACGTATAGGGCCTCATCTCTGCGATCGGCAACATGCGCAGCGCAGTTGGCGGCACGACGTATTCTTCTGCATCCATGAGCAGCTTCTGCAGCTCGTACGCCGCGAGATCGTAGCGGGGCACGTTGTTGAACACCTCCGCGCCGCGCTCGGCCTTGCGAACCTTGAGGCGGATTGGCGGTTGCCCGGAGAACGACACGTCGGCCTTGAGAGTGATATCGACGGCGCCTTGCAGTTTCGGACGACTGATCTCGGCGTTGACGATCTGCATCGGCTCGG
>Ga0075419_10001471_pt1 | contig 15227 bp, 10 predicted proteins | sample SoiMetdeltSBSDD3_FD_76900 | JGI IMG/M metagenome (GOLD analysis project Ga0075419, IMG submission 76900) | Bulk soil microbial communities from a Populus tree surrounding site in Tennessee, USA - Soil MetaG P. deltoides SBSDD3 | ecosystem: Environmental > Terrestrial > Soil > Tree plantation... | reverse complement strand
TGTCACCAGCTCGGGAAGCGGAATGGCGAGGACCATCAGGAAAAAGGGAAGCCACCAGGCGAGGACTTGCTGCACCCCCCGGTAATACACCACCACCCCGATCAGCGCCACGATCATCGAGAACCGCATCGTAAAGAGCTCCGCCGCGAGCTCCGATCCGGCGCGGAGCAGAATCGCGCCCAGCAGCAGGAGAATCCCCAGCAGGGTGTTGGGCCGGGAGTCGACCAAGCCTTTTTTCCAGGCGAGCCAGACGGCGACCGGCGCCAGCAGGAGTCCGTGGCCGGCTTCCGGGTTGGTCCACCAGTCCCGCGCCAGCAGGGAGGCGGGATGCCGGAAGAGGATGACGAATGCAGCGGCGGTGATCAGCAGCGGCAGGAGCAGCATACGACGGCTGGCACTGGAAACCACTGCCGTTGGTGCTTCGGTTGCGGTCATCCGTATCAGCGCGAGCCCCGGCGGAAGAGCATGACGGGAATCGTCTGGGCCATGATCCAGAGATCGGCCCAGAATCCCTGCCGGGAAATGTAGTCGAGATCGTAGCCGACCTTCTGCTTCACGTCCTCCAGGCTGGAATCGTACTCCAGGTTGACCTGGGCATGCCCGGTGATTCCGGGACGGACCCGCTGCCGGACCTGGTATTCGGGAATCTTTCCTCGCAGATCGGCGACGATCGCGGGACGCTCGGGCCGGGGTCCCACCACGTTCATTTCTCCCCGAATCACGTTGATGAGCTGGGGGAGCTCATCGAGACGGAACTGGCGGAGCCTGCGTCCGACGGCGGTCACCCGGCCATCGTTCTTCGTAGCCCATACCGCCCCGGTGCCGTGCTCCGCGTCCACCGTCATCGTGCGGAACTTGTAGATCTTGAAGGGGCGTCCGCCGATATCCTGCTTGCGGCGCGGATCATTGGGACGATCGCCGGTGGTGCGCTTGTCGATGCCGACCCTGGTCTGGGTGTAGATCACCGGACCCCGGGAGGTCAGCTTGATCGCGAGGGCGATCAGGATCCAGAGCGGCAGGGTGATCAGAATGCCGATCAGCGCCACGACGACGTTCAGCACCCGGCGCGGCCCCTCCGAGGCGGGCAAGAGCGTCGCGCTCCGGTCCCGGATGAGGCGCAGATGGGGTTTCCGGGGGGGCAACCCCCCGCCTCGTCGTGTCCCTTCAATCGGCATAGTCATCGCGTCGCAGCCGCGCGCAGTTCCTCAGAAGATCTGGGAGAAGAAGTAGACCGTGGAGGCCAGGCCCCCGATAGCGCCGACGATCGTGAAGAAACTCACCCCGCCGGGACGCTTCTGCGGGTCCAGCACCAGCTCGTCTCCAGCACGAAGGTTGAGCTGATCGAGCGTCAGGCCCTGCCGCATGGCCTCCAGCAGCGCCTCCTGCGACCAGATTTCAGTGGTGCCCCTGCGGACGAAGATCTTCTTGGGGTCCGCCTCGGGTGCCGGCCCCCCGGCTTGCATGATCGCATCGTCGGCCCTCACGTCGGCGGGGACCTGGTAATAGCCCGGCCGCCCCACCGAACCGAACACATTCAGCCGGATCTTGGTCCGCACTCGGACCTGAGGCTCACGGATGTACCGGCTGAGCTGCTTGGTGAGATATTCCTGGGCTTCGGAGCGCAGGACTCCCTGGAGCGGGATGTCGGGAAGTCCCGGCAGGGAGAGGACCCGCCCCGAGGCAATGACGAAGGTGTCGCTGAAAGCCTGCTGACCCACCACGTTGATCTCGATATGATCGCCGACCTGCAAATCCCCTTCTTCCAGCCGTGCCCGGATCATCGCGGCCTCCCGGGACTTCTCGCCCCGAAGCCGGGAGCTGTATCCGGAAGACGCCGCATATTTCTCGAGCTCGACGAGACTCGCCTGCAGCTCGGAGCGAGTGGCCTGCGCCCGCCGGGCGTCCTGGCCCTGGAGTCCAGACGGACGTCCGGCGCACACCAGGAGCAGAGTGGCAAGGAGCAAGCTGATTGGGTACGATCGGCGGTATGTGATCAAGTTTCTCTCTCGGGGTTGTGGTTCGGTGTTGCAGGGACCATGCTCCGGACCTGCGCCGCGGGCTTGGGGACTCAACCTTATGGAGGGCACCATCTTACACACTTGCACCTGAGGCCTCACCGCTTCCGTAAGCCACAGCTCGTGGCAACATAACTACAGGGTGTTGGGTCGTCCCATCATTTTTTGCGGTTCCTTGGAACACGTTGCGTCGGTTGGAGTTCGGTTGACCTAATTACGTCTTCCGCTAAGCCCAGCCGTCTGGTAATTCAACAATGACGGAAGGTTTCTTGCTGTATCTTCGACTGATTCGGGCGACCGCCCGCGTCCGGTGCTTGGCCTGCCGAATCACACCGGATGTGCAATACATTGACGTACATGAAGTTATGGATGCACACAGCTTTCTGACCCTGCTCCGGCCGCGAATCTGACGGCGAAAGCGTTGCGGCAATATGTTGCATCGGCGCAACTGCCATGTTACCCGATTTCAGGGGCGACGCGGGAATACTCGCGGTCCCGGCAATGACGGATGACTGACCCGGCAATCCAGCCGGAAGCACGGGCCCGACGCATACTGATCGCCAACGATCAGGAATGGGCCGCTCGCGCGGTGGAAACCATCCTCGTTGCCGAAGGGTACGAGGTTCATCGGGTCTACACCGGCCGGCAGGCACTGCAGCGGGCATTCGAAATCCTTCCCGATTTGATCATCCTCGACACCCAGATGCCCGACCTGAGCGGCCCCGAGGTCTGTCGCCAGCTGCGTGCGGACGGACGCATCGGCCTGGCCACGCCCATCCTGCTCAGCACCGCGGGGCCCGCTGGTCGGCAGCAACGGATCGAAGCCTATCAGGCGGGCGCCTGGGAGTTCTACGGCCAGCCGCTCGATCCCGAGATCCTTCTGCTGAAAATCCGCATCTATCTCGACGTTCGGGCCACGGCGGAGCGGCTCACTGAAGAAACGCTGCTCGATGAGCTCACCGGGCTCTACAGTGCAAAGGGCCTGCTCCGTCGAACCGACGAGCTTCTGGCCGACGCTCGCCGGACCCATCGCGAGGTCACGGTCGTGACCATCTCTCTCGACGACTCGGCTCGGACCCAGCTGCTGGAGGAAGCCGGCGCGCTGGCACGCCGGGCCGGAATGGTGGTGCGGCACACGGTGCGCGCAGCCGACGTGGTGGGTCGGATCGGACCGCTCCGCTTCGCGGTGGTGTCTTCCGGAAGTCCCCGGGAGGGTGCGCAGCGACTCGCCGATCGGCTGGTCAGCGCCCTCCATGGCGTCGGCAACGGCACCGGGCCGGTCGAGGTCCGGACGGCGATTCAGGAAACGACATCCGAGGAGGTCTCCACTACTGATGCGAAGACGCTCCTCGGCTCGGTGGTCCCCTCGTAACTCCGCCGGAGTTCAGCCGGGCTGAGCGGCGCCCGGCTGCAACTGCTCGACCGCCCCTTCTTCCACATCCGCCACGTACCCGTAGCTGTAGCGGTAGTACTTGTATGACCCTTCCTTGAGCCGCACGTCGTTCAGGATTGCCCCCAGCAGGCGGACCGGGAGCCGGTCGAGGATCTGCAGTTTGGCCTCGGCCAGCTGGCGATCGGTCTCTCCCGCCCGAAGCACGATGGCCAGGTGTCCCGTCACCGTCGACAGCACGAAGGGATCGATGCCCGCGCCCAGCGGCGGCGTGTCGACGATGACCACTTGATAGGTGTTCTTCAGGTGAACCATCAGCTCGCGCATCCTGGCACTGCCGAGGAGCTCGGGCCCCAGATGACGCCGGGACCCGCAGGGAATCAGGGAGAGCAGGGCGTGGGTCGCCGGGCGCAGGATACCGGCCAGCGTTGCATCGCCGGCCAGGTGATCCACCAGTCCGGGGCGGCGCTCGACGCCGAAGGTATGGTGCAGCGACCCGCGCCGGATATCGCCGTCGACCAGGACGGTCCGGTATCCCGCTTCCGCGAAGGAGAGCGCGAGGTTCGATGCGATCAGGGACTTCCCGTCGCCCGGTGAGGGACTGGAAATCGTGAGGACGATGGGACCGGACGGATCGAAGCTGTGGGCCAGGCTCATTCGGATGGAGCGGAACGCCTCGACCACCTGCGCCGCCTCGTCCTGGGAGGCGTTCAGCCCCTTGGCCCGCTTGATCTCCGGGATGGTTCCCAGGATCGGCAGTCCCAGGCCTTTGGAAACCTGGTCGGGATAGCGGAATCGGGGATCGAACCGGTCGACCAGGAGCGCGATGCCGATCGCGGCACCAAGCCCGATGAGGAGTCCGAACACGATCAGCGTGATGCTTCCGCCGCGCACCGGCTTGCTCGGGGCCACCGCGGTGTCCAGCACCCGGACGTCGGGGATGGCGCTGGCCTCGGCGAGCTTGGCCTGCTGGCGATTGTTCTCCAGCGACCGGTAAAGCAGCTCCGCCTGTTCCTGTTCCCGGCGCAGCCGTGCTTCGGTCTGGGAGCGGACCGGGATCTGCCGCATTTCCCTCGAGGCGGTTCCGATGCGCCCTTCCAGCTCGGCTTCGCGGTTCTGGATCTGCCGGATCAGGGCATCGGCGTAGATGGGAATCGTCCTGGTCCGGAGCAGCTCGATCCGATTCTTGATGTTGATGACGCCCTTGTACTCGTCGGTATAGCGCGCCAGCGAGTCGCGCAGCTGGGCTTCCGCTGTCGAAAGCTCGTTAAGCACCCGCTGCAGATCCGGCGCCTGTCGAACCGACGTGATCGTGTTGAAGGCATCGACCGCCACCTCGCCCGTCTTGCTCCTCCGGAGAACTTCCTGGATCTCCTGGCGATCACGCCGAATGGAATCGAGGGCGTTCCGCTGGGCAAAGAAACTGCTGTAGACGGTGGGCTGGGTAAATGAGAGACCGGGCGCGACCGGCGCTTCTTCCCGAGGCATGGTGACGGTGCCGACCCGGAACGATTCGAGCCGCTGCTCCGCGTCTTTGAGCCGGCGGTCCTGATCGAGCACCTGACTGTCGAGGACCTGGGCCAGCATCGTCAACTTGGAGCGCTTCTGGTCTGCCGCCTCTTCCACGAAGCGGTGAATCAGCGTGTTCATGGTATGCGCGGCCGCATCCGCGTTTTTCTCGCGGAGGCTCAGGATGAGGAAGTTCTCCTCCCTCAGATTGCTCTGCAGCCGGCGGGAGAGCGCCACCGAGGCCTCGCGGGGCGACACGACCTCGAACCGGACCTTTTTCCCCCAGTATTCCTTTCCGGGTCGGGGCACCCACTTGAATCCCAGCTGCTTGCCGACCGAGTCGCCGATGGCCCCCGACTCGGCGTAGAACCCGCTCCGCTGCTTCAGCTCGTAGAGCTTGCCGCCGTCTTTCACGGTCAGCTCGAAGTCTCCCGGAATGAACCGGTTGGCGATGTCGAAATTCTCGAAGAGCCCGGCATCGTCGGGATCGCTCGGGGTCAGATAGAGCTTTCGGGCGTGGATGACCGGATCGAGCACCTTGAAGGTGGTAAGCAGCTCGACCCACGCCTTGGAATCCAGCAGCTCTTCGCCCTGAATCGGGGTGCCGACGCGATCGCGGCTTGGCGTCTCGATCCAGATCGTTGCCTTGACCTCATAGTCCGGCTTGATGAACCGGGTGGCGAGGACGCCGCCGCCGATTCCAAGGATTGCGAGCCCAACGATCAGCCACCGAAAGCGCCGGAGCGTAGAGATGAGCCGGGACACGCTGTTCGATGACGGGTTCTGAGTGGGCGGCTCCACATAGGTATAGGAATCCACCCCTGCGCCGCCGCTGTCGGCCGACACGACCGGTTGAGTCGTCTGGCCCGGAACCATCGAATTGCGCATCGGGACTCTTTCCGTGGGTGTTCGAGTCAACGGAACATCATGCAAGGGGACGGGTGTCGCAAGCCTGATACCACATGTTGCGAAGTGGCTCTCTCCTTACCTCTATTGTAGTTTGGCCACTAGCTTGTTGTTGCGTTGATGCATCATTTGCAGTACTCTACCAGCAACCCGTCAGGCGGATCCCTGGATACCTGTTGCTTGGGCGCACAACAGGCACAGATTTCGCAGCACTGTGGCTGCACCATTGCAACAGGGAAGTCCGTACTTCCTCACAACGGCGTAAGGATCGGAATGGGCAGTCCACCGACGGCAATTCCCAGCGGAGCGCCCGCCTTCCCGGAGCCGGGGGGCACTCGCGATCCCCTCTCCATCCCGCCTGAAGTCAAGGCGAGCATCAAGATTCTGCTGGTTGATGACGAGCGGACTCTGCGGGAGAGCTGCGCCAGCGTGTTACAAATGGATGGTTTTGCCGTGACGCTCGCCGGTCGCGGAGAGGAAGCCCGCGACCTGGTTCGCCGCCGCAAGTTCGATATCGTGCTGGTCGACCTCTACATGTCTCAGGTATCCGGGCTGGAGCTGCTCCGCGCGGCACTGGATGAGCACCGGGACACGATCGTGGTCGTCATGACCGGCAACCCCAGTGTCACCTCCAGCATCGAGGCGTTGCGCGCGGGGGCCTGGGACTACCTCCCCAAGCCGTTCAGCGCGACTCACCTTCAGGTGCTGATCGGGCGCGCCTCGCACGCCGTGATGATGAATCGGGAGGCGAGCGAGCTCCGCCAGCAGGTGCTCGATCAGACCAGCCACAGCGATTCGGTGGCCCTGATTGGTATCTCGCCGCTCTTCAGGAAAGCGGTCGATCTGGCGCGCAAGGTTGCGCCGACCGATGCCTCGGTATTCATCAGCGGGGAGAGTGGCACCGGCAAGGAAGTCATCGCGCAATTCATCCACCAGCACAGCCGCCGGAACCGGAAGGCCCTGGTGGCGATCAACTGCGCCGCGCTGCCGGAGCATCTGCTCGAATCGGAGATGTTCGGACACCGGAAGGGCGCTTTCACCGGCGCGGACCGGGACAAGCCCGGCCTGCTGGAAATGGCGAATGGCGGGACGCTGTTCCTCGACGAGCTGACCGAGATGCCGTTGCCGCTGCAGGCCAAGCTGCTGCGGGTGATCCAGGACGGAGTGGTCCGGCGAGTCGGCTCCGAGTCCACCGACGCGACCGTCGACGTCCGGTTCATTTCGGCGACCAACCGGGATCCCCAGCAGGCGGTCGAAAGCGGTGTTCTTCGGGGTGATCTCTTCTACCGGCTTCGGGTGGTTCCTATCTCGCTGCCGCCGCTCCGGAAGCGGCTCGAGGACATTCCGCTCCTCACCAACCACTTCCTGACCCACTACTGGGCCCGGCACCGCGGCGGCTCCGCCCGGCTGCCGCGCCTGAGCGAAGAGAGCATCGCCTTTCTTCGTTCCCGGCCCTGGCGCGGCAACGTCCGGGAGCTGCAGAACGTGATCGAGCACGTCGCGGTCCTCGTCGAACCCGACCAGGAGATCCAGCCGGCCGATATTCCGGTGTACGATGACGGCGGCGAATCCGGCGGCGAGCGCGCCACGCTGCTGCCGGTGAACGACGAGCCCTACCACGCCGCCAAGGAACGAGTCGTGGCCCACTTCGAAAAGGAATATTTCGCCCGGCTGGTATCCCGCGCCGGGGGGAACATGTCGAAGGCGGCCCGCCTGGCCGGGGTGGACCGGACCACACTCTACCGTCTCATGGACAAGCATCACATCCCGCGCGATGAACGAGGCGGAGACGCCCAGTGAGCGGCATTACCCGGGAGCAGTCGGTGCTGCGCCGCCTGCTCGACGAAGCAGCCCTTCACGTCATGGACGACTGGCATGTCGTTCGGCAGGATGCCGCCTCCCGTGAGGATGTCGTCAAGACGCTGGGAGCACTGACCAGGGCCCTGACGGGGGCGCTGGACGGCGGCACCGAGGATATGCAGGAGCTCGCGACCTCCCAGCTGCCCCGGCGGCTGCTCGGCCTGTTGCGGAGCCGGGTGATCCGGCTGACCGGGGCGGAGGAGACCCCGCCCGACGGACGTGAGCTGCTCGCCATTCTGCTCGCCTTCGAATCCATCGCCAAGCAGCTCGAGCCAAACTGGGATCAGCGCTTTGCCGACCGGCTCACCGGCCCCGACGGCCTCGAGCTGGTGGTGGAGCTGGCCCACGATCTCCGGTCTCCCCTCACCTCCATTCTGTTTCTGGGCGAGACGATGAAGCGGGGCCGCAGCGGTCCGGTGACGCCGCTGCAGGAGCGCCAGCTCGGCTTGATCTATAGCGCCGCATTCGGCCTGAGCTCGGTGGCCAGCGACGTCATCGAGCTGGCCCGGGGCGGAGACCGGCTGGTGGACCTGGAACCGCTCCCCTTCTCGGTGGCCGATATCATGGAATCGGTCCGGGATATCGTGCAGCCGATCGCCGAGGAAAAGGGATTGGAGGTCCGCCTGATTCCCTGCGAGCGCAGCTCCCGCATCGGCCACCCCGTCGCCCTGAGCCGCATTCTGCTCAACCTGACGACCAACGCGCTCAAGTTCACCGACGAAGGGCGGGTCGAGGTCACCTGCACCGAGGTGGGCGATCTGGGCGTGGAATTCTCGGTGCGCGACACCGGGCGCGGCATCCCGCCGCAGGCGATGGCGATGCTCTTCGAGCCCTTCCGCCGCCGGCAGAAGGACCGCGACTACGCGTTTTCGGGTTCCGGTCTCGGGCTCTCGATTTGCCGCAAGCTGGTCGAGGCCATGGGCGGGTCGCTGCAGGTGGAGACCGGGCCGGGGCAGGGCACCCGGTTCTACTTTGTGCTCGATCTGCCCCTTGCCGCCCAGCCGGAGCGACCATGAAACTGGTGCACGTGGTCGGTGCGAGACCCAACTTCATGAAGGTGGCTCCGGTGCTCCGCGCCGGCCAGGCCGTCCCGGGTCTTTCGCAGGTGCTGGTCCACACCGGGCAGCACTACGATCCCTCCATGAGTGATTCCTTTTTTCAGGACCTCGGGCTGCCGGCGCCCGACGAGAATCTCGGCGTCGGCTCCGGGACCCATGCGGAGCAGACCGCGCGCATCATGCTCGCGTTCGAGCCGGTGCTCGACCGCCACCAGCCCGACTGGGTGGTGGTCTACGGGGATGTGAACTCGACGGTCGCCTGCGCGCTCGTCGCGGTCAAGAAGGGCATCCGGATCGCGCATGTGGAGGCGGGGCTTCGCAGCCGCGACCGCGCCATGCCCGAGGAGATCAACCGCATCCTCACCGATCAGCTCGCCGATCTGTTGCTGACCCCGAGCCGCGACGGCAACGAGAACCTCGCGGCCGAAGGCATCCCCGCGGACCGGATTCGCCTGGTCGGGAACGTGATGGTGGACACGCTGCTTCGTCTCCGTGAGGTCGCCGCGAAGCGGGGGATGCCCGAGCAGCTCGGCGTCAAGGGCAGGGACTACGCTTTCGTCACGCTGCACCGGCCGTCGAACGTCGACGACCGGGACACGCTCGCGGAGCTGCTCTCCGCACTCGACGATCTGGGCACTCGCATGCCGGTGCTCTTTGCCGTGCACCCCCGCACCCGGCGCCGGATCAGCGAATTTGGTCTGCAGGCGCCCAATGGCCCGGTGCGGTTGCTGGATCCCCTGGGCTACCTCGAGACGGTCAACCTGGTCGACGGCGCGGCTCTGGTTCTCACCGATTCGGGCGGCCTGCAGGAAGAGACCACGGTCCTCGGCGTGCCGTGCCTGACCGCGCGGCCGAGCACGGAACGGCCGGTGACCATTACCGAAGGAACCAACCGCCTGGTCGCGTCGCGGCGGGATGCGATCGGCGCCGCGGTCACCGATTTGCTGGCACGGCGGGCGGGAGGATCGTTTCGTCCCGGCAAGCCGGAAGGCTGGGACGGACTGGCGGGAGAGCGGGTTATCGCCGCGCTGCTCGACGCCGCACTACCGTCGCCCCAACGACTTAGCTAACTTCTTCACTCGGACGACCGGTTGGCCATTGGGGCCGGACCGGAATCCGAAACAGATGCGGCTCCTCCCCCGCGTGTTCCCCGCCGAATTCCTTGACCGCGTTCGTGGTCCGGGAAGCGGGGGGAGCTCGAATGGGGCGGGGCTCGGAGAGTAAAGAACAACGTGAGTCATCCGACCCATAGGGCCGGCCGACAGGCCGCCCAAGCGCCCATCGCGCACACCCCCGCCAGCGCACATGTGCATCACGCACCCCACGCCGCCCTCCTCATCGATTTCGACAACGTCACCCTGGGCATTCGGAGCGATCTCACCAAGGAGCTCCGGACGCTGCTCAACAGCGACATCATCCGGGGGAAGGTGGCGGTGCAGCGTGCCTACGCCGACTGGCGCCGCTATCCGCAGTACATCGTGCCGCTGTCCGAATCCTCGATCGACCTGATCTTCGCTCCCGCGTTCGGCACCAACAAGAAGAACGCCACCGACATCCGCCTCGCGGTGGACGCGACCGAGCTGGTCTTCATCCGGCCCGAGATCGGCACTTTCATCCTGCTCTCGGGCGACAGCGATTTCTCCTCGCTGGTGCTCAAGCTCAAGGAATACGGGAAGTACGTCATCGGCGTCGGCATCCGGGAATCGGCGAGCGATCTGCTGATTCAGAACTGCGACGAGTATTACTCCTACAGCGATCTGGCCGGGCTGACCAAGGAGGCCGATACTCCGTCGGCGCAGCGCGACCCGTGGGAGCTGGTGGGCGAGGCGGTCCAGCAGATGGCCCGCAACGGCGACGTGATGCGGTCGGACCGGCTCAAGCAGGTCATGCAGCAGATCGACCCGAACTTCGACGAGCGGAACGCGGGCTTCAATCGATTCAGCAAGTTCGTCTCGGAGGCGGGGAACAAGGGTCTGCTGAAGGTGGCCAAGCTCGACAACGGGCAGTTCGAAGTCGGTCCGGCCGGGGCAGGCCCGACTCCGAGCGCGAAGCGCGAAGGGGCCGATCTCGGCCCCAAGGCCGACGGGTCCGGGCGCCGCCGAGGACCGGCGCCGGGTGGCCGCGCGCCTGCCCCGCCGGCAAAGACGGAGACAGCCGAGCGGCGCCCCGAGGAGGGCCGGGGCCGTCGTGGTCGGGGCCGCGGCCGTGGTCGCCCCCGCGGAGACGAAACGCCCCGGGAGCGGTCAGCCGAGGTGGTCGCGGCCGCCCCGCAAAGCGGGCAACTCAGTCTCGCCTCGGCGTTCCAGCTGCTGACCCGGGCCATGGCCGAGCTGCCGTTGCCGGTCGGCGGCGAAGCAGTGCGGGCGCGCATGGCCGCTTTGCTCGGGCGTGAGGACCCCTTGCTGGAGCCGAGCCGCTTTGCCCGGTTCCTGAAGCAGGCCAACGATGCCGAGATTGCGGATGTGAGAAAGCTCAGCGACGACAGTTTCGAGGTCTCGCCCCACAAGACCGATCTTTCCTTTGCGAGGGCGGTGGCAGCGCGGCCCGAGGTGCCCGTGGCCGACGGGAATGGCTCGTCACCCTCAGCCGGTCCCGCAGCAGAGCCGGCACTGCGCGGCCCCGTCGCCCTCCGATTCCGTCGGGGGTCCCGCGCGCCGATCCGTCCGCTCGAGCTGCCGCTCGTGGGTGTCGTGCGGGTGGATGACGACCTGCCGCCCCCGGCGGCTCCGGTCGAGGCGACGAAGCCGGCGCGCGCCCCGCGCCCCCGCGCGGCGAAACCGGCCGCCGCGCCCCTTGAGGCCGCGAAGGAGGCTGGCGCCGCGCCGAAGAAGCGCGCTCGCCCCCGCGCAAAAAAGACCGGGTGAAGCCGCTTCCCCTCTCATTTTTTCGTCGCCCCGCCGAGGTCGTCGCGAGAGACCTCATCGGGGCGACGATTGTTTCCAGTCTGGGGGGCGAGCGTACCGCTGGTGTGATCGTCGAAACCGAGGCTTATCTCGGGCACGACGATCCTGCGTCGCACGCCTACCGCGGTCGCCGTCACGCCGGCAATGCCGCCCTGTATGGACCCGCCGGCACCTGGTACGTCTACCGTTCCTATGGAATCCACTGGTGCGCGAACCTGGTTTGCCAGGGACCTGCAGCGGGGGGCGCGGTGCTGCTGCGAGGCGTACTCCCCGTCCGCGGGGTCCCCGTCATGCGGCGCCGCCGCAGCGGGATCGAGGACCGGCTCCTGGCTGATGGACCGGGAAAGCTCTGTCAGGCGCTGGGCATCACGCGAGCACTGGATGGTCGCGCGATGATGACTTCTCCGGTGCGAGTCATGGCCCCGGCGGAGGCGACCGGACTCTGCATTCGTACGACTCCCCGGATCGGCATTACCAAGGCAGTCGACTGGCAGCTGCGTTTCGTGTGTGAGCTTCCGGAGATCGAGACGGGGATTCCGGTGGGCAGACAGCGGTGACGATGTTTGCCGGCGTCTACTGCCGCTCTCGAGATCATGAACTCGACTCGGGCGAGTGCGCTCAGCTCAAGGGCGCTCTGAGCCGTTTCCCCGGGGAGCGCGTCGAGGTCATCGAACGGCCGGGACTCTTCGTCGCGGTGGCAAGCCTGGGTGTGTATCCCGCGGAACGAATCGAAACTTCACCTTCGTCGGATTTTTTTCTGACGGCCGGCGACCCTCTCATGGACGGAGACCCGTCCGGTTCTCTCCTGCCGGTGGCCGGCGGTGACCTCGCGATACTCAAACGATGCCGAGGGACCTACAGTGGGCTGGGGTTCCAGGTCGGCGATCATCGCCTGGTGCTGGTTTCCGATCGTCTCGGCGTTCGCCCGATCTACTACAGTATTCGAGGCCGCTTCGTCTATTTCGCCACGGCCCTCCGGATGCTCGAGGCCTGCCGATTCCTCCGGCTTACCGTCGATCTTCGGGGCGCCATCGAGTCCGCGACCTTCGGATACTCCATGGCGGAGCGAACGCCCTATACCTGGGTGCGGCGAATCGGCGCGGCCGAGGTCGTCTCCTTCGAGCCGGAGGCAACCGTCAAGTCGAATTACTTCCGATGGACGGATATTCCCGCGCAGGATCCGGTGGATCGCGCGGGGATGGAGGAGCTGACGGCGCGATTCGACGAGGCGGTCGCTCTCCGCCTGCGGGGACGCCGGGAGGCCGATGCATTTCTGAGCGGAGGTCTGGATTCCCGGTGCATCGTGGCGGCGCTGCTCAAGGCCGGAGCGCGGGTGCGGACCTACAATGCGTCGTGGGAGGGCAGCGTCGACAAGGTCGTGGGACGCCTGTTCGCGGAGCGCGCCGGCACCGATCATACCGAGATTCCTCTGCCCGAGGATGCCTTCGGCGACGCCTGGCCGCGGCTGATATCGGATGCGCTGCGGCCTGATGGTAGGAAGGCGGAGGGAGCGGTTGCGTGGAGCGGCGACGGGGGGAGCGTGGGAGTCGGGCGGGTGCATCTCGATGCCGCGATGGTGGAGCTGCTGCGCGCGGAGGATATGCCGGGGGCACTGCAGGCGTTTTTCGCCGAGAATCCCACCGGCGCTCCGGTTGGGGCTTCGCGTCGCTCGCTTCGGGACCGGGTCCGCGAGATTCCGAGGGATTCAGTGCGTGCCGAGCTGCTTGGCATCGACACGGAGGATCGAGGACAGTCCTTCTTCCTGTTTCTGCTGCTGAACGACCAGCACCGGCACATGACGCAGTACTATGAAGACCTCGACGTCAACCGGATCGAATACGAGCTCCCGTTCTTTGACGCCGAGTTTCTCACCCGAAGCGCCTCTTTCAGGATCGACGAGTGCCTCGGACACCGCATGTACAACCGGTGGACCGAGTCGCTGCCTTCCGCAGTCCGCGAGGTGCCCTGGCAGAGCTATCCCGGTCACGAACCCGGGCCGATCCCGATGCCATCGAGCGCCACACCGCAATGGGCGGTGCCGCGGGGGATTCGGCGGAAGGCGCTGCGTGATCGCATGAAACGGGAAGCCCTCGAGCTGCTGTCCTCCGATGCCTTCCCGGACCCGCTGCTCGACCGCGGCAGGATGCGCCTGATGTTGGAGGCATCCCGGATCGGATTACGTGACTATACCTACGCTTTCAGCTTCGGGCGGGAGCTGGAGCGGTACTGGAAGGTCGCGGAGGGGCGCTACGCCTGACTCACGGGGCCGTCACCCTGAGGATGGCTAGACGTCGGGGCTGCAGCAGGAGCGTATCGCGGTGGAGGCCCGCGGGAATTCCGGAAGGATCGTCGCGCAGCAGCGGTTCGAGCTCCGGATGCTCGTCCAGGCTGTGCCGGTCGGTCACCACGACCCTGGTGACGCCCGCTCCACGCAACCGCTCGACGAACTGGTCCAGGCGCTTGACGCGATAGATCTGGTCCTGATCGATGAAACGGGTGTCGAGTCCGTAGGGAAGACTGCCCGCCGTGCTGGTGACGAGGTCGAGAGGACCGGTCGTTCGTCGGAGGTACTCACGCGCCGTACGCCACTCCGGCCACTCCAGCTCCCGGAACATCGCCCGGGCGCGAATCGGGGTTGCCACGAACAGCACACCGAGAATCGCGATCCACTGGATTCGCCGCGCCGCCGCAGGAGCTGCCTGGTCGAATTGCGAAGCGGCCAGGCATACGAGGTATGCCAGACCGGGCATTACGGGCAGATAGTAGTAGACCCACCCACGCGAGCTCAGATTCGTCGCCACGAAACCCGCCGCCAGCGCCAAAAGCCAGGGGCGCCAGAGCTTTGGCTGGGCCACGACCAGGCAGGCGGCCGGCACCAGCCGTGCCGCGGCCAGAAACAACAACTCGACCCCGTTCCGAAACGGAAATTTGAGGGTCTCCGCCGCAAGCATTCGAAGGATCGCCGGGATAGCCCCCGGTGTCTGGAGAACACCCGTCATGCTTCCATAGGTCCGGATCAGGTCTTCTACCTCGGAGAATTCCCGGAAGCGCCCGAGCGCGAGGGTGAGGTGGACAAAATTGTGGTTCGCCGGCGCGCCCCCCTGCGAGACCTTCAGATATCCGTACCAGGCGACCATCGGCAGCAGGAACGCGATGAGCAGCTTGCCCGCCTCGACCAGTCGTCTCCGGAATGAGAGGCCACCCCAGATCAGCGTCCCTGCCAGCGCTCCGAGAAAGAAGCCGTTCGCCTGGAACCGGCTCAGCGAGGCCAGCGCAAAAACGAACCCGCTCGCCAGCGCGAAGTTGGAACGTTTCTCCGCTTCGAGCAGGAGGACCACCGCCGCCGTCACGGTCAATGCACCGAACATGACGGTGAGCGAGCTGTACGACATCGTGATGACGGTCGGATTCAGGGCGACCAGTATCACCGCGGCGTAGCAATAGGGCCCAGGAAGTACCCGGATCAGGAGGCGGTAGCTGCAGAGCAGGAATCCCGCCGCGGAAAGCCAGGAGAGCAATTTCCCCGCGGCAAACCATTCCAGGCCGCTGGCTCCTTTCAGGAGCCGAAGCACCACGAAGTAGCCGG
>Ga0075419_10001467_pt1 | contig 15244 bp, 17 predicted proteins | sample SoiMetdeltSBSDD3_FD_76900 | JGI IMG/M metagenome (GOLD analysis project Ga0075419, IMG submission 76900) | Bulk soil microbial communities from a Populus tree surrounding site in Tennessee, USA - Soil MetaG P. deltoides SBSDD3 | ecosystem: Environmental > Terrestrial > Soil > Tree plantation... | reverse complement strand
CGCCCGGATCGCCTCGCCTCCGACCTTCCGGAGGACTGTAAGTCTCTCTTGAAGTCGGGGTAGGCCGGGGCGGGAAGCGCCTGGCGCATTTTCTGGAACGCCTTGGCCTCGATCTGGCGGATGCGCTCGGCCGAGACGTTGAACTCGGCAGCGAGCTCGTGCAGGGTCGCGGCGTCTTTCTCGCGCAGCCAGCGGGCCTCGACGATTCGACGGCTGCGCGGGTCCAGGGTCTTCAGGGCGGTCTCCAGGCCGGCGGTCCGCGTCTCCTCGGACTCCTTCGCCTCGAGCACGCGCAAGGGCTCCGCGTCGCGGTCGGCGGCGAGGTAGTTCGCCGGGGCGTAAGCGGACTCGTCGTCCGGGTCGGCTTCGAAGGCGATTTCCTGGCCCGAGAGACGCGTTTCCATCTCGACCACTTCCTCGGGCTTGACGCGCAGCTCGCGGGCCACGCGAGACACCTCGTCGCTGGTGAGCGGGGCGAGGCCCTTCTTCATCGAGCGCAGGTTGAAGAAGAGCTTGCGCTGGGCCTTGGTGGTCGCCACCTTGACCAGGCGCCAGTTGCGCAGGATGTACTCGTGGATCTCGGCCTTGATCCAGTGGATCGCGAACGACACCAGGCGCACGCCGCGGTCCGGGTCGAAGCGCTTCACGGCCTTCATGAGGCCGATGTTCCCTTCCTGGATGAGGTCGGCGTGCGGCAGGCCGTAGCCGAGATACCCCCGGGCGAGGGCGACCACCAGGCGCAGGTGCGAGAGCACCAGGCCGCGGGCGGCGTCGAGGTCTTCGTTTTCACGCCAGCGCTGGGCGAGCGAGCGTTCTTCCTCGGCGCTCAGCATGGGGAAGCGGTTGACGGTCTGGATGTAAGCCTCGAGGCTGCCGGTGGGCATCGGCACAGGGACCGAAACGGGCAGGGCCGGCGTTGCTTGCATGGAGTCGGGTCCTCCTTGATGGGCGGATTTTAGCACTCAGGTCTTTAGAGTGCTAGGGCGGGTGTCGGTTCCACCAAGGCTGTGCCTGAAAGTGGGCGCTAACAAAAGCTAGAGCCTAGGCCGGCTCGATTTCCCGGAGCTGGCGGGCCACCGCGAGCTGAGCGCCCACGCCGCCGAGCAGGCTGGCGAAGACCAGGACCGCGAGGGCATCGCCCGGTCCGAGGAACTCGAGCCGAAAGCCCGACCCATAGGACTCCGCCAGCGCCCGAAGCTCCCGGTTCAGAAGCCCAAGGCCGGCCGCCACGATCGCGAGGGCGACGACCCCACCGGCGGCGCCCTGGAAGAGGCCCATGTAATAGAAGGGTCTGCGGATGAACGCGTCGGTGGCCCCGATGAGCTTCGACACCTCGATCTCGGCGCGCTGGGTCAGGATCTGGAGCCGGATAGTATTGAAGGTCACCGCGACCAGCCCGGCACCGAGCAGCGCGCTCAGGAGCCAGATGGCCACCCGTCCGATATTCGCCAGGGCGGCGAGGCGCCGCGCCCAGGCGGCGTCGGCCTGGACGTGCGCGACCCCCGGAAGTCCCGCGAGCTCGCCTGACAGCTGCTCGAGATCCTCTCCCCGGGGCGTCACCACGAAAGCGTCGGGCAGGGGGTTGCGGCCGAGCGCCGCGACGACCTCGGCCACGCCTTGCACGCTGGACAGCTCCTTCAGCGCCTGCTCGCGCGGCACGAAGCGCACTTTCGCGATCCGCCGGTCGGCGCGCAGGGTCCTGCCGAGCGCGTCCGCCTCGGCGCGCTTGGCGCCCGGCTGTAGGAAGACCGAGATCTGCGTGTCGAGCGCGAAGCGTCCGGCGACGTCGCGCAGGTTCTCGAGGAGCGCATAGCCGCCGGCGGGCAGCGAGAGCGCCACGCCGATGACGGCGGTGTTCAGCAGGCCCAGCCGCCGCAGCGCCGCTGCCGCAGCCTGGCGATGCTGACGCAGCCAGGCGCTCAAGCGATGCGCCCTTCCTCGAGCCGAAGCACGCGCCTGCCCAAGCGCCCGACCAGGCCCTGGTCGTGCGTGGCGATCAGGACCGTCACGCCGACCTGGTTGAAGCCGACGAACACGTCGAGAATGACCGCGGCCGACTCGGCGTCGAGGTTCGCGGTGGGCTCGTCTCCGATCAGGATGCCGGGCCGGTTGACGACCGCGCGCGCGATCGCGAGGCGCTGCTGCTCGCCGCCCGAGAGCTGGATCGGGTTCGCCTTCTCCCGCGCGAGCAGTCCCACCTTGTCGAGGGCGGCGCGCGCGCGCCGCGCGGCTTCCTTCGGCGGCAGCCCGGAAAAGGCGAGCGGCAGCATCACGTTGTCGAGCACGCTGCGGTCGTACAGGAGCTTCTGGTCCTGGAACACGAGCCCGATGTTGCGCCGGAGGTAGGGCACGGCGGCGCGCGTGAGAGCGCCGACGTTCTGGCCGTTGACGATCACCGAGCCCGAGGTCGGCCGCTCGATCGCGGCGATGAGCTTGAGGAGCGTCGACTTTCCGGCGCCCGAGCGGCCGGTGACGAACGCGAGCTCGCCGGCGTCGATGGAGAAGGTGACGCTCTTCAACGCTTCCTGGCCGCCGGGGTAGCGCTTGGCAACCGCCGAGAAGCTAACCAACCAGGGCCTCGGCGAAATCTTTCGCCACGAACGGGCGCAGGTCGTCGATGTCCTCCCCCACGCCGACGAAGAGCAGCGGGATCGGCCGCTCCTTCGCGATGGCGCACACCACGCCGCCCTTCGCCGTGCCGTCGAGCTTGGTGAGGATGAGGCCGGTGAGGCCGAGCGCGTCGTCGAACGCCCTGACCTGCGCGAGCGAGTTCTGCCCGGTGTTCGCGTCGAGCACGAGAAGCACTTCGTGAGGCGCGCCCGCGAGGGCCTTGCCGGCCACGCGCTTCACCTTGCGGATCTCCTCCATCAGGTGGAGCTGCGTCGGCAGCCGCCCGGCGGTGTCGGCGATGACGACGTCGGTGCCCCGCGCGCGTGCCGCGCCAAGAGCGTCGAACACCACCGCACCGGGGTCGCCGGACTCCTGCGCGATCACCGGCACGCCATTGCGGCTGCCCCAGACCACCAGCTGCTCCCGCGCCGCCGCACGGAAGGTATCGCCTGCGGCGAGCATCACGCTCTTGCCCTGAGACTGCAGCCACTTCGCCAGCTTGCCGATCGAGGTCGTCTTTCCCGAGCCGTTCACGCCCGCGATCATGACGACGAACGGCTTGCCTCCGATTTCGAGCTTCCTCTCCAGGGGGCGCAGCAGCTCGGCGAGCGAATCCTTCAAAGCCTGTCTCAGAGCCTCGCCGTCCGGCGCCTTCTTCTTGCGCAGCGAGGCGACGAGCTCCTGCGTCGCCTGCACGCCGCAATCGGCCTGCAACAGGGCGTTCTCGATCTCCTCGAACAGCGCCTCGTCGACCTTGCGCCGAACGAACAGCTCCGAGACCGGCGTATTGAGAACGTCGCGAGTGCGCGCGAGACCTGCCTTGAGGCGCGCAGCCCAGGAGAGCGCTACCATCGATGCGTGCATTCTAACAAAGGCAGAATCCGCATCATCGGCGGCGAGTACCGCGGCCGACGCATCGCGGTGCCCGAGCGCCGCGACCTGCGGCCCACGCCCGACCGCGTGCGCGAGACGCTGTTCAACTGGCTCGGCCAGACGCTCGCGGAGAGGAGCTGCCTCGACCTTTTCGCCGGCAGCGGCGCGCTCGGCTTCGAGGCCGCCTCGCGCGGCGCCGCGCGCGTCGTCATGGTCGAGAACGATCGCGCCGTCTTTTCCGCCCTCGAGAAAACCGCCGCGCTGATCGGGGCAAGGCAGGTCCACCTCGTCCTCGCGGATGCGTTCGACTACCTCGAGAGAGAGGACCAGCGCTTCGACGTGGTTTTCCTCGATCCGCCGTTCAGGCAGAATGCCCTGACGGCGCTGCTCGAGCGCCTGCCACCGCGGCTAGCGCCCGGCGCCTGCGTCTACGTCGAGGCGGCTGGCCCGCTCGAGCCCGGCGAAGCCTGGCGCGAGCTCAAGCGCGCGCGCGCGGGACAAGTGAGCTACCAGCTGTTGGAGAGGCGATGATCAAGGCGATCTATCCGGGAACGTTCGACCCGCTGACGCGCGGCCACGAGGAGCTGGTGCGCCGGGCGAGCACGCTGTTCGATTCGCTGGTGCTCGCGATCGCCGAGAGCACGCCGAAGCGCACGTTCTTCCCGCTGCCGGAGCGCATCGCCATGGCGCGCGAGGTGCTCGGCGACGTGAAGAACCTCGAGGTCACCGGCTTCAGCGGGCTGCTGATCGATTTCGTGCGCAAGCACAACGCGCGCGTCGTGCTGCGCGGCCTGCGCGCGGTGTCCGACTTCGAGTACGAGTTCCAGCTCGCCGGGATGAACCGCCATCTCTATCCGCAGATGGAGACGATCTTCCTCACGCCTTCCGAGCAGCACATGTTCATCTCGGCGACCCTGGTGCGCGAGATCGCATCGCTGGGCGGAGACGTCTCCAAGTTCGTCCATCCCCACATCGAAAAGAAGCTGAAAGCCAAAGTTACTTCTGGCAAGTAGGGCAGAAGTAAGTCGAGCGCTGGCCCTGCTGGATCTTGCGGATGATCGAACCGCAGCGGCGGCACGGTTTGCCGGCGCGGTCGTAGACCCAGCAGCGCTGCTGGAAGTAGCCCTCGCTGCCGTCCGCGCCGACGAAGTCGCGCAGGCTCGAGCCCCCGGCGCGGATCGCCGCGCGCAGGGTCTGCTTGATCGCCGCGGAAAGCCGCGCGCATCGCTCGAGGGAAAGCTTCCTCGCCGGCACCCGCGGATGGATCCCGGCGAGGAACAGGCTTTCGTTCGCGTAGATGTTGCCGACGCCGACGATGCGCCGGCCGTCCATGAGGAACTGCTTGATGCCCGTGCGGTGCGGCCGGGTGAGCTGGTGCAGCCGCTCCGGGTGCAGCTCGCGCGTGAGCGGCTCGATGCCGAGATGAACCAGCAGCGGGTGCGTGTCGATGTCCGCCCGGGTCCAGAGCACCGCGCCGAAGCGGCGCGGATCGCGCAGGCGCAGGATCCTGTCACCAAGCTGAAGGTCGAAGTGATCGTGCTTCTGCGCCGGAGTGCCGGCGGGCAGCACGCGCAGGCTGCCCGACATTCCCAGGTGGAGGATCAGGTGGCCGTCGCCGCAGTCGACGAGAAGATACTTGCCGCGGCGCTGGATCGCGCGCACGGTGCGGCCCGCGAGACGGTGCACTTCCCTCGGCACCGGCCAGCGCAAGCGCGGCTCGCGCACCGCGACGCCCGAGATGACGCGGCCGGCGAGTTGCGGCTCGAGTCCGCGCCGCGTGACCTCGACCTCGGGAAGCTCAGGCATGTGGAAAACGTGCTTGTGCGGGGCACCAAATATACCTAAGATGGGTCGAATCCAGATGAAAAGAGCGATTCGGTTGATCATCGCCGCGGCGGCCCTGTCGGTCGCAGGCTGTGCCGCGATCGCGCAGACCAAGGACATCCCGCAGGCGGCCGAGGGCGACCTCAACGAGCCGATGCTCTACGAGTTCCTGCTCGGCGAGATCGCCTTGCAGCGCGGCGACCTGCCGCTCGCGGCGCAGACTTTCCTCGACCTCGCGCGCCGCACCAGCGATCCGCGCGTCGCGCGCCGCGCGGTCGAAATCGCGAACCAGGCTCGGCTGCCCGAGCTTGCGCTCGACGCTGCGCGCACCTGGCAGGAGCTCGATCCGGGCTCGCCGCAGGCGCTGCAGGTGCTCGCGGCGCTGCTGGTGGCGAACAAGCGCGCCGAGGAGGCGCTGCCCCATCTCGAGAAGCTGCTCGCCTCCGAGGGCATGAATCCGGAGAACGGATTCATGCAGCTCAATCGCCTGCTCGCGGCCAACCCCGACAAGGCGGCGAACCTGCGCGTGGTGCGCGCGCTCGCGTCCAAGTATGCGAAGCTGCCGCAGGCCCACTTCGCCGTGGCGCAGGCCGCCGCGGCGGCCGGCGACGACGACGCCGCGCTCGCTGCGGTCCGCCGCGCCGCCGCGCTGCGGCCCGACTGGGAACTTGCGGCGCTGCTCGAGGCGCAGATCCTGCAGCGCCGCTCGCCTTCCGCGGCCGCCAAGGTGCTCGGCGATTTCGTCGCCAAGAATCCGAATTCGCGCGAGGCTCGCCTCAACTACGCGCGCCTCCTGATTCTCGACAAGCGCCTGCCGGAGGCGCGCAAGCAGTTCGAAGCCGTGCTCGCCGCGAGCCCGGGGAACACCGAGGTCATCTACGCCGTGGGCCTGCTCGCGTTCCAGCTCAAGGACTACGAGGTCGCCGAGCAGAGCATGAAGCGGCTGCTCTCGCTCAACTACCGCGACGCCGACGGCGTGCGCTACGTCCTCGGCCAGATCGCGGAGGAGCAGAAGCAGTGGCCGCAGGCCATCAAGTGGTACGAGAGCATCGGCGAAGGCGAGCACCAGCTCGCCGCGCGCATGCGCACCGCCAACGCCATGGCGAAGCAGGGCAAGCTCGACGAGGCGCGCAAGTATCTCAAGCGCGTCGCCGCCGACAATCCCGGCGAAGAGGCGCAGATCGTCGTCGCCGAGGCGCAGCTCCTGCGCGAGGCCAACCGCAACCAGGACGCCTTCAAGCTGCTCGCCGACGCCCTGAAGAAGGATCCCGACCAGCCCGAGCTTCTCTACGACTACGCGCTTACGGCGGAGAAGCTCGATCGCTTCGACGTGCTCGAGTCGAACCTGCGCAAGCTGATCGAGGTGCGTCCCGATCACGCGCACGCCTACAACGCTCTCGGCTACTCGTTCGCCGAGCGCAACACCCGCCTGCCCGAGGCGCGCAAGCTGATCGAGCGCGCGCTCGAGCTCGCGCCCGACGACTACTTCATCATGGACAGCCTGGGCTGGGTGCTCTACCGCGAGGGCAACCTCAAAGGCGCCGCCGAGCAGCTGCGCCGCGCCTACCTCGGCCGGCCCGACGCCGAGATCGGCGCGCACCTCGGCGAGGTCCTCTGGGTGATGGGCGAGCGCGACGAGGCGAACCGCGTCTGGCAGGAATCCCTCAAGGCGAGCCCGGACAACGAGACGCTGCAGAAGACGATCAAGCGCTTAAAAAGATAGATGAGGCGCTGATGCGTCTCGTCTTGCTGTCAGCAATGCTCCTGCTCGCCGGGGGATGCGCTCAACTCCAAACGAAAGTTCCCGAGGACGTCGAGTTCAACTTGAGCGGCCGGCTCGCGGCCCGCTACGGCAAGGACGCGTTCAGCGGCAACATCGCGTGGCGCCACGCGAGGAGCGCCGACGAGATGCTCATCACCACCACGCTCGGCGCCGGCGTCGCGCGCATCGTGCGCGACGGCGACTCGGTGGTGCTGACCACCGCCGAGCCGCGCGAATACCGCGCCGGCGACGCCGAGGCGCTCACCGAAGAGGTGCTCGGATTCCGCCTGCCGCTCGCCGGGCTCGCCGACTGGGTCCGCGGCAGGCCCTCCGACAAGGCGGGCGCGAAGGCCGAGTACGACGCCGAAGGACGCCTGCGCTCGCTCGAGGAGCGCGGCTGGAAGATCGACTACCAGGAATACGAGGGCAAGCTGCCTTCGCGCATGCGCCTCATCTACCCGGATATCGAGCTGCGGCTCGCGATCTCGAAGTGGGAATGAGGCGGCAATGAAGTGGTACCCGGCGCCGGGAAAACTGAATCTCTTCCTGCACGTGCTCGGCCGGCGCAGCGATGGGTACCACGAGCTGCAGACGGTGTTTCGCCTGGTCGATCGCACCGACCGCGTCGGCATCGGTCTGCGCGAGGACGGCGACATCCGGTTCTCCGGCGTCTACGGCGATGACAACCTGTGCCTTCGCGCCGCCGATTTGCTCAAGGAAGTCACTGGAACGGCGAAGGGAGCCGACATTTCGCTCGAGAAGGTCCTTCCAGTCGGCGGGGGAATGGGCGGCGGATCCTCCGACGCGGCGACGGTTCTGCTTGTCTTGAACAGGTTGTGGGATCTCCATCTCCCCAGCGGCCGACTGATCGATATCGGAAAGAAACTGGGTGCCGACGTGCCGGTGTTTGTCTACGGCCGCAACGCCCTCGGGGAGGGCATCGGCGAGCGGCTCACGGCGCTCGACCTGCCCGCCGCCTGGTACCTCGTGCTCGAGCCCCAAGTCTCGGTTTCCACGAAGGAAATCTTCTCTTCCGCGTTGACAGGGCAGTCGAAAGCACGCAAAATACCGCCCTTTTTCTCGGGGCAGGGACGCAACGACCTCGAAGCGGCGGTCGTGGCGCGTTATCCCGAGGTGGCGGTGCACCTCAAATGGTTGAGACAACGCTCCCCGCAAGCGCGCATGACCGGGTCCGGAGCATGCGTGTTCGCGGAGTTCACGTCGGAGGCGGAGGCGCGCGCTCTGTACAACCAGTTACCGGGGGACATGCGTGGATTCGTCGCGCGGGGCTTGGACCGGCATCCGCTCGCCGAGCCGGAAGAGTGAAGTCCAACTGGGGAGTCGCCAAGCTGGTTAAGGCACCGGATTTTGATTCCGGCATACGAGGGTTCGAATCCTTCCTCCCCAGCCAATCCATATGAACACGATGACGCACGGACCTAGCGCGGCGCAGCTCGAGCGCCTGATGGTGTTCACGGGCAATGCCAACCAGCGCCTCGCGCAGGAGGTGGCGCGCTACCTCAACCAGCCGCTCGGCCGGGCGATCGTCGGCAAGTTCTCGGACGGCGAAGTCATGGTGGAGCTCCTGGAGAACGTGCGCGGCAAGGACGTGTTCGTGCTGCAGTCGACCTGCGCGCCGACCAACGACAACCTGATGGAGCTGCTCGTGATGGTCGATGCGCTCAAGCGCTCGTCGGCCGCCCGCGTCAGCGCGGCGATTCCCTACTTCGGCTACGCACGCCAGGACCGCAGGCCGCGCTCCGCGCGGGTCGCGATCAGCGCCAAGGTGGTGGCGAACATGCTCGCCTCGGTGGGCGTCGCGCGCGTACTGACGATGGACCTGCACGCGGACCAGATCCAGGGCTTCTTCGACATTCCGGTCGACAACATCTACGCCGCGCCGGTGCTGCTCGGCGACGTCTGGAAGCAGCGCTACGAGAACCTGATCGTGGTCTCGCCCGACGTCGGCGGGGTGGTGCGGGCACGCGCCCTCGCCAAGCGCCTGGAGTCGGATCTCGCGATCATCGACAAGCGCCGGCCGAAGGCCAACGTCAGCGAAGTGATGAACGTGATCGGTGAAGTGACCGACCGCACCTGCGTCATCATGGACGACATGGTCGACACCGCCGGGACGCTGGTGAAGGCGGCCCAGGTGCTGAAGGAGGAAGGCGCGACCAAGGTGGTGGCGTACTGCACGCACGCGGTGCTTTCGGGCTCGGCGGTCGAGCGGATCGCCAAGTCCGACCTCGACGAGCTGGTGGTCACCGACACCATACCGCTGCGCGACGACGCGCGCAGCTGCAGCAAGATCAGGAGCCTTTCGGTCGCCGGGCTCCTCGCCGAGACGATCCTGCGCATCTACACCGAGGAATCGGTCAGCTCTCTCTTTATCGAATAACCGTTTTGAAACCGACCGGCGCCTGGTCGCGGGCGCGGGTTCAACCAAGGAGCAGTCAATGAAATTCGAGATCAGCGCGGAGAAGCGCGAGGCGCAAGGAACGGGTGCGAGCCGCCGTCTGCGCCGCATGGGCAAGGTCCCCGGCATCGTCTACGGCGGCGCCGAAGGCGCGGTGAACATCCAGCTCGACCACCAGGCGCTGTTCCAGAACCTGCGGAACGAGAAGTTCCACGCCTCGATCCTGACGCTCCAGCTGAACGGCGGCGCCCAGCAGGTGCTGCTGCGCGCGGTGAACATGCATCCGTTCAAGCTGCTGGTGCAGCACGTCGACTTCCAGCGCGTGTCCAAGGACAAGAAGATCCACATGAAGGTGCCGCTGCACTTCGTGAACGCCGAGCAGTCGCCCGGCGTGAAGGAGCAGGGCGGCATCGCGAGCCACGTGCTGAACGAGCTCGACATCACCTGCTTCCCGGACGACCTGCCGGAGTTCATCGAGGTCGATCTCTCCAACCTCACGGTCGGCCATTCGCTGCACGTGCGGGAGGTGGCGCTGCCGAAGGGCGTCGAGCTCGCGATCCACAAGAGCGAGAACCCCGTGGTCGCGACCGTGGTGATCCCGTCGCTCGTCACCGAGGAGGAGGAAGCCGCTGCCGCGGCCGCCGCCGTGGCGCCGTCGGAGGTGCCGACCACCGAGCAGGCGGCCGCGCCGAAGGAAGGCGAGGGCGCGCCTGCCGAGGGCGAGAAGGCCGACAAAGGCGACAAGGGCAAGGGCGGCGCTTCGGCCGAGAAGCCGGCCGCCGCCGACAATGGCGAGAAGAAAGAGAAGAAGTAACCCTTGATCCGACTCGTCGTCGGCCTGGGCAATCCGGGCAAGGAATACGAGCGCACGCGCCACAACGCGGGCTTCTGGCTGGTCGAGCGCTTTGCCTCGTCCAAGGGCATCGCCTTGCGCAAGGACGGGAAATTCAAGGCGCTCGTCGGCCAAATCCCGGGGACGAGCCCGGCGGGGGCGGCCTGGCTGCTCCTTCCGCAGAGCTTCATGAACGCGAGCGGCCAGCCGGTGCAGATGCTCGCCGGCTTCTTCAGGATCAAGCCCGAAGAGATCTTGGTGGTCCACGACGAGCTCGACTTTCCGCCCGGCGTGGCGAAGATGAAGCAGGGCGGCGGCATCGCGGGCCACAACGGCCTGAAGGACATCTCGCAGCGCATCGGCAGCCACGACTACTGGCGTTTGCGCATCGGCGTGGGCAAGCCGCCCGCCGAGGCCGAAGGCGCCGACTACGTGCTGCAGCGCCCGCCGGCCGAGGAGCGCGCTGCGATCGACTGGGTGATCGACAAGGCGCTGGAGGTGCTTCCGCTGTGCCTCTCGGGCGACATGCAGACGGCGATGCAGAAGCTGCACACCGAAGACAAGCCTCCCGCCGCAAAGATGGAAGAAAAGCCTGCCGCCGCCAAGAAGGAAGCAAAGCCTGCTGCGGCTAGGACGGAGCCCGAGAAAAAGGAAGCCCCTCCCAAGGAGCCTGAGAAGAAAGGCCTGTTCAGCGGCCTGCTCGGCCGGAAGAAATGAACCTCAAGTGCGGTATCGTGGGCCTGCCGAACGTCGGCAAGTCCACGCTGTTCAACGCTCTTACCAAAGCCGGCATCGCGGCCGAGAACTACCCCTTCTGCACCATCGAGCCGAACGTCGGCATCGTCGAGGTGCCTGACCGGCGCATCGAGGTGATCGCCGAGATCGCGCAGCCGCAGAAGGTCGTGCCTGCGGTGGTCGAGTTCGTGGACATCGCCGGGCTGGTCGCCGGCGCCTCGGAGGGCGAGGGCCTCGGCAACAAGTTCCTCGCCAACATCCGCGAGACCGACGCCATCGCGCACGTGGTGCGCTGCTTCGAGGATTCGAACGTCGTGCACGTCGCCGGCAAGGTGGATCCGGTGTCCGACATCGAGACCATCAACACCGAGCTCGCCCTCGCCGACCTCGACTCGGTCGAGCGCCAGCTCGCCAAGCACGAGAAGGTGGCGCAGACCACCGGCGACAAGGAGGCCGTGCGCCTGGTTTCGGCATTGAGAAAAGTAAGAGAAGTCCTCGATGCGGGCCGGCCGGCGCGCAGCGCCGAATTGTCGAAGGAAGAGCACGCCGTGCTCAAGCCGCTCTTCCTCCTGACCATGAAGCCCGCGATGTACGTGGCCAACATCGGTGAGACCGGATCGACCCCGCTCCTGGAGAGGGTCAAAGGCTACGCCGCGAAGGAAGGCGCGCCCGTGGTGCCGATCAGCGCCAACATCGAATCGCAGATCGCCGACATGGCCGACGAGGACAAGCTGCTGTTCCTCGAGGACATGGGAATGGACGAGCCCGGGCTGAACCGAGTGATCCGCGCCGCGTACGCGCTGCTCGGCCTGCAAACGTACTTCACTGCCGGCCCGAAGGAAGTCCGTGCGTGGACCGTGCCGGCCGGCGCCACCGCGCCGCAGGCCGCGGGGGTCATCCATACCGACTTCGAGCGCGGCTTCATCCGTGCAGAGGTCGCTTCGTACGACGACTTCGTCGCCCACGGCGGCGAGCTCGGGGCGAAGGAGGCCGGGAAGCTTCGCCTCGAAGGCCGCGACTACACGGTGCGCGACGGCGACGTGATCCACTTCCGCTTCAACGTGTAGCACCGTTTTCGGGGGCGGGACACGGCACGACCCTTGCGGGGAGCGCCGAAGGAGGTCCTTCCATGCTCAAGACACTCAGTCTTGCCTTGGCGCTCGGATTCTCGGGTGCCGCAATCGCCCAGCAAGCGCAGCCCGGTCCGGCAGAACCGGATGCCAAGGGTGAGGGGTCACCCGCCGTCGAACAGAGCGCCGCCGGCGGCGCAAGCCGCCCACGCTGCGACTTCATGAGCCGCGAGGAGATGCAGATGTGCCAGCGGACCAAGCCCGGGGATGCCAGCGGGGTGCGCAGCAGTCGCTGCGACACGGTCGGCGCGGACGTCATCGAGAGCTGCCTCAAGCAACAGGAGCCCCTCCCCTCGCACGCGGCAAACGAGCTCAAAGAGCCGAAGCAGCAGCCCCGATAGTTTCGCCCCGGGGTGCGGCGCGTTAGCATCGCGCCATGGTCGAACTCGGCGTCGCCCGGACCGATGAGCTGCCGCAGCTCGTGGCGCTGCTGACCATTCTGTTCTCCGTAGAAACCGAGTTTTCCCCGGACTACGAGAAGCAGACCCGCGCGCTCGAGAAGATCCTGTCCGACCCATCGGTGGGCACGATTTACGTCGCACGCGACGAGGGCCAGGTCGTGGCGATGGCGAGCCTGCTCTATACCGTGAGCACGGCGGAAGGCGGCACCGTGGCGCTATTCGAGGACCTGGTCGTCCAGCCCACTCACCGAGACCAGGGAATCGCCACCGCGCTGGCGGGATTCGCGATCGCCGAGGCGAAGAGCCGCGGCGTGCTGCGCCTCACGCTCCTGACCGATATGCAAAACGAGCGGGCACAGGAGCTTTACCGCAGGCTAGGATTTATCGATTCGTCCATGAAACCGATGAGGCTCAAGCTGTGAAGGGAATTACAGTTCTTTTCGCGCTCTTGGCGTCCATCCCTGTGGCAGCACAGGAGAAGAAGAAAGCCGACCCGCAGGTCGAGCGGGGCCGCTACCTCGTCAGGATCGGCGGCTGCAACGACTGCCATACGCCCGGCTATGCGGTGACCGGGGGCAAGGTTCCGGAGTCGCAGTGGCTGGTCGGCGACGCCCTTGGCTGGCGCGGTCCCTGGGGCACCACGTATGCCACGAACCTGCGCCTCTACATACAGGACTTGACGGAGGAGCAGTGGGTGCAGAAGGGCAAGGCGCTGAGCGCGCGGCCGCCGATGCCGTGGTTCAACGTGCGCGAGATGAGCACCTCGGATCTCCGCGCCGTGTACCGATACGTTCGCAACCTCGGCCCCGCGGGCAAGCCCGCTCCCGCGTTCGTCCCCCCGGACCAGACGCCGCCGCCGCCTTTCGTGCAGTTCCCGGCACCCCCGAAGTAGCGTTTCTTACGTGACGGCGAGGCGAGCCTTAGCGGCGCCTTCGACCTCGTCGTCGTCGGCGGCGGTCCACCCTACGCCGCGGCGCGCTCGGCGAAGATCTTCGCCAGCGTGGCGCGGAAGGGCAGCAGTTCTGCCCCCTCGAGCACCCCGCGCGCCGCCATCTCGCGGTGCAGGGCGGGCAGGTTGTAGTGCGGCACCGAGGCGTACAGATGGTGCTCGATGTGGTAATTGACGTGGTGCGGGAAGATCAGCCACTCGAGCCAGGCCGGACCGGTGTTGGTCCGCGCCGCGGTGAGCGGCGATGAAAAATCGCTCGTCGCTCCGTGCTCCGCGATCGCGCGCAGCCGCAGGATCGCCTGCACCACCGTCACGAGCGGCAGCACCCAAAGCACCAGGTACTGGACCAGGTAGCCCGTCGACGCGAAGACGGCGAGGAGCGCGAGGTGAAAGCCGATCACCACGTTGCGATCGCGTTTCGCCTCGAGGCGCAGCTTCTCGGACGTGTCGTCGAGCGGGCGCAGGGCGACGTTGGTCGCCGTGTTCAGCGCCGGCGCGCCGCCGAGGAAGTACGCATAGGTCTTCCACGCCGTCAGCCCCGACAGGTCCTTCAGCAGTTTCTTGACCAGATACGCCTTGCCGCGGGGGTAGCCTCCGTGCAGCGCCGTGTCCGGATCGAGCTCTCCGTAGAGGTTGTTGTGATGCAGGCGATGGATCACCCGGTAGGTGCACATGGAGAGGCCCTGCACCGTGGCGCACGCCCGCCCCAAGAGATCGTTCAAGCCGCGCCGCTCGTAGAGCAGGTAATGCGCAGCGTCGTGCGCGATAACGAAAAGCGCGTGTTGCCGCGTCCCGATTACTACGACCGAAATTAGGATCGCCAGCGGGTTGGGCCAGAAGTAGAGGGCAACGGCGAGCGCGACGGCGATCACGGCCACGTCGTGCAGGATCGCCGCAGTGGCCTTCCACGAGGAACGGCGAGCGAGGGCCTGGACGACGTCCCTGGGCAGCGCCTTGCGGAAGTCGTCCTTGAATTCCTCGCCTTTCACGTCCTGGTTCCTACTGGATTCCGCCAAGCAGGATGTACTTGGCCTCGAGAAATTCCTCGATGCCGTATTTCGATCCTTCCCGCCCGAGGCCCGACTGCTTCACGCCGCCGAACGGCGCCACCTCGGTCGAGATGATTCCGGCGTTCACGCCGACCATGCCGGTCTCCATCGCCTCGGCCACGCGCCAGATCCGGCCGAGGTCGCGGCTGTAGAAGTAGCCCGCGAGCCCGAACTCGCTGTCGTTGGCGAGATCGATCACCTCGGCTTCGGTCTTGAAGCGGATCAGCGGCGCCACCGGGCCGAAGGTTTCCTCGTGCGACACCAGCATCTGCGGCGTCACGTTCGTCAGCACCGTCGGCTGGAAGAAGAGGCCGCCGCGTTCATGTTTCTTCCCGCCCAGGACCACACGTGCGCCTTTTCCGACGGCGTCGGCGACGTGCGCCTCCACCTTCTTCAGGCCCTGCTCGTCAATCAGCGGACCGATGACCACCCCGGGCTCGGTGCCCGCGCCGACCTTGAAGCCCTTCACCTTCTCGGTGAGCTTGGCGGTGAAGGCGTCGTAGACGCCGTCCTGCACGTACAGGCGGTTCGCGCATACGCAGGTCTGGCCGGCGTTGCGGTATTTCGAGGCAAGCGCGCCTTCGACCGCGGCGTCGAGGTCGGCATCGTCGAACACGATGAAGGGCGCGTTGCCGCCGAGCTCGAGCGAGAGCTTCTTGATGG
>Ga0075419_10001463_pt1 | contig 15260 bp, 11 predicted proteins | sample SoiMetdeltSBSDD3_FD_76900 | JGI IMG/M metagenome (GOLD analysis project Ga0075419, IMG submission 76900) | Bulk soil microbial communities from a Populus tree surrounding site in Tennessee, USA - Soil MetaG P. deltoides SBSDD3 | ecosystem: Environmental > Terrestrial > Soil > Tree plantation... | reverse complement strand
TCGATGTGCGCATTCCGGGGTTGAATCTCACCGTCGTCGCTGCCGATGGGCAGGATGTCGAGCCAGTCTCGGTTGAGGAATTCCGCATAGCCACTGCCGAAACCTACGACGTCATCGTCGAACCGAAGGACGATCGCGCTTACACGATCTTTGCGCAGTCCATCGACCGCTCGGGCTATGCGCGCGGCACCTTGACGCCGCAGCCGGGAATGGTTGCCGAAGTTCCTCCGCTGGATCCGCGGCCGCTGCTGACCATGAGCGACATGGGGATGGCACATGACATGGGCTCGATGAGCGGCTCCGACCACAGCGCGATGAAGCACGACACCGCAGCCATGAGTGGTGACGTGGACCACGCTGCAATGGGACATGGCGGCGCGCCGACGACGTCGCTCCATCATGCGCCAGCTGAGAGTGGACCGGCCGTCGATATGCTTGTCGAGCAGGTCTCGACGGGACTCGATCATCCAGGCGTCGGTTTGCAAGACAACGGACGACGCGTACTGAGCTACGCGGATCTCCACACGGTCGGTGGCCCGATCGACCGACGCGAGCCGGGCAGGGAGATCGAGCTTCACCTCACAGGGCACATGGAGCGCTTCATGTGGTCGTTCAACGGGAAGAAGTTCTCCGAGGCCGAACCCTTGCGCTTCAACTTCGGCGAGCGACTGCGCATCACACTCGTGAACGACTCGATGATGACTCACCCGATTCACCTGCACGGGATGTGGAGCGAGATTGAGAACCCGCACGGCCAGTTCCAGGTGCGCAAGCACACGGTGATGGTCAACCCAGCGCAGCGCATCAGCTATGCGGTTACCGCCGACGCGCTTGGCCGTTGGGCCTATCACTGTCATCTCCTGTATCACATGGAGGCGGGGATGTTCAGGGAAGTGGCGGTCAGTCGCGGCGCTGGAGATCACGAATGAATACCGCGACACCTGTCTTCTGCGCGCTGCTCCTCGTTCTTGGTGCTGCGACGGCCACATCGGCGGAGGACCCGGCTCATGCCGGTCACGAGCAGCATCAGCCGTCCCAGGAGCCCACTGAAAGCGAGCGCGCGCACGTCGCGCCCGATCCGCCACAGCATCCGATGCATGAGATGTCCAACGAACGGATGATCGAGCTCATGCAAATGGAGGACGACGCATCGTTCAGCATGCTGCTGTTCGACGAACTGGAATGGCATGAGAAGAACAGTGAGGACGCCGTTCACTGGGATGCGGAAGGCTGGTACGGCACTGACTACAACAAGGCGTGGTTGCGGTCGGAGGGCAATCGAATCGATGGAGAGTACGAAGGTCTTGCCGAGCTGTTCTGGGACCGCATCGTCGGACGGTGGTGGCATGCGCAAGCGGGAGTGCGACATGACTTCGGCGACGGGCCGTCGCGCGATTGGATCGGTCTGGGTGTCCAGGGGCTCGCTCCGCACTGGTTCGAGGTCGAGGCCACTGTCTACTTCGGCGAGCAAGGTCGCACGGCCGCGCGCTTTTCCGGTGAAGTCGAGCTGTTCATCACCCAAAGGCTGATCCTGCAGCCGAAGATCGAGTTCGATCTATACGGCAAGGATGACCCGGAGAATGCAGTCGGCTCCGGACTCGCCGATTCCGAGATTGGATTTCGTCTCCGATATGAGATGCGTCGCGAGATCGCGCCTTACGTGGGACTGGTCTGGACGCGCTCCTATGGTGAGACAGCGGATTTCGCGCGAGTAGCGGGCGACGACGTGGACGAATTGCGGTTTGTAGCTGGCTTGCGGTTGTGGTTCTAGGAGAAGTACATGAAAAGTACATTAGCGATAGTCGCTCTGACGCTGCTCGCGGTCGTGCTGTTGGGCGCATTGGTCGTTGCATCAGGAGCACTCAGTGTGGCGGCAGACGAGCCGCACTCATCCATGGTCTTCGGCATTCTCGACACTGCGCGCGAGCGCTCGATCGAGGCTCGTGCAGACGACATTCAGGTTCCCGCTCTGGATGATGCAGGCATGGTGCGCCGCGGGGCCGGCAACTACGACGCGATGTGCGCCAAGTGCCATCTCGCACCGGGCATGGAGCCGACCGAGCTGAGCGCGGGACTGTCTCCGACTCCGCCCAATCTTGCCAAGGATGCGCCCGTGGATGCGGCCGAGGCATTCTGGGTCGTCAAGCACGGCATCAAAGCGACCGGTATGCCTGCTTGGGGCAGGCACATGGAGGATCAGTACATTTGGGACGTGGTCGCATTCGTGCGCAAGCTTCCGTCACTGTCGGCCGAACAGTACCGAGCTGAGGTGACGGCGAGCGGCGGCCATTCGCATGGAGGAGGCGAGTCGGCGGATCATCATCACGAGGAAGGCGAGGACCACGAGGAAGGAACGGCCGATCATCACTCACACGATACTGACCAATCGCCGGCAGGCTCTGAGCATGCCCATTCGGAGTCTGCAGAGACTACGCACTTCCATGCTGATGGCGCCAAGCACACGCACACTGCACTAGCCAGTGGACCGGTCGGTGCGGCCAAGGCGTTGCACGATGCGATGTCGGCTGGCGACGCAGCCCGAGTCCAGAACCTTCTCGACCCCAAGGTGCTGATCCTGGAAGGTGGCAATGTCGAGCGGTCACTGAAGGAGTATGCCGCTCATCACTTGCCTGCCGATCTCAAGTTCATGAAAGGAGTCACCTACAAGCTCGAGCGGCAGACCGGTGACAGCTCTGGCGACTTCGCATGGGTAGCCAGCGAAGCGGCCCTCAGTGGGAGTAGCGACGGCAAGCCGGTGGCGCTGGTCAGCACGGAGACACTCGTGCTCAAGCATGTCGGAGGAAGCTGGAAGGTCGTGCACATCCACTGGTCATCCAAGGCTGCCAAGGGACGCTGACCCGGGTCGGGTTCGAGGCTTGACCTTCCCACTGTGGGAAGGTCCAGGCTCGCGCCTGAGCGAACTCAGGAACCGGAGAGGGCAGTATGCGTGCTAAGGCCTTGGCGGAGCTCGCCGACGCCAAAGAGCGTGGGTACTACAGCATCGGGCGCGCGGCCGAGCTTTCTGGCGTGACCGCGAAGATGATTCGTCATTACGAATCGCTGGAGCTGGTCCCGAAGGCCGCCCGGACCCTGGGCGACTATCGGGTTTACACCGCCAGCGATATTCACAAGCTGCGCTTCATCCGTCGCGCTCGCGGATTGGGCTTCTCCATCGAGGAGATCGGCAGCCTTTTGAGTCTTTGGCAGAACGAGCGCCGTGCCAGCAAGGAAGTCAAGCGCATGGCGTTGAAGCATGTGGCAGAGCTGGACAGCAAGATTGAGGAGCTTCAGTCGATGCGAGCCACTCTTGCAGACCTCGCAGCGCACTGTCACGGCGATGCTCGCCCTGAGTGCCCGATTCTTGATGATCTCGGCGGCCTGCCGTCGTCCGAATGAGTAACCGGTTCGCATGAAGCACCATCGCCACACTGATGCGCATACAGCTTCGCCAGACGCGGAGGCAGATTCGTGCTGTTCGAGCAAGTCCTCGCATGCTGGTGGATCGCAGCCTCCGACTTCGAAGGCCACCGTCGACGTTCCTGCCGGCACGATCTACACCTGCCCCATGCATCCGCAGATACGGCAAGTCGGGCCCGGCCACTGCCCGATCTGCGGCATGGCACTCGAGCCCGAAATGCCGAGCGCCCAGGAGGATGAAACCGAGATCAACACGGTTCGCACGAAGTTCTGGGTTGCATTGGCCTTCACGATCCCTGTTCTCTTGATCGCGATGTTCCCGCACTTGATTGGCATGGAGGTGGCGCACGGAACGGCGCGCATTCTCCGTGGTGCAGAGCTGCTCCTGACAGCTCCGGTCGTACTTTGGGCTGCGCTCGACTACTACCGGCGCGGCTGGCTGGGTGTCGTGAACCGCTCGCCCAATATGTACACGCTCATCGGCTTGGGTGTGCTCGTTGCGTTTGCGTTCAGTCTTGTCGCGACCTTCGTCCCCCAGACGTTTCCGAGTGAGATGCGCGACCAACACGGGATGGTCGGTGTCTACTTCGAGGTAGCGAGCGCAATTGTCACGCTGGTGCTGCTCGGCGAATGGCTCGAGCTTCGTGCGCGCGGGCGCACCAGTGCAGCCATCCGACAGCTGCTTGGGCTCGCGCCAAAGACAGCACGGCGCGTGAATGCGGACGGTTCGGAAGAAGATGTTCCGCTGGATCAGGTCCACGCGGGCGAGCGGTTGCGCGTCCGGCCAGGCGAGAAGATACCCGTGGATGGGCGGGTACTCGAAGGCCAATCCAGTGTCGATGAATCGATGCTGACCGGCGAACCTATGCCGGTCGAGAAATCGGTCGGTGATCGCGCTGTCGGTGCAACGATCAACCAGACCGGCACGCTCGTCATCGTGGCGGAGCGCGTTGGTGCCGACAGTCTGCTGGCGCAGATCGTGTCGCTGGTGGCGCAAGCCCAGCGGTCACGCGCCCCTTTGCAGCGGCTCGCCGACCAGGTCTCCGCCTGGTTCGTGCCGTCGGTCATCGTTATCGCTGCGTTGACATTCGCGGCCTGGTGGTTCTTCGGACCAGAGCCGCGGCTTGCCTATGCAGTCGTTAACGCCGTGGCGGTGCTGATCATCGCGTGTCCCTGTGCGCTGGGCCTCGCTACGCCCATCTCCATCATGGTCGCGAGCGGAAGGGGTGCACAGCTGGGCGTGCTGTTCAGAGATGCGCAAGCGATCGAAAATCTCCGTGAGGTGGACACGTTGGTGCTCGACAAGACCGGCACGATCACGGTCGGCCGACCTGCCTTCGATCGCGCGATCAGTGTAAACGGATTCTCCGAAGAACAGGTTCTGAGCTGGGCTGCAGGCCTCGACCGCACTAGCGAACATCCGCTGGCCCGCGCAGTAGTTGCAGGCGCCGAGTCTCGAGGAGTGCGGCCGGCGACAGTCATCAACTTCGCTTCCGTTACTGGGCAGGGCGTTCGCGGTGAATCTGACGGGCACGGGCTCGCCCTTGGCAACGCGGCCTTGATGAATTCTCAAGGAGTGAGCGCGGACGGAATTGCCAAGGAAGTGGAGCACCTGCGCAAGCAAGGTCGGACCGTGATCTTCCTCAGTGTCGATCGGAAGCTGGCAGGAGCCATTGCCGTCGGCGATCCCGTGAAGGAGACGACGCCGGCTGCGTTGCGCGCGCTGAAAGAGGATAGCCTCAAGCTGGTCATGCTGACCGGAGACAACGCTGCAACGGCACGCGCCGTCGCGGCTGATCTACCGATCGACGAGGTGATCGCCGAAGTCCAGCCAAAGGACAAGGCTGAGGTTATCGGCCGCTTGCAGTTGCAAGGTGCACGCGTCGCGATGGCCGGCGATGGCATCAACGACGCACCCGCGCTTGCAAAGGCGGATGTCGGAATCGCGATGGGCACCGGGACAGATATCGCCATGGAGAGTGCGCAGGTGACGCTTGTGAAAGGCGATCTACGCGGCATCGTCCGCGCGCGCGAACTCTCCAGAGCGACCGTGCGCAACATCCGACAGAACCTCCTGTTCGCGTTCGGCTACAACGCGCTGGGAATCCCGATCGCTGCTGGAGTTTTCTATCCGCTGACTGGCTGGCTCTTGAGTCCTCTCATTGCGGCGCTGGCGATGAGCCTCTCGTCGGTATCAGTGATCACGAATGCGCTTCGCCTCAGACGACAAGCGTGAGGGTCAGGAACAGAGTCGGCCCAGCGAAATCATCCACCGCCAAACACCTCCACGCTGCGAATGCCGGCCAGCAGCCCGCCTTGAACGAGCACCGTTTGCGCGTGAGTACCGTGGTCGATGCGGATGAGTTTGTCGCCGACCAGATCCACCACCAGGATGTTGCCGTTGGGCTCGACCGCAACATCGAACGGTGACTTGAGCAGGCCGCCCTGCGTGACCAACGATTGGTGTCCAGTGCCCGGGTCGATATGAATGACCGCATCCGAGCCGAAGTCCGACACCAGTAAGTGACCGTCCTTGGAGAGTGCGATACCGCTTGGGCTGTGCAGCAGCCCTCCTTCGGCAACGACCGTCTCCGCTCCGCTGTTCTTGTCCACTCGAATGACCATGGGCGTTCCCAAGTGACTCACGTATAAATGTCCATCCTTGCCGATCACTATGCCTGTCGGTCCATCGCCGAAGTGCGTGCCGGTGTTGAACTTGGTCGTGGTGCCGTCGTGAGCGATCACGAACACACCGCTGGGTCCGGCGGACGGCAGATTGATCGCGGCAAACTTGCCGTTGGGCAGTACCGCAACGTCTTGATAAAGTCGTCCGTCGTTGACGATCACAGTCTGCGCGCCGCTCGCGGGCACCACGTGCAGCAACCGACCGCTGTCGGTCACGACAGCGACGTGCGGATGCGAATCGAAGTCCAGGCCCAGGGCATTCTGGATGTCACCGCCTTCGGAGATGACGCTCGTCGCTCCACTTACCGGGTCTACGCGCACTAGCCGGTTGCCGGTGCCCACAATAATGTCGCCTTTCACCAGTCCCGGCCGTGGCGGTTTGACAGGTGCGACGACCTGGATCCATTTGGCGATCGAGGGCACGCCGCGTCGATTCACGGCGAACAACATGTAATAGCCGGGCGGTACCAGATTCGGATTCGCGGGCATTTGCGCATTGAGATGGCACGTGCCGCTGCGACGGAATGGAACATCGACCAGGCGCTGATCGCTGTCGTACGAGTGCGTGGTCGCCATCGGCCGGATCAGGCTCAGCCATTTGATGTCGGCCGCCCCCGCTATGTGCACATTGAACGAGGCGCCTAGAGTGACCTTCTTCGGTACGCTTTCGATGCAAGGCCGCGGACCGCGGAATAGATACGGCGGATGGTAGACCTCCATTCGCATCTCATCGTTGCGACGGCTGGGATTGGAACCTGCCGTCAGCACGCGCGCATCCGGCAACAAAATGGCGATGGAGTGGTACAGGCGCGGCACGCGAGCTTTGGCACCCGTTGTCCACGTGTTCGTCGCCGGATCGTAGATCTCCGCTTCGGTCGACGCTGTCAACGCATCTTCCGCGATACCGCTGCCACCAGTGGCGACGACTGTGCGGTCCGGCAGGATCACTGAGTTGACGTGTACGCGATTGCGCAACATCGAGGGTGCCGCCACGTATTTCGGTGACGCCGCGTCCGTATCGATCACGTGGACAGCATTGATGCTGGGACTGCCGCCGCCCATCACCATGACTTTCTGATCCTGAGCGGGCGGCAACAGCACCGTCGCGCCTTGATCGCGCGCGCCGAAGTTGAAACTCGCCGGAATCGCTGCTGCGGGCAGCGCTGTGTACACGCCGGTCGTTGGATTCAGGAAACCAGGCTGCATGCCAGAGCCGCCCAGACGCATGCCAGAATGAAACACACGGCCGTCTTTCAGCAGGTGCAGATGCGGATACAGGGGCCAACCAATGCCGGGGCCGGCAACGCTCCAGCCGGTGGGATTGGCGTAGATCTCATCCTCCGGCGCACCCCCGCCCGAAGCGACGAATCCTCGTCCATCACCCAGCGTCAGGAGCGTGGGATACCAGCGGCCGTGCTTCATCGGGTGAACGAACGTCCATTGCTCGCTGATCGGATCGAACAACAGCGCAGTCTTGAGGCCGACGAATGGGTCGTAGCGCTCGGTGCCGCCCGCGACCAGAACGCGACCGTCCGGCAGAATGGTTTGTCCAGCGCAGAACACGTCGACCGGTGTGGGCGGCACGCTGAAGCCGCCGTTTTCATAGTCGTATACGGCACTGCGAAAGCCAGTGGTGTACAGCTCGTCGTTTCCCGAACCTGCAAAGAACAGGACCTTCCCGGTATGCATGAGCGCCGCATGCACAGTGAGAAGCGGCGTCTCGCATGGCAGGAGCTCCCAATACCCTTTGCTGGCCGCTTCGATCGGATCGACCAGCGGTTGGGCCGGTACCTTGAGTTCTTGCACGGCGGGTTCATGTTCAGCGCCCGCTTCGTCGTGCGAGTGCTCTCGCACCATGACTATCGTTTCTGGAACCACACTGAGCGTCGCTCGCACTTCTTGTGCGTGCGCAAGGACATGCGCTCCCGGCGCAAAGACAGGCGTCGCAGCGTGGTGGGGTGCGACGTGAGTGTGCTCGTGCTCGTCGTCGTGACCGTGCGGCGGTGGCTGCTCGCCGGTGGGCGTCGGCTCGTGCCGATGTGCAGCAAGGCACCGTTTGAAATCGACCCAACTGCACTCGTTGCCGCAGCAATTCATCGGCAACAGCAATTCCGACCGCTTGAGCGCGGCATCGGTCACCCAGACCCGCTGTTCGACGCGTACCAGGCCAGCGAGGCCCGTCATCATGTGCTCTTCGATGTGGCAGTGAAACAGAAAGTCCGCGCACACCTTGACCAGACACGCATCACGGGGCGGACAGCACTGCAGTTCCTCCAGCTCGCAAGGCAATCGAATTGCTGGCGGCACTTCAGTATCGAGAACGAATGTCTCCACCGGACTCAACGCATGCACATCGCTCGCGACGCCTGGAGGTGCCGGTATCTGCCATCGCGCCGAATGCGGATGGAAGTTGTGCCACATCGATCCCACGTCGAGATTGAACAGGTACCACCGGATCTTCTCGCCCGGCCGGCCGACGATCGTCGGCGTGTTGCCGATGAACGCTCGGCCATTCAAGCAGAACGTGAGGTTGCCGCCGCCACCCGCGAACACGATGTGCTGATTGCTGCCGAAATTGGTCCATTTGACCACGGTGCCGGCTGTGATCGTGACGTCAGCAGGCACGAACTTGTTGTCTTCGATGCGGATGTCGACCGGCGTCGGACTCGGCGTGCCCGCGACGACACGAACGCGGCCCGCCATGCTGCCGCCGTGAATGCGGCAGATGTAGTCGCAGATCTCGTTGGCATCGGGAAAATCGGTCTGATACGTCCCGCCGGTATTGAGCGTCGCGCTTTCGAACTCGCAATGCGTCATGGCGTCGGCCATCGCATGTACGAACAGCGGGACTTCGTGATCGACGCGTGGTGCCTTGGGGTCGCGCACGATCAGCCCGCCGAGCAGGCCCCGGTTGATATTGTGCGAAACGTGACGCACGTGATCGTGAAACGGCCAGGCGCCGATCATCTCCTCCGTGATGTCGAATACGTAGGTCCAACTTTCACCGGGCAGGATCTCGTCGCTGCGTCGACCATCGCGCGATGCCACGCCGAGCGGCCAGGCTCCATCCGATTCGATGCCGTAGCGCAGGCCGTGCAGGTGGAAGCTGTGACAGTCGCTGGGATCGGCGTTGCGCACGTGGATGCGCAGATGCTCGCCTGGCTTTGCCCAGATCAGCGCGCCCGGAACGCGGCGATTCCAGGGCGGTTCCATCGTATCGGAAGGAACCAGGGGTGCCGTGTTGGGCTGGGTGTAGTCTGGATCGAGATACTCGCGATAGACGACTGCATTCAAGCGCTTCGCCAGGATCTCATCCGCCGGAATGCGGCCGAGTTCGTGACCCTCGTTGAACATGCAATCGCGGCCGTAGCGGCGTGCGCACAGGAGCGGCGCCAGCGGGCTGTAGTCAGGTAGCGGTTCGATTTGCAGAAAGATTTCGCGTGGCGCGCAGGTCTTCATTGACCATTCCTCGCTGCTTCAACCTGGAGGGACAAAGGGAGCGAGCAGCCAGAGGATTCGACCGACCCACTCTGCGGCTGAAAGTGTTGGCCGCTGACCGAGCGCAGAGCAATTGGACATCAGTCCCGTCCCACTTGAACCGGAACAGCCCGGCCTTCGAGCCGCTGATTGCGACACGCGAGACCAGGCCCGGAACGGCGGGATCTGTGCGCGACTGCGCGGATCGCCCCAGAACTCGTTGATCCCCTTGGTGCCGTTTCGGCACGACCCGGGAATTCCCCTCGGCCGGCACGCGGAATTCCCGATTCGGGGGAGGGGTCGTCTGATCTCTAATTCATCGAGCGCTTCGCTCTCGATGGACGAGGTCATTCGACATGCAATGGCGCAATACGGCCTCTCGATATGGCTACATCGCGACTGCTTTGCATTGGGTCATCGTAGTCGGCATCGTCGCGCAGTATTTCCTCGCCGAGGCGGCCGAAGAACGCGAACTTGTGCCCGCCGGCAGCTTCGATGCAGCCGCGATGCACACCTCGATCGGTCTTACGATCCTGGCACTGGCAGCGCTGCGCGTGCTGTGGCGGCTGGTCGAGCTTCCGCCGTCGCAGCCGCAGACGATGAAGCGCTACGAGCGCCTGCTCGCGCGCAGTGCGCACATTGCGTTTTATGTCCTGCTATTCGCATTGCCGCTGTCCGGCTGGGCGCTCGCCACCGCGGACCAGCAGGCCATCAGCTTCTTCGGATTGTTCGACCTGCCGCAACTGCGGATCGGAGCGCAACTGCCCATCGAGGGCGGCACACTCACCGAGGATCAGCTCGAGGAAGTGCACGAGGTGCTGTTCAACATCCTGCTCGCGCTCGCGGTAGTCCACGTCATTGCGGCGTTGAAGCATCACTTCATCGACCGCGACAACGTTTTGCGAAGCATGCTGCCGTGGAGCGGCCGCCCGCGCGCGCAGTAGCAGCCGCCGCTATCCGGCACGGCCTGTCTTCTCCTGCACTCTGGCGATCAATGCCTCGATCTCCTTGCGACGCCCCGAGTCGGCAACCTCGCGACCTGGACGCGGCGGCGCGCGCAGCGCTTTCTGCAGGTGTTCCAATGCCGGCGCGTATTCGTCCTGCTCGAACAGGAACTCGCCGTAGAAGAAGTTGGGATCGATGCCATCGGGATTGAGCGCCAGCGCCTGCTCCAGGTACTCACGGGCCTTCCCCTTGTTGCCGAACCCGAGCGGGAAACCGGGCACCTTGTAATACAGCGTCCCGAGACTGGTGTATGCCGAGCCCTGCAGCGCGTTCGGATCGAGCTTCATTGCGGCTTCCAATGCCGCGCGCGATTGCTTCGCGAGGCCGAGCGCGCCGAGCCCGCCCTTCGCGCCCGCGTAAGTGCTGAGCACGATGCCCTGCCACACGAGCGGCTCCGGTCTGGTGGGAAACGCCTTGACCAGCGCTTCCGCGCGCCGGCTCAATGTCTCCAACGCTTGTACCCTCGCATTGCCTGACGGAGTCTCATAGTTCGCGACTGCCCACGCGGACTGTACAGCTGCAAGCTCCGCGTCGAGGCTCTGCGGAGTCTCAGCGTGCGCGAGCGGCGCGAACACGACGAATGCCAATGTGGCATACAGCAACTTTCTCATGACACTTCCCTCGAATGGGCTGGACGGACATAGGTGTGGGGCGCGCGCGTGAGCCGCTGGCGGATCGTCGGCAGCTGCCGCGCGAGCGAGCGATCGACCAGACGCGGCAGGATGCCGTTGATGCGGGCGAAGAGCTTCTCTGGCCAGCCGATGACCGCCTCCGGCTGCCCGGTCTCCAGCATCCGGCGAACGGTCGCGGCCACGCGCTCGGGCGGATCGGTCGCGACCGCGAGCTGCGTGTTCAGCTCCTCGACCGCGGCGCAGTTGAATCGAGTGCGCGTCGCCCGCGGCGCGAGGTAGTGGACCTGCACCGCCGTGTCGCCGAGCTCGCGGCGCAGGGCCTCGCTGAAGCCGCGCAACGCGAACTTCGTGGCGCTGTAGGCGACCTGGCCGGGATAGCCGATGGCACCGAATACGGAACCGATGTTGACGATGTGCGCGGCACGCTGGCGTTGCAGGTGCGCCAGCAGCCCACGGCAGAGCTGCATCGGGACGAGCACGTTCACTGCGAACGCCTGCTCGAGATCGTCTGCATCGATCTGCGCGAAGGCGCCGAACGATGCGACGCCGGCATTGTTGACGAGCACGTTGATCCCGCCGCACCACTCGCCGGCGACTTCGATGAGACCGCTGCGCTCAGCGGCCTTCGTGATGTCCGCGACATGAACGGCAACGCGGCCGCCACCCGGATCGAGCGAAAGCGCGAGCCGCTGCAGCGCCTGCGCATCGCGCCCTGTAGCGAGCACCTGACCGCCGCCGCCGACGATCTCGCGAACGATGGCCGCGCCGATACCACCGCTCGCTCCGGTGACGAGCGCTCTCGTGTCGCTCAGCTTCATGCGATCCTCCGCAGCGACTCGCTGCTTTCCGCTGTCCGGGCATGGCCCAGCCGGCGGAACATGTTGGCGTACAGCCAGTAGATCGACTGCGCACAGCGCACGACTGCCTCGCGATCTTCGTCGCAGTCGAAGCGGTTCAGGATCCCGGCGAGGTGATGCACGTGCTGTTGGTCCAGCGTCCCGTGACTGCGCAGATACGTGAACGCGCGGTTCGGCAGCGCCAGCGTTGCCTGCACGCGGTCCGCTGCGCGCAATGCCAGAGCGACGCTCGTACCCTCCAGCACGTACACCATGCCGAAGAAACCCACTGGATTGCGGCGAGCGACCATGTCGTACGCGAAGGCCACCATCGCGTCGGTTGCAAGGTCGGGCAGCGACTTCGCGGCCGCATCCCGATCTCCACCGGCTGCGTCGATGTCATTGAGGATCCATTGGTCGTGGCCTTCCTCTTCCTCGAGGTAGTGAAGGATCTCGTGCTGCAGCCACCCCAGCCGCTCCGGAATCCTGCAGCCGACCGCCATCATGAGCGGCACCGTGTGCCGCACGTGATGGTAGGCCTGCGTCAGGAATTCGACGTAGAGCTCGCGGGTTATGTCGCCCGCGAGTGCACGCTGGATGATGGGGGAGGAGAGCAGATACTCGCGCTGTTCGGCCGTGCGATGCTGAAGCGTTTCCTGGAAGTTCATGAGGGTCCCGTGTCAGGAGGCGAGCGCCGTGCGATACAGCGCGTCGATGAGTGAAGCATGGCGTGCCGCGAGTGCGTCGCGACGCGGGCGGCCGTTGGCAGTCAGCAGTCCATTGGCGAAGGTAAGCGGCTCCGGCAGCAGCGCCCAGCGTCGCACCTGCGCGTACGCTGGCAGCCGCTCGTTCGCGCTCGCGGTCGCGCGGTCGATCTGCCTGTCCGTCACCTGCGCGGCCGCGGGATGAACGAGCGCAATCGGCCATGGTCGCGCCTCACCGCAAACGACTGCCTGACCGATGCACGGGTCGCACGTCAGCTCGGACTCGACCCATTCGGGGCACACGTTCCGACCCATGCTGGTGATGAACATGTTCTTGAGCCTTCCGTGCACGTAGACGTAGCCGTCCGCATCGATGCTGCCGAGATCGCCAGTCGCGATCTCGGTACCCTCGACGCTGTCGTGACCGAGGTAGCCGCGCATGGCAGCGCCGCGCACGAGAATCTGCCCTTGCGCGTCTATGCGCACGCCGGCGTGCGGTAGTACGCGGCCCACGCTGCCTGGGCGCGATGCGGCTGGCGTATTCAGACAGACAACCGACGCGCATTCGCTCAGACCGTAGCCCTGGTACGCCGGCAACCCCAGCGCCGCCGCTTCGTTGAGCAACGACTGGGCGACACTGGCGCCGCCGACTGCAATGAATCGCAGGTCGGCCGGCGGCGTCCAGCCGCGGTGGGCCGTCACGACGAGCACGCGCAGCAGCTCCGGCGGAAGGATGAGGCTGTGTGGCGCGGTGCGCGTGATCGCCGTGACGAAAGCCGTTGGATCGAGCGAGCCGTAGCCGATGCCCAGCGTGCGCATCGAAGGCACGATGCACTGAGCTCCGAGCAGGATCGGCGTGTAAATGCCCGCGATGTTCTCGAGCAGCGTCGACAGCGGCATCGCGCACAGGTGTCTGGCTGCGTCGACGCTGATCGCTGCAGCCAGCGACTGCGCGACGCGTTCCATCGCGTCCAGGCTCAGGCACACACCTTTCGGGGCTGCGGTGCTGCCAGAGGTGTAGGTGACCTTCGCGATGCCGTTGGGTATCGCGTCCGGCGCTGTCGCGCGATCGCGTCGTAATAGCGAGAGCTGCGAGGGCGCGGCGGATGCGAGGCGGAACTCGCGGTGGTCGCGCAAGACGCGGTCGGGCTCGTCCGTCAGGATGAAGTCGATGCCCGTATCGTCGAGCACGTGTCCGATCTGGCCGCACGTGAACCAGGGCGGCACGGGAACGTTGAGCGCGCCGAGCTGCAGCAGCGCCAGATCCGCGATCACCCAGGCGATGCTGTTGTCGGCAAGGACCGCGCATCGGTGCACCTGCGAGCGCGACAACCATTCGGCCTCCGCTGCCACGGCTGCGCGCAATTGCCGGTAGTTGAGTAACCGGTGCTCATCGCTCAAGGCAGGCCGGTCGCCGGCGGCGGCCTGCAGGGCCGCGATCACACGGCTCGTCATTGCGACCTCGCATCACTCAGGACGAGGCCGATCCCGTCTGGCAGGTAGCCGGCCATGACGCGCGGATCGTTGTCGTAGTACTGACCCCATTCGTCGGGCTTGTCGATGCATTCGCGGCTGGCGCTCGCGAGCTCGATCGTCGGCGCCGAAAACTTCTCCAGGATGCCGCGCACCGCGCTCGTAGCAGTGAATACGATCCACTGGTTGCCGCGCTCGATCAGCACGCGCGGCAGGATTGCGACCAGGTGAAATGCCGCGCGGCAGCTGAGGCTCGCGAGGTTACCGACTTCGACGACACGCTCGCGCTCGATGAGTTGTCCGGTGCGCTCGCTCAATTCCGTTTCGACCGGCCGTGAGAGGTACCGCTCCAGGAACAGTGGTTCAGTACGGGCATTGCGGAAGCCGACGACGCCACAGACGCGCTTGCCGCGACCTTCGAGCGCGAGCAGCGTGGGCATGAAGGATCGCACGCACGCACCGTGGCGCTGGGCGAATGCCTGTTGCACGAACGCTTCGATTCGTTCGCGGCGCGCGTCGTGCGATTCATATGCGACGATCGTATGCCGCGAGCACGGGCGCGAGATGGCGCCGTGGCCAGGTGGGTCAGCCAGAATCCCACGGGACGCAACAGGGAAAGGATTCACACACGCTCCTGGCGACGGCCGCGAAGCACGCGGCTGAGCGATAGACGACGTGTGCTTTCGGAATCAATCGCTCATCGAAGCACGAGATACGAGAGCGCCGCGCCGATCACGATTTCGGCGGAGCGATTGCTAATCGCCGGACGCTCCGTCTTACAGGGAGGATTGCGCACCCATTCAGTATCTCCAAAGAACTCCCACCGACGGCACCAGCGGCAACCAACTGTCGACGTCGGGTTCGTACGTTGTCTCTCCGCTCGGCGTAGTGACGGCTTGGTATTCCACGCAGCACGGGTTATCGCGCGATGTTGCATTCGTCACTTCCGCGAACACGTCGAGAACGCCCCGGCCGAGTACCAAGGTGCGCGTTACGCGCAGGTCGAGGGAGTTGAACGCTGCGAACCTTTC